>WNFF01024159.1_pt1 | contig 10362 bp, 10 predicted proteins | sample 5400441 | NCBI WGS metagenome assembly WNFF01 (sample SAMN13153345, study PRJNA577476) | soil metagenome | isolation source: 120 cm saprolite under Douglas fir tree site 2 hole 3 replicate 1 | place: USA:California | collected 2015-04-18
AGGGGAGGTTGATGCAGGCGCGAACCGATGCAAAGCAACTCTTCGACATGACGCCCGCTCAACTGGCTCAGAGTACAGCAGTTCCTCTTCTGGACGACCTGGTCACACAGGTCACTTATGCCTATATTGGCCAGCTTGATCCGAATACAAACACCGTCAAGCCCGGTGTGCTAGAAGCGCACTATGATGCACAATTGCTGGCAACCTTCGACATCACCAGGAATGTACCACAGCGCTTGTGATGAACTTTTCCGTGGAACTTTTGTATTGACATCCTTGACGATGTTCCTGATAATAGAAAGAGGCATATAAGCAAGTATATAGAACATGGCAGGAGCAAGCATGGATACGGAAGCGCGACGCCTCGGCAAATACGAACTGCGCGAACCCCTGGCACGAGGTGGGCAAGGTGAGGTCTGGAAGGCTTTCGATCCTTCGCTGCAGCGCTACGTCGCCATCAAGCAACTGCACGCCGATTTGCAGTCCGACCCCGATTTCATCTCACGCTTCGAGCGCGAAGCGCGGTTTATCGCTTCGCTGCATCACCCCAATATCGTGCAGATTCACGACTTCCAAATCATTCAAACCACCGGCTCGGACACCTCTGCTTATATGGTCATGGACTATATCGAAGGACCAACGCTTGCTTACTATATCCACAACACGTCCCGCAAAGGACAATACCCAGACGCCGCCGATCTCGTCTACATCTTCACGGCAGTCAGTCTCGCCATTGACTATGCCCATGAGAGAGGCATGATCCACCGCGACATCAAACCCGCCAACATCATGCTTGACAAGCGTTCCCCCACGGCGCGATCAACAGGTCGACCGGTCCTCACGGACTTTGGGATTGCGAAACTGCAAGGAGCCTTTGCCGACACCACCAGAGTAATCGGTACTCCTCTCTATGCCTCCCCTGAACAGGCGCAAGGCCTGTCAGGCGACAAAAGGAGCGACCTGTATTCGCTCGGCGTCATCCTCTATGAAATGACCACCGGTATCCCCCCCTTTCGTGGCGACTCGCCAATGGCGATCTTCATGCAACACTATCAAGAAAACCCCACACCACCAGCTCTCATCAACCGCCTTATTCCACCCGCTCTCTCAGAGGTCATTTTGAAAAGCATCGCCAAAGACCCCGACGCACGTTTCCAGAGCGCATCAGCTATGACGACCGCGCTTGCCGAGGCTCTCAATGTACCCGTTCCCGCCGAATTCAGGAAGACCGCCTCCTCGCCCGATCTGATGGGCATATCACACCCCCATAATCCCATACAGCAACCCTCGTCGCCATTAATCACAGCACCGCCCTCTCCACCACCAGGATCTCAGCATCTGCCACTACCTAAAAAACCGGCCAGTCGACGGAAGACCCTGTACATTGGCCTGGTAGCTCTGCTCGTTACTCTCGTAGTCGGCTCAAGTGTCCTTTATGCTCTCTTTGCACCAAAGGGACAGCCGACACCAACCACTCCGAACCCGGTTGTAGGGCACGTTGATTTTCTCAGCAGTCCGAATGTGCCTCCTGGGACTCTCGATGAGGTACAAATTACGCTTCACGATATTCCCGATACGCCTTCTGGCAAGACCTACTATGCCTGGTTGAAGTACTACAATGACAGCATCCTGCCCCTTCGCTGGCAATTGACTGTGCAGAATGGCAGCGTATCTTCACCTCCTCATCCCGCTCTACAGCATGAGAACTTGCCATCTCTTGTTTACTTTTTTCTAATCACACTGGAAGATCCCGGAAGTGTCGGTTCGTTTCCGACGAATAACCCCAATGGACGTCTCTACTATGCCAACATCTCTCCAACAAAGTCATCATTTGATATCATGAAGTGCCCACAGAGCAGTTCTAACAACCCTTGTACGTCGTGATGTTACAAACGATGTTACATCATGGAGCATTCCAACATTGTGTAGATTCACGGCACTGATAAAAAATACACACCTTCGACGTTCAACTTCTGTGAGGGTATGAGGCACCGCATTGACACGCAACAGGTCATCCCTGATAATGTAGGAACAGAGCATTAGGTAGGAGCCATGATGAGCACAGGACCACGACCTCTTGGTAAATATGAACTGTATGAATGTTTGGGACAGGGTGGTATGGGCGCCGTCTGGAAGGCCTTTGACCCTCAATTGCGGCGCTATGTCGCCATTAAGCTCCTCCTTGCTGATCTGCAGGCCGACCCCGGTTTTGTGGCCCGCTTCAAGCGCGAAGCACAGCTCATTGCTTCGCTGCACCATCCCAATATCGTGCAGATTCATGACTTCCAATTCGCCGATTCTCAAGTGTCAAACCCGCCCACAGCTTACATGGTGATGGATTACGTCGAAGGTCAAACATTGGCCACTTACATCCATAACACGTCTCGCATAGGGAAATTTCCAAGCGCTACAGAGATTGTCCATCTCTTTAACTCTATCAGCCAGGCTATTGACTACGCTCACCAGAAAGGTATGGTCCATCGCGACATCAAACCTGCCAACATTCTGCTCGATAAACGTTCATCCGGCCCTGGCAAGAGAAATCCGATGGGCGAACCTGTCCTCACCGATTTTGGCATTGCCAGGTTGCAGGGGCCATCCACGGTTGTTTCCAGCCGCCTGGGCCTTGGCACGCCCCTCTACATCTCACCAGAACAAGCTCAAGGCCAGCCTGGCGACGAAGGTAGCGATCTCTATTCTCTTGGCGTAATCCTCTATGAAATGCTGACCGGGGTCACGCCTTTTCGTGGCGATAACGTGTTCTCCATCATGATGCAGCATTACAGTGCTCCACCGCCACCACCTGCTTCCATCAACCCAAATATCTCGTCCGCTGTATGCGCCGTTATTCTGCGCAGCCTGGCCAAAGAACCGAATGCACGTTTTCCCAGCGCTTCTGCCATGACTATCGCTCTTTCCGAAGCATTCAACGTACCTGTTCCTCCAGAGCTATACCACGAATTTTCATCGATGAACCTCCGGGAATTTCAGCAATCACCATCTCCGTCGTCATCTTCTCATGTTGCCTCGTCTCCTTTACCATTTGCGCCATCTTCAAACGGAGAACAAACTACCCCCATAACTGGTAGTTATGGGGCAACGCAGGCTACCGGATCGAATTTTCCACTAGGGGGAACGCGGGCAAGCATGAGGACCCCCACTCCTACGGGAAACGTGCTTCCAGTGCATTCATCTCCACCTGTACCGGCAAGCACACAGCAGCCGGCAGGAACAGAACGACGCAGACAGCTATCCATTGCTCTGGTTGCCCTCATCGTCATAATTGTGGTCGGTTCAGGATTAGGTGCGTTCTTGCTGCTTGCACAAAAAACTAGCACCACACCAAATGCACCAAGTCCAGTCGTGGGACACGTTTTCTTTGCCAGCAGTGGCAAGACAAGTCAGAACACTTCCCAGGGCATTGCCGATGAATTGACCATCGATCTCAGAAATATTCCCCCACCGCCTGCTGGCAAAAGCTATTATGCCTGGCTATTGGGAGAGAGCAACGATAGTGAGGCACAACCGATGCTACTCGGGGAAATATCTGTCGATCACGGTACAGTCCACTATGTCTTTGCTGGTGATCAACAGCATGACAACCTGCTTGCATCCACTAGTAGCTTTCTGATTTCAGCAGAGGACAGCACTATCACACCAATCGTGCCATCCAGCGCACGGCTCTACTATGCCACGATCCCGCAGACCCCTGCTGCGGCCGACCGCTTCAGCCTGCTCGATCACCTGCGTCATCTGTTGTCTGAAGACCCAAAACTCAAACTCCAAGGGTTACACGGCGGACTCGATAGCTGGCTGCTGAAAAACACGAAACGGGTCTCGCAATGGGCAAGCGATGCCAGGCAAACCCAGAACACAGCAAAGAGACGGCAGGACATTGTCGACATCCTCTACTATCTCGACGGACAAGCGTGTGTCCAGCCAGACTTGCAAGGTGTGCCTAATGGGACAACTAGCGCGCCAGAGAACGCCGCTATTACCCATATTGCCAGTGTTGCCCTCCTGCAGCTCTGTGGGCAATTGCCAGTACCCGGCTACCTCGTTCATATTGGGGTCCACCTCAAAGGCGTGATTCACGCCCCTGGCGCAACAGCCGTTCAGACAAAGCTCGCCAACCAGATCACCACGGAGTTGAGTGAACTCAATCTTCTGCTAAAGAAGGTACATCAGGACGCACAGCAACTTGTGAAGCTGAGTGACGCTCAATTATTACAACCTTCAGCACAAGCCTTGCTCAACGACCTGACAACCCAGGCAACCTATGCCTATAGTGGTCAGACGAGCCCATCAGTACAGACCGGCACTCAACAGATCCACGATGATATCCAGCGCCTGGCGACCCTCGATGTCACACCGTGCCCATCAAGTAGCACAGCTAACGTCTGCGCTTAGCCGCGCCCCAACCCCACCCCTGGTTACCTGTCCCCCAGACAGCCCCCCTGGTACCCGCAAGGGGTACCACTACATCTCTCGCCTCCTCCTGGCTATCTCCTCTTCGGTCGTGCCGCTGGTGACCAGTTCGTACAGCAGAGCCTGGCCGGTCTTGGGACGCAGGATGCGGCCCAGGCGCTGGATATACTCGCGCTTTGTGCTGTTGCCGCTGACAATAATCGCCACACGACAGTCGGGCACATCGACGCCTTCATTCAGCACGCGCCCCGTCACAAGCTTGCTATATTGGCCTGTGCGAAAGCGTTCCAGAATGATACGCCGTTCCTCGGCAGGCGTCTTATAGGTGATACTGGGCAGGCAGAAACGGCGGCTGACTTCATCGACCAACACGTTGTATTCTGAAAACAGGATCACCTGGTCGGTGGCATGACGATGCAAGAGGCGCTCAATCTCCACGTATTTGGCCGGGCTGTTCATAGCGATGTTGCGTGCCTCGCGCCATGCCAGCATAGCAGCACGCGCCTCCGCATCTCGTGCGCTGAGGAAGATAAGCTTTTGCTGAAAATCCTCCGGCGAGCGAATGGTGATGTGACGGCGCTGTAAAAATGAACGATAGATACGGCGTTGTTCAGCATAGCGCACCTCATCCTCGCTCGACAACGCAACGTCAATGCGCACCTCTTGATACTGCGCCAGGTAACGTCCCGATCAGTTCGTCCAGGTCAGCGTGCGCCATATCGCTCCGCTCTGGCGTGGCACTCAAGCCGAGGCGCAGAGGCGTAAAGGCGCTCTCCGCAATCAGGCGGTAGGTTGGCGCGGGCAGGTGGTGACATTCGTCGAAGATCAGCAAGCCAAAGTGACGCAGTTCGCGGGGATAGAGGGCGGCAGAGTCATATGTAATAATCGTAATCGGCTTCACGTCCTTCTCGCCACCACCGAAGATGCCGATGTCATCTGTGCCAATAGAGAGCGCCGAGGTGAGCGCAGCTTGCCATTGTTGCAACAGGTCGATCGTCGGCACGACAACCAGCGTCCACAGTTTCATCTCATGAATAGCCAGCGCCGCCACAAACGTCTTGCCCGCACCGGTGGGCAATACCACCACACCTGCACAGCCCTGCGCCAGCCACCTGCTGAGCGCCTCCTCTTGATATGGACGCGGCTGCATGCCAGGCTAACGCGGGTCGCTCATCAAAGGCAACCGTAAACGGCGTCCGTTGTTGCTGCAAAGCATGTTTGACCAAGCTGAAATGTAGCGGCCTGGTACGCAGGAAATGCTGCCGTTTGTCGCGCCCCATCTCGGCTCGCACCTTCGCCGGTAAGTGAGCCCCGAAGAGGTGTTCGAGCAGTTCAGCAGTTGGTCGCTGCAGCCATTCCGCCACGGGAATGATGATGAGGTCGCGACCGCGAAGATCAAGGATGGTCATGGGCAGCCACATCCTCCGTCGCATACGCCTCAAGCAACGAAAGTTGATCCGGGCGCGCCGACAGGCCATCCTGCTGTTGACGTACCACCACGCTTTCTTGCAGTAGAGGCGAGAGCGTCTCCGCGGGATTCTCCATCGGCCACGGCAGAGGATGGCCTCCAAGCTCGATCAACGCCTGATTGCCCGGCAGCGACGGGGGCGACTCCGTTTGACGCACATACAACGGTCGATGCTGCACCAATGCCCCATTGGCACCATCCCATGTTCCACCCTTCGTATCGGCTTCGGCGACAATCACGATCTGCGCCAGGCCCGTCACCACCTTATTGCGCTCCATCGCCCGGCTGACCACCCACTGCGCATCGGGATGAAACTGGCTCAACAACAACACCTTCCCTCCTTCGATTCTCGGCAGCAAGTTGCGCATCTGCACGCCACTGAGCTTGCGCACCCCGTGTGGTAGCACTACAGTCGTATGTCCATCCTCCGTACTTGTTGCCCCCTCGTAGGCAGTACGATCAACGCCACGCGCATTGCCACTGATCACGTTAGCCCCTTGCTCTGCCAGGTAGCGAGCAACATCATGAGTAAAAGCGAGACTCGTCTCACCCGCATTGCGTGAGCCAATGATGGCGATAGTTGTGCGGTCGAGAAGCTGCAAATCGCCCGCGTAGAAAAGCACCGGAGGCGTCTGATTGCGCTTGAGAGCGGATTTGAGCAGCTTAGGATAGTTGTCGTCAAGCACGGTGAGCAGGTGAATGTGATCGTGCGCCAATTGCTCCACCAGAAACGCTTGCCCAACCAGCTTCTCTTTCGCCCGTTCAAGTTTCTCGATCATCTCCGGCTTGAGATGGCAGGTGGTACTCCACTCCTCTGCACCCGCCGCAAAAAATTCCTGCAATGTTCGCCCCAGTTGATAGCACCAGGCTATAAGAATATCATTGACAATGCGCGTCGACAGGCCACTCTCAAATACGAGCAGGAGCCAGCATGCCTGTTCTTGCAAATCTCTCTCCATAGTTTTTCTCCTCACTCGTAAATATCATCGATGAGCAGCAAAGTCCGTCCTACAACCAACTCAGGCGATCGCACAACGAAAGCTCCCTTAACGTTATCAGCCTTCTGCAACCAATTCGTCAAATACTTCTGCTCTTGCGTTGTACATACCTTAGCCAGGACAGACACGTACTCCATACCTAACCGATCCGCAACTTGCCGTGCAAAGTCCTCTACCAGTATTCCGCTTCTTGTCGGCGGCACACTCACTATAGCATCGATGGCTTCCATTGGATAGCGGCTCCGTAACACCTCAACAGCGCGTGCAACGAGGCTGAGCGCAAATGGTCCACCATCCTCGTACTTGCTCGCCCGTACCAACTTCCCGGTGCGACTCCGACCGTGATACGATAACGACCATCCCGCTTCATGTATGGGACGCTTCTCGGTGCCACGCTTTTCAATGCGCGGCAGAAACTCCACTTCAAGAAAACGAGCTACTGCCTCTTGCATTCTTTTTGCGGGCTTCACAAGTGGAAAGTTCGTCGGCCGGCAGCGGCCACACGCCCTACAGGAGTACCCAGGCTCATCTCCTAGATAGGTCGTGAGATCTTCCATGTAGCATCGCTCGTCCTGGGCATAGTGCTGTATATCGCTTAACTCGCGTTCCTTCTGCAACTGCACGGTATCGTAGTCAGAGAAGTCCCTGCGTCCTATATGCTCCAGGCGCATCGTGGCACTATAGGTACGGTCCCTGGGATTACGTTCAACCATGCCTTGCTCCTCCAGATCCATTAAAATCGCTGTCACGGAGGCTTGCGCAAAGCCGGTTGCCCGCATGAGGTCGTACAAGCCCAGTGACTCCATGCGCAGGCGTTGCAAAACGACTTCGTAGCACTTCCCTTCTGGTTTCGCATTGCGGATAAAGTGTTCCTGGATCGTCAAATCGGCAGGGTCATACAAGAGGATACACCACGCCACTTTGCCATCGCGTCCGGCTCTACCCATCTCCTGATAGTAGTGAATAGGCGACGCAGGAACATGATAATGGATTACAAAACGCAGGTCATGTTTGTCGATGCCCATGCCCAGCGCATTGGTCGCACACACTACCTTATACCCATTCGCCATCAGCTTCTGTTCGATATCCTGCCGTACAGCATCTTCTCGGCCGGCATGATAATATTCGGCTGAGATGCCCTGGCTAGTGAGAAAAGCCGCTACCATCTCTGCATCATGTTTCGTAGCGGTGTAGATGATGCCCGTTCCAGGCACGCGCGGTAGCAGCTCGCCCAGGTAGCTTAACTTATCCTCATTGCCCCATAAGCGCACGACATTCAAGTACAAATTCGGTCGTTGCATTGTTCCGCGTATGACCTGCGTTCCCACCCCTATCTGTTGCAGCACATCTTGCTCGACACGCTGATTGGCCGTGGCCGTCAGAGCCAGGACCGGGGTATATTCTGGCAGAGCGGTGAGCAGTCGAACGATACGCCGGTAGTGGGGACGAAAGTCATGGCCCCACGTCGAGATACAATGCGCCTCGTCGACCACGATCATGCTAATGCGCATCCTGAGCACGTAGCTTTGCCAGTCGGCGTTATCCAGGCGCTCTGGGGAAATGAAGAGTATCTTGAAGTGACCCGCTATAGCCTCCTCCAGCGCCGCCCTGTTCTCTTCTGGCGAAAAGTCCGAACTGACGATGGAGGCGGGTATCGCGTAAACATCGTTGCAGCGTTGGCACTGGTCGCGCATCAATGCCTTCAATGGGGAGAAGACGATAGTGAGGACCTGTGCGCTGGATGACGAGCAGACGTTTGCCCTGTTTGCCCTGAACGAGTTGTTCGATGATGTCACGCTGCCCCGGATGAAATCCTGTCCTGATGCGAAAGCGTTCTCTCAGCAACGTTTCTGGCGGATGACTCTGCCACGTAACCTCTGATGCCATACGGCACCTCCAAACAATATCGTTATAGATCCTTTTCTATTTTACGTCACGTGGCACTATTTTGGAATAGGCTGAGCAGAATGGTTCTCCATCCCCGGGAGGGAAGCCATTCGTACGGGCGTGATGAATCACGCCCTGCACTGCCGTATGGAGGGGCCTACGGGGGCGTGATGAATCACGCCCGTACGCACGATTCCATAATCCATCTCGTTTCACTTGAAAGAACAGAGACCCAGCAGAATTTGGCTCTTGTTACAAGGCTATTTTCATGGTATGTTCCTCACAAGATACATTGCAACTGCACCTTGAACAGTTACAGAGGTTTTATGAGGAGGAGAGAGATGAAGCCCAGTATCGATAAGACATCATTTGGCTCGATTACCGTCGAAGGAACGGTCTTCGAGCACGACGTAATCATCCGGCTGAACGGCCAGGTGGAAAAACGCAAGAAGAAATTGTCTAAGGCTGTCTACGGCACATCGCACATTATGTCGCTGGCCGAAGCGAAGCACGTCTATGAAAAAGGCACGCAACGCCTCATCATTGGCTCAGGGCAATATGGCAATGTCACGCTTTCCGAGGAGGCGGCCGACTACTTTAAGCGCAAAGAGTGCCCGGTGGAACTGCTGCCGACACCCACGGCAATCGGGACCTGGAACGAGACCGAAGGTTCGGTGATTGGCCTGTTCCACGTCACGTGTTGAGAGCAGTCCTGGCTTCAATTCTCGGGATGCAGAATGACTACCGGTATTTCGCGAGTCGTCTTTTTCTGATATTCGGCATAACTCGGATACATAGCAACAAGGAGCGGCCAGAGGCGTGCGCGTTCCTCTGCATTGGCTTGCCTGGCTGTCACGCGCAGTTTCTGCTTACCTATCTCTACCTCGGCCTCCGGCTTCGCCTGCAAGTTCAGCCACCAGACAGGATGCGTGGGAGCACCGCCGTAGGAGGCGACCAGGACCAGGTTGTCACCATCCTTGAGATACAGCAACGGCGTGGTGCGTTGCTTGCCGGTCTTGCGCCCTGTGGTGGTCAACAGCAAGACTGGGCTTTTGCCAAATTGCCCACCGATCCTGCCACCTGAGAGCCGGTAGAAGAAGGTGTGTATTCCCGTGAAGATGCGTGCCCCTGTGTTGCTTCTTCTTGCGGGACGGTTTTTGTCAACCGTCTGAGTTTTATTTTCAACTGACATGAGGTATTTCCTTGCTACGGTTAAAGTATACGGCATGGTCGATCTTTGATCGGTTTTTCTGCTTCATTCCATTTTTTTGATTTCATTCTCATCCCGCCCCAGATGCCGATCCACAGGCATGTCACCGTGCAAATACCGCGCAAAATGCGCGGTATTTTTTTCGGTTCCAACTTCCCGGCCTTCTTGTAAAAGCTCTTGCTCTTGATAGAATGGTGCTTCTCGGAATAGATCGTGCATTTGTGGTAAACTCCTTTGCCTTCTCCATGCCGAAGACCCTTCTACGTTGCTTTTCTTATTGATAGTGTAGCATAGGCGGAAACCAGGTGTCGAGAGGAACTTTTGGAAGGGGTATGCGTGCGATTTTTTCAGGGAGATTTGCAAGGCCGGGC
>WNFF01008384.1_pt1 | contig 10361 bp, 9 predicted proteins | sample 5400441 | NCBI WGS metagenome assembly WNFF01 (sample SAMN13153345, study PRJNA577476) | soil metagenome | isolation source: 120 cm saprolite under Douglas fir tree site 2 hole 3 replicate 1 | place: USA:California | collected 2015-04-18
AAATGGCACGTCTCGCAGACCCACGGGAATTTATCCTGGCCCGCCGCGTTGAAGAGTTAGCGCTGGTATTGTTAGAGGAGCAGAAGCCTGGTCGTCACCTCTATACCAACGTTGAGTTCTATTCCGCTGTAGTGCTGGCATCGGTTGGCTTGCCCGGAGATCTCTTCACTCCAACCTTCGCTGCAAGCCGGGTTGTGGGTTGGACTGCTCATATCCTGGAGCAGGTAGCCAACAATCGCCTGATCCGCCCCGAGGCTGATTATACCGGGCCAACCGAACAACATTTTGTGCCGTTGGGCGAACGACAGTAGAGCATTGTTTTTATCGATGTTTGATTAAATTATATCGTCCCCCTACACGGGGACGATATAATTTAATCAAACATCACTATTTGGAGTTCGTTCTATGAAACTACAAGACCCTCGACCCAGCAAATGGCAGCTTTTTCGCATCTGGGCAAGCGTCGGGCTACAATCCTTTGGAGGTGGGGCATCGACGACGTTCTTGATTCAGCGTGCATTTATACAGAAGCATAGATGGCTGTCAATGGAAGAGTTTATGCACCTTTGGAATTTATGTATTCTTACTCCCGGTATCAATCTAGTGGCATTAACCGTCCTGATAGGAAAGAAACTGGGTGGAACATGGGGCATCGTCGTATCACTCGCTGGTATGCTCTTGCCAAGTGCAGTGATCACCTGTCTGTTAGCAGCTATCTTTAAGCAAATAGAACAGGTAGCAGCAGTCCAGGCAGTGCTACGAGGCGTGATACCGGCGACAGGTGGAATTATGCTGCTCGTCGGACTTAATTTTGCGCTACCCCTCATCCGTAGAGGATATAAAGAAGGAGTTCTCTATTTGCTGGCGAGTAGTGTTCTCACCATTGCCTGCGCGCTTACCGTCATTCTCTTGAAGCTCTCAGTGATCGTTGTAATTCTCGGTGCTGCTTTTCTTGGTGCACTCTTCTTTTCATCAAGATCAGCTCCTCCTCTTCTCGAAAAAGAGCAGGGGGAACAACAATGATCAATCCATTCATCTACTTTCTCCTTTTCCTGAAAGCCTCGCTATTCTCAACCGGCGGCTTTAGTAATTTGCCCAGCCTGCACCAGGATTTGATTGGGAGCGGCTGGGCTAAAGAAGCCGCCTTCGGACAATCTATTGCCATCGGGCAAATAAGCCCTGGCCCTAATGGATTATGGGTAATCAGCTTAGGCTATCTCACCTATGGCTATCTCGGCGCATTCCTTGCCTTGATTGCTATCACTATCCCCGCGCTCCTGGTGCTCGTCGTCTCTGCCGGTTACACACGCATCGAACATCGAGCATGGGTGCGAGGTGCTATGCATGGTATTTCACTCGCCGTCGTCGGTCTGCTGCTCACTGTCGTTTGGACTATTCTACGAGATTGGCATATGGAGTACCTTTGTCGCGGAAGTACGTGCGCTCTTGGAGCAGACTGGGAAGGGCTGCTGATAGCCGCGGGTGCCTTCGGCTTAGCATTGAGTCGTAAAGTAAACATTCTGATTATTTTAGGTCTGGCAGGACTGGCGGGATATTTATTGTATCGATGAGCCTCTTGTTACAAAATTTGGGCTTGCCAAAGTTTCCTCTGACAAGCTCAAAGGTTTTCAGGCCATTACGCTGAGGCGCTTGAGTATTTACTGACGCTCGCCCAGTGATACAAATTGCTGTTCGGTTGCCCCAGTATATTCAGCTTCGGGGCGGATCAGGCGATTATTGGTTACCTGCTCAAGAATATGAGCGGTCCAACCTGCTACTCGGCTTGCCGCGAAAGTGGGAGTGAAAAGATCTCTTGGTAAACCTACCGATGCCAACACTACAGCGGAATAGAACTCAACGTTGGTGTAGAGACGACGACCTGGTTTCTGCTCCTCCAACAGAGCCAGCGCTAGCTCTTCTACTCTATTGTAGATCCGATGACCAAAACCCATCAAACGATCACCCCGCGCCAGTGCATCACGCAGCCAGTTCTCAGCCCGATCTTCAGTACCAATTGCTTCGAGCATATCCTGTACTTTTGAGGGAGCGCCACCATGCAAAGGCCCTTTAAGCGCTCCAATTGCACCTACGACCGCTGAGGCAATATCCGATTCAGTGCTTGCGATGATGCGTGCCGTGAAGGTTGAAGCATTCATCCCGTGATCTGCCAACAAAACAAGGTAGGCGTTCAATGCTCTAACGTGCTCTTCTTTCGGCATTTGTCCACTGAGCAGGTAAAGATAATTGGCGGCATAACCTATTTCGGGATGCGGCTCTAATGGCTCTAATCCATTCCGCATCCTATGGAAAGCTGCCAGGATAAGCGGAAAGCGCTCAGTCAGGGCAATTGCCTGGTCAAGGGTCGGTTTGCCCTGAATTGTTGCTGCACCCAAAGCCGAAACTGCTGTACGCAAGACATCCATTGGCGCTGCTGTTGGCGGTAAGTCTTTCAGAACCTGTAAAACTGCCATTGGTAAGGTACGCTCTTCCAACATCTGCACTTTCAGATCTACCAGTTCCATTTTCGTCGGCAGCTTGCCATACCAGAGCAGATAAGCAATTTCCTCGAATGAGGTTGTACGAGCAAGGTCATGAATGTTATAGCCACGATATATTAACCTTCCTGCTGTCCCCTCCACTTTGCTAAGCGCAGTCGTTGCTGCTACCACGCCTTCCAAACCTCCGCGATTCTGTTTAACCGTTGAAGTTGTTCCTGATGTCTCCGCTGTCATCTCTTTTGCTCCTTTGCATTGCAAGGTATTTTACCTCATGTAAGCATAGAAATTATCCTTTTACCAATGTATTACCATGGTTTTCTACGAAAGTCAATGATTTTTGACTTAGCTTGATATTACTTGATTTATATTGATTTCACCAATATAATAGTGTATACCTGTTGACAAAGGCACATGAACTTTCTATCATTGAGTGTAGATAGAATATATAACCAGAAGGACGAATCACGTATGATAGAGCTAGACGGCGAAAAATATCTAGATGGAGGTGAAGCAAGCAACTTATTGGGGGTAAAAATGTCAACCCTCTATACCTACGTGAGCAGAGGAATCCTCAGAAGCTACAAACAGGGTATCAAACGACAGCGGCTTTATAAGCAGGACGAACTCGAGGCTCTTTTACGCTTGCGTCCCAGTGATACACCTTCTTCCATCTCTACAACCAAACAATCAACAGACGATACCTCTTTTTCAAAAAAGACGCTTACTGAAATTCCTCTTGCTGAGGATTGGATACCTTATATGTAATTCTTCATGGTCCGGAGAGCTTCCGCTAAATGTTGCACTCCTCTATGAATCTCATCTTCACTAAATGCCGCATAGCCCAGCAGCAAGCCCTGTGTATTCCCTGGCTCGATCCGGAAAGCCGACAAAGGTAGTGCCTCAATTCCATATGTTGCCGCGCTTTGTGAAGCTCTCTGATCATCCTGACCATGGAGCAACCAGCCAATCAGGTACATGCCTGCCTCATTTGCATGCACATCAAGCAGTCCGGTGAGTTCCTGCGCCGCTGTTGACACCAGCGCGGCTTGACGCCCGGCATACAACTCCCGCATGCGCCGAATATGGCGCCCAAAGTGTCCCTCGGTAAGAAAGTCTGTCAAAATAACCTGCCCTAATGTAGGAGGATGCAAATCGATCATCGTCCGAGCAGCAACGAAGCCATCGACAAGGTCGGGCGGGACAACCATATAACCTAGACGCAGTGCCGGAAACAGGACTTTGCTAAATGTCCCTATATAGATGACATGTCCAGAGGTGTCCAACCCCTGCAAGGCTGAGAGCGGTCGGCCTTTGTAGCGAAATTCGCTATCATAGTCATCTTCTAGTATCCATGCTTTAGTCCGGCGCGCCCACTCCAGCAATGCTAACCGGCGCGCCAGACTCATAGTCACACCAAGAGGATACTGGTGCGAAGGAGTAACATAGGCCATACGGGCAGTAGCGCTGCGTGCCATCCCTGCGATGATATCCATGCCTTCTTTGTCGACAGGGACAGGAATAAGATGTGCACCCGCACCTAGCAGCGCTCCCCTGGCACCCGGATAACATGGATCCTCGATCAACACATCTTCACCGGGATCCAACAGCACCCGTGAAGTCAGATCAAGAGCCTGCTGCGAACCAGAGACTATTATCACCTGTTCTGGATCGCACTTCACTGCGCGAACAGATCCAAGATAGCCAGCTATCGCCTGACGTAGTGGTTTATACCCGGCAGGATCACCATAATTTAGAAGATCATACGACCTTTGGCGTGCGTGCCTCGTGGTAATTCGCGACCATATTTTGAGAGGAAATGCATCAAGAGCTGCCAGTCCTGGTCGGAACACTCGGACAGGAGAGAGGTCATACGGCGAAACATACGCGGTAGAGGCCATCGCTATCCCGCGCAGCGAGAGTGTGCGACTACGTTGATCTTGTGATAATGCTGGAGCCTGGATTGCAGGCACCCTGAGCAGTTCGTCCGGTAACTCCCGCGCCACGTAGGTTCCACCCCCCATCTTATTCTCGACATATCCCTCGGCGAAAAGTTGCTCATAGGCGTTGAGAATGGTTCCACGGGCGAATCCTAGCTCCAACGCCAGCGCGCGTGTCGAGGGGAGTTGCGTCCCAGGAGCCAACTGACCATTGAGAATGGCGATACGCAAACTGGTGTATAGCTGACGATAGATCGGTTTGGTGGATTCAGGATCAATATTAAACACGCTAAGAGGGACAAGTGTTGAGTGCTTTCTCATCAGGTATCTCCATACTATTCTCGTGGAATTCGTCAAAGTAATAGAAGTGGTATAGCTACTATACACGTAAGTGGCTCTTGTGTCTATACCAATTCTCTGATACCCTTAGTTTGAAAACATTCAAACGGCTTTAGAAGTAGAGGAAGCCTGTAGGCTATGTGGCCGATGAAGTGTTTTTTATCTCGTGGTCACTTTCATAACCCTAAAACTAATCAAGAGGAGGACACGCCTGGACCACTGATGACTTGAAGAACCGTATAACCGTAGGAGGTAGAAGAAATGACAAAAGTAGAATCCACCTTTAGCCAGCGTTCACCGCAAACACCATTCGAACGCCAGCGTAAGCTGCGAGCCAATGTACTTTTGATTGTAGTGACAATGATCTGGGGAAGCAGTTTTCTGATCGTCCAGCATGCGCTCACATTTGTCGGTCCATTTACCTTTCTAGCAATGCGTTTTGGGTTTGCAGTGTTAGTCCTGGCATTTCTCTTCCGGAAACGCCTGATTCACATTACATCCACAGAGATCTTATCCGGCTCAATTATTGGTCTCTTCCTGTTTGCTTCGTACGCATTTCAAACAGTTTCACTACAATACACCACATCCAGTCAAGCGGGATTCATCTCAGGTATGTATGTTCCGCTGGTCGCCTTACTCGCACTTCCATTGCTCCGACAAAAGCCGACGCTGGGAAGTATCCTGGGCATTCTTCTTTCAATGTCCGGGCTAATACTACTTTCGGTCAAGAACACCTTTCAAATTACGATAGGTCCTGGCGAAATACTGGCCCTGGCTTGCGCCTTTGCAAGTGCATTGCACGTAATCTGTATTAGCAAATTTGCTCCCAGGGCAGATGCCATCAATCTGACGATTGTCCAGATCACACTGACTGCCTTGCTCAGTCTAATTGCAATGCCCATTGCCAAAGAGCCATTCAGCTTTCCGCCTTTCTCTGTCTGGGAATCAGCATTGTTTCTGGGAGTCGTGGCAACAGCATTCTGCTTAGCCATAATGAATTGGGTACAACAGTTTGTGAGCAGCACCGAGGCAGCGATGTTTTATGCACTTGAGTTAGTATGGTTGAGCATATTGGGGCACTTTGCAGGTGATAATCTCAGCCTTCTCGGGTGGATAGGCTGCGGCTGTATGCTGTCAAGTATGGTAGTCGGGGAAATGCGCCTTTCCTGGATTGTCAATACAACGCTCCTCCGAAATCTTGTCAGCAGGGCTTATCAGTTGATTGAGTTGTATGTACATGATTAAGCGAAGTGCCAATCATACTGTTCCAGGTTCATCCAATGGCTGAGCGTTGCGCACATGTCTATTCAGATTTGCTGCTAGAGCGAAAGCGAACATACCGAAAGTACAAATGAAAACTGTTTGGATAACTCCGATATTCTGGATTAGTAAACCTGTTAACGCTAATCCCAGCGGCTGACCGCCAAATGCAATCAATCGGAATACGCTGTTCACACGACCTTGTAACTCATCTGGAATAATGGCACTTCGATAGCTAAACTGCACTACATTGTATATTGGCCCCACTATGAAGGAAGCTGCAGTGAGGATCCCCAATACCAATGGGTTCGGGGCAAAAGCATATAATGGCATGATTAGAGCAGTAAACCAGGTTGTACCAATGATTACCTGTCCGAAGCTGAACCGCTTCTGAATTGAAGTCGCAACTACAGAACCAATCACTGCTCCTATACCACCTACGGAGAAGATCAGACCTATCGTAAAGGACGAAGCATGTTGCTTTTGAGCCAGCACGATGATAATCAACGTAAATCCCGCGAAAATAAGATTGTAGCCACCTGTGAGTATCGCCATAAAACGAATGAGTGGATGATGCCAGAGCCATGCAAGGCCCTCACGAATCTCAACCAACAACTTGCGTGGTGCTGCCACCCGCTCCTTCTGAAATTTTACCTCAATAAAAAAGAGCGAGACTACGGAAGCTGCATATGAAAGAGCGTCAGCAACGAATGGCAAAAATTTTCCCACCGTATAGAGAGCGCCACCAAGTGGAGGGCCAATCAAAGCCGTGATACCGTCAGTGGCCATATTCTGAGCCGTAGCAGCAGGCAACTGTTCCTTAGGCACTACGCGCGGAAGGCAAGCTGCCTCGGCGATATTGAAGAAAACGTAGAGTGTGCCCTCGATGGCTGAGACGAGGTAGAGTTGCACTATTGTCAAATCACCAAGGGCATACGCAACCGGGATACTGGCCATACTGATCGCCCGCCCGGTATCGCAGAAAATCATCGTTCGCTTGCGGTCCCAACGGTCAATTAACGCCCCGGCAGGCAGGCTAAAGATCAGATAGGGCAGAGCGCGAAGCGCACCGGCAAAGCCTGCCTGCGCAGCAGAGCCAGTCAATGACAGAATGAACAATGGAAATGCAAGTTGTGAGACTTGAGTACCGACGTTAGAAACCATCTGGCCGCTCCACAACAGCATATAGTCCCGGTTTAACCACAGCGTTTTAGGTCGTCTGGGTATTACTTCTTTGGTGCTCATTGCATTTACTGTCAATCTAGCGGAGTAACTGTGTACTCCAAATCAATGGCGCAAACCAATACATTTGTATCACGAAGTCCATGATAAAAGCGTAATGGATTGCGCCCGCTAAAAAAAGGCAAAAAAATACGCTCCCTTGAGGAACGCTCAAATTTCTGATTGCCTTAAAATTATAACATATTTATGATGAAAAGTCAAGTAAAATTTAAGCTCGCTTGCTTGATTTGGTCGATTTATTGGTACTCTATTCTACAGACTGAAGCTGGCTGGTGTCGATTCGAGGCCAGGAGTTTCGTTCGTTGGAGTTGAGCCTGGTCCTTCCCTACTATAACTGGCGAGCAGATCCTTCCAGGTTTCCTCTCCTCCAATATGATAGACGGTAATTCCTCCAAGTGTCGTCGACAAGGGCGAGTCCCCTACATATAGTATTGTTACAGCATGTCCCGATTGTTTCACTCGCGATAGCGTGTCTAGCAAAGGATCACTGACCGTACTTGTAACAACAACGACGGTCGCACCTGCCGGAAGGCGAGTGCGCTCAATGTGTATCAGTTCTTCAATCGAACTGCCAAAGTACGATTGAATACGCGCCAATACTTCCAAAAGCCGTTTGCGCTGTTCTTCGTTGCTGGCTGGAGGCAAATGAATACGACGGCGTTTCAATTGGTCGGCTACTACTGCCTCCACTCGATGTTCATTTTCTTTTCCATCAGCATTCGGAGCCACAGTAGGGGAAAATTCACCTGACTCATCAAGAGAGGATGGGGTTTGCGAAGTGGAAATCGACATACCCAATTCTGGCATATACATAATGGTGTTTGCATAGAGACCTACAGCATATCCCTGGTCGAGCGCCCAATCAGCAACCGATGCAGTAGCACAGATAGCCAGTTCCTGGAGCTCAGGTCGAATACCATACCACGCATCAAGCTGCGAGATGACATTGAGAAAGAGCACCAGCGTATAGGTTGTGGTTGCCTGGTACACTTTGCTTTGCAGTTGCATCATACGTGCTGTGGCTTTCCAATGTACGCGCCGCAGATCATCTCCATACATGTAGTCACGTACTCCTATCACACGCAAGGGATCTTCTAACAGGCGGTGCGGGGCGCGATTATCTCCAAAGGGGTGGCGTGAAGGTAGTCCGAAGCGAGTAATAGAAACCACTAAGGGATAGACAAGCAGGTATTGCCTGTTGGAGAGCGTTTCCTGGCGATTGAGAAATCCAAATACATCACCACTGCGTAGCACCGTCGGCCCGAACATATGTACACCTCGCGCATTGCAGAGAACAGTATAGGGCCGTGTCACTCGTTCATACCAGCGGAGGTTAAACAGATTCTCAAGTATCACCATGTTTCTGGCTGTGCTGATACGCAAATGACGTCCCTTAAAGGTTAACTGCCTCGGAACGCTATCTTCAATCTCAAGCCATGGAAGTGGCAAAAGCTTGGCATTCTCGATAGAGAGCGAGAGAGTTACCTCCTCTCCAAACAGAGCACGCTGTTCGCTAAAGTTGCGTTGATAGTGTAAATCTTGCAGGCAATACTTCGCCCAGATATCTGTAGCTGCCAGGACTATTACTCCCAGCAATCCGATTACCAGCAGTAATGGCTGACGGACAAGCAGACCAAAGAGAATAATCGCTAAGCACAAATAATACCAATGCTTTTTCATGATTCTACCGGTACAGAAACGTTATGCAGTACATCCTCTATGATTTGCTCCATGACACGTCCGTGCAGGCGTGTCTGGCTCGTAGCAATCATACGATGAGACAGAACAGGACGCGCTACTCGCTTTACATCATCGGGTATAACATAGGAGCGGCCATGTATGGCTGCATAGGCCTGTGAAGACCGGTAAAGAGCGAGGGTACCTCGTGGACTGACACCCAACTCGACCCCGCTGTGGTTGCGGGTAGCTCGCACAAGCTCGACAATGTAATTTTCAACGGCTGGCTCAACTCGCACCCTACGGATCATTTTTTGCAATTCTTGTAGACGTTCTCCAGTAAGTACAGCCTGAAGATCATCCAACGGCTGTGTTTCTTTGAAGCGCTGTAAGATCAATCGTTCTTCCGAATGGCTTGGATAATCAAGGTGCAGGCGCATGAGGAAGCGGTCAATTTGTGCTTCCGGCAGGGGAAAGGTACCTTCCAGTTCAATTGGATTTTGTGTGGCAATGACAATAAAGGGGCGTGGTAAGATTACCGTTTCACGTTCTACGCTAATCTGACGCTCTTCCATTGCTTCCAGCAACGCGGATTGGGTACGTGGCGTGGCGCGGTTGATTTCGTCAGCAAGCACAATCTGTGCTAGCAACGGTCCCGGTCGAAACTCGAACTCACTCTTTTTCTGATTAAAAAACGTAATGCCGGTAATATCTGAGGGTAACAGATCCGGGGTGAACTGAATACGTTGAAACGTGCATCCGAGGGATTTTGCCAGCGTTTTTGCCAGAGTGGTTTTGCCGATCCCCGGCACATCTTCGAAGAGTACATGTCCTTCGCAGAGCAATGCGACCATCAGGAGGTCTATTACTTCCTCTTTACCTACAATCACGCGGCTGGCATTCTGACGAATAGCGCGCGTGGCCTCCTGAACCTGGCGGATTTCGTCTATCTGTGTCATATAAGTCCTAAAAAGGAAAGATTAGAGAGTAAGCATTGGCAACGGCGTCACGGACATAGCATGAAGCCTTTATGAATTATACGCACATCAGATGACAAATTTCATTACATTCCGCCAGATAGCGGGGCAAATGATTCGAAGCGGCCGTTAATTTAGTTCAACCCACAACTCTGGTCAGCACCTGCACAGTTACAGTTTGAGACCTTGCCCGTTGTCCATTTTGATCCGTCGCAAGTGCATAAACATAAGCCTGAATAGATTTTTGCCCAGAGCCAAAGGCAGACACGAACCATGGAATGGATGCATTGCCGTTGCTATCGGTCATTTGCGGACCCGCAGTAGAACGGCCTCCCTGACCACTATAGCGTATCACAAGTAGGACGCTTACCCCAGGTTCGCTGGTATTCACACCAACAATAACATAGCTATCATTTGCTACCGGTGACGGG
>WNFF01008382.1_pt1 | contig 10359 bp, 10 predicted proteins | sample 5400441 | NCBI WGS metagenome assembly WNFF01 (sample SAMN13153345, study PRJNA577476) | soil metagenome | isolation source: 120 cm saprolite under Douglas fir tree site 2 hole 3 replicate 1 | place: USA:California | collected 2015-04-18
GGTACGAAGACGGCCTGGCCCGCCGCCACCGGGAAAGGCTTGCCGTCGTCCACCATCTGCTCGCCATGGCCGGCCAGGATGTAGAGGATCTCGTCGGCGTCGGGGTGGTTGTGGCGGGTGTGGCCCTTGCCCGGCAGCAACACCACGTGCAGCATGCTCATCGCGGGGTTGTGCGTGTTCGCCTTCGCGACAAGAGGCTTGATCAGCCCCCAGTCGAAGGTTTGGGTCGGGATCGTCTTCGGGTCGACAAGCTTAGATGGCATCCGTTCCTCCTTATTAATGGCGTGGGGTCCCGCGCTTGAGCGCCTTGAACCGGCGAACCGTCTCGGTGATCGCCACCTCCGTGGGCAGCCGCTCCATGCTCGAGGCGCCGAAGAAGCCGACCACCCCGTGGGTCCGCTCGAGCACGTACGCCGCGTCCGCAACCTCGGCGATCGGCCCTCCGTGGCAGAGCACCATCACCTTCGGGTTGATGGCCACCGCCGCGTCGTGCATCTCCTGAATGAGCGGTACGCAGTCGTCGAGGGTCCGGGCCGTGTGCGCGCCGATTGATCCCTTCGTGGTCAGGCCCATATGAGGCACCAGCACGTCCGCGCCCGCGCGTGTCATGGCCTCCGCCGAAGGCACGTCGAAGACGTACGGAGCTGTGACCAGACCTTTGTCGGCGGCCATGTTGATCATCTGGACCTCGAGGTCATAGCCCATGCCGGTCTCCTCGAGGTTCGCGCGGAAAGTCCCGTCATACAGCCCGACGGTCGGGAAGTTCTGGACCCCGGCGAAGCCCGCCGCCTCAATGTCGCGCAGGAAGTTGCTCATGAGCCGGAACGGATCGGTGCCGCACACGCCAGCCAGCACCGGCGTGTGGTCAACCACCGGCAGGACCTCTCCGGCCATCTCCATGACGATCGCATTGGCGTCGCCGTAAGGCAGGAGGCCGGCGAGAGAGCCGCGTCCGGCCATCCGGTAGCGCCCGGAGTTGTAAATGATGATCAGGTCCGCTCCACCCGCCTCCGCGCATTTGGCGGAAAGTCCGGTGCCCGCGCCGGCGCCGATGAGCACCCCTCCCGAGTCGACCATGGCGCGCAGCCGGCGCCGGGCCTGTTCGCCTGTCATCTCCGAACCTTCATCAGCTCATCGAGCCGAGCCGCCATCGCGTGCGCGAACTCCACGTCGTTGATGTGGGCATCGACCTCGTGCATCTCGACGTTCTGGCCCATGTTCTCTCGCAGCGCTCCGAACAGCGCCTTGTCGGCGGCCGGGTCGTAGAACGGTCCGCCCTCACCCGAGATCGCCGAGATACCGCGGAGGGGGATGAAAAAGGCCACCGGCCCGCGCGCGGCCGAGAGCTTGCGTGCGATCTGGCGCCCGAGCTCCGCGCTTTCGTCGGGTGTGGTCCGCATGAGCGTGACTGAGGGATTGTGGACGTACAGGTTGCGGGACTCGAACTGCGGCGGCACCGTGTCCCGCGCGCCGAAGTTGACCATGTCCAATGCGCCCACTGACACAACCTGCGGCACGCCTAGCTTGCCCGCCATCTCGAGGCGGTCCGGGCCGGCCGAAAGCACCCCGCCGACCAGCTCGTCGGCCAGCTCGGTGGTGGTGATGTCCAGCACCCCGGTCACAAAGCCTGATTCGACCAGCGCTTCCATCGCCCGGCCGCCGGTGCCGGTGGCGTGGAACGTGAGCACTTCGTACCCGCGCCGTTCGAGCTCTTCGCGGGCCGCCGTCACCGACGGCGTGGTGACCCCGAACATCGTGGCGGCGATCAGGGGACGCTGCTCGCCAAGCTCGATCGGAGGTGAGTTGACCATGCCCGCCATCGCGGCCGCGGCGTTGGCAAGGATGCGGCCCGAGATCGAGTTGATCCCGGCCACGTCCGTGACCGACGCCATCAGGGCGATGTCGCTGGCGCCGATGTAGTCGCGGGTGTTGCCGGCGGCCATGGTCGACACCATCAGCTTCGGTACGCCCACCGGCAGGGCCCGCATCGCCTTGGTTGCGATCGCGGTGTTGCCCGATCCGCCGGCGGCGAGCACGCCGTCACAACGACCCTACCGCGATCGCGCTCGGCGGTCAGAGCCTCTAGATCAAAGCCGGCCTCAGCCGCGACCTCCTGACGGGTGATGTCGGGCTTCGCGAGCGCGCGATCGAGCGTCCCGACGTCGACGAGGATGGTCTTGACTCCGGCCAGCGCGAGCCGGTCGCACATGTACTGATACTCCGCGCCTTTGGTGTCCAGAGTGCCGACGAGGACAACGGTCTTCTCGCTCATTGGCCCCTCACCAGTTCCACGGCCCGCCCGCCGGGCCGCCCTTGTCAAACAGTAACAGACTCTCGGATCAACTCTTCAGTTCCTTTCACCAAGGAGGCAAGGTCTTGACGAGTTTGCCGGGCAGTTGTAACGTCGCTTGATAGATTTTGATAGACCGGCAAGGAGCATCGATGTGACGGCCAGTCGAGTCGACCTTCGTATCGCGCCTCGCATCCTGCTCGGATTGCTGGTCCTGGCCGTCGTGGCCTGGGCCACCAACAAGGCGAGCCAGGACAGCAGGCTCTTCTGGGTCGTCACCCTCAACGGGATCACGCTCGCTGCCCTCTTCTTCGTGGTCGCAGCGGGATTCACGCTGATCTTCGGGTTGATGCGGGTCGTCAACATGGCCCACGGCTCGCTTTACCTGCTCGCCGGCTACATCGCGTTCACGCTTCAAGGCAACTGGTACGGGGTCAGCAGCAACCTGTTGAGCGGCACGCCCGCGACATTCATCTCGTGGATCGTGCCGCTGGTGATCGCCACCATCGTCATAGGGATCTCAGGGGTGTTGATGCAGCAGGTGTTACTGCGCTGGAACCAGGGTCAGGACCTCCGCCAAGCGCTGATCACGATCGCCATCTCGGTGATCCTGGCGGACCAGATGGTCGCCCACTTCGGCGGGATCGCGGAGTCTATCCAGCCTCCGGCTGCCTGGCCGGAGAGCGTGAGCTTGTTGGGCGTTCACTATGGGTACTTCCGACTGGTGGTCGTGGTCGGGGCTGCGGTTGTAATCGGGGCCCTGCTCTTCCTCGCGATCAAGCGAACCAGGTTCGGGATGATCATCCGCGCGGGCGTGGACGACCGGTCGATGGTCTCGGCTCTGGGAGTGAACATCCAGCTCGTATTCGCCGGAGCATTCTTCATTGGTGCGCTGCTGGCGGGGTTGGCAGGCGTTCTTGGCGGGACGATGCTTGCCGTGCAGCCAGGGAATGACTCGGCGTTCCTGCTCGACTCGCTGATCGTGGTGATCATCGGCGGCATGGGCAGCCTCGGCGGGGCAGCGATCGGCTCCCTTGCTCTCGGATTGGTCAGCTCGTACGCGAACGTCTACCTCGCTTTCGGAACGACCGACCTAACGAACTACTCCATCCTGGTCACGTTCATCCTGGTCGTGGCCATGCTCGCCGTGCGGCCGCTCGGCCTCTTCGGACGCCCGGCTTGAGCACCGCACCATCCGCGATCGCAGGGCCGGGCCCCACACGCCGCGGCATTCGGCTCCCGCAATGGGTGGCCCTCGGCGTGCTGGCGCTCTTTCTGGCAGGCGCCCCGTCGCTCGTCGACAGTTTCACCCTCAGCCAGATCCTGACCAAGGCACTCTGGTTGGGCATCGCCGCCGCGAGCCTCATCTTCCTCTCCAGCTACGGCGGCATGATCTCGCTCGGACAGACCGGGATTTACGCCGTCGCAGGCTTCACGATGGCGAACCTGGTCCACGCGGCGGGCGGGAGAAGCCTCGGCTGGGACCCACTGGCCGCGACCGCTGCAGGAATCGCAGTCGCAACCCTCTTCGGGCTCTTATGCGGCGCCATCGCTGCGCGGAGCTACGGCATCTACTTCCTGATGATCACGCTCGCGATCTCGGTGATCGTCTTCTATTTCTTCGCCCAGGTCACCACCCTGTCTGGGTACGGGGGCATACGAAGCGTGACGCCGCCGGCGCTGATCGGCAACCCGGTGGCCAATCCCCTTCCGCTCTATTACACCGCGCTGCTGGCCTCGGTCCTCGTTTACGCCGGCATCCGCTACCTCGCGCGAACGCCGTTCGGTCTTGCGCTCCAGGGCATCCGCGACGATCCAGCCCGAATGCAGGCGCTCGGCTTCAACGTGGCGCTCCACCGCGCGCTTGCGTTCGGGGTCGGAGCGTTCATCGCCTCGATTGCAGGAATCCTGTCGGTTTGGTACACGACCCAGGTCTCGCCTGGCGGCATCAATCTCGCGCAGACGATCAACATCCTCATCATCGCCGTCGTCGGAGGCCTCTACCGGCTGGAGGGGGCGTGGATAGGCGCCGCGGTGTTCGCCACCATCGACAACTACTCGCGCGTGTGGATGCCGAGCGTGGGCGACTGGCTCGGGCCTTCCCGATTCGAGACTGTTATCGGGGTGATCTTCCTTGTGATCGTCCTGGCATCTCCAGGGGGACTGGTCGGCATCTGGGAAAGCCTCTGGGACAGGAGGAAGCGCCGGCTGGCCCCACTTTCGGCGCCGGGGATACCGGCGATGGAGGTGGTCGACGACGCCGTCGACCATCCCGCCGCGGTGTAGTCAAGGAGGTGGATGGAGGAAATCGAGAGTGAACCGCATGGATGGCGGAACGACCCGAGCCGGCTCGGCTCGGACCAGCCTCGTGTTGCGTCAGCTTCATGTTCTACAGGAGGGGAATTTGCATAGAAACCAACGTCAATTCGGCTCCCGGCGGCTGCTCGCGGTCGCTGCACTCTCGCTGTTCGTGCTCGCCGCCTGCAACGGCAACTCGACGACCAGCACGACATCGAACGTCATCAAGATCGGAATCCTGTCCGACTGCCTCGGCGACTTCGGGTCGTTCTACAACGACGACATCGGCGGTGCCCTGGCGGTGCTGGCCGCCCACTACGGCGGCAAGGCCACCGGTTCCAAGCCCCAAGACGGAATGACCGGCGCCAAGATCGCCGGCAAGGACATCCAGATCGTCGGCGTCGGCTGCTCCGACTCCACCGCGAACAAGGCGATCGAAGAGACGCGGCGGCTGGTCGAACAGCTCGGCGCCGACATCCTGATCGGCCCCCTCTCCGGTGACGAGGGAATCGCCGTCGCCAACTATGCGAAGACAAACCAGCCCAACAAGACATTCCTCAACGGCATCTCCGGCGCCCAGGCGACGACCCTGAAGGTCCAGGCGCCAAACTTCTTCCGCTTCAACCCTGACGGGGCGCAGTGGTCCGCTGGGCTCGGTTCGTATGCCTACAACAAGCTCGGCTGGCGCACCGCCGCGGTGATCGGCGACGACTACGCGTTCCCGTACACCTCGCTCGCGGGATTCATCGCCGAGTTTTGCGCGCTCGGTGGCAACGTTACCAAGCGCGTTTGGCCCCCTCTTGGCACGACCGACTACTCCTCGTTCGTCGCCCAGATGCCGACCAATGTCGATGGGAATTTCGTCGGCATCGGCGGCGCGGGACTTATCACCTTCCTCAAGCAATACCAGCAGGCCAACGGGCAAATCAGCAGCAAGCACTTCATGGGCAACCTGTTCTGGATTGACCCTCAGCTGCTCAAGGCGATTGGGACTCCTCTGGTGGGCGCTGTGGCCGCCAGCGGGATTGCGTCCGACGACACATCCGCGCAAACCAAGGCCTACGTCCAGGAGCTATCCGTCTATCCCGACGTCCAGAAGGACGCCGCCGGCGTCTTCGTGCTGGGCTACTGGAGCGCGATGACGGCACTCGGCATGGCGCTCACATCGGTCAATGGCGACATCTCGGGCGGTCAGAAGGCGCTGCAGGCAGCACTGGCCAAGGTCGTGATCGACGGCCCGTACGGCAAGATCAGTCTCGACTCCAACCACCAGGCGATTGCCGACAACTGGGTCACGCAGGTCACTCCGCCGCCGGCCGGCAGCAACGTGCCCGGGCTCAAGACCATCCTGCAGATCCCGAAGGTAGACGAGACGTTTGGTGGTTTCTTCAGCTCATCCACACCGGACCTCGACCGGACCAACCCACCATGCACCAAGAAGACACCGCCGCCATGGGCAGGAAACGAAATCCCTGTCAACTTCGGGTAATGAGTCCATCAAGCAAAGCGGCGTAAACGCGGCGCCGCAAACCACCGAGTCCGCCGCGCCGATCCTCCACTTGAGGGGGGTCGGCCGGCGGTTCGGCGGACTGCGAGCGGTGGCGGATGTCACCCTCGCGGTCAAGCCGGGCGAGCGTCGCGCCATCCTCGGTCCGAACGGAGCCGGGAAAACGACGCTGTTCAACGTCATCTCCGGAGAGTTCCCTCCGACGGAAGGCCGGATCGAGCTCTTCGGTCGCGACGTGACACACGAGCCCGCGCGCCTGCGGGCGCGGTCCGGGCTGTCCCGAACCTTTCAGACCTCCAGGCTTCTTTTGGGGCTCTCGGTCGAGGACAACCTGTACCTTGCAGTCCTCGGCGTGAGGCGCGGCCATCTGCTCCCGGTCCGCTTGCCGCGGCTCGAGCGCCAGCTCCGCGAGCGTGCGCGCGAGACGGCCGAGGCGATCGGGCTGTCCGCCCGGCTCGGCACCTTCGTCCGCGATCTGTCACACGGCGAGCGGCGGCAGCTCGAAGTCGGCATGGCGCAGGCATCCTCGCCAAAACTGATGATGCTCGACGAACCCGCGGCCGGTCTCTCGCCCGGCGAGCGGCACAAATTGACCGAGCAGCTGCTGGCTCTGGATCCCAACATGACCCTGATCTTGATCGAGCACGACATGGACGTCGCCCTCCGCGTCGCTCAATGGGTGACGATGATGCACGCCGGCCGGATCGTGGTCGAAGGCACCCCCCCGCAGATCCGCGAGAACCAGCTGGTTCACGATCTCTACACGGGCAGCCGATACAAGCAATGAGCGTCCCAACTCTGGAGGTCAGCAGGCTAAACGCCTTCTATGGACGTGCTCACGTCTTGCAGGATGTAACGTTCACCGTCGATGAACGACCGGTTGCGATCATCGGGCGCAACGGCATGGGCAAGTCGACGCTGTGCCAGGCCATCATGGGCATGCTCGGATCCACAACCGGCTCGGTCCGGTTCGGCGGACAGGAGCTGCTGGGCAAGCCCCCTTACCGCATCGCACGGCTAGGCTTGGGCTTTGTCCCGCAGGGTCGCCGGCTGTTCCCTTCGTTGTCGACAGATGAGCATTTGCGGATCATTCCCCGCAATGGCAATGGCAGCTGGACGCCCAAACGGGTTTACGAGACCTTTCCCAAGCTCGCTGAGCGCAAGGACACCGGAGCCGGCCAGCTCTCCGGCGGTGAGCAGCAGATGCTTGCGATCGGGCGGGCCCTGCTGACCAATCCCAAGCTGCTGATCATGGACGAGCCCTCAGAAGGGCTGGCGCCCAACATCGTCGAGAACGTCATCGACACCATCCGCACGCTTGCGGGACAGGGCGTGGGCCTGCTGGTGGTGGAGCAAAACCTCGGTGTCGCCACCGCGCTCGCCGACCGGCAGCTGGTCATGGTCGCCGGCCGCATCGCCGCCGAGACCACCGCCAAGGACCTGATCGGCAGCCTCGATGCGCAGCGACGCTTCCTTGGCGTCGAGCCCCCTACGGGGCGGAAGTCGAATTGAGCACGATCTCGTGAGGTTGCGCAGCCTTCAGCACGTCTCGTCGCCGTACCCCGATGGGGAGGATGGCTCCGTGCGCCGTTTCTACCGCGACGTGCTGGGGCTTCGCGAGCAGCCCACCCCGTCAACGCTTGCGGACATGAGGCTCTTGTGGTTCACCGCTGGCGACGGCCTCGAGCTGCATTTCTTTCCGGAAGCGCCTGACGTGAACACCCGCCGCCACTTCTGCTTCGACATCGACGACCTTGAAGACACTCGACGCCGCCTTCAAGAAGCGGGCCTGGAGCCGTTCGACGACACGCCGATTCCCAACCGGCCGCGGTTCTTCTGCCGGGACCCGGTGGGCAACCTGATCGAGTTCACGAGCATCGAGGGGGACTATCGCGAATGACGTTGAAGACCAGTCTCGGCATCTGGGCCCTGGGGCCGATGATCACGCGCTTCGTTCCCGTCGGCTATCAGCCGCAATGGACGAACGAGAACATCGTCGACAAGGTCAAGCGGGCGGTCGGCGGCCTTGGCGATCTGATCGACGACTACGAGTTCCACTACCCATATGAGATCAATGAGGACAATGCCGCGGCGATCAAGGCGGCGTTGGGCGGGCACGGAGTCTACTGCGTTGCCACCGGCCTCCACCTCGACCCGATGTTCGGCAAAGGCGGGCTGTGCTCGCCCGACTCGTCGGTTCGCAAAGAGGCGGTGAAACGGACGCTGGCCGCCGCCGACATGGCGGGGAGCCTGCACGCGAACTTCATCATCTGGCCCGGCATCGAGGGCTACAACTACCCGTTCCAAACGCCCTACCGCGAGAGCTGGGCCTGGTTGATCGAGGGTATCGGCGAGGCGGCGCAGCGGTGCAAGAGCCACGGGATCACGCTCTTCCTCGAGCACAAGAACTCCGAGCCGGCCATGAAGATCTTGATGCGCAACATCGGCATGACTCTTCACGTCATCCACACGCTGCGCGCCCAGGGCATCGACAACGTGAAGGTGAACATGGACTGGCAGCACCTGCTCATGAATGGGGAGAACCTCGCGGAGTACGCAGCCATGTTGGCCGGCGAAGGGCTGCTCGGCCACCAGCATGCGAACAGCGGTTGGGGCACCTTCGACGACGACAACATGGTGGGCGCCACCGCGTTCATGGAGACGCTGGAGCTGGCGCTCGAGCTGCGGCGCGCGGGCTATGGAGACAAGGGCGAGCGTCTGGGCTTCGACCTCTATCCGTATACGGAAGACGCGATCGCTGCCGTGAAGCGGAGCGTTCTGCAGTGGCGCTTCATCGACTCGGTGGCAGCGCGAATCGACGACGCCGCGCTTCGTGAAGCGCAAAAGCACAAGGATGCGGTCCGCGCGTACGAGATCGTCTACAAAGCGCTCGGCGGGCAATAGCGTCCCGACGTGACCGCGGTGATCGGGGTCGACGTCGGGACCACGGGCGTCAAGACGATCGCCATCTCGCCCGAAGGCGAGGTGATCGCGAAAGCCGAAGAGTCCTATCCGCTCTCTACTCCTAAGCCGGGCTGGTCGGAGCAGGACCCCGAGGATTGGTGGCGGGCAACACAGGCGACCCTCGAGGCGGTCGCGGCAGCCGGCGTCAGTGACGTGCGCGGCATCGGGCTGTCGGGCCAGATGCACGGGCTGGTGTGTCTGGATGAGCGGGACCGGGTGCTCCGTCCGGCGATACTCTGGAATGACCAGCGCACGGGCGCCGAGTGCGCCGAGATCGAAGCGCGAATCGGCCTGGAGCGGTTGATTCAGCTGACCGGCAACCGCGCCCTGACCGGTTTCACCGCCCCCAAGATCCTTTGGCTGCGGCGCCACGAACCGCACGTTTACTCGCGGATCTCGCGCATCCTGCTGCCCAAGGACTACGTCCGGCTGCGGCTGACAGGCGAGCACGCCATCGACGTGAGCGATGCCTCGGGCACTCTGCTGTTCGACGTTGCGCACCGGCGCTGGAGCGAGGAGGTGACGGACGCGCTCGAGATTCCCGCGTCGTGGCTCCCTCGCGCGCTGGAGTCATCCGAGGTCAGCGGTCACACCAAACAGCGCGTGCCCGTCGCGGCGGGCGCCGGCGATCAGGCTGCGGCCGCCCTCGGAGTCGGGGTCGATCGGCCAGGCCCGCTGTCGCTGGTGTTGGGTACGTCCGGCGTCGTGTTCGCCGCCCTGCCCGCGTACGCAGCCGAGCCGCAGGCTCGGGTCCATGTGTTCTGCCACGCGGTGCCCGGCGCGTGGCACGCCATGGGCGTGATGCTTTCGGCCGCGGGATCGATGCAGTGGTTCCGAGACACCCTGGCCGCCGGGGTGCCTTTCGCGGACCTCGATGCTCAGGCCGCAGAGTGGGCGCCGGGCTCCGACGGCCTGTTCTTCCTGCCCTACCTGGCCGGCGAACGCACGCCGCACGCGGACCCCGACGCCCGCGGCGCCTTCATCGGCCTCTCGCTCCGCCACGACCGGGCGGCCATGGTCCGCGCGGTCATGGAGGGCGTGGCCTACGGGCTGCGCGATTCGCTCGAGCTGCTGATCGCGCTCGGCGTCCGCGCAGCGGCCGGGCGGGCTTCCGGCGGCGGCGCCCGCAGCCGGCTGTGGCTGGCGATCGTGGCGTCGACACTCGGCCTGCCGGTGGAGATCACCGCCGTGGAGGAGGGCTCAGCGTTCGGTGCGGCGTTGTTGGGCGGGGTGGCAGGCGGCGTCTTTGCTGACGCGCACGAGGCTGTGAAGGCGTGTGTGCGTGTGCGCGATGTAATCG
>WNFF01011673.1_pt1 | contig 10359 bp, 8 predicted proteins | sample 5400441 | NCBI WGS metagenome assembly WNFF01 (sample SAMN13153345, study PRJNA577476) | soil metagenome | isolation source: 120 cm saprolite under Douglas fir tree site 2 hole 3 replicate 1 | place: USA:California | collected 2015-04-18
CAGCAACGTAGTGCGCGAAGATCCCGCGCGCAAGGGTTTGCTCTTCGCCGGCACGGAAGGCGCGGTCTACGTTTCCTTCAACGATGGAGACGATTGGCAGCCGCTGCAACTGAATCTGCCGCACACCTCGATGCGCGATCTCGCGATTCATGGCGACGATCTCATCGTCGCGACGCACGGGCGCTCGTTCTGGATTCTTGATGACATCACGCCGCTACGGCAAATGAACGCCGACATCGCGAAAGAAAGTGCGCATCTTTTCGAACCGCAGGAAGCGATTCGTTTTCGCTGGAATCGCAATCCGGACACGCCGCTTCCTCCGGAATTTCCCGCCGGAAAAAATCCTCCCGACGGCGCGATCATCGACTATTACCTTGCGAGCCCTGCGAAAGAGCCGGTGACACTCGAGATTCTCGACGCACACAATCAACTCGTGCGGAAGTATGCGAGCACGGACAAGCCGCTGGACATGGCGAAGATCGCAGCCGAGAATCCGATCCCGATGTACTGGGTGCGACACGAGCAAGTGCTTTCGAGCGCGGCGGGAATGCATCGATTCGTGTGGGATATTCATTACCCGGCGCCGGAATCGTTCGCGCATGAGTATCCTATTTCGGCGATCGTTCACGACACGCCGAGGTATCCGTTGGGAGCGCTTGCTCTGCCGGGAGAGTACATGGTGAAGCTCACCGTTGACGGGAAGAGCTATTCCAAGCCGTTCGTCGTGAAGATGGACCCGCGCATCAAGGCTCCGCTCGCGGAAGTTCGAAGCGCTCTCTCAGGTTCAATCGGTACGCGCACAACTGAAGGAGCGCGCCGCGAAAGCAGGGAATGGTGCACTTGCGGAAGCGATCGCGACGCTGGACAAACAAGCTGCCGAACTCGAAGGCGCGGCGCAGAGCAATTTCTACGGATTGCCGCCGGGCGCGAAACAACCGGAGAATTTCTCCAGCTTAAACCAGCATTTCGGCGGCATCCTGGCGGTTGCGGACAGCTCCGATGCCTCACCCACAACGCAGGCCACTGCCGTTTACAAGGAACTCGAAGAAGCTCTTGAGAAACTTGTCGCGCGCTGGACGAAAATCCGCCAGCAGGATATTGCGGCACTGAATGTCGAACTCAAGAAAGCCGGACTCGCTCCGGTTGATCCAAACAAAGCGCCCGATGCGGCGCCCTCTGCCGATGGGGATGGAGACGACGAGCCATAGACAATATGAAGGATGATGATCCGGAGAGTGAGGGTAGACCATGGTCAGACCATGGGATGACTATAGTTGGACCATGGTCGATATTTATGCTATTGTTTTCATGGAGATATGAAACCATGGAACAAATTGCCATCTCTAAGTTTAAGGCCACGTGCCTGGCGGTTCTTGAGCGCGTGCGTAAGACAGGCGAGCCAATCCTTGTTACTCGTTTTGGGCAGCCAGTCGCTGAAATTCTTCCGCCGCGCGATTTAAGTTCGCGGCGCCGCTTTGGCGCACGCCTCGGTTCGATGGTTATCCTCGGGGATATCGTCGGGCCCACTGGAGATGAATCCGAATGGGAAGCGGCGCAAGACCCTGAGACCGACCCAAAGGATAAAGGGGAATGAAGCTGCTCCTTGATACCCACATCTGGATTTGGAACGACGTGGAACCTTGGAAGTTGAGCTCAGAGGTTACCCGCGAACTGGCGAGTCCAGGCAATGAACTCTGGGTTTCGCCAGTAAGTATCTGGGAAATAATCGTGCTCTTGGAGAAGAGGCGAATCGATCTAAAGCAAGACTTTGGACGGTGGGTTCAAGAATCAAGCCGAGACTTAGATCTCAGGGAAGCCGTGCTCACTCTCGAAGTAGCGCACGAGGTGAGGTTCACAATCCTGGGACACCGTGATCCCGCGGACCGGTTTTTGGTGGCGACGGCGAAAGTATACGATCTCACTCTTGTGACGGCGGACGAGCGACTGCTGCGCGTTCCCGGAATTCAAGTGTTGCCAAATTGCTGAGTTTCCTGGATTCAGAGGAGTTTTTGATGAGATTGTTTCACGGAAGAGATTGTGTGCTTCGCGCTGCCGCTGGGGCGCTAGTTGCGTTGTGGATGATAGGCCTAGCCTCCGCGCAGGAGGTGTCCCCCTCGCCGTATTCGGAGATGAAATGGCGAATGATCGGGCCATTTCGCGGCGGAAAGGTGAATGCCGTCGCGGGGGTTCCGGGCAATGCGGGCGTCTACTATTTTGGGGCGGACGGCGGAGGAGTGTGGAAGACGACGGATGGCGGGACGGTCTGGAAGCCGATTTTCGACAAAGAGCCGGCGGCGTCCATCGGAGCGCTGGCGCTCGCGCCTTCGAATGCAAACATCATGTACGCGGGCACCGGAGTCAACGGAATTTATTCTGACATCGGTTCCGGGAATGGCATTTACAAATCCACGGATGCGGGAGAAACATGGCATCACATAGGTTTGGAGGACTCCAGACATATCGGGCGGATCCTGATTGATCCGCGCAATCCTGATCTTGTGCTGGTAGCGGCAATCGGGCACGCCTTCGGACCAAACGAGGAACGAGGGGTGTTCCGGTCGACGGACGGCGGGCGGACGTGGAAGAAAGTTTTGTTCAAGGACAAAGTAACGGGAGCGGTGGATCTTTGCTTCGAACCAGGAAATCCGCGGGTGGTGTACGCGACGATGTGGCAGGGCATTCGAAAGCCGGGGCAAAAGGGAACGGCTTATGGCCCGGGGAGCGGACTCTATAAATCAACCGACGAAGGAATGACGTGGACGCAAATCACGGGACATGGACTGCCGGCGGCGGATTGGGGACGGTCGGGGGTCGCGGTGGCGCCCGGAACTCGCGGCCAGCAAGTGTACTTGATTGTGGAAGCAAAAGAGAAAAATGGCGGCTTGTACCGTTCCGACGATGGAGGAGCGAGCTGGAAAAAAGCCACGGAAGACCGGCGCATCACCGGCTTCTGGTATATGAGCGAGATTTTCGTAGATGCGAAAAACCCCGATGTGGTGTATGTGCCTTCGCAAAACTTGTATCGTTCGAATGACGGCGGACACAACTTCACGGCAATCAAGGGTGCGCCGGGCGGGGACGACTACCACACGGTGTGGATCGATCCGACGAATTCGCAGCGAATCATGCTCGGTGTGGATCAGGGCGCGACGATCAGCCTGAATGGCGGCGAATCGTGGAGCACGGGGTACAACCAGCCGACGGGACAATTTTACAGGATGGCGAGGGATCACCGGTTTCCCTACTGGGTGTACGGACCGCAGCAGGACAGCGGCACGGCGGGCACCGCCAGCCGCGGAAACAACGGACAAATCACGGAGCGCGATTGGTTTCCGGTCGGTCCGGGAGAAAGCGGTTATACGATTCCCGATCCGCTGGACGCGGATGTGGTGTACAACGCCGGGCCGGCCGGGAGCGTGGTGCGAATGTCGAAGACCACAGGACAGGTGCGCGATATTTCCCCTGCGCCGATCTCTTTTGGCAGCAAGTACCGTTTCAACTGGACGATTCCAATGCTTTTTTCGCCGCAAGATCCACACCTGCTCTATCTCGGGACGCAATTTCTCCTGAAAACGGCGGATGCAGGAACAAGCTGGCAGGCCGTGAGTCCGGATCTGACGCGTACGCGAGCTGATGAAAAAAATCCGAAACAGATGCTTGGCACGATCCTGACGATCGCGGCGTCGGAGATCAAGGAAGGTCTGATCTGGGTTGGAACGGACGATGGGAACATTCAGCTGACGAAGGACGGCGGAGGAACTTGGCAGAACGTCGCGCCCTCGGGCGTATCGGAGTGGAGCACGGTCAGCATCATGGAAGCATCGCATTACGATGCCGGAGTTGCTTATGCGGCGGTCAATCGAAATGGCCTCGACGATTTGCGACCGCACATTTTTCGGACTCGCGACTTTGGAAAGACGTGGCAGGAAACGGTGAACGGGATTCGCGACGGCGATTTTGTGCGCGTGGTGCGCGAGGATCCGGTGCGCAAGGGGTTGCTCTACGCGGGGACCCAACAGGGGGTATACGTTTCTTTTGACAGCGGAGATCATTGGCAATCACTCCGGCTGAACATGCCGGTGGTAGCCATCCATGACCTGGCCGTCGAACAGGATGACCTGGTGGCGGCGACGTATGGCCGTTCGTTCTGGATCCTCGACGATGTCACGCCGCTTCGCCAGATGGATGGGCGCGCAGCGTCATCGGGCGCGCGTCTCTTTGCGCCGCGAACCGCTATCCGCGTGCGCCGCGACGAGAATCAAAACACGCCGCTGCCGCCGGAAGTTCCCGCGGGAAAAAACCCTCCCGACGGCGCAATTCTGAATTATTTTTTGCCGGCGAATTCCACCGGAGACGTTCAGCTGGAAATTTACGACGAGGATGAAAAACTAGTGCGGAGTTATTCCAGCGTGCCTGCGCCGAAAGAGCCGGAGGAAACTCCCTTCATCGCAGAGTACTGGATCGGACATCCCCAAGCGCTTTCGAAAGAAGCGGGAATGCACCGCTTCGTCTGGAATCTGCGCTACCCCGATCCGCACGCCATGCACCCGCAGTCTCCGTACAACTATCCGATCGCCGCGATTGTGGGCTCGACGCCGCTGCCTCCGGAGGGACCGCTCGCGCTGCCCGGGAAGTATGAGGTGCGGCTGAAAGCGGGAGGACAAGTTTTTCGCCAACCGCTGGAAGTCAAGATGGACCCGCGGGCGGCGGCGGCGCGCAACGAATTGCAGAGTTCACTGGAGCTGCAACTGAAAGTCTCCGCGTTGCTCGGGAAAAACTTTGACGGCTACCAGCAGACGAAGGAGCTGCGCGCGCGACTTGCCGAGCTTATGAAGCGTCCGAAGGAGGATCCCATTGCAGTTGCGGCCAGCGCGCTAGACGCGAAAGTTGCAGCGTTTGCAGGCACAGCCACACCGATCCTGGAGACTCCCAAGACGGCCAGTTTCATGGCGGTGAACGATACCTTGACGGCGCTGATGGCGCTGGTCGATGGAGCGGACTACGCGCCCTCGGAAGAATCGTTCGCGGCCTACCGGCGGATTTGCAAGGGTCTGAACGAGACTCTTGCGGCCTGGCAGGAACTGAAGAACAAGGATTTGGCCGCGCTGAACAGCTTGCTCGGGAAAAGTAATCTAACGGCGCTGCCGGACATTCCCGATCTGAGTGCCGATGTGGCTTGCGGAAACTGATCTGCTTTTCTTTCAAGAGCCTTAGGTGCAGTCCAGAAGGACGGAAGATCTGCTCTAGTGGGTACCGCGTTGCCGGGTTGGGGCGCAGCATGCTGCGCCCCTACTTGGCGGGCGGAGACTGCTGGAGCTGGGACAAGTCCGCGAGGACTTCGGCGCTGTGCTTTTCGGCGTTTACGTTGAGATAGGTTTTGCGGACGACGCCATCGGGATCGATGAGGAAGGTGTGGCGCGCGGAAAGTTTGGCGACGCCTAGATTTACCAGCGAGTCGTAGGAGGAAGAGACCTCGTAATTCGCATCTGCGAGCAACTTGAAGTTCAGGCCTTCTTTGGCGCAGAACTTCTGGTGGGTAGCTTCGTCCTGCACGCTGACACCGAGGATGATGGCGTTTTTCTGTTCATACTGCCCGCGGTCGCGCTGGAAATTGTGCGCTTCCTTGGTGCACACGCTGGTGAAATCCTTAGGATAGAAATAGAGCACGACCCATCTGCCGCGGAGATCGTGCAGGCTCAGCGGTTTGCCATCCTGCGAATTCAGCGTGAAGTCCGGCGCGGGCGTCCCTGACGAGGGCGCCTTCCCACCGGTGCGCTTGGCGCGGACGACAACGACTGTGACCAGGAGAACGATTACGACTACGAAGATTGCTGTCATTTTCATCTCGCCCCGCAACCTTATCCTTAACGGGCCGCAGAAACTAGCGTTCGTGCTGTTGCCAGATACCGATACCGACCAACAAGCGGGATCTTTTCTATACTGTCAAAGAAAAGCAGATCCCTCGCTTCGCTCGGGATGACAGTGAGGCGGGTTCCGACAGTAAGGTGGTTTCCGATAGTAAGGCGGGTTCTGACGGGGGTGTGAATTAGGTGCGCCCCCATGTTGCTATTGTTTTTGGCTGAACAGACCAAAGCCCAAGCGAAACTGAATGGTATTGATGCCGGGATTCGATGTTGCAAGCCCCGCGTTCGAAATGTGCATGTAGCGGATTTCCGCGCTGACGTTGTGCTTACTGCCCAGGAAGTGGAGGCCCACGGCGCCGCCGCTCGTGAAATTGATATGGGAAGTTCCTTCGGGCACCTTGTTATTGGTAAAGAGAGTGCCGCCGCCAAATTCGAGATAGGGAACCACGCTGCGGTGCGTGTCCAGCGCCCATTTGAAGGCGAATGGGTTTACGCCAACGCCGTAGGCGGTGTTCGTTTTCTGAACCACCAGGAAGACCGGGACGGCGTCCACCGCATATTCCAAGCGGCCGCGCAGGAAACCGGGTCCGTGCGGCGCGGTGAGGATCAGGCCGTAACGAAAACCTACGTTCCAGACGCCGTCGCCAGACTGGCTACCGTTGATCCCGTGGCCCCCGCCGGTCCAGAACTGCAATTCATGACCGCCCTCAACAGGGCCGGCTTGCGCGCGAACTGCCAGCGCATTAAAGAATACGGCGAAGACCAGGGCCGTGAATATTCTTGTCACCGAAGTTTCTCCTTCGGGTTCTTTGATTCCAGCCGCTGGGACTTGGTGCAGAAAAGATATAGAAAATTTGGGCGAAAGGCGACCGTCTTCCACTTCATTTGAGGTAAGTGCGGACGATGTGGATGACATCGTCGGCTGCTTCTTCCGAGGACTTGGACTTGCGAGGCATATGATTGCGTATGTGGTCCTCCATGAGCTCGCCCATGAGGCTGTTGATGGCGCCGCGAGCGGCGGAGAGGCGCTGGAGGGCGTCCGCGCAGGGCTCATCCTCGTTCAGGGCGCGAAGAACGCTTTCGAGCTGCCCGATGACTTTCTTGGTGCGGTTGACCAGGTCCAGTTTTTCGCGCGAAGTGTGGGACATTTTGTTTGACTACCCTATAGGGGTATGGTATCAAGAGTCAGAGCCTTTTGACAACGGCTGATGAACAGTAGAACAAAGGGGTAGACGAGTTCAAGGGCCGGCTTCCCGATCGGCGTTCATCGCGCATTCATGGGCGACGACATAGCCTGCAATGATTGAATGGCGACCTACACCTCCAGGCGGATGAGATTTCGGATACCAAAGATGCGGCGTTTGACTTTCCAATTTGTTCCGGCGATATGCGCGATGCTGGGGGTATTCTCGATCGCAGCGGCGGGGCTGCGGGCGCAAGATTCGCCGCAAGTTCAGGATCAGAGGTCCCCGGTGGCGGATTCGACGGAGGATGCCGATGCAATCCCGGCGATGTTTGCACATCCGGAGACGGACCGCTGGTGGATTTCGGGTCAAGCGAATTGGATTTCACAGTGGCATCCGGCGTTTCGCTCCCCGTATCAGGGAGTGAATAGCCTTCCGCCAGAGGCGCAGGACGCGACATCACGAGTGTTGACCCTATTTACCGGTATGCGGTTTAACACCACAACTGAGCTTCTTTGTGATGTGCAGGAGAGCGGGGGGCACGGAATCGGTGAAGCACTGGGGCTTGGGGGTATCACGAATCTCGATGTGGTGCGAAATACGACGTTGAGCAGAGCACCGTACGTTGCGCGGTTGATGTGGCATCAGATCATTCCGCTGAGCAGAGAGAGAGCGGCCTCGGTGCGAACGCCGTTCTCACTCTTCAGCACGCTGCCCGTGAGACGGCTGGAAGTTCGCTTCGGCAAATTGAGCATGGCGGATTTTTTCGATTTGAACGGGTACGGGAGCGACACCAATTTCCAATTCATGAACTGGACCGTGGACAATAACGGCACGTACGACTACGCAGCGGACACGCGCGGGTTCACATTTGGCGCCATGCTAAAGTGGCGAATGGAATCCACCTGGATGCGGACCTGAGCCGGGCGCACGCGGAAAATATTGAATTCGAACTGCATGGCGCGGTTTCGCGACACCAGGAAGGCATTGTTCGCTTCCTGAGTTTTGTGAATCACGCCAACATGGGAAGTTACCGCGAGGCCATCGACAATTTCCTTGCGGGGATAACGACGAAGCCGGATATCACGGCGCATCCCTTGCAAACAAGGATCAAATACGGATTTGGCGCGAATTTCGAGCAGCCGCTTAATGATTGGATGGGAGTGTTCGGGCGGTGGGGATGGAACGAGGGCCGGCATGAATCGTATGCGTATACGGAAGTGGACCAGACAGCGCAAATCGGCGCCGGCGGCAACGGCAAGCGGTGGCATAGAAAGTTCGACCGGGCCGGTGTGGTATTTGTTTCTAACGGCATCTCGCGGGACCATCAGCAGTACCTCGCGCTCGGAGGCCTGGGCTTTCTGCTGGGCGATGGGCACTTGCGCTACGGGCGCGAAAACATCGTCGAGACCTACTACACACTCCACGTGTGGCGAGGGATTTACCCTTCGTTTGGCTTGCAGCACGTCAACAATCCCGGATACAACCGGGACCGGGGCCCGGTGATCGTGCCGACCCTGCGCCTCCACCTGGAGTTCTAGATGCCTGTGGAGCGAAACTTCCCGGCAGAAAAGCTCATCAGATGGATTGGGAGCTGAAGCCGCAACCGCGGTCTTGTGCTACAATGCCGACCCACTAATCGGCTCTGCAGCGACGGACGCCCGATGAGAAAAATCCAATCCTGCCTGCGAATTGGCATTCACGTCAGCTTCGTTCTGCTGACGTGCCGGATAACAGCAGGCACGTCGATTCTGGTGCGGTCTTCGAGCTCCGTTCCTCCCGCAGCAACTTCCGCCCAAATTTATGCAGGTAAGGTTGACGCAATTGTTTCGCCAGTGAAGCCGGGGACGGCGCTGACGGTGGTATTGCTCGTGGATGGGTTGAGCGCCGCCGAGCTGGAGAGCATCAACAAACAGGTACTCACGCTCTACGGCGCCATGAAAGGACGAGAGCTGCGGCTGGCGGTGCTCCAGAATGGATCGCTAGCTGCGGCAGGCCCTTTCGCGAGCCGCGCGCGGCTGAAGAGTGCGCTTGAAAAAATCCCGCCGCCGGGCGAAAACCCTGCGGCTGCCTCCTCCGAGGCTGTTTATGATGCGATCGCCGCTGGCGCCTCGCAATGGGGGTCGAACTGGTCGCGCGTTTTGCTGGTTGGGAATCTTCCGCCGCTGGAGCCTGCTGCCAAGGAATACGCCGCGGCTCTCTTGCTGCGCACTTTTGGCAGCCAGCGCATTCGGGTGAGTTTGTTTCAGCCCGGCGGGACAGACGAGGCCTCGCTGCCTCTTTTCGGAGCCACGGGCGGTGCAATCGTGCGTGGCGATCTGAGTGACTTCACACGCGGGATGGGTGAAGTTTCGGAAGCCTATTTTCAGGTGGACTGGCTCCCGGCCGCACCGGCGAATGGATTTGTCGTTTCGCATTCAATCCTCACAGACTCGTCCGCCAAAGTGCTCTTCGAAGCTCCTGAAATTATGGCGCCCGACGGCGCTGCGCTCCCTTCCGTGGCGCAATACTCCAGAATGCAAGCCAGCATTGCCGAGGCCGCGAAACTCCTGGAGGAGAGAGAGAGTAACGAGGTGGACATACAACGTATTCGGGAGGATTTGCGCGCGGCACTGGAGCTGAATCCCCTTGAGCCGGCAGCGTTGCTTGCGGCCTCGGCCTACAATGAAAAACAGAAGGATTACGCGACCGCCGCAAGGTTTCGCAGATTCTTGGTGGAAGCGCGTCCACTGGACAGCGAGGCACATGCTGGACTGGGACATGTGCTGTTGCTGGCAACGGAGTATGACAGAGCGGAAGACGCACTGAAACGCGCGGTGGATCTCAAAGTCCTGACACCACAAATTGCTGAAGACCTTGCCGCCATCCACCTCGCACGGAAGGACGACAATGGAGCGCTTCCCTATTTGGAGGAGGCGCTACGCGCAGACCCAAAGAGACAGGACCTCTGGTTCATCAAGGCACACGCCGCGGAACGGACGGTGGGTCCAGCTCTGGCCATTCGGTCATTCGAACAGGGACTCGCTCTGGGTGGCACGCATGTTCCAGAAACCGGTTCACTCCTGAAGCTCTATCTAGACGCGAAACGAAATGAACAAGCAAAGGAATTGTCGAAATCGGTCATGGCAGGTTTGCCCGCGGACGCCGGAATTCGCTCGGAGTTTGCAGGGATTCTAGATGATTTACAGCAGAGCGCGCCGGCGCTGGCCGCGTGGAGACGCGTTATTGAGGTAGAGCCGGGATCCGGACGCGCGCACTACCGCATCGCGCGGCTGCTCCTGGAATCCGGGGACCCGCGGACTGCGGAGAGG
>WNFF01012563.1_pt1 | contig 10359 bp, 18 predicted proteins | sample 5400441 | NCBI WGS metagenome assembly WNFF01 (sample SAMN13153345, study PRJNA577476) | soil metagenome | isolation source: 120 cm saprolite under Douglas fir tree site 2 hole 3 replicate 1 | place: USA:California | collected 2015-04-18
TCCGCCCAGGATTGGTCGTGGAACGATGTGGCCAATAGTCTGGATAGGGCGTGAGAGCGGCGCATCCTTGTTGAGCGATAGGTGCGTGCGGGCTTGATTGTAATAGGCCGCATAAGATGCAAGCACATGGCGAAGCCGGATCGAGCCGATGAGCCTCTCCGAGTGCCCGTTCTGCCATGGTGATCGCGGTGCCGTCGGACGATCGCGTATGCCCATCGCCCGCAGCCGCCGCATGAAAACCTGGCCGTAGACGCTGTCGCGATCACGGACGACGTATCGTGGCGCCCTATCCCAGCCGCAGGCCTCGATCAGCTGACGAGCAATCCATTCCGCGGTCGGGTGAGCGGTTGCTCCAAGGGACATGATCTGCCGCCGGCCGTGACGCAGGATCAGCAAACCGTAGAGCAGCCGGAACGAGATCGTCGGGACCACGAACAGATCCATCGACGCGATGCCGTGAGCATGATTACGAAGAAAGGTCCTCCAGCCTTGGGACGGCGGTCGCCTCCCTCTCGCTATCTATTTTGCAACGGTCGTTTGGCCGACCTCGATTCCAAGCTTGAGGAGTTCTCCGTCGATCCGCGGTGCGCCCCACAGTGGGTTGGCGACGCTCATGTCCCGAACGAGCTGACGAATATCTCGCCGGTCGCCAGCCGCATGACGTGGACGGCATTGCCGATCACGTCGCGGGGACGGCGCTCGCCTTTGGGGCCTCGTGGCATTCCGACGTTGCTCCTACTTAGCGGCAAGCATACACTGGTTTGGGGGGCCAAGCGAGGCCCGCTATGGAAAGCGACAAGGAAAAGCTCGCACGCTTCCGGCGGCGGGCACAAAAATGTCGCGACCACGCTGCCGAGATGACGGACCCGGTAGCCCGCGCGGGAATGATCCAAGCGACTGAAGCCTATGATCAAATGGCCGTCGAACTTGCCGTAAGACTGAATCAGCATCCGCCACATTTAAAGTGAGACACGACCGGATCGGGAGGCCGAGATGTGTGGTCGGGGTATGCGCTCGGCCTCGACGTGCCGCCCACCTTGCTCGAGGAGCTGCAAAGGGCTGACTCGGTCGCACCAAGATGATCGAGCAACAGGCGACGCCGCCGAGTCACGCCAAACGCGCGAGAACTCGGTAGGTGCCTAGATCACCGCTGTCAGTCGCGTGATCCAGGACACCTATGTCGGAGAGCCAGTTCAGCGCAATGGCGACCAGGAACCAGCTCGGGCGCGAATCCGGTCGGATCGAATTTTCGGGAACCACACGGGCAAACCGGACCCGCCGGAGGGTCTCGCCGGAAACTAGCGGCAGTCAAATGTCCAAAGTACGGAGAAGAGCAACCGGGCATTATTCGAATTCTGCCTGCGAGCCGTTCCACGAGACCCTACCCCGGGGTTAGTATGATCGACTCCTTCTTCTTTCATCTGGCTGTTCTGTGCGCGCAACTCCCAAACTGAACTTAGTGAATGGCCCAAACGGTGTTGCATCAAAAAACAGTCGGACATTTGCTCGATAAAGTGGTAGATCATTCGGTGCCGCTGCCGCAACATAATCAGAGGCAGCTTTTACGCTGGACGCCTCTAACGGTTTTAGGTCCAAGGCCATCACCAGATCGGCCAGCAGCATCACGGCGGCCCCCACGGTGATCGGCAGATACTTGCGCACGAGGGGCCTCCCGTTCAGTCGAGAAAGCATAGGCCCCCTACTAGAACACCCAGCACTGACATGGGAACCGGGGCAGCGGCAGGAGCGATTGCATACGCCGCTCGCTTAAAAGGAGAAGCGTCTTCCCGAGGGCGGCTGCACAGCTAGTGGCCGATTTTGAATCTGAGAGTGGCCGATTTTGCGGTACATAATCGAAAGGTAGCAATGCACATAGGAGGCAGCCATGGCCATTCACTTCACGCTTGATGACAATTTCAAAAAACTTGATTGGGGTGTTCCGGACGAGCGAAAGACCACCCTCACCAACGAAGAGGCTATGATTGTCGCTGTGTCGACCGTGGCAACCGCACTGGAGAATATCGCCTTTCAAACCCACCAATGATCGGCCCGGTGCAAGAGATCGCGGACAAACGGAAGCGGGATTGATAATTGCACCAAAGAGGCTGCCGCCGTTGGCGGCCCAAACGGCAAACCCCGGCTAGCCTGGGGGCGTGCCGGGGTCGCGCCGCTCGTCGAGGCTCATCCCGTGGGGAACATGCCCATACCGAACGGCACGGCAAGACTATCACTTGCTGACTGGCCTGCAAGCCGCCCCCGCCCTACACCGCCCTCCCCCACGCCTGTGCGAAACCGTTCGATGACTCGGCTGTCGAACTCAAGCTCGCCGAGTCTTTCGGCAGGGGAATGGGATAAACCCCCACTTCCAGCACACTCCCCAATATTTCTCTCCAATTTGCCGTTGCTCAGTCATGTGTAAGACCTCCCTTCTCGACGTGGACACGGACGAACTCAGGTGGAGTCGAGGAGGCAATTATCCCCTGGCCGTTGCTTTCTCGCTCAGCAGGGACATCGGAACCTGCCAGTACCCAGGCGGCCACCACAAATATCAATCCCAACGCGACGATGAATGCAATGAGAATCCAGGCATCGCCCACGCCCTGTTCGAGTTGCGGCAGAGGGCGACCGCGTCGCTCGATCTTACGGGCAGCCTTGATCGTGCTGGCAGGCGTGTCGCCAACCTCCTCATCGACGCCCATGGGAACCGAACTGGGATCGAAATCCGGCATGAAAGGAAAATATTGAAGCGGCGGCCATGTTCCGGGGGCGAAGGCCAGGATATTCGAATGGTCCGACGGACTCAAAGCCCACTGTCCCCCGGTTCGACGATCCGGCCCAGACGGACAAAGGGGTTCCCGAACTTGCTTCCGGGCATCTCTGTGCAATGATCGCCGCCATGGAAATCGATTCCTACTGGCACCCGGACAATTGCGGCAGCCCAGGACTGCCCCTCCGAATGAAAGAAGCCCCGGTCTACTCCCAGGACCGGGGCTCCATCGAAAGGAGGTGGACCCCGGGGACACGCCGCATCGAGGTCCTGATGCCCCTGGTCGGTCGGGCGTGTTGGGGAACGGATAACGTGCCGCCAGGGATTCGACGCAAGAACGCCAGACGGACAGGTTAGTTCCCGAACTTGCTCCCGGGCATCTCTGTGCAATGATCGCCGCCATGGGAACCTACTGGCGAACCCGGACAATCGCCGAGGCGCAGGCTGAAGGCTACATGTTCGTTCTAGAAGGAGGAATACCAATGAAACAACCGATGAGGCTCACCATCGTGTCTTTGCTGGTTTCGGGAATGGCGCTGTTTGCTGGCGGTGCAGTCGGGAAACGGGCCGAGTAAGCAGCTTTTTGGGGCGAGCCGGTCCAGGTGTCGCCATACCGGGCAATGGTTCCCCGGAGAGCCAGTCCGGTAGGAACGAACCAGGGAGGAACCAACGATGAAAACCAACGAACCAGGGAGGAACCAACGATGAAAACCATATGCACAATGATTGCAGTGATACTGATCGGAATTATTTTCACTGCCGATAGTGCTGGCGCTCAGGAGATGAAGGAAAAGACCGTCAAAGGACAGATGTTCGGTGTCTGGGCGGTTGTTTCGGTAGTGAACGAAGCAGACGGTAAAAAGACCGAGCCTTATGGTGCAAATCCGAAAGGCCAATTCATTTTCACCGCTGATGGCTATTTCTCAATCAATATCATCCGCCCTGACCGCCCAAAGTTCGTCTCCAACAACCGCACCACAGGGACACCAGAGGAAAACAAGGCAGCGATGCAGAGAAGCAACAGCAGCTTCGGCACCTACGAAATCAGTTCGGATGGATCAATCACCCTTCACATCGTTGGCAGCACATTTCCAAACTGGGACGGCACCAAGCAAAAACGCCTCGCTGCAATCAAGGGCGACGAGATAACCTGGGCAAATCCGACACCCTCAATCGGTGGAAATACAGTCACCACGCTGCAACGCGCGAAGTCCGGTGAGCGCTATCCTCAACGTGACGAGAAGTGAGGTGGGCGAGTTTGGCAGTAAGCAGCCACGTCACTTTTCTCGCTTTCTTTGGGGCAGGATTTTACGCATGGTACCCTCCACGTCCGATTGCCAGGAGGATGGCCGAGTCGATTCGCGGTACCTGTGACCCGGCTCACACCATGATCGTCCCGGAACTACTGGCCCCGCGCTTCGCGCCCTGAGATTAAGACACGAGCTTCAAAGCCCCGCAATCTCGGCCAAATTTCCGGCCTATGCGCCCCCTCGCCCGCCAGCAGCCTGCGCCTCCCGCCGGCCTTTGGGCCTTCACTTGAGAGCGCCGCAGCGGGGGCACCGAGCCCAATGCGACGGGATTGTTTCCGTGTGACCGCAGCTCGGGCAGCTTTTGTTCTGGGCTAGCGTTCGGGTGATCGGTTTATCCCAGCTCGCCACGGCCTTTTTGGCCATCTCGCGAAGCTCGGCTTTTGAAGATGGCGGTTGACGCTTCCGTGGGTTCCTCGGTGCTTGAGTATTCCAGGCCATGGCGCCTCGTTTCTGGGGTTCAGTCCGCCGCGGGTTCCGCATCGGTTTCGGTCGTGTAGCTGCTTAGAAGCCGGAATAGAAGGGGCGACGAGCGCCGGGGTTCACGAACTCCATCGGCGATCACCCTCGACTTCTGTAGGAATGGGCGTAGCATCCCTCGGTCCGATACGCTAGGCGTTCGGGCCCGCACATTTACCGCGTTTTTTCAGGCTCTTTGGTCAAGGAGTTCTGCTATGAAACGTAAACGAAAGCCCGTCTTCGACCCCAAAGCGTTTCTCGCCAAAGCAGACGGCGGCAGAACCATTTCAAACTACCAGAAGGATCAAATTGTCTTCTCTCAGGGTGAGGCGGCGGATGCTGTCTTCTACATCCAGCACGGCAAGATCAAACTCACCGTTGTTTCCGAGCAAGGGAAAGAAGCAGTCGTTGCGATCCTTGGAACGGGCGATTTCTGCGGCGAGGGATGCTTGACCGGGCAGCCACTGCGCATCGCTACGGCCGCCGCAATGACTGAATGTGTGATCGTGCGGCTCGAGAAAGCAGCCATCATTCGCGTGATCCACGAGGAGCCGACATTTGCCGAGATGTTCATGTCACATCTTCTGACTCGGACTATCCGAGTTGAAGCCGATCTCGTGGACCAACTGTTTAATTCGAGCGAAAAGCGCTTGGCGCGTGCTCTTCTTCTCCTAGCAAACTTCGGCAAGGAGGGTAAACCGGAGGCAGTCATTGCTAAGATCAGCCAGGAAACGCTCGCTGAAATGATTGGCACGACGCGATCCCGGGTGAGTTCTTTCATGAATAAATTCCGGCAAATGGGCTTCATTGATTACAACGGCCACTTGGAAGTCCACAGCTCATTGTTGAACGTCGTTCTGCATGACGAGCCGCACATAAACTTGAAACGCGAGCAATTGTGACCGAATCAATGCTCGCGTCCTTCCGCTCTCCGGCGGGACAGCGGCTTGTCTTTCTTAGCCCGCCGCGCCCCCTTCGCTGGGCCGACGCTCGGCTTCCCTCGCGGGCTTCTTCGCGGACTTGCCAGGCGCTGGCGCGCCCTGGCTTCTCGGCCTCAACCGACCGCCGCAGCGCGTCCATGAGGTTGACGACGTTTAGGGAGGCTGCATCACAAAAAATGGCCTCTACTTCGGAACGCAAGACAGTCGTGAGCCGAAATTCTGTCCTCGTCATTTCTTTGCGGATGATACGTACTCGCTAGAGCCCATCCAATAACATGGATGAAAAACAAGCCGCGCGTCTCTTCGCCAGCATGGGCGGGAAAGCACGGGCAAGGAAGCTATCGAAGAGCCGCAGATCGGTAATCGCGCGCATTGCAGCCCGAGCGCGATGGGCCAAGCTGGATAGGTAATAAGTGTTGCGCTCGCCGGTCCGCGCACTGGATGATTCCTTGCGCAGGATAGGCGGTCTTGGCAGGGCCCGGTCTCTGCCGGGAATTGTCTCGTCCCGCTCGACGAGCCTTCCGCGGCCCAGCGCCGGCAAAAAGGCCGCCGCCGCGCTTGGCGGGCCCGTGGGCGGGCACTCTCGGTTCCTCGGGGCACAGCAGGGAGCCCCGGCGAGCCGCCAACGGCCTGGACGGCCCGCGGAAGGGCCAAGCCCTGGGCCAGTCCGCGGTAGTGGCCCATGATAAAGGCACCCCTTGACCAGGCGGGAAGTAGTCCTCTGGAATGGCAAAGCGCATCAATGGACGTTGGTCGGCCGCTTGGGCGGTCGATATCGGCTTTAATGTTGGGCGCGGCGGGGAAAGCAGGGTGATGGTCATGAGCGATCACCTACTTGAGGTGATAGCGGGCTCTTCGGATCGAGCATGGCTGGAAAAATGCCGCGATCACAATGCCAAGCTTGAAAAAAAGAACGTGGTAGAGGCCGTTTCGAGGCGACTTCGGGACCTCGACCTTCAAGATGCGTTGAGAGTCAAACCTGACGCGCATTCCGTCGAGGAACGTGTCCTTGAGGGTGTGCGGGTGTATCGCGAACTGCTCAAGCACAAGCATGGCCGAGACCAAGCTGCCGGATACACCGAGCGGGAAATTCGAAACTATGGCCCCCGCGAAGCCCTGATCCGCACTATACGGCGAGGTAAGAAGACAGACGGCCTGAAAATGCTTGCAGAGCACGACAGGCTGGATTGCGCCTATGAGCAAATTGCGATCGATTATGCGCAAGAAATGCCCGAAGACGTGGTCGAACGGGCAAGGCAGACGCTAGCAGAATTTGGGCATTGACCGAAGGGCGAAGCATAGTAGCCGCGCATCAAGTCTGGCCTGGAGATAACGGAATGAGTAACCGCCATGGTGAAGACGAATAAACAGCTCTCAGCGCGGCGGCAGATTTGTGCGGCAATCGAGCACTTTCATAAGAAAGATTATGAGTGCGCCATCACGCTCGCCGGCGCCGCCGAGGGGCAGGTGAAGGAGAAGACGAGTCGTCATTTATTTCGTCTCATCCGGAACAAATTCTCGGCTGATGAGACGAATGCTTTCATTCATTGGATGAAGCATCCGTCCTGCCCAGACACAGCCGAGATCACCGAGCAGGAGGTCGTAGTTACGATCATTCGCGCAATCCAGAAGTTTGTCGGCACGTATGAGGCGACTCACGTAGACTTCGAGAACTTTAGCCAGTGGGCCATGCAAAAGGGTTATCTGCGCCGTCGAAGGTATCGTTCGCCTCGTTCGAAAGGACCGAAGGTGGGGCGTCGTTCTCTTGGGATTAGCAATGGCGTTTGGAGTCTTCACGGCTGTTCTTGAGATGGAATGACGTCCAAAGAAATGTCGGTTGGGAGCGCGTGGAAAGGGCTATTTCGGCGCGGCGTCGACGGGCGAGCCTACATCCACTTGGGCGCGAGGCACAGGTGCTCGTTTGGCGTTCTCAAAAGTAGGGCCGCCCGGAGCGCCAGGGCGCCGGCCGTGCCGCCAAGAAACGTAAAGAGCTCCGGCCGCCTTAGCTTTTTCATACAACGGTTAGTATATCACGCGCTGGTAATCGAGCGACTTTTCGCCGGCCACGGCCAACCCTTGATGGGGAGTCAACAGGGCTAGCTAAACAGTGGATGCATGAGCACTGTTTTTAGACAGCCTGAAGGACCGTTGATATTTGGGGGCACGTGTCCGAACGATCTCGTGGAAGGCCAATAAAGGGGCTGGGCCAGGTACCCGCTTTTGATTGGAAACTGATGTGCCATTCCGCAGTATGTACACGTGAAATGAAGCACCACTGTTTGAACCGAAGAGAGGCTGGCCGGATCGGTATCGATTCCAGCGTGGATGGCGCGACCTGTTCGTGGGCAAGTAAACGTGAGACTGCGCATGAGCGCCCTCCGCGCATTGCCGTCCCCAGAGCCTGGCAAGGGTTGCCCAAATACAGTTAACGATTGGTTAAAAATGACCCAACTCGCGGTAATGGCGGGACGGTGTGAATCGGCGTCCAACTTTGACGCCCGTCGATACGGTCGCAAGTCTTTGAGCGACAGGCGGTTTTTAGGAAAAAGGTAGGGTCACGATTGGACACCGATCAAATTCTCAAACGCCCAGTTTGCCGATCCAGGCGTTCAGATCAGCCACACCTATTTGATTGCGATTGAGCGTTATTCATCTCCCGCAAGACCCCGATGATCTGCTCTTCCGTGAACCGGCTCGCCCTCATGTCCATCCCTCTCCCTGTCGGAAACTAAATCCGGACATAATGATGATGCAATCCGCCCAGGATTGGTCGTGGAAAGATGCGGCCAATAGTCTGGATAGGGCGAGAGAGCGGCGCATCCTTGTTGAGCGATAGGTGCGTGCGGGCTTGATTGTAATAGGCCGCATAAGATGCAAGCACATGGCGAAGGTGGCACTCACCGAACACCACGACATAGTCAAGGCACTCCCGCCGGATCGAGCCGATGAGCCTCTCCGAATGCCCGTTCTGCCATGGTGATCGCGGTGCCGTCGGACGGTCGCGTATGCCCATCGCCCGCAGCCGCCGCATGAAGACCTGGCCGTAGACGCTGTCGCGATCACGGACGACGTATCGTGGCGCCCTATCCCAACCGCAGGCCTCGATCAGCTGACGAGCAATCCATTCCGCGGTCGGGTGAGCGGTTGCTCCAAGGGACATGATCTGCCGCCGGCCGTGACGCAGGATCAGTAAACCGTAGAGCAGCCGGAACGAGATCGTCGGGACAACGAACAGATCCATCGACGCGATGCCGTCAGCATGATTACGAAGAAAGGTCCTCCAGCCTTGGGACGGTGGTCGCCTCCCTCTCGCCATGTATTTTGCAACGGTCGTTTTGGAATATCCCGGCGCTACGGAAACTTCTGGAAGACATCATCCCGAAACACCACACCGTCGAGGCGTACGAGGTCGAGCACGAATTTCCAACGATCGGCCGGCGCACGATGCTCCTCAACGCCCGCCAGGTATTCGACGAAGAACATCCCGACTTGGCCCTGCTGCTGGCGATAGAAGACGTAACCCGACGGCACGATGCAGAGCGCGAAAAGGACGAGCTGCTGCGGCAGAAGGACGTGCTGCTCCAAGAGATGCAGCACCGCGTGGCCAACAGCCTACAGATCATCGCAAGTATCCTCCTGCTCAAGTCGCGGACGGTGCAATCCGAGGAGACGCGCCTGCACCTGCAGGATGCACACCAGCGGGTCATGTTCGTGGCGACCGTGCAACAGCAGCTCCAGGCCTCAAGGCTGGACGATAGGATCGAGATCGGTCCCTATCTATCGAAGCTGTGCGACATCTATCGAAGCTGTGCGACAGCCTTGCTAAGTCGATGATCGGTGAACGTCGGCCGCTCTCTCTCAAGGTGCAGGCCACCGCCGGGGCGGCGGTATCCAGCCAAGCGGTGAGCCTCGGGCTCATTATCACGGAGCTGGTAATCAACGCCCTGAAGCACGCGTTCCCAGGCAGACGCGAGGGTGACATATTGGTCAGGTACGATGCCGATGGGGTCGACTGGCGATTGTCGGTGTCGGACAATGGCGTTGAGCGATCGGACGAAGTCCACGAGCGCGTGCACATCGGCTTAGGCATGAGCATCGTCGAGGCGCTCGCGCACCAACTGGACGCCCGCGTCGAGGTGTCCAGTGGACCGCAGGGCACGATCGCGTCGATCATCCACGCGGCGTGAGAGCCTCAGCGAACGGAGCGCTATTCTGCCGGAATTGTCGTTATGAGATCGGTATAGCGCGCTTTGACCTTCTTAAGAAATGGCGCGTGACGCCCGTTAGGAATGTTCTGATAATCCATCTTCTCAAGGTCGTGATGGCGTCGCAAACATCGGGGAACAACTGATAGAGGCCGACGAATATCAACCGGTCGCTGCTTGCTGAGGGAAGGCCTGTGTGTACCGAAAACTCGATTCGGCATAGACGCAGGGAACGGACGGGGTAACCTCGCGGCCTGATGACTGATTTGCTCAAGCTGATTCTCGGGGTCTTGGCTTCGCTCTTCAAGAGCGCAGGGCCTACGTTCCCGCCGACAACAACTCGGCAGCCGTGGAGAAACTGGGACCGGACGCGCCGACGCCGATCAGGATTGCGCCTGCGGCAGACCATCCATGCCGTCGAGAGCGGACTTCACCGTCGCGATCAGCTTGCGGTCGTTGAAGGGCTTTGCCAGCCAACCCAGCGGTTGCGCGAATTCCGCGCGGGCCTTCACGGCCGCATCGGACAGCGCCGAAGCGAACGCGCTGCGGATGCCGAAGCGTTGAAAGATCTCGACGGCCGCGTCGACCCCGTCGCGTTTTCCCGGAAGATAGATGTCCATCAGCACCAGCTCCGGCCGGCGATCCATCGCCGCCCGGACGGCATCGTCGGCGGTGATGAC
>WNFF01007737.1_pt1 | contig 10356 bp, 12 predicted proteins | sample 5400441 | NCBI WGS metagenome assembly WNFF01 (sample SAMN13153345, study PRJNA577476) | soil metagenome | isolation source: 120 cm saprolite under Douglas fir tree site 2 hole 3 replicate 1 | place: USA:California | collected 2015-04-18
CCCGTATTCAGGTACACCTGTTGCTCCGCCCTCCCACCCTTGATCGGATCAAGACGCGCCTTGTGGGTATGTCCCGCAAGCGCATACCGCAGCGAGGGGTCGCATTTCAGCACAGGATGCATCCCTGCAGCTACACTGTCCCCCTTTGCAGCCGTCGGCGGCGTACAGATCGTGGCGATCGCCTTTGTCACACCCTTATTTTTGCTTACCCTGCTCAATGTTTTGCGCAACATGGCGACCTCCATGATTGCCCGCACCTGCGCCTGTAATGTCGCCCTTTTTCCTAACGGCTCCTTCCATCCCGGCGAACGTGCCGCTGCCTCTCGATGAAATGCCATCAGCACCTTTATCGTCTGCTCAAACAAGGTGACAGGGTTGTGTTTCTCGCCTGGGGCCAGGTGGAGCAATCTCTGGCGCGGCCCGTGTGTACCCGCGTCTAATAATTCCTGCACATGCTGTGTATACTCCACTACCACTGCTTGGTTCAGCAGGCAGAACAACGCCACCTGCCGCGGAATGCTCAGCGAGGGCTCAAAGAGGACCAGGTACGGGTAGCGCTCCACGATGGGATAGGCCGCATGTTGTACATACTGTGTAGCCACCGGCAACGTCATCACATGGCCCGATGTATCCCAGAAGCCGCTCAAATCACAATTCCAGAAATCGTAGGCATTGCCATGCTCGATGTGTACCTCCGGCAGCGGTCGATAGCTGCGCGTGGGGCAGAAGTACACCCGCCCATCGTCTTGCTGCATGCCCATCGCCTCCATGATGCCCGCGCGCACCTCCGCAAAACACAGCTCGATATCGTGATTTCCCGTCATGAAGGTAATGCGCCGCCCCGGCTGCCTCACGAACCTGCCTAGCGTCTCGAAGAAAGGGCCATGCGCCGCAGTCATCTGCCCCAGCTTCTCCACTGCCTGGCCAGCATCTATCACCCCGCCGGTGTCGTGGGGCTCCACCATCTGAAAGTCCAGGCAATCCCCGTTGATAATCAACTCCACATCATCCGCCCCGCCCAATGGACTACCTGCCCCACCATGAATCTGGGGCCTGCCAGCCGCCGCGAGGAGCCCTTCCAGCGCAGCCTGCTGTCGCTCCCCAAAGCCATCCAGCATCGTATCACCGCTGGCAACGTGCAGGTCACTCACAATCAACTTGATCGTCCTCATAGACATCTCTCCTGAGCTCCTTGTTTTCTCAGAATAAAACCTTTTGATTACTCTTAAGACGGTGAGCGACTCATTTTTTCGTTACGTGATCCCCGCCGCTTTCCCTGTGCAGGCAGGCCTATCAAGCCCGCTGATGAAATCTACAAGGCGAAGCTCTCAGTGGAAGTCTTCGGAAGTGTCCCAACTGGCGAGTATCTCGGATCTGAGAGAAAAGACCCCATGGCAGCGTATATCTTTTAGTACAGGAGGAAATACGTCCCGGCGATCGTGCCTGTGACACTTCCTCTTTAGAAGAGAACGGTGCCGGTCCCTTCAGCATGAAACTATTCATAGGAGGATTTCCAGATGTCTCTTGCTCATCGGCACACAACCGTCTTGCGGCTCCTCATCATCCTCTGCCTGGCACTGCTCACACACGCCTTTTCGTCTCACCTGGGAGGATACGCCCCTTTCGCCACTGGATCAGGCATTGACGGCAATGGCGTGACAAGCAGCCCGATACTTGATCCCAATGGCGTGGCAGGTTACGCAGGGCGTGATCCCAACGGGCTGGCAGACGGTTCGTGGATTAACCCTGACGGGAGAGCCTAGCTCTCGGAACATGTATTGCTCCAGCCGGTCACATGAGAAAAGCTTTTCTCATGTGACCTTTTCATTTTGTGGATCTACAACTATAAAGACTAATAGCCAATTAGGAGATGTGGCTTTGCTTGTATTTGTTCTCCTCGCAAGTGCGGAGACAAAGCAAAGCGGCAGCGTTGAAAGCTCAAGTATCATTGTAGAAGCTTGCTATACGCCTAACGAGGCCGATTTTCTTTGTTTGCTTCTTCAATAGCTGCTAGGTCAGTGAGGCTGTAATCTTTTCTGTTCGCATCTACAAACAAGACGCCCCATTCTCAACTTGAATGCATCTCTGCGACGGTGGCTATATTGACATACTATGATATTATAACAGTGAGCGCTTGCGGTGGGTGAGCGCATTAAGGATGGAAGGGAGGAAAGACTACCTGCAACTGTTCCACATAAATGGTGTACTCACAAAGTATCCACTGCTGAAGAAGTTCAGGAACTTCTGGGCATTCAACCTGCTAGATTGCCACAAATCGTACAGGAAGATCCTAAAATCGGGCCTGTTGAGTATGAAAACCAGCCATACTACAATTTCCCACGACTAGAAGCATGGCAGTATCGACGAGGGCATATTCATGCTCGGTGTGTTCGGTGCTAATCTGTTAGGATCGTAGAGGTACGCTATTCTCGCCCTGGAAGCAAGCGGCCCTTTGTTGTCAATACTGGATGTAAGATGCCATTGCAGGGTCTCTTGCTTTGTTAGAGGACACAAACTAAAGAAAGTGAGAAAATACAACCATGAGCAATAATATTCCTCATGAGGATATCAAGAAAGCTGCTATTCAGTATGCCCAGCAAGAGGGATGGAGCGTAAGGCTACAGGATTGTACAATCCAACCAATACGCCAAACCGCAACAGAACAAGATGGCAGTAGAGTACAAGGGCGCATTTCTTTGCCTGCGACTTCGTGGCTTGTGTACATCACACCCAGCAAATCACCAAATTCACCGCATGTTATTGTCACCCTTTTATCAGGCGCTTTAATGTGTGAATTTAAAGGATCATCCCGTAAATAAGCTACTACTTTCTCGATAGGTGCCCACAGAGCATATTAAGAATAGCGAAACGCCACGGAACTGTCGATTAATCTGGTTTTGAAGAAACCTAGATGCAATGAGCTTCAGGGCTAAATAATACGATAAACCGGAACCGAGATCCCTGGTACTGCCCTGCACTGTAAACAGGAATGTGGATTCAGCGAGGCACTAGCAATTTCACTAGTGCCTTTTGCTTTAGTGATTACGTCTGATTCAATGAACGATCAAAGTAAGAATTAGCTTCAGTCCACGACCTGCCTGCAAGCGTTGCCTTGTCCAAATTTTTATGTCCATAGATCTCTGCTGCATCCTGCAATTGCTTCTCAAATTCGGCAATGAATAATTCTTCTTCATGCGGGATTCCCTTATATCTCACAGTCAGAGTAGGGGTCAACCATTACAAAGCGTAATTGTGACTACTCAGGTAGAATTCCCCAATCTGCTAGAATAGGATTAGAGCCACGCTCGTTTCTTGAAATACCAGATTTGCAGTACTGTAATAAGTCCCATGAAAGCCAGCACGATCCAGAAGAGAGAGCCATTGTCATGCTCCACCTGTGGCAAATGTCCAAAGTTCTGACCAAACACGCCGCTGATGAAGGTGATGGGCATAAAGATAGTGGCGATAATGGTGAGTTGCTTCATGACTACATTGAGTCGGTTAGAAACCGTGGTCAGGTATACATCCAGCATGCCGCTCATCAGATCACGATACGAATCCAGCACTTCAAATGCGCGTAGCAGGTGGTCGTGCACATCGGCGAAATAGGGCTCGGCTTTCGCGGGGATCAATTTGCCGGTGCGTCCTACTAGCGCATTGGCGACTTCGACCTGTGGGCTGATCACGCGCCGCATCTGTGCTAAAGAGCGTTTGATACGGAAGATACGTACCTGCACGTCGTTTGAGGTGGAGTTCACCGTCACATCTTCCAAGTCATCAATAAGGTCATCGAGGTCATCGAGGACGGGAAAATAGCTATCGACGAGTGCATCGAGGAGCGCATAGAGGAGGAATGCCATACCCCGGCTCATCAGATGTTCACCTGTGCTCTTTTTCTGAGCCTCTTCTAAAAGGGAGTCAAGCCAGGGAAGTGACTCGTGGTGTGAGGTGATCATAAAATTCTTCCCAAAGATGATATCAAGCTTGGGCGTGCTCGCCTCGGTTGTTTGTGTATCAAATGACATGCCATGCATTACCAGGTAAAAGTAGTGCTCCTGTTCATTAAATTTCGCACGCTCCTTCTCCTCACACATGGTCTGAATAGTGATGGGGGCCAGTTCAAAAACGTTCTGCAAAAGAGTTTCCTGGGACCCGCAATCGCCCAGAATATCGAGCCAGATGAGCGCGTGTGGATCACGCAATATCTCTGGTAATGTGTCGGGTGGACTCTCTGTGCTGGCCTTGCCATTTTGCCAGACAACCGTGCGTCGCTCTCCTGGCTGGAGTGGTTTATCTTGTTGTGATTGCACCTGTTGCTGCATGTGTTATCTCCTTATGTATTACTTCGTCCCTTCCTTCAGACGCGCTTCAAGCGTATCGTGAGTCTCAATCACTGGTTATTATACGCCAGCACAGCAGCACTTGGTTATACATTAGAGAGGTCTATAATTCACAAGTACCCACTCAGGAAGTGGCTCGTCTGCTTTCAGACGCGGATTAAAAAAGGCACCTGAGTAGTTGCGAGTAATTCTATATGAGACGGATTATCACTGAGGATCACCGGATTATCCTGAAAGCTGACAATCCTGCCTTTGTCGATATCGTAGCGACGCCTGATGAGATCGAAGTGTGGGGAGTAATTACTTACGCCATTCACAAAGACTCAAGTCCGACGCGAAAGCTGCCACGGCGGGTGAAGTGAAGTATCAGGAGCAATATTCTTCATAATGCATCCACGCCTGCTTGTTTTTCGTAGTATGAAAAGGAGTCAGAAAGAAGGAGTTGGCGGGAATGGCTCTTTCGAGGAGTCATAGGGGGGAACTCCACTGATGGAAACAGCGCCCGTTCCTTCTTTCTATCATTCAGATACCATATTCTTGTGTATATTTCGTGCCATTTCTCTAGCAAATATGGTGCTACTTGCCCCTACAGCGTTTCAAATCAAATCAGAACAAGATGTAAAGCACCAGGCGCGAATCCACTTCAAGGATATCGCGCCTTTAGCTTGCCTGTCCCTTACTTGTGCAAACGCTTTCTAAGCTAGTTCCCTGATGAAGTTATTGGCGGGGGAGCTGACAGCTTAGTTCCCTGTTGCTTTTTCTGGTCATTCAATTCTTTGAGGTCAAGTGGGATTTTCCCCTTGACGACAGGAATCTTGCCAATGACTACAGGTAGCCATCGATGCTCAAGGGTGTAATTGAATACGCTGATATGTTTGTTCCCAAAGAGGTCATGACAGGTAATCGTCAGACAAGCAATACGATATTCTATTGGATTTGATGGAGAAGGCAGTGACGTATCATAGAGCGGATGAATGCCGTCAATGGAGTCGTCAGGATTGAGAAATAATTCCTGTGGATGTCCGCAATTAACCGTTACAGGATTTTTATCAATTGGTCCATCATTCCATGAGACAAATTGATAGGTATGTATGGATTCAGGACCGTAGAGTACGCAATGCACATTCAGTGCCGCCCCTCCGCCCATATTGTGCAACTCAAGGCTGATCATACTCTGAGTGTTCCAATTTACCAATCCATCAGCAAGATGAATATTACGGCCCAACTCTGTGGCAAAAAACTGCCCCACGGGAACGATGATAGGGCGACTTTGATGTTGACGCTCTTCTGTTGCTAAACGCCGATTTTCCTCGATCTGCTTGTAAATTTGGGCTTCGCTCGCTTCTATTTGTTCTTTCAGTTGCTTCTCACTGGCTTTAATTTGTCTTTTGTTGGCATTAAGAGAAGCAAGCACTGCCCAACTGCTACACCTGCAACAGCAAACTGGGCTACTACGTTTACCACGCCGATAATATCCGAAGTATTCATCACTGTTCCTTCTGTTCTTTCTACAATCTGATATAATCTACTGCATTATCATCGAGGTTCACGCCACTTTTATACTTCTCTGGTATATTACGTTCATGCGCATTATTACTACTATTCAGGCACGGCTTTAATTCTTCAATCAACGCATTTTCTACAATTGTCCTTTGCTCATACCAATTTACTTCCATCATTTCTAGCATACGAGGAAATGCTTGTGCCAAGTTTGTGCGCTTTATAACAGCAATAGTATCCTCCTTTTCATAGATGTCAAACGACCATCCTAAAGACTCAGGGGCATTATTCAAGATACATGCTCCTACCTGACTTCCGAAAAAGCCAGAGGTATCGGCTCCATTTTCCATGTCCTGTATGAGTCTTTTGCGGGAATAGGTGTAAGCATTCCATCCATCTGCAATCCCTAAATGCTGACAGAGCCTAAATGTTGGGTCTCGAGATATCCCAACGTAGAAAATCACATCACCATCTCTCACGACATACACATATCCTGGTATAATCGCGCTATCATCCATGATCGCTTCTCTTATGGTTTGCTTAATCATTCTATGCTCCTTATGCTTGACGTTTTACTGCTTCCTATGATACGCTATATCACAACAAATGGCCCATAACTGCACTACCGGCAACAAGTCCCAGTTGAATTAGTTCTTGTACCACAGGGCCGAGTAGATATATCCCTTCTGGCCATTTCAACTCATCAAGAATAGGTTCGTGGGTAATACTCTCCAGCCATGCATGATCCGTTGCTGTTTGCGAGCTCAATCGATTAATGAGTCGAAGCAATTGCTCTTGCTCAGGCTTCAATTTTATTTGACAGATTTCATACCAGAGAGGAGTTATGTCCATTGCATACTCTTGCCCTATGTTCGTAACTTTCCACCAAAAACCGATTTTGTCCTTCTCAATCAGTCCGACTTGTCTCAAGCCGTAAATGGCGTCACGGATACCTGTATTGAGGTGCGATTCCTGGAATTCCGGTTTGTTTGTGACTTCCTCACAATACAGTATTCGAGCAAGGCGTAGAGTGTCCACACCTCTGCTTCGAACTGTTAACGAATTTTCACTTATTTCAATCATTTTATTGAGAACAAAGCTACACCAATCAACAAAGTCCATATCAAGAATTTCCTCATTCTGCCTTGTCCAATAAAGCATTAGCTGACCAAGGCACCATGCCAGACTACCTCTACGGATTCGTGAATCATCAGGGCACCCTTATTTATAGTTCCCTATGAATATATCTGCTCACTCAGAATCGAAAATAAACGCGAAGTGGGCTCACTTTATTTGCTTTTCTTTGGAGTGTTATGAAAAGTCCGTATAGTTCTGATTGTCAATTTCGTTCATGCGGCTTAGCTCCTTCAATCTCTTCACCTTTATAGGTATAATCAGCAAGGTATATTGGGCGGCTAGCATAGAATTCCTTCAAAGAAATTTCCTCTTCTGTTAGGATTCGCTGAGGTTGAAGGTGTACCAAGTTGGGATTTAGGCTAGCTTGCACAACTTGGTCAAAGGCATCAATTGCATTAGCCTCCTCAACTGTGAGGCCATCAGATTTGATCAATAGAATAAGCTGGAGATCAAAGGGCGGCTTTTCGCTCTCTGGAATATTGATGCGCACATCACCTACAACTCTATTGAAGGCAGCAAAAATGTCGGGGCGTTCTTGCTCCAGAAGAGCAAGCTTGACGTCGAGAGGCTTTTGGAACGCCTCATATATGGGATCTGGAATAGCTGGCCGATCATAACGTCTCGCCAACCACCTGACAAATTCATCGAGTCGGTTGGGCCCATTTGGCCACGGCTCGGGTATTAGCTTACTTAGTGCCTGTTTAGTGAATTGGACACGGTATTTAGCGTGAGCTACTAATCTTGTATCACGATCAATTACAAACCATCGAGTGCTATTACCTCGTATACCGTTAACAAACTTTATGCTATCGAGCTTGCAAAGTATTGCCTCAGCATACGGTTCATCATCCTCTGAAGCTACAAAATCACAATCCTGTGTGATAAGCACGAATTTTTCTTTAGATTTAACTCCTCGCTCGCCTCTTTTTAACTCGTTTGTGTCAGAATCAGGGAATCTATTCCACGTAAAACATGCTGAAGCAGCACTAAATAATGTTCCCTGTCGCCAACCTAAGTCAAAAAGCTCATCTCCAAATGTTCGATTTTTAGAAACAGAAGTGTTCATGTATGTGGAAGAACCTCCCCATCTTCACCTGTATCATTTTCTTCTTGATAAAGAAGTTGAGCCAATTCATCATCGGTGCTTGGTGGCAGTACCTCTTGACGGTGTTCTGCTCCAGCGCGAAACGCCTCTGGAATTGGCCTATTTACCCAAGATGGAGCGCGTACGAGGCGAGGCGAAGGAGTAGATATTGCAAGAAGACGAGCCCGATTAATCTCGTTTGTCTCAAGTAGTTGAGCGGGCGTACGTCCATCTGCTCCACGAGGCGTATCAAGCCAAGCGGTAAGTTGAGATGGATTTGAATGATGAGAGGCTGCCCGCTCTAGGACTTCACGAACAGCGAATAGGCGTTTACGATTGTCATCAGCAATACGTCCTCCTCTCTTCCACCAATTAATAGTTTGTCGTGTGACACCTATCAATTGCCCAATCTTTTCCTGAGTTAATCCTGTCACATTCTCAATCCATTGTATCGCATCAAGATGAGGAGGGGTTTCTACTAAGATTCGTTTCAAAGACAATGAATGACCAACTGACATCTTAACCATCTCATTTTTTAGAGTGGCCTTTGGTAAAATTCTACTGACATTATCTGCATTTAGATAGATCATCCATGCAAGTAAAAAGCCAGGACCAAGTAGTACTCCTCCATCATTAGTACCGTCAGCAAGCTGCTCTATAGTATGCAAAACATGATTATGATCCTCTTGGTGTTTCAAATTACTATTGAGTAAAGCTATAGGCACTGATTTCTGCGATACCGATGCCGTTTGATCTTTCCAGATCTTCGAATCTCGGATCAGAGTCGGTGAATTTGTTGATGTCATGGTGTTACTCCTCTAACATCTTAATATACTGCTCAGTTACTGACCATCGGAACAAACGGTAAATCATCTTGTGATAACTCTTCACATATTGGTAAATCTCCTTTGTATCCATTCTCAGTACGCGAGGCGCAGGAAATTCTCGAAAAACGTCAAAATCAAGTAAATAAAATGCCTGATTCGGCATCTCCTCTTGCGGACGTAATCGCACTGTTGTACCAGCTGGTATCAGCCCATGCTGAATATTTATTCCTAAATCATCAGGATAGCGTAGCAATAATTGTTGCACAGCTGTAACTTGGGTAGTATTTTCTGCAAGCTCTGGAACTGCAACCGGACCTAACAAATCTCGTCGGATAACATCAGACCAATTCATATTGTGAAGATCACTGGAACGAATCTCGTTGATATAGCGTAGGCCAAGCCTGGTTACAATCGTTGGTTGAATATGCTGGACAAGTGCATCCAGCGCTTCTTGCAGACGAGCAAGAAAATCATCAAAAAGTACATAGTTACGTGTCTCAAGACTAAGAAAATCTTGAGAAAGCACAATCTTCCAGTTATCCTCTTGGTCAGTAAATTGCCATTGAGGAGATCGATGCTGCTCATGTCGGATATCAGGATTATTAGTCTCAATACCAACAATTAAATGAACCTCTTGAACAGGTAATGCCATAGGATATTTGGATTGAATGGCACGCTGAAATGCAAAGAGGGAGGCAGGATCAGTTACACCTAACATGCTACTAAAACGCACTTGGCAAAGTGCTAGAACGAGCGGTGCATCATTGAGTACAACACGCGATACATCTGGTAGCCCAAGTTCTGTCTTCACAAAATATCCCCTTTTGTAACTTTCACTTTACACTCTATTTTACAGTATATAACATAGCCATTCACTTTTTGCAAGAGGAAAGGTGTTAATATGGCTGGAAATACGAGAATACAACAAAAATGATACAAGAATTCCATTACGGTGGATAGAATGGAGTCGAACCCACGGAAGGGTTACCCCTTCAGACTTTGAGCATATTTATTAGATGCTCATATACGTCTCTCATCTCCAAATTAAGGCGGCGTAGCTCAGTCAGTAGAGCAAGGGACTCAGAAGACAGGCGTTATATTGTGTAGCTGAAAAGAACACATGGTATACTCGTACTGAAACAAGGTGATTGTGACCTGGGACAAAGAGACCTGTTCGGACGCAAAGAAAGAAAGAGCACATATTGTGCTCTAAAAATGGTAGCGGCGATTGGAATCGAACCAATGACACAGGGCTTATGAGTCCCTTGCTCTACCGACTGAGCTACGCCGCCTTATGAATCGACCCTACAGGCCGTTCTAACTACTAGAAACTACTCTCCCTTTTTCGGAAAGTCCCTTGCTCTAGCGACTCTATAATACCATCGCTGTCAAGAGGGTTAACGAGCAAACAGAGTGAATGGGAGGAACAGACTGGGTATATCACGGCACAAAAAAAGCACAACAATCG
>WNFF01015019.1_pt1 | contig 10356 bp, 10 predicted proteins | sample 5400441 | NCBI WGS metagenome assembly WNFF01 (sample SAMN13153345, study PRJNA577476) | soil metagenome | isolation source: 120 cm saprolite under Douglas fir tree site 2 hole 3 replicate 1 | place: USA:California | collected 2015-04-18
TGGAACAGCACCGACGTCACGATGGCCAGAGCCAGCGTGCGCTGCGCCGGGTCCTTGGGGAGCCGAATCCTCCACTTCACGCGGTCAATTATGGCACGCCCGCCCGCCGTCCGCGGGCCGGGCCGGGAGGGCCCAGTCCTCCTTGTTAAGCCTAGTTAAGCCTATTGCGCGCGAACCAAATGACGAATTGTGTCCGTCTGGTGACACCCATCGGCGGCTTCTCGGACCCCCGCCGGGCCTTGCCCTTATTTTATGCAATAATTTCACTCCTTTGCGGCGCCGTGCACTTGGCACGGCCCTGGAAAGCAAGGGGACCCCCAAGACCATGAGACTCCTGACCAAACTGCTCGTCTCGGTGGCTATCCTGCTCCTGCTGGGTGGGTGCGCCGGCCTGCAGGCGTCGCATGAGCACCGGCTCCGGAAAGAAGTGTGGGGCGAGCCCCTGCTGGCCTGCGAGGCGCAGATGAAACAGGACCCGGGCTACCCGGCCCAGGTGGCGACGGGGGTCGTCGTGTCGCTCATTTCGCCCTACGGGATCGGCGGGGACGCGGGCCGCCGCGTCTACCTCCGCCTGTGCATGGGGGAGACCGGCTGGACCCCAGAGCGCCCCGACACGGTCTGGCCGTGGCGCCCAATGACCCCATCGGAGCGCGCGTCGTGGCCGAGCTCGAAAGCGGCGATCCAGGAGTACGAGCAGGACCGGGCCGACAGTATAAGGAGGCCATGATGCCCCTCACTGACGAGCAACGGCGGCGATTCCGAGTCGGCCCTCGAGGGGCTATGAAGCTCGCCGTGCGCGTGCTGACATGGGCACCCGTAACCTTCATAAGCATCGTGGTTGTGTACTCGGTGGTCATCGCTCTCGCTCTGCTGAACCATTCCCCACTGTGGACCACTGTCTACAATCGCTGCGTGAATGCCCACGGGGATTCCCCGACCCTGACCACTGCCATCCGCATGCGCCAAACCTGTGCGGTACTCGCTTCAGACTCCGTGGGCCCGTTGTTCGGCGAGTCCACCGAGCCGCGGCCATGACCCCCGCGATGCTGACCGCCTGGGGCTGGGCCACCCGGCTCCTCCTCATCACCTCGATCCTGCTCCTGCTGGCCACGCCCGCTCCCACCCAGCAAGCGGCACCGCTCGCGTTCGGGGTGCTGAATCAGCAGAGCCCGGCGCTGACCGCGGAGCGCTGGAATCCGATCCTGGCCTACGTCAGCGCCACGAGCGGGGTGCCGCTCCAGCTCAAGATGGGTCGGACCGTGCAGGAGACCGACACCATGATGGGCCGCGGCGATTTCGACTTCGTGTTCACCAACCACAACTTCCAGTCCGACTTCGACGCCGTCCCGTTCAAGGTGCTCGCCCGCTGGGCGGGCGAGCCGATCCGGGCGGTCATCGCGGTGCCCGCCGACAGCCCCATCCGGCACTTGCACGAGCTCGATGGCAAGCGAGTGTCCTTCCCCTCTACCGATGCCTTCGCGGCCTACGCGGTGCCGGTGGTGGCGCTCAAGCGGGCGGGCGTTCGCGTCGAGGAAGTGTTCGGGGGTAACCAGGAGGGCACGCTCGCTCAGCTCAAGGCCAAGCGGGTGGAAGCCGCCGCGGTCAACTCGCGCTTCCTCGCCCAGTACGCGGAGCGCGAGCGCGTGCAGTTCCGCGAGATCTACGTGTCCGAAGGCTTTCCCGACCTGGCGGTGATCGCGCATCCCCGCGTGCCCGCCGCCACGGTGGAGCGCGTCCGTCGCGCCCTGCTCGGGATGAGCAGCGATCCCAACGCGGCTTCCGTCCTGACCACGGCCAAATCCAAGGGCTTCGAGCCCGCGGGCGACCGCGACTACGACGGCGTCCGCCGCGTGTATCGCCTCATCGGCCAGTGAAGTCCAGCCTCCGCACGCTTCTCCTCGGCGTCTCGAGCGTGGCGATCGTCGTCGTCACGCTGAGCGGCCTCGCGGTCAACCTGCGCGATCGGAGCAACGCGGCCCGGGTGCGGTTGAGCGAGCAGACGGAGCGGCTCGCCACCGCGGCCGCCCCGTTGCTGCTCGACTCGCTGGTGGTCGGCGACCTGGCGCGCGCGGAGCAGACGCTACGGAACCTGAACGCGGACTCGGTGTGGAGCCTCGTGACCCTCTACGAGAGCGACGGGAGCCGGCTCATCTTCGACGCCTCCCCGCAGAACCCCCGCCGCTCCGAGGCGCCCCGCTGGGTCAAGCACCTCGTGCCGGTGACGCTCGAGGAACACCGCGTGCCGATCACGGCGCCGCCGGTGGTCTACGGCGTGCTCGCGGTCACCCCCTCGGTGCAGAGCCTGGAGAGCGAGCTCTGGGCCGAGATCCGCACCATGATCGCGGTGACCGGCGTGCTGCTGGTGACCCTGCTCGGCCTCACCCACGTGATCCTGCTCCTCGGCCTCCGCCCGGTGCGCGCCCTCGCCGAGAGCGCGGCGCGGCTCGGGAGCGGCGACCTCACCGCCCGGATGCCGGAGACCAAGCTGAGCGAGATGGCCCCCACCGTGCGCGCCTTCAACTCGATGGCGGCCAGCCTCGAGCAGGCCCTGCACGAGGCCCGCACCCGCGAAGGCCGGCTGGAGAGCCTCGTCGAGATCAGCGGCGAGCTGTCCCGGATGCAGGAGCTCGACTCCCTCCTCGGCCGGATCGCCGACGCGTGCGGGCGGCTCGTCAATACCGACTGGGTAGGCTTCCGCCTGGTGGATGGCGACGAGCTGGTCGTCGCGGGCACGCTCGACGGCACGCGCATGCAGGTGAAGCCGCGGATCAAGATCGGCGAGAGCCTGGCCGGCCGCGTCGCGAGCACCGGGCGGGCCCTGCTGCTCCGGGACCCCGCCAACCATCCCGATCTGGACCCCGAGCACGCGGCCACGATGCGGCGCCTGGGCTACCGCGGGCTCCTCACGGTGCCGGCCAAGATCGGCGATCGCGTGGTCGGCGTGCTGAGCTTCCTCACCACCCGCGAGGAGGGGTTCTCGGCGGAGGACATGGCCATCGCCACCGCCTTCGCGTCCCACGCCGCGATCGCGCTCGAGAACAGCCGCCTGCTGCTCGAGTCCCGGCGCGCCTACGACGAGCTGGCCGAGACCCAGGGCCAGCTCGAGCAGGCCCAGAAGATGGACGCGGTCGGCCGGCTCGCAGGCGGGGTCGCGCACGACTTCAACAACCTGCTCACCGTCATCCTCGGGCGCACCGACATCCTGCTGCACCCGCTGAAGCCCGAGGACCCGATGCGGCGCGGCATCGAGCTGATCCAGCGCACCGCCGGCCGCGCCGCCGACCTCACGCGCCAGCTCCTCGCCTTCAGCCGCAAGCAGGTGCTCGAGCCCGTCGTCCTCGACCTGGGCGCGGTGACCACGGACATGAAGGACATGCTTGGGCGCCTGATCGGCGAGGACATCGCGCTCCTGACCAACCCGACGCCGGGGCTCGGCCGCGTGAAGGCCGACCGCGGCCAGATCGAGCAGGTGATCATGAACCTGGCGGTCAACGCGCGCGACGCCATGCCCCAGGGCGGCCGCCTCATCGTCGAGACCGCGAACATCGACCTCGACGACGAGTACGTGCGGCGGCACGTGGGGGCGCGGCCGGGGCCCCATGTCATGCTCGCGGTCTCCGATACCGGCACCGGCATCCCGCACGAGATCCAGTCCCAGATCTTTGAGCCGTTTTTCACGACCAAAGAGCAGGGGAAGGGCACCGGGCTGGGCCTCGCCACCGTGTACGGGATCGTCAAGCAGAGCGGCGGCTACATCGAGGTGGACAGCGAGCCGGGTCAGGGCACGACGTTCCGGGTCTACCTGCCGCGCCTCGACGCGGAGCCGGCGCCGGTGGACCGGAGCGCGCGGCCGGCCGCGGCCGCGGGGGGCACCGAGACCATCCTGCTCGTGGAGGACGAGGAGGGCGTGCGCGAGCTCGCGCGCGACATCCTCCGGGCCAGCGGCTACACGGTGCTCGAGGCGCGCAACGGCCCCGAGGCCCTCCTGCTCTGCGAGCGGCACCAGGGCCCGCTCGAAATGCTGCTCACCGACGTGGTCATGCCCCGCATGAGCGGCCGCGAGCTGGCCGAGCGCCTGGCCCCGCTGCGGCCCGACCTGAGCGTGCTCTACATGTCCGGCTACACCGACGACGCGGTCATCCGCCACGGCGTGCTGGGCGCGGGCACCGCGTTCCTGCAGAAGCCGTTCACGCCGGCCGCCCTCGTCCTGCGCGTCCGCGAGACGCTCGATCTCACGGCCGCGTCGCACCCCGCCTGAGCGCGTCCGAGTAAGCTCCGTTCGAGCGCTGGCTTCGCCGGCGCAACCCCTTATGGGGGAGGCTCGGAGGGGGCCGCCTTTCTTAGACTTCAGAAGGCGCCCCCTTCGATGAACCTAGAGCCCCCGCCCCACCGCTTCCGCCACCGGCCGGAGCTCGCGCATGAGCTGCGCGAACTTCGACGGCTTGAGCGACTGCGGCCCGTCCGAGAGCGCCTCCTCCGGCCGCGGGTGCACCTCGATGATGAGCCCGTCCGCCCCGCACGCCACCGCGGCCTTGGCCATCGGCGCCACCAGGTCCCAGTGCCCGGTCCCGTGCGAGGGATCCACGACGACCGGCAGGTGGCAGAGCTTCTTGAGCACCGGTACCGCATTCAGATCCAGCGTGAACCGCGTGGAGGTCTCGAAGGTGCGGATGCCGCGCTCGCACAGGATCACGTTGGGATTGCCCGCGGAGAGGATGTACTCGGCGGAGAGCAGGAACTCCTGGATGGTGGTCGCCATGCCCCGCTTGAGCAGCACCGGCTTGCCGATCTCCCCGACCCGGCGCAGCAGGGTGAAGTTCTGGATATTCCGCGCCCCGATCTGGAGGATGTCGCTGTACTCCGCCACCACCTCCACGCTCTCCGTCTCGAGCACCTCGGTGACCACCGGCAGTCCGGTCCGCTTGCGCGCCTCCGCCAGGTAGCGGAGTCCCTCCTCCTTCAGCCCCTGGAAGGCGTAGGGCGAGGTGCGCGGCTTGTAGGCCCCGCCCCGCAGGATCTTGGCTCCCGATCCCTTGACCGCCTCCGCCACCTCGAGCATCTGCGCCTCGGATTCGACCGAGCAGGGCCCCGCCATCACCACCACGTCGCGGCCGCCCACCGTGACCCCGTTGATGCGCACCTCGCTCGACTCGCGGCGCACCTCGCGGCTGGCCAGCTTGAACGGCTGCTGCACCGGCATGACCGACTCGACCGTCTCCAGCGCCTCCAGCAGGCGGAGGTCCGGCCGGCCGCGCTCCTCGCCGACCGCGGCCACGATGGTCTTGAACTCGCCGCGGATGACGTGGGGGCCGTAGCCCATCTCGGTGATGCGGCGGCACACGTCGTTGACGTCGGCGTCGCTGACGCCGGACTTGAGCACGATGATCATGTGAATCCTCCCCCTGTGTTGGCTGCGCTTTGCTTCTTTAAACTCTTCATCTGCGGGGGCCCAGAAATGGCCCCCGCACTCCCCCGCTCCGTTGTCGACCGCTTACTTCTTCAGGCTCTTCAACTGCGGGGGCCCAGACATGGCCCCCGCACTCCCCCAGGAAACAGAAACGCCGCGGGCCGGTTGGCCCGCGGCGTTTATCTTTTGTCTGGCGCCACGGGCCGGTTCGTCCGCCCGTGGCTCCCTTACGTTCAGCTCATGGGAGCCAGGAGGCGGACGGGGGAAAGTAAAAATACGACCGCCACGCGCAGTGGCGGTGCGTCGTCATCCCGGTTCCCGTCGTGCGCACTGGCTCGAATTCCTCCAAAGTGGGCCGAGTCTACGAGTCCGGCTTCTCCCTGTCAAGCTCCCCGTTAGCCCCCTCACCGCGGGCCGGGCGGCGGCCGTGGAACCAGCCCGTGATCCGGTGGCGGTAGTAGTAGAGTGGCAGGGCCACTGCCACCGCCACCGCGGTGACCAGGATGGCCTGCTGGTAGTCCCCGGCCGCGGTATGGGCCCCCTGGGCCGAGAGCACCCAGGTGCCGGGGATGCGCCCGAGCCCCGAGACGAGGGCGAACACCCAGAGCGGCATCGGGCTGATCCCGAAGAGATAGCACACGATGTCCTTCGGCAATCCCGGAATCAGGTAGACGATGAAGCACAGCACGGCGCCCTCGGCCTCGACAATGAAGCCGAGCCGGTTCCAGGTCTCAGCGCTCACCAGGTTCTTCACATAGTGGGCGCCGAGCCAGCGGCCGATGGCGAAGGCAACGACGGAGCCCAGGGTGAGGCCGATCGTGGAGTAGAGCAGCCCCAGCCACTGCCCGAAGAGATAGCCACCCAGGATGCCGGTGGCCTCTCCCGGGATCGGCGAGATGATGACCTGCAGGGCCTGGAGCGCGATGAAGATGACCGGCGCGAGGACGCCCCACTCGCGCAGCGTCTTCTTCAGGAAGAGCTTGTCCACGTACAGGCGGACGATGAACTGGTAGATGGGCGCGTTCGTCCAGCCGGCGACGCCGATCACGAGGGTCCAGCGCGCGCGCGGGCTCATCCGCGCACCCCACCCGGTGACGTCTCGCCCAGCGGCATCTTCCCCAGCGGCATCTTCCCCAGCGGCATCTTCATTGATACCCCGGCCCTCACGCCCTCGGCCCCTCGGTCAGGTGGCCGCGGGCACGCCGGACGACCCGGGCCGCCCGAACCGGCCGTAGCGGGGCCACCAGCGCGGGAGGAACGGCTGCATCGCCGCGAGCTGCGTGAGGATCGCGAACCAGCGCGTGGGCGTGTGGGCGGCCATCCACTGGGCGAGCTGAAGGACGCGGTAGGGACGGCGGTAGCGCGCGACGAGCCGCTGGTAGGCCTCGAGGCCGGCTTCGAGCGACACGGCTCCGTCGAGGATGCGCTGGACGATGCGGCCGCACTCGCCGCCGAAGTAGAGCGCGGGCCGGATGCCTTCCGCGGTGAGCGGCAGGCACTGCCCGGCGGCGTCGCCGACCGCGAACACGCGCCCCACCGTGGAGCGGAGCGGGCGGTTCGGGAAGTAGGTGCCGTGGTAGGAGCCGGCCGCCATGCCGTGATCCCGCAGCAGCCGGTCCAGCGCGGGCTTGAGCTTGGACCGGCCGGCATAGGATCCGAGGCCGACCAGGCTGCCGTGGCCAACTGGAAAGATCCAGCCCAGCCCCTGCGGGATCAGGCGGCGATCCAGCAGGAAGGTCAGGCCCTCGTCCTGGAGCGCGGTATGGGTCTCGAGTCCGAAGGAGTGATGCCGCCGGGCGGGCTCAGCGCCGGCCCCGCCGACCAGCGCGCGCCGCCAGCCCGAGCAGTCCACGATCACGGGCGCGGTGAACCGTCCCGCCCCGGTGACGACCGCCCCGTCCTGGATGCCGCTCACCGAGGTGCGCAGGAAGCGCACCCGGCACTGGGCCAGCAGGCCCTCGCAGAAGGCCCGGTAGTCGAACGTGCAGAACGGGACCGCGGAGAGATCGTAGCGAACCGTGCGGGTGGGCGTGCGGATCACGAGCCGGTCGTGGACCTGTAGCACGCTGTCGGACACCCCGAGGGCCTCAGGGACCCAGAGCGGGGTGCCGCACGCGGAGGTCTGCACGCTGCCGACCTCGTTGCGATCGAGGAGCAGCACCTCTCCCTGGAGCTCGCGGGCGACGGCGAGGCCGCCGAAGCTGGCCCCGACCACGATGGCATCGTAATCCCGGGCGGGCATTCTCGCTCACAGCATACCCTGAAAGCCCGCCGAAAACGGCGCTCACGCCTCCGGAGCGGCCGCCGCCGGCGCTAGGTTGCCTGGAGGAAGGCCCGGAGGGCGGTCTTCACCCTGGGGTTCTGCCCGAGCAGCACGGTGTAGTGATTGGTCCCGGGCACCACCACCAGCTTCGAGCGGGGAATCGCGTGCGCCAGCGCCTCCGCCTCCTCCTGGGTCATCAGACAGTCGGTGAGGGTGAGCAGCCCGTCGGGCGCGCGGAAGATCAGGGTGGGCGCCTTCACCTGATGGTGGTAGACCCAGAGCCGCTCCCGCTCGAGGTTGCCGATCTCCTCCTCGATCGCGTGGCGCGCCGCCTTGGAGCGGACGGTGCCCGCGGGCAGCTCCTCGACGTCGTAGCGGAAGTAGCGCTCGAGGTAGTCGTTCCAGCGGCCCTCGAACATCGGCAGCATGCGCACGAAGCCCAGGAACATGTCGAGCGACGGGAACTCGACGCCCAGCCGGTTGATGGCCGGCCGCAGCGAGTCGAGCACCTCCGCCCGCACGTCGATGCCGCCGTCCACCAGGACGAGCTTGGCGACCCGCTCCGGGTGCGTCGCCGCGAAGCGGACCGCGATGTGGGCGCCCAGGGAGTGGCCGACCAGCACCGCCTTCTTGAGCCCGAAGTGATCGAGGAGCCCGAGCAGGTCCTCGTCGTGGTGCGCGAGGCTATAGCCCTTCTCGGGCTTGTCGCTCTCTCCCCGCCCGCGGAGGTCGTAGGCGATCAGGCGGTGGGTGGGCGAGAGCACGTCGGCCACGCTCGCCCAGCAGGTGTGGTTGGCGGTCAACCCGTGGACGCAGACGACGCCCGGCCCCTTGGCGGGCCCGGGCCACTCCGCGACCGCGAGCGAGAGGTCGTTGACCGCGACGCGCGAAACGCTCGTCATCGCGTCGCTACGCTAGCAAGGGGTCGCATGGGAATCAAGCCATGCGGCCTACTCGCCCAGGTACCAGCGCCGCCGAGCCTGGGGCCCGTAGCTGAGGCCGAAACGCCGCATCGCCACGCCCGCTACCAGATCCACCGCTTCCTCGGGAGAGTCCGTCACCTGCAGCCGCTGCTCGTCGCCCGGATCGATGGTGCCCTCCACCAGCAGCCGGTTGCGCACGAAGTCGGTGAGCGGGCGCCAGTACTCGCGCCCCATGAGGACGAGGGGGAACTCCTGGACCTTGCCGGTCTGCACGAGCGTGGCGATCTCGAACATCTCGTCGAGCGTCCCGAAGCCGCCGGGCAGCGCGATGAAGGCGTAGGAGTACTTCACCAGCATGACCTTGCGGACGTAGAAGTGGCGGAAGGTGACGAAGTGGTCGACGTAGGGATTCGCCCGCTGCTCGTGCGGCAGCTCGATGTTGCAGCCGATCGAGCGCCCGCCCACCTCCTTGGCCCCGCGATTGGCCGCTTCCATGATGCCGGGCCCGCCGCCGGTCATGACCGCGAATCCCCGCCGCGCCAGCCGGGCGCCTACCTCGCGGCCCAGCTCGTAGTAGGGATGATCGGCCTTGAAGCGGGCGGAGCCGAACACGGTGACGCAGGGACCGACGAAGTGCAGCGCGCGGAAGCCCCGCAGGAACTCGACGAAGATCCGGACGGCGCGCGCCAGCTCGAAGGCGCGGGGCTGGGGGCCCTGCAGGAAGCGGATCTCTTCCGGGGCGGCGGTTCCCTTGCCCCACTGCGATCGGTCCGAGGCCGGCGGGGCCCCCGAGGCCGGTTGCTCCGGGCTCAGGCGCGCTACTCGGGGCCGCGGGCCGACTGGACGGCGACGACGGAGACGCTGTCGGGGGCGGCGTCGTCCCGCGGCCGATGGCTGCACGTGTAGCCGAGCGTCAGCGAAAACTGCCCGGTGCGCGCCTCGTCGGCCCCGTGGGCTCCGGATGCCCGGGCCGCGGCCTCGGATTCGGCGAGGGCGTTGAGCTGGGCGAGGAGCGGGCCGGGATCCATGCCGTTCTGGCGCGCGAAGTCGCCGACGCTCAAGCCGGGAAACCGCGCGTAGAGCTCGTGCCGCTGATCCACGTAGAGGCGGCGGCCCTGCGTGAACACCGGCGCGGTGTCGGGATGCTTCGCCAGCACGTCGTTGATCTTCGAGTCGGCCGTGATCGGCGCGCGGTCCACCGCGGTCACCGTCCTCGCACGGTCAGCACCGGGCACGACACGCTGGCGACCAGCCGCGTCGCCACGCTGCCCAGGAAGAACTTGGCGAGCCCGGTGCGCCCGTGGGTAGCCCGGTGGCGCGCGCGCCCGCCTTCCGCGCCTGGGCCACGATCGCGTCGAGGCGCTTCTGCGCCTGGGCGCGCGCCGAAGCCTCGAGCTCCTCGTAGAGCCGGGGCGACACGTATCCGTCGCCGGGCAGCGCCAGGGAGGGCGGCGTCATGACGTGGACGATGATGAGCTGGGCCCGATCGGCCTTGGCCATCGCGATCGCGCGCTTCAGGGCGGCGGTGGAGGCCCGCGAGAAATCCGTGGCGTGCATGATCCGTCGCAAGCGTGGCATGCCCGTATCTTACAATGCGCCATGCTCACCGTCGAGACGCTGCGCCGAATCCTCGGCCTGGTCCCGCACCCGGTGGAAGGCGGCTACTTCGCCGAGACCTACCGGAGCGCCGACGAGATCCCCGCCGCCGCGCTCCCTTCCGGCTACCGCGCCGCGCGCGCCGCCAGCACCGCGATCTACTACCT
>WNFF01005481.1_pt1 | contig 10353 bp, 6 predicted proteins | sample 5400441 | NCBI WGS metagenome assembly WNFF01 (sample SAMN13153345, study PRJNA577476) | soil metagenome | isolation source: 120 cm saprolite under Douglas fir tree site 2 hole 3 replicate 1 | place: USA:California | collected 2015-04-18
CCATGACCGGCACGCAGGCGCCTTAACTGAGGCGCCTCGCGTTCCCAGCTACGGGACGCTCGCCTCGCGGCGCTCCACCGTGGCGATTTTCGGCCCGGGCCCGTGCTCCCCGTTGTCCGGGATTCCCTCCGGGATCGTGCGGCGACCTTGTTCGCCGCACGGGTCATCGTTACCCGAAGGAGCGGGTCTCGCGGGCCTCCTTCGGCGCGGTAGCAAACCCCGCCGGGGACGCCACGCCTCGCTCCGCCTTTCAGGATCGCCTCATGAAGCGCCCCTCGATGAGCGAGGCTGACGCGGGATATAGACTAGGCGCATTCCAAAGTCAAATAAAAAATTCATATCGTGGTCAGCGACAGATTGTCGCAGATAGATTCCGCGAATCGAAGCCGTAGCCCGGATGAGCCCACGGGTCGGCGCGAAGCGCCGCCCGATGACAGGCTCCGCGAAATCCGGGGGCTCCCGCCGCGGCTGCCCGCATTTCCCCGCTTGCGCGGGAATCATGAGGGCCATAGGGCTCGTCATGGCCGGGCTTGTCCCGGCCATCCACGTCTTGGTGCCCCCACGAAAGACGTGGATGCCCGGCACAAGGCCGGGCATGACGGTGGATAGGCCGCGGGCATGACGGTGCGAGTTCACGAGCTCCGCGTGGGCACGGCGCCTGCGGTCGGGTCGGCAAGGTGCGTGGCCGTGGTCGCGGGCGCCTTTGCCCACCCTACAGTTGCTGACGGGGCGTCAGATATCCCGGCCGTCGATCTTGTCGGTGAGCTTCTTGACCAGGTCGGGGATGCGCTCGAGATGCGGATGGATCGCGAGCGCGCGGCGGTAGACGTCGAGCGCCTGCTTGTCGTCGCCGAGCTCCTGCAGGATGATGCCGAGCCCCGACAGCGCGCCGAAATGGCGCGGCTCGCGCACGAGCACCTCGCGGATGTCGGCGAGCGAGCGAGCGTAGTCCTTCCTGGCGTAGTAGATGGTGGCGCGGCGGTTCCAGGCCTCGATGAAATCCGGCCGGATGTCGATGATGGCGTTAAGGAGCCGGATCGCGAGGTCGAAGTCCTTGGCGTCGGCCGCGGTCTTGGCGCGCCCCATCAGCAGGTTGGCGGTGTCGCTGGCGGAGGCGAGCCAGATCGCCCAGATGCGGTTCTCGACGAATTTGGCGCTTTCGTCGTCGGGGGCGACCTTGAGCGCGGAAAACAGGCGCTCGAGGCTCGCCGTGCGGTCGCCGTGCTGGACCTTGGGCAGCGTGCTCGGCGGCTCGATCGGCTTGGGCGGGTCGGGGTCGACGGCCTCGGCCCGCGCCGGCAGGGCCGCGAAGAGGGCCAATGCCGCCGCCGCAGCCAAGGTGGACGCCCAGATCGAGAATCGCCGTATCATGCCCGGAAGCCTAATCCTCGACCGCGGCCCAATAAAGACAAGATTTCGTCAGGGTTCCGGAAGCCGCCGACGGCGGCAGGCGCTCAGCCCTGGCGGGCCTTGAACCTGCGCTGGACCTTGTTGATCACGTAGACGCGGCCCTTGCGGCGAACGAGGCGGTTGTCGCGGTGGCGGCCGCGCAGCGACTTCAGGGAGTTGCGGACTTTCATTGCTGTTCTCGATCTCTCTATGTTCGCGCTGCCGCGCGGGGGCAAAAGTTGCGCGGAAATTAGGGATCGGGCGCGGTCCCGTCAATGATGCGGCGAGCAACTCGGGTAATCTGGCCCAATCCGAACGGACGGTTTCGATGGACCACCTCGCGAAATCTGGCATAATCAGATTTCTTTCATGTCCCGGCCGCGCCGAGATAGTATCGAAATTCCGCACCATATCTGGCAGCGCATGGAAAATGCGCTCGCACACGCCGCCTAAATCGGCCAAAGTCAAGCTAAGGTGACATTCCTTGAGGATCGTATTTTTGATGCCGCCAGGATAAACATCGCGCAACGCGTATTTGCCAGGACTCCGAAACAGCCAATTAAAAAACCGCCGGTGGCGGAGCGCGCCGCAATGAAGTACTTTGCGATTGACTACGAATGATGTGCGATCGGATGGAAGGCGCTTTAGGTTCGCTCCTTCCGCTGTGTTGCGCATGTCAGGCAGAACGACATGGGGCAGGTTGATCCAACACACTTGATTTAATCGTTTGTAGGATCATTTAGGTCGCAGGAAATGTTGAGTTGGGCGCGTACCTTGAGCCGCCACAACGAAACGCGTCAAGATCAGTCGGCGCGGTCCAGTCATTTGCTTTTCATGTCCCAACCAGGCTCGGACTGAAACTGAGCCTTGATCACGCAGTCCCCTCACCCCCTCCTTCTCCCCACCCCCCGCCCCCGTGGCTCCATCTCGTCGAGCTGCGGCGCCACCCGCTGCGCCACCGCGACCAGGGCGGCGGTGAGCGGGGTCATCGGCTCGCGGGCGGGGACGACGAGGCCGATGGTCTGCACCGCCTCGGGCTCGGTGATCGGGATCGCCCGCAGGGTGGCGGTCAACCCGAGGGTCTCGGCGAGCTTCGCCGGCATCACGCTCGCCCAGCGGCCGGTGCGCACGTGCGAGAACAGCAGGATCATCGAATCCGATTCGAGCGTCGGGCGCGGGTCGCCGCCGGCGCCCTTGATGAGCCGGTCGATGATGCGGCGGTTCTGCATGTCGGGGGTGAGCAGGCAGAGCGGGAGGCGCGCGACCTCGGCCCAGGTCACGCTCGCGCGGTTGCCGAGCGGCGCGTCGGCGGAGGTGAGCAGGCGATAGCGCTCGCGGTAGAGCGGCGTCGCGGCGACCCGCCCGAGCGGCTCGTTGCCGAGATAGGTGATGCCGGCGTCGATCTCGAGATTCTCCAGGAGGTCGAGGATCTCGATCGAGGTGCGCGACAGGATCGTGAACTGCACGTTGGGATGGCGCTCGCGGTAGGGCGTGGTCAGCGCCGCGACCATCGCGAGCGTGGTCGGGATCGCGGCGATGCGCAGGCGGCCGGAGAGCCCGTGGCGCAGCGCATTGATCTCCTCGCGCATGGCGCGGGCGTCGCCGACGATGCGGCGCGCCCAGCCGAGCACGCGCTCGCCCTCCGGGGTGAAGCTCTGGAAGCGCGAGCCGCGGACGACGAGGAGGACGCCCATCCGCTCCTCGAGCTGCTTGACGCCCGCCGACAGCGTCGGCTGGGTCACGCCGCAAGCCTCGGCGGCGCGGCCGAAATGCTTCTCGCGGGCGAGGGCGAGGATGAAGTCGAGCTTATCGAGCATGGAGACAAACACCTCTTCCAATCGACGATTACCAATCGCCCCCACCCCACCCCTCCCCCGCAAGCGCAGGGCAATCGCATATGCGTGAACAAGACAGGAATCTCGCTGCTTTTGGACTCGGTCCGTTCCGTCAACGATTCGTATTTGTTCACCCATATGCGATTGCCCTGCCCGCAAGCGGGGGAGGGAGCAGACCGAGTTTGCCGCGCGTGAATCGCACCTCTCGCCCGCCAACTCACGGCGTCATTGCCGGGCTTGACACCGCAAGTCGGGCCCGCCCGACTTGCGGCACTCATAATGATGCGGAACTCGGGCAAGCCCGAGTTCCGATGCAATCCATCCGCTTCGCGAAGAGCATTCTTGCGAAGAAGATGGATGCCCGGGTCAAGCCCGGGCATGACGGACAGCGTGCCGGGCGACTGGCGAGCGCAAAATAATAAGCAGTAACCATGGTCCGGTCGATAGAAATCGTCTATCGAGCCATGGCCGACGAGGGATTGTCTGCAAGATTGGAAAGGTTCAATCCTGCCCCCGGAAAGAACGCCCATGAACGTCCGCATTCCGCCCCCGCCCGCGGGCAACGGCGCCGCCCGCCGCCGCCCGCCGCGCACCCCCAAGGGCCGCCAAGTCGATCCGGCGGCGCTCGCCGAGGTGCGCGCGCTGCTCGGGGAGCGGGAGCGCCGGCGCGACCTGCTGATCGAGCATTTGCATCTCATCCAGGACCGCTACGGGCACCTCTCCGCCGCGCATCTCGCCGCGCTCGCGCAGGAGATGAAGCTCGCGCTCGCGGAGGTCTACGAGGTCGCGACCTTCTACGCCCATTTCGATGTGGTGAAGGAAGGCGAGGCGCCGCCGCCCGCGGTCACGGTGCGGGTCTGCGATTCACTCTCCTGCGCCATGGCCGGCGCCGAGCATCTCCTGCGCGAGCTGCCGGGCCGGCTCGGGCCCGACGTGCGGGTCGTGCGCGCGCCCTGCATGGGCGCCTGCGACCGCGCGCCGGTCTGCGCCGTCGGCCACGCGCAGGTGATGCAGGCGAGCGCGGACAGCGTCGCCGCCGCGGTCGCGCGCGGCAGCCACCCCGATCCCTATCCGACGCCGAAAGACTTCGACGCGTACCTGCGCGAGGGCGGCTACGCGCTGCTGAAGGCCTGCCTTAACGGCACGCGCACCCGCGACGAGGTCATCAAGGCGGTGAGCGACGCCTCGCTCCGCGGCCTCGGCGGCGCCGGCTTCCCGACCGGCCGCAAGTGGACGCTGGTGCGGGCGGAGCCCGCGCCGCGGCTGGTCGCGGTCAACGCCGACGAGGGCGAGCCCGGCACCTTCAAGGACCGCTACTATCTCGAGCGCGACCCGCACCGCTTCATCGAGGGCATGCTGATCGCGGCCTGGGTGGTCGAGGCGCCGGAGATCTACCTCTATATCCGCGACGAATATCCGGAAGTGCGGCTGATGCTCGATCGGGAGCTCGCCAAGGTCGCGGCGGCCGGGCTCGCCAAGCACGCGCGCCTGCATCTGCGGCGCGGCGCCGGCGCCTATATCTGCGGCGAGGAATCCGCGATGATCGAATCGATCGAGGGCAAGCGCGGGCTGCCGCGGCACCGGCCGCCCTACGTCGCCCAGGTCGGCCTGTTCGGCCGGCCGACGCTCGAGCAGAACGTCGAGACGCTCTACTGGGTGCGCGACATCGTCGAGAAGGGCGCCGCCTGGTTCACCTCGCACGGCCGGCGCGAGCGCAAGGGGCTGCGCAGCTTCTCGGTCTCCGGCCGGGTGCGGAAGCCCGGCGTGGTGCTCGCCCCCGCCGGCGTCACCGCGCGCGAGCTGATCGAGGAATATTGCGGCGGCATGGCCGAGGGCCACCGCTTCAAGGCTTATCTCCCCGGCGGCGCCTCGGGCGGCATCCTGCCGGCGTCGATGGCGGACGAGCCGCTCGATTTCGGCACCCTCGAGCAGTACGGCTGCTTCGTCGGGTCGCACGCGGTTGTGGTCCTCTCGGACCAGGACGATATGAAGGCGGTGGCGCTCAACCTGATGCGCTTCTTCGAGGACGAGAGCTGCGGCCAGTGCACGCCGTGCCGGGCGGGAACCGAGAAGGCGGTGAAGCTGATGGCGGCCGGACCCTGGGACGAGGCGCTGCTGCGGGAGCTCTCCGACGCCATGCGCGACGCCTCGATCTGCGGGCTCGGCCAAGCGGCGCCCAACCCGCTGCTCAGCGTGCTGAAGTTTTTCCCGGAGGAATTGGCGACGCCGTTGCAGGAATGGTCATGACAGGCCGGACCACATACTCAGCTGTCGTCCCCGCGAGGGGCACCCCGTCGCGCTTGCGCGACGGGGACCCCGAGGCGGGGACCCATCGTGCAACGCACGCCGGCCTCTGGAATACTGGGTCCCCGCTTACGCGGGGACGACAACATCGTAGCCGCATGGAGCGAAGCGGAATGCGGGGCGGTCTCGTCGGGCGACCGCCTGGAAATATTTCCCGGAGGAATTGGCGTTGAAGGAATGGTCATGACGAGAGGCCGCACCACATACTCAGCTGTCGTCCCCGCGAAGGCGGGGACCCATCGTGCAACGCACGCCGGCCTCTGGGATACTGGGTCCCCGCTTGCGCGGGGACGACGGCCCAGGTGAATCCATGAGCGCGACCAAAGCAAGCACCTTCACCATCGACGAGCGCGAGGTCGACATCCGCGCCGGCGAGACGATCTTCCGCGCCGCGCGCCGGCTCGGCATCAAGCTGCCGCACCTGTGCTACTCGCCGAAGCCCGGCTACCGCCCGGACGGCAATTGCCGGGTCTGCATGGTCGAGGTCGAGGGCGAGCGCGTGCTCGCCGCAAGCTGCATCCGCACGCCCACCCCCGGCATGAAGGTGAGGACAGAGACCGAGCGCGCCACAGCCGCGCGAAAAATGGTCGCCGAGCTCCTCCTCGCCGACCAGCCGGCGCGCGCGACCTCGCACGACCCCGAGTCCGAGTTCTGGAAGACGGTGACCCGCCAGGGCGTGGAGACGAGCCGGTTCCCGCGCCGCGCGGCGCCCATGCCCGACCGCAGCCACCCGGCGATGGCGGTCAATCTCGACGCCTGCATCCAGTGCAATCTCTGCGTCCGCGCCTGCCGCGAGGTGCAGGTCAACGACGTCATCGGCATGGCCGGCCGCGGCCACGGCGAGAAGATCGTGTTCGACTTCGACGATCCGATGGGCGCATCAACCTGCGTCGCCTGCGGGGAATGCGTGCAGGCCTGCCCGACCGGCGCGCTGATGCCGGCGACGCTCGTCGACGACGCCAACGTGCGCACCCAATTCCCCGACCGGGAAGTGGCGAGCGTGTGCCCGTATTGCGGGGTCGGCTGCCAGCTCACCTATCACATCAAGGACGACAAGCTCCTCCATGTCAGCGGCCGCGACGGGCCGGCGAACGAGAACCGGCTCTGCGTCAAGGGCCGCTTCGGCTTCGACTATGTGAGCCATCCGCATCGGCTCACCCAGCCGCTCATCCGCAAGGACGGCGTGAAGAAGCGCGCCGACGACGTGGTCGATCCCGCCAACCCGTGGAGCCAATTCCGTCCCGCGACCTGGGAGGAGGCGCTCGACCGCGCGGCGTCGGGGCTCAAGCGCATCCGCGACCGCGACGGCGCCAAGGCGCTCGCCGGCTTCGGCTCGGCCAAGGCGACCAACGAGGAGGCCTACCTCTTCCAGAAGCTCGTGCGCGCCGGCTTCGGCACCAACAACGTCGACCACTGCACGAGGCTCTGCCACGCCTCCTCGGTCGCCGCGCTGCTCGAGACCATCGGCTCGGCGGCGGTCACCGCGACCTTCAACGAGTGCAAGAATTCCGACGTCATCATCGTGATCGGCGCCAATCCGACCGAGAACCATCCGGTCGCCGCCACCTTCTTCAAGCAGGCGGCGAAACGCGGCGCGCAGCTGATCGTGATGGATCCGCGCGGCCAGGCGCTCAAGCGCCACGCCAGCCACATGCTGCAGTTCACGCCCGGCGCCGACGTGGCGATGCTCAACGGCATCCTCAACACCATCGTCACCGAAGGGCTCTACGACCGGCAATACGTCGAGGCGCAGACCGCAAACTTCAAAGCCTTCGCCGAGCACATCAAGGACTTCACCCCGGAGGAGATGGCGCCGATCTGCGGCCTTCCGGCGGAGACCCTGCGCACGGTGGCGCGCACCTATGCGCGGGCGAGGTCGGCGATCATCTTCTGGGGCATGGGCGTGTCGCAGCACGTGCACGGCACCGACAACGCGCGCTGCCTGATCGCGCTCGCGCTGATCTGCGGCCAGATCGGACGTCCCGGCACGGGGCTGCATCCCTTGCGCGGGCAGAACAACGTGCAGGGCGCCTCCGACGCCGGCCTGATCCCGATGTTCTTCCCGGACTACCGGGCGGTGGACGATCCCGACATCCGCGCGCAGGTCGAGCGGGCCTGGGGCACCAAGCTCGATCCGAAGCGCGGCCTCACCGTTGTCGAGATCATGAAGGCGGTGCACGCCGACGTGATCAAGGGCATGTACATCCTCGGCGAGAACCCGGCGATGTCCGACCCCGATCTCAACCACGCGCGGCAGGCGCTCGCCCACCTCGAGCACCTCGTGGTGCAGGACATCTTCCTCACCGAGACCGCGTTCCACGCCGACGTGATCCTGCCGGCCTCGGCCTGGCCGGAGAAGGACGGCACCGTCACCAACACCAACCGCCAGGTGCAGATGGGGCGGCAGGCGCTGCCCTTGCCGGGCGAGGCCAAGGTCGACTGGTGGATCACCCAGGAGATCGCGCGCCGGATCGGCATGGACTGGAGCTACCGCCACCCGAGCGAGATCTACACCGAGATGGCCTCGCTGATGCCGGCGCTCGACAACATCTCCTGGGAGCGGATCGAGAAGGAGAGCGCGGTCACCTATCCCTCCGACGCGCCGGACCAGCCCGGGCACGACGTGGTGTTCGGCGACCGCTTCCCGACGCAGGACGGCCGCGGCAAGCTCGTGCCGGCGAAGATCACCCCGCCCGACGAGACGCCCGACGCCGACTATCCGTTCGTGCTCTCGACCGGCCGCCAGCTCGAGCACTGGCACACCGGCGCCATGACCCGGCGCGCGTCGACGCTCGATGCGCTCGAGCCGGGCGCGGTCGCGAATCTCTCGCGCGGCACCATCGCCAGGCTCGGCATCAAGCCCGGCGACCTCATCCGGGTGACCACCCGCCGCGGCACGATCGAGCTCGCCGCGAGACAGGACGACGCCATCCCCGATGGCGTCGTGTTCATCCCGTTCGCCTTCGTCGAGGCGGCGGCGAACCTGCTCACCAATCCGGCGCTCGATCCGTTCGGAAAAATCCCCGAGTTCAAGTACTGCGCCGCCAAGGTCGAGCCGGTCGATGCGGCCGCGCGGGTCGCGGCGGAGTAGGCCTGTCGCAACGACGCGACGCGACGCGCTCGATGGCCGCCTCATCCTTCGAGACGGGCGCACGCGACCGAGTCCGTCCAACTCTCGCGTGCCGTTTCGCGTGCGCCCTCCTCAGGATGAGGCGGATCGAAGGTCGCGCGCCAGTCCCTCCCGGCCTCACGCTGAGGAGCATCGCAGCGCGAACGAGCACAGCAGCTTCCACAACCACGGTTGCGCTGCGATGCGTCTCGAAGCGCGAGGCCGCCCCGACCCGGGCCGCCCTCCTCCTTCGAGACGGCGCCGCGCAGGCAAACTTGCCTGCGCCGCGCCTCCTCAGGATGAGGGCGGACGAGAAGTCGCGGTCCTCGGACGGCGTACGGCATGGCGCGGGCGGGCCGGCGCTGGTAGAGTCCGCCCATTCAAAGAAAGCTGCCCGGGAGGGACCGACATGGCCCAGCGAAAATCGCTCACCGTGAACGGCAAGGCGGTCGCGATCACGATCGACGACCCCGAGATGCCGTTGCTCTATGCGTTGCGCGACAATCTCGCGCTCAACGGGCCGCGCTTCGGCTGCGGGCTCGGCCAATGCGGCGCCTGCACGGTGCACGTCGACGGCAAGGCGGTGCGCTCGTGCATCATGCCGCTGTCGCAGGTGGCCGCCGGGCAGAAGATCGTGACGCTCGAAGGGCTCGGCACGCCGCAGAAGCCGCATCCGGTGCAGCGCGCCTTCATCGAGGAGCAGGCGGCGCAGTGCGGCTACTGCGTCAACGGCATCATCATGGAATCGGCCGCGTTCCTCGCCCGCACCAGGAAGCCGAGCGAGGCGCAGGTCAAGGACGCGCTCGCCAACAATCTGTGCCGCTGCGGCACGCATGCCCGCATCGTCAAGGCGGTCATGCGCGCGGCCAGCGCGTAAGGGAGGCCAGCCATGAACATTCACGCATCCCGGCGCGACCTGCTCAAGGGCGGCGGCGCGCTCGTCGTCAGCTTCTCGCTCGCCGGCACGCTCGACGAGGCGGCGGCGCAAGGCGCGGCGGCAAAGCCGCTCGCGCTCACCGAGGTCGATTCCTTCCTGGCGATTGATCCGAAGGGCATCGTGACCGTGTACAGCGGCAAGGTCGATCTCGGCACCGGCGTCGCGACCGCGCTGCCGCAGATGGTGGCCGAGGAGCTCGACGTGCCGCTCGGCATGATCAGGCTCGTGCAGGGCGACACCGCGCTCACCCCCGAGCAGGGCTCGACCTGGGGCAGCCTCTCGATCCAGATCGGCGGCATGCAGCTGCGCAACGCCGCGGCGACCGCCAAGGCCGCACTGCTCGAGGAGGCGGGGAAGCGCCTCGGCGCCAAGAAGGAGGACCTCAAGGTCGCCGACGGCGTGGTCAGCGCCGGCAACAAGCGCGTCAGCTACGGCGAGCTGATCGGCGGCAAGTCGTTCGCGCTCAAGCTCGACCACACCAAGCCCGCCGCCGCCAAGGACCCGAAGGACTACAAGCTCGTCGGCAAGCCGGTGGCGCGCCTCGACATCCCGGACAAGATGACCGGGCGCTTCACCTATATGCAGGACTTCCGCGTGCCCGGCATGCTGCACGGACGCGTCGTCCGCCCGCCGGCGATCGGCGCCACGCTCGAGAGCGTCGACGAGAGCTCGGTCAAGGACGTCGTCGGCCTGGTCAAGGTGGTGCGGGAAGGGAATTTCCTCGGCGTCGTCGCCGCGAGCGAGTGGGGGGCGATCAAGGCGGCGCGGCAGCTCAAGGC
>WNFF01007128.1_pt1 | contig 10352 bp, 9 predicted proteins | sample 5400441 | NCBI WGS metagenome assembly WNFF01 (sample SAMN13153345, study PRJNA577476) | soil metagenome | isolation source: 120 cm saprolite under Douglas fir tree site 2 hole 3 replicate 1 | place: USA:California | collected 2015-04-18
TCTGCATTTCGCCTACATATTCAGCGCTCCGGTCTCTGACTGGCTAGCCAGGCGTGAGTATCGTGAAATGACAAACAGCACGACTCGCTCGGCGAGTTTCTCAATTCAAGACGCCCTCCCGGAGCTGATTAGATCTTTTTCGCTGCTACTGGTAGCGTACCTCCTGTTGCGGTGGCTGTACTACAAGCCCGCCGCACTGGAGGAAGCTGAGCCGCTCTCAGAGCAAAGTACGTAGGAGCCGACAAATCGTGATCATGCCACCGGCGACCTGGCTGAGTTGCCGCACCCGGCTCCCTGCTAACATTCCCTGAGCACTCCACGATGCTTGAACTCACCACCCCCGTGCAATACGTCAAGGGAATTGGTCCCAAGTTGGCCGAAATCCTCGCCACCAAGGGTATTGCCACAGTGGGCGATCTGCTCCACTATTTGCCCTCGCCGGCGAAATGGCCACTGTCATTGGCGAAGTCCGCAACTCGGGACTGTTTCGCACCCGCCGTATGCCTATCTTTCAGTTGACCGTGGGCCAAGGCCGATCCAAGCTGAAATGCCTGTGGTTCAATGCCACTTACCTTCAGGATAAGTTCAAGCCCGGCCAGTTGATCGCGCTCTATGGCAAGGTCGAGCAGGACCAGCGCAGCGGAGAGCTGCAGATCATCCAGCCTCAGTTTGAAATGTTGGGCGATTCAGGCGGCGATGGCGCGGATGACAAGGCCGCCGCATCGCTCGAAGTAGGGCGCATCGTCCCCATCTACGAGTCGGCCGGACAGGGCCGCGTGACTGCGCGCTGGTTTCGCCGTGTGATCCGCACCGCGCTCGACGATCTGACGCCTGACCTGCCGGAAACCATCCCCGCATCCGTGCGCGAGCGTCTGGCGCTGGTTTCGCCACGCGAGGCGCTGTGGAAAGTGCATTGGCCGGAGGCTGGAGAGAGTTTCGAAGCTTTGCAATCATTCCGCACGCCCGCACACATGCGCCTGATTTTCGAGGAATTGTTCTTCACCGAGCTGGGACTGGAACTCAAGCGCCGCGAACAGAAAGCGCAGACCGGAATCGCTTTTCATCTTGACAACCGCGTGCGCCAGGCAATCAAGAGAATTCTGCCATTCCATCCCACGCCTGCGCAGAAGCGGGTCCTGAAAGAAATTGCCGACGACATGCAACAGCCGCATCCCATGCGGCGTTTGCTGCAAGGGGATGTGGGCTCGGGGAAAACCATCATCGGCTTCCAGGCCGCGATCATCGCCATTGAAAATGGCTACCAGGTGGCATTGATGGCGCCGACCGAAATTCTTGCGCAGCAGCATTATTTTTCCGCCCGCAAGATTCTCGAGAGCGCCGGATACCGCATTGTCCTGCTGACCGGCTCGCTGGAGTCGGATCGCAAGCGCGACATCCGCCGCCACATCGCGCAGGGAAACGCGCAGCTCATCATCGGCACTCACGCTCTGCTGGAAGAAAAAGTGGAGTTTGCGAAGCCCGGCCTGGTGATCGTCGATGAACAGCATCGCTTCGGAGTTTTGCAGCGGCTTAAGTTAATGAAGAAGTCGGGCGACGGCGGCGAGGGCCGAGGCAAGACTGTTCTCACGGAATCCGAACGAGACACCGCCGACAAAAACGCAGTCGAGCCGGATGTGCTAGTGATGACGGCAACGCCGATCCCACGCACGCTCGCGCTAACGCTGTACGGCGATCTCGACCTCAGCGTGCTCGACGAACTTCCTCCCGGCCGCACGCCCATCGTCACCCGAAGGATCACTGATGACCGCTCGGCCGAAGTGTGGAATTTTGTGCGCAAGCAAGTCGCCAAGGGCCATCAGGTCTATGTGGTCTACCCGGTCATCGCCGAAAACGAAGAGTCCGAACTGAAAGCCGCGATCAAGATGTACCGCGAGCTGAGCGGCAAAGTGTTTGCCGATCTTAAAGTAGGCCTCCTGCACGGCCGCCTGGATTCCGAATTGAAAGACCAGGTCATGCGCATGTTTCAGAAAGGCGAGTTGCAGATTCTGGTCGCCACCACCGTAATCGAAGTCGGCGTGGACGTGCCGAATGCAACCGTAATGGTGATCGAACATGCGGAACGCTTCGGCCTGGCGCAGCTTCACCAGTTGCGCGGGCGTATCGGCCGCGGAGCCGCTAAGTCTTATTGCGTCCTGATGACAGGCGGCAAAGTGACCGAAGAAGGCGAGCGCCGCCTCGACGCCATGGTGCGCACCAACGACGGCTTCCAGATTGCCGAACTCGATCTTGAGCTGCGCGGTCCAGGCGAGTTCTTCGGCACGCGCCAGGCCGGGATGCCAAACTTTCGCGTGGCCAACCTGATCCGCGACCGGCAGTTGCTGGAAGTGGCCAAGCGCGAAGCCGCCGCGGTGATGGCCGGGCCTAATTCCGAAGTCACGCAAGTCGAAATCAGCCGAGCCCTTGTGGCCATGCGTACCCGCTGGCAGCACACCTATGGCCTGGTCGAGGTGGGCTGAACTGGTAGAATCAAAAAGATGGCAGGCGCTTCACAATTGATTCAGATCGAGCTTGGGCCACCCGTCCGCATGCCCAAGCCCGCCTGGCTGCGAGCTAAAGCGCCTGTCGGCGATAACTTCCACAATCTCAAGAAGCTGGCACGCGGGTTGGGATTACACACCGTCTGCGAATCGGCCCAATGTCCCAACATTGGCGAGTGCTGGAATCACAAGACCGCAACCTTCATGCTGCTGGGCGATATCTGCACGCGCCGATGTGGATTTTGCGCCGTGCCCAAAGGCCGCCCGGAGCCGATCGACTGGGACGAACCACGCCGTGTGGCGGAGGCTGTGGCAACACTGGGACTAAAACATGCCGTTGTGACCAGCGTGAATCGTGACGATGACAACGTCGGTGGCGCCAAAGTCTTTGCCGAAACCATTCGCCAGATTCGTGAGCTGATTCCGGATTGCCGCATCGAGGTTCTGATCCCCGACTTTCAAGGATTGGAACAGCCGTTGAAGATTGTGCTGGACGCGAAGCCGGACGTGCTCAATCACAATACCGAAACCGTCCCCCGCCTTTATCGCGCGGTACGCTCTGGCGCCCGCTACGAGCGCACGCTCACATTGCTCGAGAATGCCAAGAAATTCTCTCCCGGCATGGTGACGAAGAGTGGCGTGATGGTCGGACTGGGTGAGTCCACGGATGAATTAATCGAAGTGTTCCGGGACCTCGGCGGCCGCGGCGTTGACATTCTCACCGTGGGCCAATATCTTCGCCCGTCGCGCGACCACCTGCCGATTGCCCGCTTCTATACGCCCGAGGAATTCCGCGAGTTACGAGAAGAAGCGCTGCGCTTCGGTTTCCGCCATGTTGAGTCCGGCCCCATGGTGCGCTCCAGCTATCATGCGCACGAGCAGGCTGAGTCAACATCGGTTCCCCGAGTGGTAACTTAGAAAAACAATGTTGAGCGCACTGCTGGTGCTGCTGGGCTTCTTCGCAGGCTTGCTGGGAGCGCTGACCGGCATCGGCGGAGGCGTTCTCCTTTCCCCGCTTCTTGCGCTGCATTTTGGAATTCCCATCCGCCAAGCCATTGGGACCAGTCTGGTTGCCGTTATCACCACTTCCGCCGCTAGCTCCTCGGTCCATCTGCAGCGTCACACAACCGACATCCGCCTCGGCATGACCCTCGAACTGGCAACTTCGCTGGGTGCGGCCGTTACCGCTTATCTGGTGGGATATTTCAATCGCAACGTTCTGGAGGGGATCTTCGCCGGTTTCTTGCTGTACAGCTCGGTCACAATTTTATTGCGCCGGGGCAAAGTAAAAGATCACGACGAGCTTCCTGCCAGGAGCAACGGGGAGACCGTGATTCCACCCTACGAGCCGCGGCGCTATCCACTTGGCCTGGGCGCGTCTCTGGTCGCAGGCGGACTTTCGGGCCTTCTCGGCATCGGGGGCGGTCCGATTAAAGTTCCGGTGATGTTCATCTTCATGAACGTTCCGCTGATGGTGGCGACGGCAACGTCAAATTTCATGATTGGAGTGACGGCGGCGGCCAGCGCTATCGTCTACTACCGCCGCGGAGATATTCTGGTCGATATCGCGGCGCCGCTGGCTGTGGGCGTATTTCTCGGCTCGTTGCTGGGCGCGCGATTGGCGCCACGCGTTCAAACAAAGTACGTCGTGTATCTGCTGGTTGCGATCATGCTCTATCTTGCGGGTCACTTGACCGTACACCTGCTCAGGGGAGGAAACGCCGCATGAGCCAGTTACGGGAGCCTGCCTTCGACCGCGTGGTTGCCCTGGTGCTACGCGTGGGCGCATTCGGATGTTTCTTCATCATGCTGACAGGACTGCTGATCGGACTTTTTGTTCATGGCCGCATTCCGGAAAATATCGAACGGGCGGGGGTGCTGCTGATGCTGGCGACGCCGGTTGTACGCGTGGCGGTTGCGGCCGTTCTTTTTTTACGGGAGAAGGATTGGAAGTACGGTGCGATCTCGTTTGGAGTCCTCGCCATCCTACTGCTAGGCGCGGTTTTCGGGATCGGAGAGCACTGAGGGTTTGGAGCTGTTGACAATTCTCGAGACCAGCATCAGAACACGTGCAGTTTGATGCTCAAATACTTCTTGGGATTCTCCCGGATTGCTTTCACCAGGTTGCGGGTCTCCGTCAGCATGTCAGTCGCGTTGTTATAGAGCGCCTCGTCCTTAAACAATTTTCCCGCCGAGCCCCGGCCCGCTTCCAGGTCGCTGGTCAGCGCCGCCAGCTTGGTCACGGTGGTATCGATCTTCTTGGCCAGTTCTTCGTCCTTGGCAAGTCTACCCAGGGTACCCTTGCCGGCATTAATGTCTTCGCTCACCTTTTTCAAATTGGCAACAGTATCGTTGGCATTGTTGTATAGAGCAGGATCTTTCAGGAATTTTCCAGCGGTGCCCTTGCCTTCTTGCAGGTCATCCACCACCGCATTCATACGGTCGAGGGTGGCTACGAACTTGTTATAGGCGTCGTTGTTACTGATCAATTGGCCCAGGCTGCCTTGCCCTTTGGCGATGGTGTCGACGATCCCCTTGAACTCTGCAACGGTCTGCGAGAAGCGGTCATACAGAGTGGGATCGTAAATTAACTTGCCCAGCGACCCTTTTCCACTTTCCGCGAAGGCGAGAATGCGGTCGGCACGCTTAAGCAGCGCGTCCATGTTCTGCAACGTGCTCTGGCTGGAACGCACCACTTCGTTGAAGTCCGGATGTACGTGCGTGGGAAGGACGTCGCCATCCTGGGCCACCGGGCCGATGGCTTGCGAGCTGTCGATATCGAGGTAAGTTTCGCCGAGCACACCAGCGGTTTCCAGGGACGTCACCGAATCGCGGCGGAGATTGAAACTGTATTTTGTGCTCACCTTCATGATTACTTTGACGGGAGTGAGCTGTTTGTCTTTGTCGGGCACAATACGCATGCTCACTACGTTGCCGATATCCACGCCGCTCAGCCGCACGGGCGCGCCCACCCGCAGTCCGCTTGCATTATCGAAGAACGACACCACCGTGATGCGATGCGAGAAGTAGCCGCCGGTTCCCGACATCAGAAACAAAAGCAGGGCCAGCGTCAAACTGGCGAAAATCACGGTTAGGCCGACGCGAAGTTGCGACCATTTGAGCTGCTGCTGGCTCGGCAAATGATTTCCTCGGACAGACTTGCGTTATCTAATAATGCCAGGACCAGCTCCAACCCCCCGCCGCCCCTCGCAGCATCATAACAAACCCTGAGACTCTTCCTAAGCGCGTTGCGGACGCAGGGCTGGCAACAGTAGCAGCGCGAGCAGGTAGGCCGCAACCCCGCAGGCCAGGGTCGCGGTCAAGCCGAATTGGATCGCGATTACCATGGCCAGCACCGACCCTAACACGCTGGCAGCGGCGTTCATGGCCCAGGCCCACTCCACGGCATTGCTTCCGCCCGTCGCCTGGTCGTGCGCGGAATTCGTCGCCAACGCGCGCAGCCCCGCCGGGAACGGCATTCCCATCACCAGGCCGAGCGGAGCGAGCAGCATCCCGCTGATCATCATCCGATAGGCAAATCTCAATCCCATCCACGCTGCCAGCACGCGGGGCAGGAAAAATACATCCGCGAGCAACGCGACGATCACCAGTACAAGCGGCATCCAGACTAGTCCCGTGCGCGAAAGCCAGCGGCGCGATAACAAGCTGCCCACGCCGCTCGACAGCATAAGGAGAAAGATCACCACGGTCAGCGCATAGGTCGGGTGTCCCAGAAAGAGCACGAAGCGTTGGATAAACGCAATTTCCACCAGAATGTAACCCAGACCCACCGCCACGAAATAAAGGAGCGGGATCGGCGATTGACGCCTTCCCTGAAGCGCGAGCGGCAGAATCAGAAATGCCAGCACTGCGGCCACGGAGATCGCCAGCACCAGCAGCAGCACCAGCACTCCCAGGTTCACCTTCCAATCAATTCCATTCCGCAAACCCTCCGGACCCAGGATTTGCCCAGCCTTGAGAGTAAAGAAAAAAAACGGCGCGTTATCGCTGACCGGAGCCACGTTGTAGGCATAACTTCGCGCGAAGCCGTAAGGATCATTACTCGCGATCAAGTCCGCAAAAGGATTATTTCCTGGATCCGAAGGCAGATAGAGCGGCTTGAGCTGCTCATACTCGTCGAAATGAGACTGCACCGCGGACTCTTCTTTTTCGGTAAATGCAGTTTTCTTGGCCAGCACCACCACGGGAATCCCATCTTCATCGAGCGGCCCTTGCGATGCCACAATAAAGTTCTGCGCCAGGTCAGCGACGCCAAGACTATGCAACGCTTCCATCGCCACCGCTACCACGCGCAAGGCCTCGCGCGGCTGGCGAAACTCCCAGCGAGTGATGGCAATCATTCCCTCTGGTTTAAGATGCTGGAAATATTCCCGAAAGGCTTCCACCGTGTACAGATTGTTTTCACTCAGCGCGAACGCGCCCGCCGCGGTCGAGGCCCAGGTGTCGACCAGCGTCATCTGCACTACGTCGAATTGTTGCGGGGTCGAACGGAGGTAAGAACGGCCGTCGGTTACGTGAATGTGAACGTCGGGGCGCTGGTAAAGATGCTTGGAGTAAGTCGCGTACCTTCCACGCATAATGGTGTTAGCGATAATGGGATTGATTTCGATGCCGGTCACGCTTGGGCTGCCATTGGCTAGCGCGCGCAGCACGTCCACACCGCCGCCGGGACCGATAATTGCGAACTCTCCATGCGGACGCAGAATATTGGCCAGTGCCGGCGGAGCTGACATTACATCGCTTCCCCACCCCGCCTTGCGCCAGTTCTCCGGCTCGACATTCATTATGTAAGTGGAAGCATCGGCGTCAATCACTGCCGCCTTGGCATCGCCCTGGCGATCCACCTCTACGCGGGAGAGGGCGTTCCAGCGTGCAAATTCCACCCACGCCGGATCGCGGAACAGTCCTTTGGCGTAAACCACATCGATCAGCCGGTCGGAAAGATTGCCCGCAATGAGCATCAGGAACGCCGCCAGCAGGGCGCCCGCTACTCTGCGTCCATTGTGCGAAGGCGCCCAGACCGCGGCCGCCACCGTCAACGCCACGCTCGCGAAGAGAATTGTATTGGGTCCGCCGATCCAGTTGAGAAGCGGCACCACTGCCAGGCAGGCCAGCGCTCCCCCGCCCAGATCAGCTCCGTAAAGCCGCGAAATTCGCCGCGTCTCGCGGGCGAATGTTACGGAAAAAATAACTCCGGTCAAGAAAAAAGGCACAGCCGCGGCAAGATAGAGAACAGTCAGCCGCATAAAGTTCTTCCACGAAACCTCGAGCGCCACCGGAACGTGCAGCACGGTCTCCAGCACGAGGAGCACCGTCACCGAATTCACCATGCACAGCCACATGGCGAGAGTGCGGGTATCGAATCGGCTGATCCAGCGTTTTAGCAGGTAAGCGAAAACCCCGCCCGCGCCCAATCCCAGTAAGGCAATCGAGATGGCCAGAAATGCGAAGTGGTAGAACAGCACCACCGAGAACAATCTCGTCAGCGCCAGTTCCAGTAATAGAGCGGCAAAGCTGGTTAACGCCAGGCCGGGAAGCAATGTTCGTTGGGACAGTTCCTGCAATCGAGGCGGAGCGGGAGCCTGAATGGTGGCAGACATAAATGGGAATGGGATGGACAAGTCTAGCAGAAGGCTTGGATCATGGCCTTTAGTTTTCGAGAATGACTTGCGCGATGGCCTGCTCCGCGGTGTGCGATATCGAAAGCGCCGCATTCTTCACGCCCAGCCTGGCGGCGAACTCGCCCGCCTTTCCATGAAATGTCATGGTGGGCCGGCCGCCCGGCAAGCGCACGACTTCACAATCGCGCCAGCGCACGCCGTGATTCCAGCCTGTGCCCAAGGCCTTCATAGCCGCTTCTTTCGCGGCAAAGCGGGCGGCGTAGCGCTCCACGCGGTTTGCTTTGGAATCGCAGTAGCGCCTTTCGCCCTCCGTGTAAATGCGCCGCAGAAAGCGATCGCCAAAGCGTTCAATCGATTGCCGAATGCGCGGAACCTCCGCGATGTCGATGCCTGTGCCAACGATCATATTTTTCCGGGGTTACAGCAGCCGGCCGCCACTTCTCGGGTGAAGTCTTCGAGCGGACGGGTCGAGCGTCCAATGGTATAGAGAGACGAGCCAGTATCGCTTCGATGTTGCAACGTCACCGAACGATGCCAGCCAGAGCGGCGGCCAGCGCAGCATCCTGCTCTGGAAACACCGTACGCAAGTCCAGCAGTATGCGGCCTTCCTCGACGCGAGCGACAATGGCCGGATCGGAAGCCCGCAGCCGCGCGGACAATTCGTCAGCGCTAAGGCCTTCGACCATGATGGCCAGAACCCGTGTGGGCAGGGCGGAAGATGGCGCGGCCCCGCCGCCGAGAATGGATTCACCATCCAAAATCTCAACTTTCAACTTCGGTGCGGCGATTCGCGCGGCCAGCGCCTCAGCCCGCTTGCCGATTTCGTCTTTCGTGAGCCGCATCATGCGCAACGCTGGAATCGCATCGTGATCCCGCCGCACGTAGGCAAGCAGGGTCGCTTCCAGCGCGGCATACACCAGCTTATCCACGCGCAATGCGCGAAAAAGAGAGTTCGAGCGCATGCGGCCCACCAATTCGCCGTCGCCGCTGATCAGCCCCGCCTGCGGGCCACCGAGCAACTTATCGCCGCTGTAAGTAACGATGTCAACGCCGCTTCGTAAACTGTCGAGCACTCCGGACTCACCGTTGATACCAACCGAGCGCAAATCAAACAGCGCGCCGCTGCCCAGGTCTTCCATCATCGGAATGCCGCGCTTGCGGGCCAGTGCCACCAGTTCCGCCGTAGAAGCCTGCTCGGTGAATCCTGTGATTTCAAAGTTCGATCGTCGTGCCAACCTCGCGCAGAATCGCGCCCGACTTGGCCATCACATCCGGAATGCGAAACGAGCCGCCGATCTCCACCAGTTCGCCGCGCGATACGATGACCTCTCCGCCCTCCGCCAGCGTATTCAGCGCCAGTAGCACCGCCGCCGCATTGTTGTTGACCACGATAGTGGAGGCGGCTGCTTGTGTGGGGACGGGCACTCCTGCCCGTCCAGCCGAGTGAAGCTCGGCGGTTCCTGCTTCATCCTCAAGCAATCGCCTAAACAATCGGTCCACATGCACATCCCGCCTGCCGCGAGCGCCGGCCGCAAGGTCAAACTCCAGATTGCTATAACTCGCAGCAGTCTCGCGAATGTGCTCGATCGCGGTCTCGCTCAGTGGAGCACGTCCCAGGTTGGTGTGCAGAATCACCCCGGTAGCGTTGATCACCGGCCGCAAAGAAAAACGCAGCGCGTTCCGAAGTTGGTTCTCGATCGCCCCCGTCAGGCCTGAGAGCGCAAGCTGCAGAGCCTTCTCGTCCAGCAATCCCGACGTAATCTCTCTCCGCAAGCGCGCAAGCACGCTGCGCACTGCATCCGTGACCGATTCATGGCCGTGGCTCGCCGCCAGTGCGTTGACCCCGGCAGCGCGCATCACATCGTCCACGGACGGAAGTTTGCGGAAAAGCTCCGATGGTGCGGCGGTTTTCACCCTGAGATTATCCCACGAGGAGAAAGAGCCGCGCATCTTTGCGTTAGCCCTTCACAGCGTATGCATGTAAGCGAGCAAATCCTGGATGTCTTGCGAACTCAGTACCTGGCTGTAGCCGGGCATATCGGGACGGCCGGTGCGAATAATGTCGGTGACCCGTTCGTCATTGGCGGGCAACCCGGTCTGCGGCAGATATTTATTCTGGAAGACGCCCTTCAATCCCGGTCCCTTTTTCCCTTTGGTGGAATAAGGACGATGACAGCGGTCGCAGTAGTTGTCGTAGATCTTGCGTCCGCTC
>WNFF01033062.1_pt1 | contig 10351 bp, 9 predicted proteins | sample 5400441 | NCBI WGS metagenome assembly WNFF01 (sample SAMN13153345, study PRJNA577476) | soil metagenome | isolation source: 120 cm saprolite under Douglas fir tree site 2 hole 3 replicate 1 | place: USA:California | collected 2015-04-18
CGTGTTCGAGCCGGGCGCGCTCGGGCGTGCCGGCGCGGAGCCACCGCTCGCTCAGGCCCGCGAAGACGCTCACGCTGAAGCGCGCGGGATCGCGGCCCGACGCGGCGTGGGCCTCGCGCGCCACGCGGGCCAGCTCGGCAAGATCCGGGTGCATGGCCTGGGTGTTGAAACCGTCGCCGTGGCGGCCCGCGATGCCGGCCATGCGCGGGCCGAAGCCCGCGATGATGATGGGCGGCGGGGGATCGGGCCGCAGATAGCCCGACGGGCGATCGAGCCGGAACTGCGCGCCCACGAAGCTCGAGTCGTCCCCGGCCCACAGGCGCCGCAGCACCTGCGCGGTCTCGGCCACGCGCTCGGCGCGCACCCGATCCGGCGAGACCTCCATGTTGAGCGCCTCCTGCTCGCGCGCGTACGACATCGACCGCGTCGCGCCGGCGCCCAGGCCGAGGAGCAGGCGCCCGCCCGAGACCTGCTGCAGCGTGGCCGCCATGTTGGCGAGCAGGCCGGGATGGCGCAGGCCGGTATTGAGCACGAGCGGGCCCAGCGTGAGGCGGCGCGTGACCTCGGCCAGCGCAGTGAGGGTCGTCCAGGCCTCGGGCACGCCGGCCTCCGCGCGCTCGTCGGGATCACGCAGGTGATCCCAGGTCCACAGGCCGTCGAAGCCGGCCTCCTCGGCAGCAAGCGCGGCCGCGCGCATCTCCGCGTAGCGGGCGCCGACGGGAATCAGGAGGACGTCGATCTTCATGGGCTCCTCAACAACTAGCCCCCTCACCCTGGCCCCTCCCCTCACCCTTCCCTCTCCCCATTGGGGAGAGGGTGAAGGGTGAGGGGCGAGGGTGGATATCCGGGGGGAAAGTTAGCGGATGGCGATGATCGGGACGGCGGACATGCCGGGCACCAGGAGGTGCTGGGCGTTCTCCCCCCGCTCGAACACGAGCTTGACGGGCACGCGCTGCACCACCTTCACGAAGTTGCCGGTGGCGTTCTCGGGCGGCAGCAGCGAGAACACCGCGCCGGAGCCGGCCTGGATCGAGTCCACGCGCGCCTTGAAGGTCTTGCCCGGGTAGGTGTCCACCGTGACGGTGGCGCGCTGGCCCGGGCGCACGTGGGTCAGCTCGGTTTCCTTGTAGTTGGCCACCACCCAGACGTCGTCGAGATCCACCACCGCGAGGAGGGACTGCCCGGGCGATACCACCTGGCCCATCTCCACCGATTTCCGGCTCACGCGGCCCGGCATCGGCGCCCGGATCGTGCAGTACACCAGGTTCAGCTCCGCCTGCTGCAGGTTGGCGAGGGCCTGGGCGAGCCGGCCCTGCCCCGCCTCCACCTGGGCCTGGCGCTGCCGCACCTGCTGGCGCTGGCTGCGCGCGTTCTGGAGCGAGGCGCGGCTCTCGTCCACCCGGCTCACCGACTGGCCGATCGCGGCCTGCTGCGTCCGCAGCGACGCCTCGGCCTGGCCGACCTCGCTGCGCGCCTGATCGAGCCGCTTGCGGGCGGAGTCCAGCACGGCCTCCGCGGTCTTGAACGTCGCGTCCGCGTGCTCCCACTCCTGCTGGGCGACGAGATGCGCCTTCACGAGTGAGGCCATGCGGTCGCGGTCGCCTTTGCTTCGCTCGTAGTCGGCCTGCGCGGCGCGCACCGCCGCGTCGGCCGCCGCCACCGCCGCCTGCTTGGCCTGGACCATCCCACGGCGCTCATCCAGATCGTGCCGCGCCATCTCGCTGCCGTACTGGGTGGCCCCGAGCGCGGCGTCCGCCTGCTGGACCAGGCTGCGGGTGGATTCATCGGTCAGCGGCACGCCCACGACCGCGGTCTCCAGATCGCCCTTGGCGCTCGCGACGGCGGCGCGCGCCTGCGCCACCGCCACCTCGAAGTCGCGCGGATCCAGGCGCACCAGCACCTGGTCCGCCTTCACGTCCTGGTTGTCGTTGACGCGCACCTCGACCACGATGCCCGGAATGCGCGCGCTCATGGGCGCGATGCGGGCGGTGATATAGGCGTCGTCGGTGGAGATGTGGTGGTGCCAGTAGTACAGGAGGTAGCCGCCGTAGCCGGTGAAAGCGAGCACCACCACCACGATCGCGAGGAGCAGGTAGCGGCGGCGCGGCGGCCCTTCCTGATAGGTCGAGAACCGGGCGCGCAACCGCCCGGATATTCCCTCCTGGTCCAGGTCGGCCATTGGATTCGCGCTTATAATGGCGGGCGGCACCGACCCCCGTCAAGCGCATGGCAGACGAGAACCCGCCGACCGCCCCGCCCGCGGACGCCGCGGCCGAGTGGCGGCCCCGCTCGAGCCCGGTGCTCATCGCGGTCTCCGTGATGCTGGGCACGTTCATGGAGGTGCTCGACACCTCGGTGGCGAACGTGGCGCTGCCCCACATCGCGGGCAGCCTCTCGGCCACTCCCGAGCAGGCCACCTGGGTGCTCACGAGCTACCTGATCTCGAACGCCATCGTGCTGCCGGTCACCGCGTGGCTCAGCGCGGCGTTCGGCCGCAAGCGCCTCCTGCTCACGTGCATCGTCATCTTCACGCTCGCCTCCGCCGCGTGCGGGGCCGCCGCCAGCCTCGAGATGCTGATCGCGGCCCGCGTGGTGCAGGGCATCGGCGGCGGCGCGCTCCAGCCGATCGCCCAGGCCATCCTGCTCGAGAGCTTCGCGCCGGCCCGTCGGGGCCGCGCGATGGCCGCCTACTCGATGGGGGTGATCGTGGCGCCCATCATGGGCCCCACGCTCGGCGGCTGGATCACCGACAGCTACTCCTGGCGGTGGATCTTCTACATCAACCTGCCGGTCGGCCTCCTCGCCCTCGCGATGACGCAGGCCTTCATCGAGGACCCCCCGTATCTGCAGCGCACCACGCTGCGCCGCATCGACTACTGGGGGCTCGCGTTCATGGCGATCTCGCTGGCCGCGCTCCAGGTCGTGCTCGACAAGGGACAGCAGGACGACTGGCTCGCCGCGGTGTGGATCCGCTGGGCCCTCACCCTCTCCGCGGCGGCGATGGTGGCCTTCGTCGCGCGCGAGCTCGTGACGGACGAGCCCATCGTCAACCTGCAGATCCTGAGCGACCGCAACTTCGCCATCGGCACGATCCTGATCACCGCGATGGGCATCGTCCTCTACGCCACCACCGCGATGCTCCCCCTCTTCCTCCAGACCCTGCTCGGCTATCCCGCGCTCGAGGCCGGGCTCGCGATCAGCCCGCGCGGCCTGGGCGCCCTGCTCGCCGCCATCGCGGCGGGCCGCCTCATCGGTATCGTGGACTCGCGCCTGATCGTCTGCGCCGGCTTCGGCCTGCTCGCCCTCTCCGGCATCTGGCTGAGCCGGCTCACCTTCGACGTGGCGTGGTCGAACATCGCGTTCGTCACATTCCTGAACGGCCTCGCCAACCCGCTCATCTTCATCGCGCTCTCCACCATGTCCTTCTCGACGCTCCGGCGCGAGCAGATGGGCGGGGCCACCGGGATCTACAACCTGATGCGCAACCTCGGCGGCAGCGTCGGCATCTCGATGGCCACCACGCTCCTGGCCCGACGCGCGCAGGTACACCAGAACATCCTGGTGGCGAAGATGACGCCCTACGATCCGGTCTTCCAGCAGCGGCTGGAAGCGCTCCGGCAGGTGCTGACGCCCAAGGTGGGGGCGAGCGCGGCCGCGCAGCAGGCGCTCGGCATCCTCTACAAGACGCTGGTGGCGCAGGCGACGCTGCTGGCCTTCGTCGACAACTTCCGGCTGATCACGGTGCTGGCGATATGCAGCATCCCGCTGGCGCTGCTGCTCAAGCGCGTGCGGGCGCGGCCGGCGCCGGGCGCGCACTGAGTGAGACCACCGTGAGACCACCCCTCACCCTACCCTCTCCCCTGAGGGGAGAGGGTGAATCGGAACCCTCGCCCTCGAGGGGAGAGGGTGAATCGGAACCCTCGCCCCCGGAGGGGAGAGGGTGAATCGGAACCCTCGCCCCCGGAGGGGGAGAGGGCAGGGTGAGGGGGAGGTTACTTTGGCGCCTCGAACTTGGAAAAGTCGGCGAGAGCTCGGAGAGACTGGGTGCCTTCGCGGCGCTCGGTGCCCATCACCCAGGTGGGGAAAGACTTCACGCCGGCCTGCTGGCAGAGGTCGGGGCGGCCGTTGACCGCGTCCGCGGCGCACTCCACGTAGGGGACGTCCTTGGCCGCGGCGCCGAAGAGGGCCTTCTGCTCGGTGCAGTGCGGGCACCAGTGGGCCCCGTACATCACCGCGCCCTTCTCGCGCAGGTGCCGCGCGAGCGCGCCCTCGAAGCCGCTGCCCCCGCCCGCCGGCACCGCGTAGATGAAGGCGGCGCCGAGCGGCACCAGCACCGCGGCGGCCAGCGCCCCGGGCACGAGCGCCGTGGCCTTGATGACGAGCACCGAGACCGCGGTGAGGTAGATCGAGAAGCCCACGCCCGCGGCGGCCAGGTAGAGAGCCCACGTCCAGCGCGGCGCGGTGAGCCCGAGCGCGGCCAGCGCGCCGATGGCCGCGTAGAGCAGCACGCCCCAGAGCGCGGTCGGCACGCCCAGGAGGTTGCCGTAGCGGCTCGCCTGCACGACGTCGCACCCACTGCCGGACAGGCAGAAGGCGGCGTTGCCGCCCATCCACTTGAGCCCGGTGAGGTAGGCCGCGATGGCGAAGCCGGCGGCGGCCAGGCCCAGGATCAGGAAGTCCGGCCGGGCGGGGGCCACGGCGGCAAGCTCGCGTTTTCGTGCGGCCATACGGACGCAACAGTACCATAAGGGATGCCGGCCCCTCCGGTTGCACACTCAGATTGCGCCGGCCTACGCAGGGGCGCTACGCTAGCGGGGTGTTCCCGCTCCCGCCCCTGACCGACGAGCAGCGCTCCGTGGTGGAGCGCGTGGCCACCCTGTCGCGGGAGCGCTTCGCGGCGCGCGCGGCCCGGTACGACGCCGACTCCACGTTCCCCTACGAGAACTACGCGGACCTGCACGCGGCCGGCCTGTTCGCGCTCACCGTCCCCCGCGAGTACGGCGGGGTCGGCGCCGATCCGGTCACCTACGTGCACGCCCTGCGCGAAATCGCCAAGGGCTGCGCGGCCACCGCGCTCACCTTCAACATGCACTCGACGGTGACCACCTTCGTGGCCGCGCTCGGCACCGAGGAGCAGAAGCGGCGCTACTTCGGCGAGGTCGTCGGCCGCGGGGCCCGCATCGCCTCCATCACGAGCGAGCCCGAGCAGAGCTTCCGCGACAAGTTCGTGCTCAACACCGTGTTTCACCCGACAAATGGCGGTGGTTATCGGGTGGCGGGGGTGAAGCAGTTCTGCTCGCTCGGCGACGCGGCCGACTACTTCTTCGTCACCGGCATCCAGGCGGGCAAGAGCAATGCCCGCGACGGGGTGATCTCCGCGATGATCCCGAGCCGCGACGCCGGCGTGAAGATCGAGGGCACCTGGAACGCCACCGGCATGCGCGGCACCATCAGCCATACCATCCGGTACGACTGCGCGGTGGATCCGGCCAACGTGGTCGGCCGGCCCGGCGAGTACCTGACCATCGACCTGCAGGGCTTCGCGCTCGGCTACGCCGCCGTCTACCTGGGCATCGGCGAGGCCGCCTTCGAGTACATGACCGAGTACGCGCGCACCAAGACCCAGCGCCCCTCCAACGAGCCCATGAGCCATCACCCGCTCGTGCAGCGCACGGTGGCCGAGGTGGGCACCCAGATCCGCGCGGCCCGGCTCCTCCTGCACGAGGCCGCCTGCGTGAAGATGGCGGGCGACCGCGAGGCCACCATGCTCGTGGTCAACCAGGCCAAGACCTTCGCGGCCGACGTGGGGCTGATGGCCACCGAGCGGGCCATGCGGCTGGCGGGCGGGCGCGGCATCCTGAAGGAGCTGCCGCTCGAGCGCTGGCACCGCGACTCGCTGGCGGGTCCGGTGATGCCCCCGTCCAACGACCGGTGTCTCGAGACCGCGGGCAAGCTCCTCTGCGGGCTGCGCGCGGCCACCCTCGAGTTCCAGTAGGCGCGACCGGCATGCGTCTGGATTTCCTTCGTCGTGAGCTGGCCCAGGGCGCGGAGACCATCGGCGGCCTCGTGGCGGGCGTCTCGCCCGCCGAGGCGCGGGTGCGGCCGGCGCCGGATGCCTGGTCGCTACTCGAGGTGGTCTGCCACCTTCACGACGAAGAGCGGGAAGACTTCCGCCCGCGGCTCGACGTGGTGCTGCACCGGCCCGAGGAGACGTGGGCCCGGATCGATCCCGCGGGCTGGGTCAGCGAGCGGCGATACAACGAGCGCGACCTCGGAGAGGCCCTGCAGGGCTTCCTCATCGAGCGCGAGCGCTCGATCGCCTGGCTCGCGGGCCTGTCCCCGCCGGACTGGAGCCGCGAATACCGCGCGCCCTTCGGGCCCATCACGGCCGGGGACCTTCTCGCCTCGTGGGCGGCGCACGACCTCTTGCACACGCGCCAGCTCATCGAGCTGCGCCGCGCGCGCCTGCTCACGCAGACGACCGGGCATAGCACCCAGTACGCGGGTGACTGGTAGAGAGCCCCTGGCCCTCCTGGTCGTCGGCGCCGTCCTGCTCGTCGTCTCGGGCATCGGGCCGCACGATCGGGTAACCTGGGTGCTCGAGGTCGCCCCGATCCTGATCGCGGTCCCGATCCTCCTCCTCACCGCGCGCCGCTTTCCGCTGACCCCGCTCGCCTACCGGCTCATCTTCGTCCACGCGCTCATCCTGATGCTGGGCGGCCACTACACCTACGCGGAGGTGCCGCTTGGTTTCTGGATGGAGCGCGTCTTCGGCTTCGCCCGCAATCACTACGATCGCATCGGCCACCTCGCCCAGGGCTTCGTGCCCGCCATCGTGGTGCGCGAGATCCTGATCCGGCGCTCGCCGCTCCAATCGGGCAAGTGGCTGACCTTCCTGGCGCTCTGCGTGGGCCTCGCGATCAGCGCGCTCTACGAGCTGGTCGAATGGTGGGCCGCTCTGATCGGCGGCGAGGGCGCCGACGCGTTCCTGGGCACTCAGGGCGATCAGTGGGACACTCAGTGGGACATGTTCCTGGCGCTGCTGGGGGCGGCGAGCGCGCTGCTGCTCCTGTCCCGCCTCCACGACCGCCAGATCGCGAGACTCGAGGAGACGAGCCATGTCTGAGCACAAGGCGACGGTGCGGTGGAAGCTCGAAAGCGGCGACTTCCTCAAGGGGCGCTACTCCCGCGAGCACACGTGGACGTTCGACGGCGGGCTCACCGTGCCGGCCTCGCCGTCGCCCGGCGTGGTGCCGGTGCCGTACTCCAACCCGGCCCACGTGGATCCTGAAGAGGCCTACGTGGCCGCGATCTCGAGCTGCCACATGCTCACGTTCCTCTACGTGGCCATGCGCCAGGGCTTCATGGTTGAGTCCTACGAGGACGACGCGGTGGGGGTGATGCGCAAGAACGAGCGCGGCGCCATCTGGGTGAGCGCGGTGACCTTGAGCCCGCGCATCGTCTACGGGGGCGACAAGCGCCCGACCGACGAGGAGGTGGACCACCTGCACCACGCCGCCCACGAGCAGTGCTTCATCGCCAACTCCGTGAAGACGGAGATCACGGTGAAGCCGCGGGACGCATGAGCCCCCTCACCGTCCTGTTCGATCTCGACGGCACCCTCACCGACTCGAGCGTCGGCATCACCGCCTGCATCCGCCACGCGCTCGATCGACTCGGGCGAGCCTGCCCGGACGACGACGCGCTTGCGGCCTATATCGGGCCGCCGCTCAGGGGCACCTTCTCGGCGCTGCTCGGGACCACCGACGCCGTGCTGATCGAGACCGCGCTGTCCCACTACCGGGCGCGCTACGACGAGACCGGCCTCTACGAGAACCGGGTGTACGACGGCGTCCCCGAGATGCTGGAGGGCACCGCGCGGATCGCGGAGGCCATGTTCGTGACCACCGCGAAGCTCCAGCCTGCCGCCACGCGCATCGTGGCCCACTTCGACCTGGCCCGGCACTTCACCGCGGTCTACGGCGCCGAACCCGGCGGCCGGTTCGAGAGCAAGATCGAGCCCGCGCGCGCTTCCGGCCTGCCTGCCGCGGGCCGCGAGCTAGCGCGGAACGCTTACCGGGTAGCGTCCGGCAGCGAGACGATGGGCACGCCCCGGAGGCGCCGTACCACCCAGGGCACCACAACGGCCGCGACGCCGAGCAGTAGGAGCGTCATCGTGATCGGCCGGGTCAGGATGTCCACGAAGCTGCCCCGCGTCATGAAGAGCGATTGCCGCAGCGTCTTCTCCATCATCGGCCCCAGCACCAGGGCAACCACGAGCGGCGAGGGGTCGATGGCCAGCTTGCGCAGGCCGTAGCCGAAGATGCCGAAGCCGACCAGCACCCAGAGGTCGAGCTGGGCGTTGTTGAGGCTGTAGGCCCCCACCAGACAGAGCAGCAGGATCAGCGTCGCCAGCACGTGCTGGGGCAGCCGCAGGACGCTCACGAAGAGCCCGACCAGCGGGAGGTTCAGGATCAAGAGGAGGATATTGCCCACGTACATGCTGGCCACGACACCCCAGAACACCTCGGGCCGCTGGCTGATGAGGAGGGGCCCCGGCTGGATGCCGGTGATCACGAGCGCGCTCAGCAGGATGGCGGTCGCGGGGGAGAACGGAATGCCGAGGGACAGGAGCGGCACCATGGCGCCGGCGGTGGCCCCGTTGTTGGCGGCCTCCGGGCCGGCCACGCCCTCGATCGCCCCGTGCCCGAACCGCTCGGGAGTCTTCGAGATCTTGCGCTCGAGCGCGTAGGAGATGAACGTGGACAGCACGGCGGCCGGGCCGGGAATCAGGCCGGTGAAGAATCCGACCACGGAGCCCCGGGCGATCGGCGCGGCGGACTGCCGCCACTCCTGGCGCGTCGGCAGCAGCTCCTTGAGCTTGACGGAGGCGATCAGCGCGCGCTTGGCGCCCGCCTCCGCGATCAGGAGCACCTCCGCGACCCCGTAGAGCCCCATGATCACCGGGACCAGCTCGATCCCCTGCGAGAGCTGGGTCGAGCCGAAGGTGAAGCGCCGGATCGCCGAGATCGGCTCCATGCCCACCGTGCCCAGGGCGAGGCCGATCGCCACCAGCACGAAGGCCTGGAGCACCGAGCCCCCGCTCAGGCGCGACAGCAGGAGCAGGCCGGCCAACGCCATCGCGAAATACTCGGACGGGCCGAAGCGGAGGGCCTGCTCGGCCAGCCAGGCCGAGGCCAGCACGATACCGACGACTCCGAGCGATCCCGCCACGAACGAGCCCACGCCCGCCACGGTGAGCGCCGCGCCCGCCCGGCCCTTCTTGGTCATCTGGTAGCCATCGATCGCGGTGACCACCGACGCCGCCTCGCCGGGCACGTTGACCAGGATCGAGGTCGTCGAGCCCCCATACATGGCCCCGTAGTAAATGCCCGCGAGCATGATGAGGGCCGTCGCGGGCTGCAGCGCGAACGTCGACGGCAGCAGCAGGGCCATCGCCCCCACCGGCCCGATGCCGGGCAGGATGCCGACGATGGTGCCGACCAGCACTCCGATGAAGCAGGCGAAGAGATTGCCCGGCGTCAGGGCAATCGAGAACCCGTAGAGGAGACCCTCGATTGGGCCCAAGGGCTGGCTCTCAGTCGAACAGGATGCCGCGCGGGAGGGGGACGCTCAGCACGACGCCGAAGAGATAGTAGGACAGGGCGGCGCTGGCGAGGCCGATCACGAGCGCCGATCGCCATCCGGCTCCGAGCCACCGCAGCAGGACGGCGGCGAAGACGAGCGCGGCGACCGGATAGCCCGCATAGGGCAGGAGCAGACAGAAGCCGGCCAGCGACCCGGCGGTGGCCACGACCCGCCCGACGCCCTCGACCGGGGCCCGCTGAGCCGCCGCCCCCGACACGGGGGCCCGCCGCCGGAACGCGCTCACCGTCCACACGAGAGCCATGATGGCGCCGAACGCGCCGACTCCCAACGGGAAGAATCCGGCTCCCGGCCGCGCCGTCGTGCCGTGCGGCAGCGGCCACGCGCTCAGCAGGTACGCGCCGCTGGCCGCGACCACGAGGAGGGCCAGGAGCCGCTCGGTCATGCTACTTCTTCTTGATCATCCCTAGGCGCGTGAGGATCTCGGTGTGGTACTTGTACTCCTTCCAGAGATCCGCCTTGAGCTGATCGCCCGCGCGGTAGTCGAGGTCGATCGCACGCTGCTTGATCACGTTGACGAACTGCGGCTCGTCCATCGCCGCCTTCGTGGCGTCGTGGATGTACTTGAGCACCGCCCCGGGCGTGCCCTTGGGCGCCACCATCATGAAGAACGTGCCGCCGGCGGCCTCCCAGCCCAGCTCCTTGGCGGAGGGCACGTCGGGGAAGACCGGGTTGCGCTTGGGCT
>WNFF01017315.1_pt1 | contig 10350 bp, 8 predicted proteins | sample 5400441 | NCBI WGS metagenome assembly WNFF01 (sample SAMN13153345, study PRJNA577476) | soil metagenome | isolation source: 120 cm saprolite under Douglas fir tree site 2 hole 3 replicate 1 | place: USA:California | collected 2015-04-18
GGCCCGGCGGGTTGGGCACCAGGCGCAACAGCGACAGCGCCGTCATCGTCTTGCCGCAGCCGGATTCGCCGACGATTGCCAAGGTGTCGCCGCGCCGCACCGCGAAGGATACGTCGTCGACCGCTTTGACCACGCCGAGCCGGGTGAAGAGGTAGGTCTGCAGCCCCTCGACCTCGAGCACGGTCTCGGCGTTGTGACCGGGGCGTGTCAGCGGCGTGTAGTCCGCCGGCTTTGTCTCGCTCCCTGTCACCACGTGATTCTCTCCAAGGTACGTCGGTTCGGCGGTGTCTTAACTGCGTTGCCGGGGATCGAGCAGATCGCGCAGCGCGTCGCCCAGAAGATTGGTGCCGAACACCACAAGGCTGATCGCCGCTCCCGGGAAGATCACCAGCCAGGGAGCGGTGCGGACATATTCGGCCGCCGATTCCGACAGCATCCGACCCCAGGAGGGGTGCGGCTCGGGGACGCCGAGGCCGAGGAAGGAGAGCGTGGCTTCAATGAGGATCGTCGCGCCGAACTGGGCGGTCGCCAGCACGATGAACGGGGCGAGGGTGTTGGGCAACACATGGCGGATCATGATGCGCTTCTCGCTCATCCCGATCGCCTTGGCCGCCTCGACGAAGGGCTGCTCGCGCAAGCTCAGCGTCGTGGCGCGGATGACGCGCGCGACCGAGGGCACCAGCACGAAGGCGATCGCGAGGATCGTGTTATGCAGCGACGGGCCGAGTGCCGCCGCCATGATGATCGCCATGACCAAGAGCGGCAGGGCTTGCATCATTTCGAGAAAGCGCTGGGTTATCAGGTCGAACCAGCCGAGCAGGTAGCCCGACAACAGCCCGATCGTGATGCCGAGCGTGGTGCCGAGCGCCATCGAGCCGCACGCCACCTCGAGCGAGATGCGCGCCCCGTAGATGATGCGGCTGTAGAGGTCGCGGCCCATGAAGTCGCAGCCGAGCCAATGCTGGGTGGTCGGCCGGGCCAACGAGGCCGCCGCGTTGGTCGACAGCGGATCGTATACCGTGATGTAGGGCGCAAAGGCGGCGGCGAAGAGGAAGATCGCCATGATCACCGCGCCGGCCGCGCCGAGCGGATAGCGCCGGATGAAGAAGCCGACGGCGCCCCACCGGCTTTTTACATTGGCGCCCGCCGCAGCCAGTTCGGCATGAAAATCGATCGTGCTCACTGTGTGATCTCCCGATCGGGGGCCATCAACCTGTCCTAGTCGGCGTATTTGATGCGCGGGTCCAGATATGCGTACAGCATGTCGACGATGAAATTCATCGTCACGACGACCACCGCAATGAACATCACGAGATTTTGAACCATCGGATAATCGCGCCAGCGCACCGCCTCGACAAGGAAGCGCGCAACGCCGGGAATGTTGAACACGGTCTCGGTGACGATGAGCCCGCCCAGCAGAATGCCGGCCTCGAGGCCGATCACGGTGATCACCGGCAGCATCGCGTTCTTCAGCGCGTGGTAGTAATTGATCGTCATCTCGGAGGCGCCCTTCGAGCGGGCGGTGCGGATATAATCCTGGCGCAACACCTCCAGCATCGAGGAGCGGGTCAGGCGGGTCAGAAATGCCGAACTGCGGAAACCAACCGCCGCCGCCGGAACGCTGTACATCTGCAAGGTATTCCAGAACCCGGACGGTTCGCTGCTGTAGATCGGGATCGTGCCGAACCACGCGACGAACGCCATCAGGATCAATAGACCCAGCCAGAACGCCGGCAGCGCGAGGCCGGACAGGCTGAGCACCCGGAGGGTGTAGTCGAGCCAGGTATCCTGGCGCACCGCGCTGAGCACTCCGAGCGGCACGCCGATCAGCACCGCAAAGGCCAGCGCCAGGACCGCGAGCCGTGCCGTTATCGGAATCCGCGGCGCGATCTCCTGGATCGCCGGCCGCTCGGTCTGGTAGGAAAAGCCGAGATCGCCGTGCAACAACCCGCCGATCCACAGGGCGTATTGTACCGGGATAGGCTTGTCGAGCCCGAGATCGGCCTCGATGCGCGCCTTGTCGGCCGGGTCGACGAACCCCCCCGCGTCGAACAGGATGTCGGCGATGTTGCCCGGGGTCAGCCGCAGCAGCATGAAGATGATGATCGAGATGCCGAACAGCGTTACCAGCATCAAGCCGAAACGCCGCACCACATAAGCTCCCAACGCCGTCCTCCCCAGCTCCCGTCACGCGACCGACGCGCGGTTCATTGCGGCAAACATCGTCGAAACGGCAGTCAAACCAACAGCTTCGCCGGGCCGCCGACCTGCGACGGTCGGTGCGCGGAGGCCCGTCACGCGAAGCGTAGCACGTTTGGGCGGCCTCGGTCGATTCGCCCTCTTGGGCTAGTCTTACCCCCCAAATATCCGCCTATTTATCGAGCCAGGCATCCTCGAGGCGCCAGCCGTTGTAATTGCCGTTGACCATCATCGTATGGCCCTTGAAGTAGGGCTGCCAGCACGCCGCCGACACCGGATAGAAGATGACGGGCCGCGCGCCGTCCTCGGCGAGCTTGCGCTCGATCTCCCAGACCAGCTGCTTGCGCTTTTCAGTGTCCGGTTCGCTCGATTGCCGGTCGACCAGCTTGTCGACCTCGGGGCTGCAATAGCCGGTGTAGTTGCGCTCGGCGCCGCACACGAAATTCTCGTAGAATTGCTGGTCGGGGTCGTCGAGCCCGTTTTCGCTGACGGTCAGGCCGACCGTGTAGTCCTTGCGCATCACCGTCGGGTACCACTGCGTCGTGTCGATCGCATTGAGCGTGCCGTCGATATAGATTTCCTTCAGCTGATCGATCAGCAGGATCGAGGGATCGCGATAAGCCCCGGCATTGCGCGTGGTCACCGTCACCGGGAGCCGCTTGTCCGGACCGTAGCCCAGCTTCTGCATGATCGCCCGCGCCTCGGCGCGGTTCTTCTGCACGTCGGGGCCGTAGCCCGACAGCGTATGCAGGATCTCTGGCGGCATCCCCCAGCTTCCCGCCGGCGGTGGCATCATCTCCCCGCCGATCGTGCCCTCGCCGTCGCCGAGAATGTTGATGAACGCCTGGCGGTCGAGGCTCAGCACCATTGCCCGGCGCAACTCGGGGTTGTCGAAGGGCGGCTTGTCGCGGTTGACAAGCAGCTGGCGCGGGATGTTCCACGGCACCGTCTCGCAGACCGCCTGAGGAGCCTGGCCTTTCAGCTCCTTCATCAGCGGGAGCGACAGGATGCCCTGGCCGGAGCGGTCGAGTTTGCCCGCGCTGAAGGCGAGGATCGCGGTCGACGGATTGCCCATCATCGTATATTCGATGCCGTCGAGATAAGGCCGGCCCGGCTTCCAGTAATCCGGATTTCTGACGACCTTTATCGTCTCGTTGGGCTTGAACTCGGCGAATTTGAAGGGCCCCGTGCCGACCGGGTGCAAGCGCATGTCCTTGGGCGCGACGTGGCAGGGATAGACCGGCGACCAGCCCGAGGCCAACAGCGCAATGAACGAGGGCTGCTGCCGCTTCAGATGAAAGGTGACCTCGTAATCGCCGTTGACGCTCACCGCATCGAGATTGCGATACCAGGGTTTGCGCGGATTGACCCGCAGCTTTTCGGCCGATTTGCCGGCGACCAGATCCCAGGTGCATTGCACGTCCTTGGCGGTGAACGGCTTGCCGTCATGCCATTTGACGCCCTGGCGCAGCTTGAAGGTCAACTCCTTGGCGTCCTCGCTCCACGCCCAGCTGAGCGCGAGGTCGGGCACGATCGAGTCTAGGCTGTTCTGCGGCACATGCTGATCGAACATCACCAGATTGTTGAAGACGCCCATCATCGGCCCGAGCACGGCGATCGTCGATTCCTCGTGGATCGACATGCTGGCCGGGTTGGTGCCCTCCGGGATCCGCAGAATGCCGCCCGATTTCTGCGCCACCGCGGGCGCGGCGCCCAGCGATGCGGTCAAGAGCGCGGCGGCGACAATTCCAACGCATCGACGCATGTCGTTTCTCCCGCAGTCGGTGAGCCGTTATCTGTCGAGCCACACATCCTCGAAGCGCCAGCCGTTGTAGAGGCTGTTGACCATCGTTGTCAGCCCCTTCACCTGCGGCTGCCAGCACGTCGCCCCGCGCGTGTAAAAGATGATCGGCCGGGCGCCGTCCTCCTGCAACTTGCGGTCGATTTCCCATACCAGCTTCTTGCGCTGGCCCTGATCGCTCTCGCCGGATTGCCGATGGTACAATTCCTCAAGTTCCCGATTACAGTACCCGGTGAAATTTCGGTCGGAAGCGCAGGCATAGGACTCATATAACGGCTGGTCGGGATCGTCGACCGCGGCGCCGGTGTTCTCCAGCCCCACCATNNNACCATGTAGTCCTTCCGGGTGATCTTCGGGTTCCAGTTGGCGCTTTCGATCAAATCGAGCTCGCCGGCGATGTAGATTTCCCTGAGCTGGTCGATCAACATGACGGCCGGATCCCGATAGAGCGGAATGTTGCGCGAGGCCACCTTGACGGCGAGAAGGTGGTCGGGCCCATAGCCGAGGCGCTGCATGATGGCGCGGGCTTCGTCGCGGTTCTTCCGGATATCCGGGCCATAGCCCGGCAAGGTCGCCAGCACCTCGCGGGGCATCCCCCACAGCCCTTCGGGCGGCGGCTGCATCGCGCCGCCGACGTCGCCCTTCCCCTCGCTCAGCACGTCGATGAAGCTCTTGCGGTCCAACGCCAATGCCATCGCCCGGCGCAGCTCGGGATCGTTGAAGGGCGGCGCGTCTCGGTTGACGATCAGCGTGGAGCTGACATTGCGCGAGCGCAATTCGCACTGCGCTTGCGGCATTTGGCTGGTGACCTCCTTCAGCAATGGCACCGTGACCTCGTAGGGGAAGGTCATGTCGAGCGTCCCGGCGACGAAGGCGAGGATCGCGGTGGATCGGTTTGGGATGATTGTCCACTCGATGCCGTCGAGGTAGGGACGGCCCGGCTTCCAGTAGTCCGGGTTGCGCACCAGTTTGATCGACTCGTTCGGCTGGTAGGAGACAAACTTGAACGGTCCCGTGCCGATCGGGTGCTGGCGCATGTCCGCCGGCCGGACATGGCAGGGATAGACCGGCGAGAAGCCCGAGGCGAGCAACGCGATGAACGCCGGCTGCGGCTGCTTGAGCCGAAACACCACCTCGTCGGCGCCCTTCGCGGCGACGTGATCGAGGTTCCAATACCAGGATTTGCGCGGGTCGATGCGCAACCGGGTCGGCGATTTGCCGAGGATCAGGTCCCAGGTGCATTGCACATCCGCGGCGGTGAAGGGCTTGCCGTCATGCCAGCGGACGCCGTCGCGCAGCTTGAAGGTCAGTTCCTTGGCGTTGTCGCTCCAAGCCCAGCTGACGGCGAGGTCGGGCACGATCGAGGCGAGGCTGTTCTGCGGCACACGCTGATCGAACATCACCAGATTGTTGAAGACGCCCATGACAGGCGCCACGGTCGAGATCGTCACCTCTTCGAGGATCGACATGCTGGCCGGGCTGTCGCGGTGATAAACCCTGAGCGTGCCGCCTTGCTTCTGCGCCTGTGCCAATCCGGCCGAGAAGAGCGCGACCACCGCGATACCGACCGCCGCCAGCGTGCACACAAGGTGCCTCATCCCCGGTCCCCGAGCATTGGCTGCGCTCACCGGTCGAGCCAAACGTCTTCCATGCGCCAGCCGTTGAAGCGGCTGTTGGTCATCGTCGTCAGCCCCTTGAGCTGAGGCTGCCTGCAGGTCGCGAACCGCGAATAGAGGAGCACCGGGCGCGAGGCATCCTCGGCCAGCCTCCGTTCGACATCCCAGACCAGCTTGCGCCGCTTCTCCGCGTTCGCTTCCATCGATTGCTGGTCGATCAACTTCTCGGTCTCCCGGTCGCAGTAGCCGGCATAATTGCGTTCGGCGCCGCACATGTAGGTTTCGTAGAATTTCTGGTCGGGCTCGTCCAGCCCGCCTTCGCTGACCGTGACCCCGACCGTGTAGTCCCGGCGCGTGAGCCGCGGGTACCAGAGCGCGGTGTCGATCACTTCGAGTTCGCCGTCGATGTAGATCTCGCGCAGTTGCGAGATCGCGATGACCGCGGCGTCGCGAAAACCGGCAACATCGCGGGTCGACACCTTGACCGCCAGCCGCTGTCCGGCCCGTAGCCGAGCTTGACCATGATGGCGCGAGCTTCGTCGCGGTTCTTGGCCACCTCGGGGCCGTAGCCCGGCAGGCTGCGCACGATTTCCGCCGGCATGCCCCACACGCCGTCCGGCGGTGGCAGGATCGATCCGCCAATGGCGCCCTGGCCTTCGGTCAGGATATCGATAAACGCTTGGCGATCGAGGCTCAGAGCCATCGCCCGGCGCAGCTCCGGATTGTCGAAGGGCGGCACCGTGCGGTTGATCAAGAGGTCGCGGCTGTTGTTGTCCATCACCACGTCACACACCGCCTGCGGCGCCTGGCTCTGCACCTCCTTCAACTGCGGGATCGACGCCCACAAGAGGTCGAACTTGCCGGCGACGAAGGCCAGATTGCGCGTCGATGCGCTGGGGATGATGGTTGTTTCGATCGCGTCGAGATAGGGATGCCCGGGCTTCCAGTAATCCGGGTTGCGGATTGTCCTGATGTGTTCGTTCGGCTTGTATTCGATGAATTTGAACGGGCCGGTGCCGATCGGATGCTGGCGCATCTGGGCCGGCGGCACGTGGCAGGGATAGACCGGCGACTGGCCGGAGGCGAGGAGCGCGATCAGGTAGGGCTGCGGCCGCCTCAGGCGGAAGGTGACCTCATAATCGCCGTTAGTGGCGACCTCTTCGACGTTGCGGTACCACGCCTTGCGCGGGTTGATGCGGAACTTGTCGGGGCCGCGCTCCATCAGCGTGTCCCAGGTGCATTTCACATCCCTCGCGGTGAACGGCCTGCCGTCATGCCATTTGACGCCGTGGCGCAGCGGAAAAATCAGCTGGGTCCCGTCCTCGCTCCATGACCAGCCGGTCGCCAGATCGGGCACGATCGAGGCGAGGCTGTTCTGCGCGACGTGCTGGTCGAACACCACCAAATTGTTGAACACCGGCATGACCGGGGTCCCGGCGGTGATCGTTGATTCCTCGTGCATCGACATGCTCGCCGGGCTGGCGAAATCGGGCATTTGCAGGATGCCTCCCGATTTCTGCGCCAGGGCCGGGGCCACCGCCGCCAGGAACGCGCCCAGCAACGCGGCAGACGCGGCGAACAGATCCAGTCTTCGTCCCATCCCGCCCCCAAGCCTTTGCGCGTTATCGGTCGAGCCAGACGTCTTCCATCCGCGCATTGTTGAAGATGTTGTTGACCACGACCGTGAAGTTCTTGACCTGCGGCTGCCAGCAGGTCGCGCGGCGGTCGTAGAAGATCACCGGCCGGGCGCCGTCCGCCGCCAGCTTCCGTTCGATGTCCCAGATGATTTGCCGGCGCTCGGCCGGGTTGCCGGCGGCGATCGACTGGCGATCGATCAACCGGTCGAGTTCAGCGCTGCAATAGCCGATGTAGTTCAACTCCCCGCCGCAACTGTAATTGGTGTAGAGGCTCTGGTCCGGGTCGGAGCCGCTGCCGGCGGGGCTCAGCGCGACGATGTAGTCGTGGCGCATTACTTTCGGCAGCCAGATCGTCGTGTCGACGGTTTCGAGATCGCCGTCGATGTAAACCTGCTTCAGCTGGTCGATCAGCAGCACCGCCGGGTCACGCAAATAGGGCAGGTCGCGCACCGACACCTTAACCTTCAGCCTGTTGTCCGGCCCATAGCCGAGGCGCTGCATGATCTGCCGCGCTTCGCTGCGATTTTTCTCGACGTCCGAGGCGTAACCCGGCAGTTCCTTGAGCAGCTCCGGCGGCATGCCCCACTGGCCTTCTGGCGGCGGCTGCATCACCCCGCCGATATCGCCCTGGCCATCGGTGATGATGTCGATGAAGGATTTGCGATCGATGCTCAGCGCCATCGCCCGCCGCAGCTCGGCGTTGTCGAACGGCGGCTTCTCGCGATTGACGATCAAGCTGCGATAGAGACCCAATGCCGACATCTCGCAGCTGACGCCCGGCATCCGGCTTTCACGTCGTTGAGCAGCGGTTGGGTGATGGTGTAGGGAAACGTCATGTCGAACTTGCCAGCGGCAAAGGCGAGGATCGCAGTCGATAGGTTCTTGATGATCGTGTACTCGATGCCGTCGAGATAAGGCCGACCCGGGTTCCAGTAGTCTGGGTTCTTCGTCACCTTGATGTACTCGTTCGGCTTGAACTCGACGAACTTGAACGGGCCGGTGCCGATCGGATGAGTGCGCATCTCGCGCGCCGGGACATGGCACGGATAGATCGGCGCGAAACCGGAGGCGAGCAGCGCGAGAAACGCCGGCTGCGGCCGCTTCAGGTGAAAAATCACCTCATAATCGCCGTTGGTGGTGACCTCCTCGAGGTTGCGGTACCAGGATTTCCGCGGGTTGACGCGCAGCTTGTCGCTGCCCTTGCCGGTCACCAGGTCCAAGGTGCATTTGACGTCCTTCGCGGTGAACGGCTTGCCGTCATGCCACCTGACACCCTGATGCAGCGGCAGGGTGAGTTCGGTCCCCTCCTCGTTCCACGACCAGCCGGTCGCCAGATCGGGCACGATCGAGTCGAGGCTGTTCTGTTTGATCGACTGGTCGTAGATGACGAGGTTGTTGAACACCGCCATCATCGGCCGCTCGGCAAAGGCGGTCGCCTCCTCGAGGATCGACATCGAAGCCGGGCTGTCGGGGCTGAACATTCGGAGGATGCCGCCCGGCTTCTGCGCGTGCGCCGGGTGGCCGGCCAGAGCCGCAGAAAGCAAGGCGCCGGCAATGGCGAGATATCGCAGACAAGGCTTCATCGCACTGCCCTCCCGCGTTCGCAGAAGCGGCCCGTCTGATAGACGGTGCCGCCCACGGCATCTCCTGTGCCGTTACGCCTCAGGCTAGCACCCGTCCGGCGGACGGCAAAGTAGGGCGTGCAACCTCGCGTCCGGCTTATTTGTCGAGCCAGACGTCCTCCCGGCGATTGCCGTTGAAGATGCTGTTGACCATGATCGTCAGCCCCTTGACGTATGGCTGCCAGCAGGTCGCGCCGCGGGAATAAAAGATAATGGGCCGGGCGCCGTCCTCGGCCAGCTTGCGTTCGATCGTCCACACCAGTTGCTTGCGCCGGTCCGTGTCGGCCTCGATCGATTGCTGCTCGATCAGCTTGTCCGTCTCCGCGCTGCAATAACCGTTGTAGTTTAGATCCCCGTGACACCCATACAGCAGGTAGAGGTTTTGGTCGGGATCGGGTCCGCTCCCCGCGAGATTGAGGCCGACGGTGTAGTCTTTGCGCATGACCTTCGGCAGCCAGTTGGTGGTGTCAACCGTCTCGAGCACACCGTCGATATAGACCTCCTTCAGGTGGTCGATCAGGATCACCGCCGGATCCCGGAAGTAGGGGAGGTCGCGCGTCGTCACCTTGATCGGCAATCTTTTGTCGGGCCCATAGCCAAGCTTCTCCATGATTTGGCGGGCCTGGGTGCGGTTTTTCTGCACATCCGGGTCATAGCCCGGCAGTTCCTTCAGCATTTCCGGCGGCATGCCCCAGATCCCGCCCGGAGCGGGCTGCATCGCCCCGCCGATCTCGCCCTGTCCCTCGCTGATGATGTCGACAAAGGCCTTGCGGTCGACGCTGAGCGCCATCGCCTGCCGCAGATTGGGGTCGTCGAAAGGCGGCTTGTCGCGGTTGACGATCAGGTTGCGGTTGATACTGCCCGGATTGAACTCGCAGATCGCATTAGGCATCTGGCTCTCGATATTCTTTTTGAGCGCGACTGTGAGGCTGTATGGGAAAGTCATGTCGAACGTTCCAGCGGTGAAGGCCAACGTCGCCGTCGACAGGCTCTTGATGATCGTATACTCAATACCGTCGAGATAAGGCCGGCCCGGTTTCCAGTAGTCCGCGTTGCGCGTCACCTTGATGTATTCGTTCGGCTTGAATTCGACGAATTTGAACGGGCCGGTGCCGATCGGGTGAAGGCGCATCTCGCGCGATGGGACGTGGCAGGGATAGACCGGCGAGGACCCGGCGGCGAGGGTCGTCAGCAAGGCTGGTTGCGGCCGCTTCAGATGAAATGTGACCTCATAATCGCCGCTGGTGGTGACCTTCTCCAGGTTGCCGTACAAGGATTTGCGAGGATTGACGCGGAGCCTGTCGCTCGACTTTTCGGTCAAGAGGTCCCAGGTGCACTGGACGTCCTTGGCGGTGAACGGCCTGCCGTCATGCCATTTGACGCCTTGGCGCAATGGGAAAGTCAACGCGGTGCCGTCCTCGTTCCACGACCAGCCGGTTGCCAGATCGGGCACGATCGATTGGAGGCTGTTCTGC
>WNFF01015175.1_pt1 | contig 10349 bp, 10 predicted proteins | sample 5400441 | NCBI WGS metagenome assembly WNFF01 (sample SAMN13153345, study PRJNA577476) | soil metagenome | isolation source: 120 cm saprolite under Douglas fir tree site 2 hole 3 replicate 1 | place: USA:California | collected 2015-04-18
CATTGAGGGTGGTAGGGCAATATAACCCTTGTCGCTGTCATCCCTCGCTTCGCTCGGGAGGATACTTGAAAAAGTGAAAAATCCCGGACATGCCGATTCGCGCGGGCGCGCGCAAGGACTTTCGCCAAACTGACCCACTACCCCACTGTCCCCCCTACCCGCACAATAGGCATGTGACCTTGCGTTACCGCCGTAACCGGTTGATCCAAAGTTCTCGGCGGATGACACGACGGCCAGCGATTAACATGGATTATCCCTCCCTCCGCAAGCCCGGCATGTGCGTAAGCAGAGCCGCTGACAGCCGCACCATTGTCTGTCTTTGTCTTTATCTATGGAGAATCAGTTAGCCAGGCGGTTTGGACGTTACGAGATCTTGGCCGAACTCGGCCGGGGTGCCATGGGCGTGGTCTACAAGGCGCGCGACCCGCAGATCGATCGGCAGGTAGCGGTCAAGACTTTTTCGATCCGGGGGCACGATCAGGAGCAGGAAGAAGAATTCCGGCAACGATTTGTTTGCGAAGCACAGGCTGCCGGACGCCTGCATCATCCCGGCATCGTGGCCATCTTTGACGTCGGGCACAACCCGGAAGATCAAAGTCCTTATATCGTTCTCGAATTCGTTCCCGGCGAGACCCTGAACAAGATTCTTATCCGTGAAAAGAAATTGCCCCTCGCCAATGCGCTCCAACTGGCCGAAGAACTGGCCGAGGCGCTCGACTATGCGCACGCGCAAGGCGTAGTCCACCGTGACATCAAGCCGGCGAACATTCTGGTCACCGAAGACGGACACGCCAAGATTGCCGACTTCGGCATCGCCAAGCTGAATCTGAGCCAATTGACCCTTCCGGGAAAGGTGATGGGCACGCCCGCCTATATGGCTCCCGAACAACTCAGCGGCGAAGGCGTGGATGGCCGCTCGGATATTTTTTCGTTGGGCGTGATTCTCTACGCCATGGTGACCGGCCATTCGCCATTCCACGGCAACAGCGCGACCACGGTTTGCTTCAAGGTGGTGAACCGCGATCCGGTACCGGCCAGCGCCTTCGATCTCGATCTGCCCCGCACCCTTGACGCCGTAATTTTTCGCGCCATGGCCAAAGATCCTGCGGACCGCTATCAGCGAGGAGCCGAACTCGCCCACGATCTTCGCGGCCTGCGAATGCAATACAAGCCGGGATCGACCACCATGTCCATGGGGAGTCTGGCGCGGGCCACAACAGGTTCATTCCAGGTTTCACCCTCCACCACCGCGCGCTCCGCGGCGGCCGGAAAGGCCAATCAGTTTTTCGGGGCGGCACTGCGGCGGACTCCGCTAAGGGACATCATTTTCGGCGCGGCGCTGACGGTTTTGGTCATCGGCGTTGCTATCCCGGCAAGGGAAGCCTTCCTGTCGCCGAAGACCACGGCGATCAACGCGGCGGGCGTCGATCAGGATCGCGCGCAGGATACAAGCCTGGCCCGCCGCCGGAATCCGCAAGCTCCAGTGCCGAAAATTTCCGATACTGAAGCCGCGCGGTCAGCATCCTCCTCGGGGAATTCGGCAGCTCCGAACTCGGCGCCTATGAACACCGTCCACGCCAAGTCTCGGACATTGAAGACTGCAAGCCGCTCAGCCGGCAAGTCACAGCCGACAGCTGTGATTGTGCCCACCGCCACACTGGAACTCGCAGTGCAGCGTCAATTCAAGGAAGCCACGCTGTCCATTTGGATTGATGACCAGCTGGCTCTAACCCGCCCGTTGCATGGAGGCACTCAGAAACACTTGGTCGTCTTCAACGGGATTCGCGGCGTCGGCTCGGAAAGCATTCAGGTCCCCGCCGGCACCCATATTCTTCGCCTGCGCGCACAAACCTCTGACCAGTCCATCGACCTCTCGAAAACCGTCTCCGCGGAGTTTGTAGGAGGCGGCGTAAAGAACCTGCAGGTAACCTTCGACCGCCACAATACCGCCATGCGGCTGAGCTGGCAGTGAAAAAAGCAGTGGTCAGTGTCCAGTGGTCAGTTGCCAGTTAAATCCCCACCGCTTTCAGCGTTCGCTTGAGGCGCCAGTTGATTTGGGGAGTTGCGCCTAACAATCACCAGGCTTGGCAAAGGCGGCATCCTAAGCGCAGCAGCTTTTCGGCGGAGTGAAGGATCCGGCGTGAGTGTGCCGGCCCGAGATTTTACTGACCACTGGTCACTGACCACTGGCCACTGCTGCTACTGCCTCAACCCCATCCAACTCTCCGAAATCACCAGCGAGTTCCCCGGATTCTGCGGATCATACTTCACCGATGTGTGCAGCCCCAGCCGGCAGGAATGCAGATTGATCCACTGGCGAAGATGGGTAACATCCTGGGAGCACTCGTAGGAGACTCCGGCCACGTCGTACTTGTAAATCAGCAGGGTCGCGGGCGTACGCTGGCTCTCCGCCGCAGCCAGTTCCTGCACATCAATCACGGTCCCATCGGTGATGCGGCCGACGCCGTCCAGCCATATCCGCCGCTCGCGTTCCAGTTCGGCGGAAGTCTTCGGCTTGCGCCGCAGCAGTGCGTAGGCTCCAAGCACCATGGCGCTTCCCGCCGCAATCAGTCCATAAATTCGTAGTGAATCCATACCTGGGTGGGTGAAATTCTGCCGCCGGTTCCATAACAGAATAAGCCGAAAGCAAGTTGGTTGGAAGTGGTTGTGAGGTTACCGAGGTGTCATGCATGGGGAAAATACGAGCAGCGGGACGTGAAGCCGAGCGGGGCTTCTCTGCGCGCTCTGCGGAAGTTCTCAGCGAGCTCTGCGATTCAGCGGTTCTTTCGTGAGGAGTACAACCTTAAATCGCAGAGATAACAGAGAAAGTCCGCAGAGTTCGCAGAGAACCACCAAGCAACTCACGGAAATGAATGAAAAGCTTAGCGTAGATTTTCTGAGCCGCCGAGCTTATTTCTTCTGCTGGCAAACGTACTGGCTGACCATCTCGCCAAACCCGCCCTCGGACGCCTTCCCAAACTCATCGTCGCGTTTGGTTTTCTTGCTGACCACCAGCTTGCCGCTGCGATCGCGAGAGTAGAACCATTCGTCACTCGGAATGCTGCTGCCGCTCTTGCAGTTGAACCGCACCCGAGCCCGCACTTCCACGAACGGACCACCCTGGGGAAGACTGGCCGGTTCTTTGAACTCCACCCGCACCCAGGCTGTCCGAAGACTGTTTTTCAGAATCCGCACCGAGCTGACCGAGACCTTGTCGCCCCGCCCGGTTTCGCCGATGGCATGCCAGTCCCCGGCGGCCAGCGCCACCAGGCCGATCAACAGTACTGGTCCCAGCACGACGGCGCCGAGAACCAGCAGTATTTTCTTTAAATTCGACATGCTCCTCGCAACGTACTGCGGCAACAGGGCAGCAGACACTCTGGACAAAAAAAACGATTCTGTCAAATGAACCCTCCGCTTTCCGTGGCAATCCCATGTTATGGTGGTCGGGCGCCAGGGTCTGCAGACCTGCGTCGATTCCATGGAAACGCTTTATTCCACAACATTTACGTCGCCCATCGGACCGCTGTTCCTCGCTTCCTCCGACCATGGCCTGGTAGCGTTGGAGTTCGACGCGAGGTCTCCCGGCCAACAATCGATTCGCCCGAATCCCAGAAACCTGCGTGAAGAACAAGAACGAAGCCGGGTTGCATTTGAGGCGTCCGAGAACCGGCTGCGTCCTTACTTGCGCGAACTCGACGAATACTTTGCCGGCCAGCGCCGGAAGTTCGCTTTTCCTCTCGATCTTCGCGGCACCGATTTCCAACTCGCCTGCTGGCGTGCCCTCCAGGCGATTCCCTACGGCGAGACCCGCACATACGCCGACATCGCCCGCGCTGTCGGCAAGCCGAACGCCTTCCGCGCCGTGGGCATGGCGAACAATCGCAACCCGATCGCGATCGTGGTCCCCTGCCACCGCGTGATCGCCTCCGACGGCACGCTCTGCGGATACGGTGGAGGCCTCGACCTCAAGCGCCGCCTGCTCGAACTCGAAGGCGCGCTCACCGGAACTCTCGCCGCCTGACCGGCAACGATGACCTCACCCGAACGCACTCTCCGCAAAGCCGGCCTCTTCTACCTCGTCTTCATGATGTTTTCCTACACTACGGGGGGCCCCTTCGGCCTCGAGGACATGGTCACCACCGCCGGTCCGGGGATGACGTTGCTCTATTTTCTGGTGCTGCCGTTTTTCTGGTGCATCCCGGTTTCGCTAGTGTCGGCCGAATTGACCGCAGCCATGCCCGTGGAAGGTGGTTTCTACCGCTGGACCCGCGCCGCCTTCGGAGATTTCTGGGGATTCCTCGCCGGATGGTGGAACTGGTCCGCGTCGTTTATGCTCGGCGGAGCCTACGCGGTGCTCTTCACCGACTATCTCGTCTACTACTTTCCGCAGATCACAGGATGGAAGCATTACCTGGTTTCACTGGCACTGATCGCCGTCATTACCTGGATCAACGTTCGCGGCATCCAGATGGTGGGCCAGTTCGCCACCGCGCTGGAGATTTTCATCTTCATCCCCGTGATGGTGATGGTTGCCATCGCCTTCACCAAATGGCACTACAACCCGCTCGTACCCTTTGTGCCTCCACATCAGGGACTCTTCAAGATCTTCGGTGTGGGGTTGGCCCTGGGCTTGTGGTCGTACTCGGGCTATGAACAGCTCTCGACCGTTGCCGAAGAAGTCGAAGACCCCCAACGCAGCTATCCACGCGCGCTTGCGTGGGTCGTTCCACTCTCGATCGCAACGTATCTGCTTCCCACAATCAGCGGCCTGGCAGCGCTCGGGAACTGGCAGAGCTGGCACACAGGATATTTCGCCGACGCCGCCGGTCTTATCGGAGGCCCATGGCTGGGCACCTGGATGACGCTCGCAGCCATGGTCACCAACGTTGCCCTGCTCAACGGCACGGTGCTCACTACCACGCGAATGCCTTTCGCCCTGGCAGAAGATGGATATCTCCCGCAGATTCTTACACGGCGGCATCCGCGCTACGGCACTCCGTGGATCGCGGTTGTGGTTTCGGCGATCATCTATGCCCTGCTCGCTCGCCAGAGCCTGACCCAACTCATCTCCGTCTACGTCTGGCTGCGCTCAGCGACGACGGTACTGACCGTGCTTTCCGCCTGGAAACTTCGGCGCTCGCATCCCGACATGCCTCGCGCCTTCCACGTGCCGGGAGGACGTGCAGGATTGCTCTACGTGGTAGGAGCCCCGGTGGTGATGGCCATCCTCGCGCTGCTGGGGAGCGACCGCTTCGCGGTGATCGGGGGCTCGATTGCCATGCTGCTGGGACCGGCGGTGTATTGGCTGGTGAAAGGTCGGCGTACTCGACAGGCATCTTCATAGCTTGAGCGCAGTGGCGTCAGGGAACAGCGATCCGCGTAGTCCCGGACGCCTTCGTCCGGGAGCGGGCGGACGAAAGCGTCCGCCTCCACGGTGATAAGTGGCCAGAACAAGTGCACGCCATCGATGTCTTACCGTGGGGTCAACGGCTCGCCGGTAAACCCCGAAGAGTATGCATACAATTCCGTACATACATAAATTCAGCATCGTCATTACTTTCAACATGTTATCTGTAAGTTATTGAAAACACGCACGAGATGCGGAGGCCGGCTCGCATCGAACGCTGCTTGCAGCCATGCGTAGAATGGCCATGGAACGCACAGAGTTGCCCTGTGAGCTCGACGGCGGCCCGAGGAGGACTTCAGAGTACCGTCGGCACGCTGCTAGCCGTTAAATCGCCTCTAAACGAAAAGTTAGCTGTTAGCTAATATCCAGCCCCGACGGCGAATGATAAAGCCCTTTACCTTCGTTTTCCTTGGATATACAATATAATGTATATCATCTCTGGAGGGCTCTATGCAGGTATCAAAATGGGGGAACAGTCTGGCGGTTCGCTTGCCCTCTACGGTCGTAGATGCCCTCGAGCTGAAGGAGGGAGATCAGATCGAAATTCGTGTCGCCGGGAACCGAACGTTCGAGATAAGCCGCGATCCCGCCAGAGAACGTGCGCTGGCACGTCTCCGCAAGCTGCGGCGTCCTTTGCCTCCAGGATTCGTCTTCGACCGGGCTGACGCGAATGCCCGGTAAGACATTCTTCGACACCAACATTCTGATTTATTCCATCGCCCAGGACGATCCGCGCGGCCCTCGCGCCGAGGAGTTGCTTGCGGCAGGTGGGGTCATCAGTGTCCAGGTGCTGAATGAGTTTGCTTCTGTAGCTCGACGCAAGATTCACATGCCATGGCAGGACGTACGAGAGGCGCTGGCCGCGATCCGCGTGCTCTGTGCACCGCCGCTCGCAATCACGCTGGGAACGCACGAAGCAGCGTTGAGGATTGCAGAGCAGTACAGCTTCGGCATCTATGACGCACTTATCGCTGCCGCCGCGTTGCGGGCGGGATGCAGTCCGGATATTCGTGTTGCCAATAGCGCACAAGTTCCAGACCAGCGTCTTGAGCCATGGCAACGAACTCGGATGGTGCAGCGAAGAAAGAAATCGCAGTGCCGGGGCACACTACGTCAGGCTTTCCTGTGAGCGTCCACCGGACCATCCTCCGCAGCATCCCGAACCACGTTCTCAGCCCGTGCTTGCGGTACAGGTAGGAGAGCAACTCCCGCCGGGTCGTAAACTGCGGGGTCGGGTCGGGCGGTTGCACAAACGGAATCTCCCCCAAAAATATGCGCGCACCGGGTTTGGCGATGCGCTTTATCTCGCGCAAACTCGCGGGAATCTTTTCCCGCGGCACGACCAGCAAAACGCTGTTGCATACGACGACCGAGGCGCTCTCATCGGGGAGCGGCAAGTTGTCGGTGAGCCCCTGCATTGCGTCCAAACCGGACCGCCGCAGAACCGCGACCTCTTCGCCCGTGGCTAGCAGCCCAACCGCGCTGCGGACGCCGATACTCTGCGCCATTCGAAGCAGAGTGCCGTCCCCGCAGCCGATGTCTACGAGATCGTCGCCGGAGTGAAGTCCCACGGCCTCGGCGATGCGTTCGTGAATAAGCTGCGTGATTTCTTTTTTGTCCCTGCCCCGCAGCGCCAGATCATGGGGTTCCTTGGCACGCCTCGCCGTCTCGCGGCAATACTCCACGTAATCGTCTGAACGGGTGATCATTGGCAATTTGGATTCTAGCTAATCCAATCCAACAGCTTATACCAGGCTCCGGCGAACGGCAGGAACCACGGCCTCCCGTTGTACACTCCCAGCGGCGCGCCCGGAAACGGGATGCCCACAAATGGATTCTCCGGCTTGTCGCCGGCGATTAGCTCGGCCATCTTCTGGCCCTGATAGGTGGCCATGGCGACGCCGTGTCCGGCATATCCCAGCGCGTAGTACATCCCGTCCATCTGGCCGGCGTGGGGCATGATGTCAAAGGCGAAATCAAGCGTGCCGCCCCAGACATACTCGACCTTCGCATCCCGCAGTTGCGGGTACACCTCGATCATTCCCCGCCGCAGGATTTCCGCGCTTCGCCGCACCGTCTGGTCGTTCTCCGGAAAGAATGCCGCGCGTCCGCCAAACAAAATGCGGCGGTCGGGCGTGAGCCGGTAGTAGTAGAGATAATTTTTCGAGTCGTAGATCATGCGATTGCGCGGGCTGAGCTCGCGGGCCAGAGCCTCCGGCAGAACTTCTGTCGTAATGATGAACGAGCCGATTGGAATGATCTTTTTCTGCAGAGAGGGAGTCGCGCGCCCCGTATAGCCGCTGGTCGCCACAAATACATCGCGCGCCCACAACGGACCACGTGAGGTCATGATCTTCCATCCCGGCTCGCCCTGCCGGGACTCGCGCTCCATGTTCTCAACCCGCGCGTGTTCGAAGATTTCCGCACCCGCTTTCATCGCCGCGCGCGCCAGACCCGCGACGTAGCGTGCCGGATTCAGTCCGGCGCTGACCTCATCCACCATCCCGCCGTAGTAAATGTTGGAGCCGATCTCGGCACGAAGTTCCTCGCGCTGCACTACGCGCAACTCGTGATTGAACTCGCGCGCGATCACTTCTACCTGGCGCGCGTAGTCGTCGAAGTGGCTTTGCTTGCAGGCGACCTCCAGATGTCCGCAGCGCGCGAAGTCGCAGTCAATCGTTTCTTCGCGAACAATCTGCTCCACGCAATCCATTGAGGCCAGCGACGCCGCGTACATGCGCCGTGTCAGCTCCCGGCCGTACATCGAGATGAGCTTGTTCACGCCCAGCTTCATTCCAGTGAGCACCATGCCGCCGTTGCGCGAACTCGCTCCCCACCCTATGGTTTCGGACTCGAGCACGGCGACCTTGGCGCCGCGCTTCGCCAGGGTGCGTGCCGCGGAGAGGCCCGTGAAACCGGCGCCGATCACGGCAACATCCACACGCTCCGGCAACGCGGGAGCGCTATCCCCATGCGGCATCGCGACAGTGGTTAACCAGTAGTTCTGTTCCAGCATTTGATACTCCCCGCACGGACGTGCAGTTCTCCGCGACCTCTGCGGCCTTTCTCTGCAATCTCTGCGATTAAAGCCCTTCGCCGGATCCTCAGAGCACTGCCGTTTCGTGAATCAGACGCCCATCGGCGAATCGCGCCAGGCTTAGCAGGGACACGTCAATCAGATCCGTCCTTCCCGTCAGGATCAGATCACTCAGAATCTTCCCCGTGGCCGGAGCATGCATCACGCCATGCCCGCTGAATCCGTTCGCCAGAAAAAATCCCGGCACGCCCAGAGCCTCGCCCAGAATCGGATGATGATCCGGCGTCATTTCGTAAAGTCCTGCCCAGGCACGCTTGGGATTGACGGGCAGATTGGCGAAGCAGGGCACGCGGTCTGCCGCGCGCGTCAGAATTTTTTCCACGAACGCCGAATCGAAATCGGTTTTGAATCCCGGCGTCTCGTCCGGATCGTTCCATGCCAAGAGGAACCCCCGGCTCTCTGGCCGAAAGTGGAAGCCATTCGACATGTCGATGATCATGGGCGCGGTGTGCGGAAATTCGTCGAAAGGCTCGCTCGGAACTAACATCCGCCGCAGTGGCTGGACGGGCAATTCCAGGCCAGCCAGCTTCGCTACATCGGCAGCCCATGCCCCGGCACAGTTCACCACCTTTCGCGTTGCCACGGGACCGCGACTCGTCTCTACTCCCGCGATGCCGCGCTCGCCTAGCGCCACGCCAGTGACCGCAGTGTTCTTCCACAATGTGGCGCCATGATCTGCGGCCCAGGTCATGAAGCCGATCATGGCGCTGTAGGGGTCCACGAAGCCATCGGTCGAGCAGAAACTGCCTCCGACAATGTCGTCGGCACTTAACTGCGGGAACATGCTGCGAATCTCGTTTCCGTCAATCAGCCGCACATTCTTCAATCCCAACGCCACCTGTTGCTCAAAATTTTCGCGAAGGTATGTCATGTGCTGGTCGCTGGTCGCGCAGAACAGATAGCCTTGCGGACGATAGTCGCAAGGGTATCCCAGCCGTTCGTCGAAGCTGGCATAAAAGGGAATCGAGTACAGCGACATCTGAATGTTGACCGGCGTCGAAAATTGGGCACGCACGCCGCCCATGCTTTTGCCGGTGGATCCCTTGCCCTGCGCCGACTCTCGCTCGATGACCAGGACACTGCGGCATCCGGCAGCAGTCAAGTGGTAGGCGATGCTTGACCCCACAATCCCGCCGCCGATGATGACTACGTCCGCAGTTTGCATGAGAGGCTCAGGCCGAAACGACCGAGCATTCTAGCGCGGTGCGGTTCCAGAGGTACATGTACTTCCGGTTGCGGGCGGCTTCCACAGGAAGCGGTTTGGTCCCACCTCGGTAATCTTGCTCGCGATTACTGCTCCCCCTAGTCTAGAGATGCATGGCCCTTCGTTGCCTTCTGTTCTGCTCCGATGAGGGAACAGCTCAGCCGGTTTGTCAGATCCTTGCCGATCTCGGCATTGAGGCAGAGCACTGTCCGGTGGGACAGGCGGTCGAACGAGTTACGACCCAAGTTTTGCAGCTTCTGATTGTCGACTGGGACAACCAGCCCGAAGCGGCGTTTCTTCTGAATACAGCTCGCGAGCGGAAGGCCGGCGAGCGACCTTTGACTCTGGCTATCGTGGGAAATGATGCCAGTGTCCCGCAGGCGCTGCAGGCGGGCGCGAACTCGATTTTGCGCAAGCCGATTCAAGCCGCTCAAGCCAGAGAGACGCTGACCACGGCACATGGGCTCCTTCGTGCCAAGTACGAATCAGTACTCGCCGCGGCGGCCTCCGCATCCGGAGGCTCGGCCGTAAAAGCGCCGGGCACCTCCGACCAGACAACTGTGACCGCGAAAGAGAAGACGCTGCGCGCAGGTGAATTTCTGCAGTCCGGGAAAACGCCGGGCACGCATTTCGTAACG
>WNFF01007273.1_pt1 | contig 10348 bp, 6 predicted proteins | sample 5400441 | NCBI WGS metagenome assembly WNFF01 (sample SAMN13153345, study PRJNA577476) | soil metagenome | isolation source: 120 cm saprolite under Douglas fir tree site 2 hole 3 replicate 1 | place: USA:California | collected 2015-04-18
GCCGTGTCGCGCTTCTTCGTCGTGCGCAGCAAGAGAAAACTCAGCGCCACCAGACCGCCGAGCAAATGCACGCCGTGCGCTGCGGTGAACAAATAAAAGAAAGAACTGTGCGGGTTGCTGGCTATGTAAACGCCCTGCCGCACAAGTTGCCGCCAAGCCATTAACTGCGAACCCAGAAAGCCAAGACCCAGCACGACGGTGACGATCAGCCAGCGGCCGTAGCCTGCGTCATTCAACGCCTTCAACGAGCGGCGCGAGATTTCCATAGTCACGCTGCTGAGCAGAATTAGCGAAGTGCTCAGCCAGAGCACCTTCGGCATCGCGATCGGCACCCAGTCATTGCCGGAAGCCGAGCGCACAATGTACGAGCTGATCAAAGCGGTAAACAGCATCACGATGCCGGCAATTACCACCCAGGCGGCGATGCGATAACGGCTACCGTAGGGAATTGATATCGACTGTTTTGCGAGTACGGCTGCTGACATGGTTCCTATACTATTTCCAAAGTAACAAGAGCAGAAACAAAGCAACCCACAATCCATCCATGAAATGCCAGTAAAGCGACACCGCGTCAGTCGCCGCTACCCTCTTCTCGCTACTCACGCCGAAGACAAGCTTACGCGCACGCAAGGCCAGATAGCTGAGCGCAACCATACCGCCAAGCAAATGTATGCCGTGCGCCCCGGTAAAGAGATAAAAGAACGAGCTGTGCGGATTCCCTGAAAGATAAACGCCTTCCCCAACCAGTTGCTTCCATCCGACCAACTGCGAACAGACAAACGCGGCCCCAAGAAGTAACGTCGCCAGCAGCCAACGCGCGTATCTTTGGCTATTCTCATGATGAATCTCTCGGCGAGCCGCCTCAATCGTAGCGCTGCTAATCAAAATCAATCCCGTACTCAGGATGAACGCCTTTGGCATTCGCACCGGCTGCCACTGCGCACCTCCCGATAGGAATATGTAAGCGCTGCCCAGAGCTACGAAGATCATTACGATCGCGGCCAGCAGGACCCACATCGCGATTCTGTAAGTGTCCTTTGAGAATCGCCTTTCGCCCCCAAACCATTTTCGCCTTCCGTTGCCGTTGGAGCCGTTTCCGTTGGGTCCAGGTGTCTTTGGCCAACTGGAGCCAATGACCTTTTGCTCCGTCCCGGTCCTTGTGACGCTCGCCACGATTGCCCTTCATTCCTCTACGTACGGTGACTAGGTTGCGACTCCGGCTCATTCTGCATAATGAAATCCTTTGGCGCACCGGGGACCGAGAATTCATACGGTCCGCGATAGACTGAAGGGAGGTGCCCCGCGAAATTGTCGTGCGGCGGCGGCGTTGCCGTCGTCCACTCCAGCGTCGTCGCTTCCCACGGATTGTCCGTGGCCTTCTTGCCCTTGAACATGCTCCAGAAAAAGTTGAAATAGAAAACGATCTGCACGGCCACGGTAATGATTGCCGCGATCGTCACGAAGAGCACCAACGAATGAGAATTCTTTAGAAACTCGTACTCGCCAAAGTTCGCATAGCGGCCAAACATTTTCGGAAACCAGAAGTACGTCGCCGCAAACATTCCGAAGATCGACGCGACCCCCATGACCAGATGGAAGTGCGCCGTGACGAAATAAGTATCGTGAAAGAAAAAGTCGAGCGACGTTTGTCCCAGCACCAGCCCGGTAATTCCGCCCGCGACGAACAGCGAAACGAACCCGATCGCAAAGAGCATCGGCGTCGTGAAGCGAATCCTGGCGCCCCAGAGCGTGCCGATCCAGTTGAAGGTCTTGATTGCGGATGGCACGCCAATCGAGAGCGTCAAAACAGAAAACGCAATCGCTGAGTAGGGGCTCATGCCGCTAATGAACATGTGATGGCCCCAGACGAAGAAGCCCAGCATGCCGATCGCGAAAATCGCGAACACCATCGCGCGATAACCGAAGATCGGCTTGCGGGCAAAGGTCGAAAGAATGTGCGAAGTCGCGCCCATGCCCGGCAAAATCGCGATGTAGACCTCCGGGTGGCCAAAGAACCAGAACAGATGCTGCCACAAAAGCGGCGAGCCGCCAGTGTGCAATGGCTGAAGCGCACCGCTTACATACAGGTTTCCCGGGATGAAGAAGCTGGTCCCGGCGATTCGATCAAGCAACAGCAGAATCCCGCCGCCCAGCAGGACCGGAAACGAAAGCAGCGCCAGGACGGCGGTCGTAAACCACGCCCAGCAGGTCAGCGGCATGCGCATCAGAGTCATTCCGCGCGTGCGCATATTCAATAGCGTCGTGATGAAATTCAGAGCGCCCAAAAGCGAGCCCACACAAAAGATCGCGATGCTGATAATCCAGAGGTTCACCCCCGCGCCCTGGCCTGGTCCCGCCACCTTTCCCAGCGCGCTCAAGGGCGCGTACCCGGTCCATCCGCCAATCGGTCCGACCGTGCCGCTGCCGCCTGCCCAAGCACCCGGCGATCCCAAGGCCTCTCCCAGCTTTGTGAACCACGCGCCCACCGTTGCGTTACCTTCGGCGAAAATCGCGAGCAGCAACACCAGGAACCCCACAAACGTAACCCAGAACGACATCATGTTCAGAAACGGAAAAGCCATGTCTTCCGCGCCGATTTGAATCGGCAGGAAGTAGTTGCCGAAGCCGCCTTGCGGCGCGGTCGTCAGTACGAAGAAGACCATGAGGGTTCCGTGCATCGTCACCAGGCTCAGATAAAACTCTGGCGACATTACGCCGCCCGGCGCGCCCGTCGGAAACAAGGTCTCCATGATCTTGATGTGCGTTCCCGGCCAGCTGAGATTCACGCGCATCAGAACCGACATCAGCATTCCGACCACGACCGCGCTCAGCGCCAAAAGAATGTACTGGATGCCGATCACCTTGTGATCGAGGCTGAAGATGTATTTGCGTATGAAACTCTTCGGCGGCTCGTGCTGGTGCACTGCATCATGCGTTGCTTCTGCCATCGCGTCTCTCCTAAAGGGTTCGGAGCAAATTCCCGGAACTTAGTATTGCGGAAGCTGATACTTGTTCAGCAGCTCGTCCTTGCGCGCCTGGAACTTCGACTGCGGCAAGGCCACGAGCTCGTTGAATTCATTCTCAGGCAAAACCAGCATGTAGGATTTCATCTTGTAGTGATTCATGCCGCAAAGCTCGGCGCAGGCCAACTCGTACTTTCCAATTTTCGTCGCGGTAAAGTGGACGTGAATCGCCATCCCCGGCACCAGGTCCTGCTTGAATCGCAGCTGCGGCACCCAGAAGCTGTGCGTCACGTCCTTCGACATGAGCGTTAGTTCGACGGGACGATTGACCGGAATCGCCAGCGTAGGCACGACCGAGTCGTCTTTGGCGCTCGGGTCAGTATCATCGAGGCCGACGTAATTCAGCGAAGAGTCGTCAATCAGCTTCGGGTCGGTGCGGCCGAAGACGTTGTCTTTCCCCGGGTAATGGAAGTTCCAACTGAACTGTTGCGCGATCACCCGGACCTGATAAGACCCCGGAGGAGCGGAGTGCAGGTGCAAAGACGCCCAAACGCTCTGGCCCATCACGGCGAGGCTGATAAAAATCACGGCAGTGACGAGCGTCCACACAACTTCGAGCCGGTTATTGCCGTGCGAGTAAGTCGCGCGCTGCTTGTCCGCCGTAGCGCGATATTTCCAGACGACCCAGCCGAGGCCAATCTGCGCCGCCGCGAAAGCGATCCCGCAGACAATAATCGTGATCGTGAACTGGCGGTCAACGGCTGGTCCGTGCTGCGAGATCGCTTCCGGGAACCACCAGTGTTTGCTGACGAACAAACCAACCGAGCCCAGCGTTATGATCCAGATGGCTATTCCGAGAGCGCGTCCCATCGATTATCTCCTTCTTACGATGCTAAGAGCGAAGTGCTAAGAGCAAAGCCGACCCTTCGCTCTTTGCCCTTTGCTCTTTGCCCCTACCTATTCAAGACCATCACTCCGAACAACAACGGCAAGTAGAGCACTGAAGCCAGCAGGAGCTGGCGCGCGTGCTGATTCGATTTCGAAAGGGCCGCGCGCACGCTACTCGCGAGAAACAGCAAACCCAACGCGATCGCCGCAACCAGGTAGACCCTTCCCGAGAGTCCCATCAAAGCGGGGAGCAGGCTCACCGGTATCAGCATGATCGTGAAGGCCACAATTTGCTGTCCGGTCACGCGACCTTCAGGCTCGACGACCGGAAGCATGCGAATGCCGGCGCGGCCGTAATCTTCGCGATACATCCAGGCGATCGCCAGAAAATGCGGAAACTGCCACAGAAACAAAATCGCAAACAGCACCCAGGCGGCGATCCCGACCTGGCCGCGCGCCGCGGCCCAGCCAATCAGCGGCGGCATCGCGCCCGGGAAAGCACCGACCACGGTTGAGAGGGTCGTGCGCGTTTTCAGAGGCGTGTAGAGCAATAGATATCCGGCGATGATCGTCAGTCCGAGCGCCGCCGTCAGTAGATTTACAAACGAAGCGAGATAAACTTCGGCGGTGAGCGTCAGGGTCAGCCCAAACCAAAGCGCTTCGAGCGGCTGCAATCTTCCGGTGGGCAGCGGGCGCTTTTCGGTCCGGCGCATCAACGCGTCGAGGTCGCGTTCCATGAATTGGTTGATCGTTGCGATCCCTGACGAAAGCAGGGCAATCCCGATCATTGCATGTGTCAAGAGCAAGTAATCAACTGCACCCCGCGAGCCGAGACAGAAGCCTGCCGCCGAGGTCAGCACAATCAGCGAAGTGATGCGGGGTTTGGTGAGTTCAACGTATGCCGACACTTTTTCTCGCAGACTGAAGGCTGGTACCACTACTTGAGAAGCGAGCGTCGCGTGCAGTTCTATGGTGTCGGTCTTCATTGAAAGGTTAAATCGTCGCAGAGCCTCCCTCTCCCTTTGGGAGAGGGTCGGGGTGAGGGCCTAAAGTGGCGGCCCACGTCCCCCTTTTTATTTTTCTTGTTAATCACCAGCGAAGATGAAAAATGAGATGAGTCTTCCTCTTCCCCGCTTGTAGCTTCGCCCCTCTCCCCAGCCCTCTCCCATGGGGAGAGGGAGTCTAGGCCGTAGCCAGTGCGTATGCCTGCCGCTCAACTCGCAAAATTCGAAATACTCTCAACGTCAAAACGATCGTCGCCGCAAAAACCAGCGCGCCACAGGCAACGTGCCCTACCGTGACCGAAATCATCGGATTCAAGGGCTGCGGATCGTTAGGCGATGCCGCCCGCACAATGTACGCCGTGACTCCCAGAATCAGCTGCACGAATAACAAACCGGCGGCGGCGAGCGCCGGGCGCTTAAGATAATTCTCCGCGCGAAAACGGTTCAGCACGGTCACGACGGTAGCGCCCAGCACGAGTGTGACGATGATCGCGCCGGCTACATGACTGAGCAGCAAAGCCACCGGCAAAGGCTGGTCCCAGGTGGCCGAATGCCGCAGCGTCGCGCCTAAAACAAGCTGAACCAGAATCGCCACCAGAGCGACGACGCACAGCGTCCTTAACGAAACACCCGTTCCCTCTTCGCGGACCTCAATCGGAGGTTCAATCCAAACACGCGAAGTAAACACCGCCAGGCTCACGGTCGTTAGAAAGAACAACTGCGCCAACGTCGCGTGGGCTGCGGAAACCGCCAGCGGCAGATTCAACTTCACCGTCAAGCCGCCGAGCAATGCTTGTGCGAACACACCGCCGAGAGCAACCCAACCAAGACGCTTTACCCAGGCGCGGCTTTCACAAACCTGCAAATAAATCGCCAGGACGACCGTCAGAACCAGAACGACGCCCGCTACCAAACGATGGCCGTGTTCCCAGAAGACATTGCCGACCATTTTTGGAAAGAACTTTCCGAAAGCCAGCGGCCAATCCGGGACGGCCAGGCCCGCGTCGTGGCTGGTGACATTAGCGCCCGCGATGATGAGAAAGAACGTTGCGCCCGCCACCAGCAGCGCAAAGCGATGAACACCCTTGGACATAAAGATTTCGAATCTCGAATTGCGAACTGCGAATTTGAAAAGCGCCGTGCTTTCCAAGCCGCAATTCGCAATCCGAAATCCGCAATTCTTAGTGCTTCATACCCATCGGCACTTCGAGCGCCGGCATCATCTCAAGCGAGCTCGGCTGTCCCCGCAACGCCGCAGTCGCACCGAACGAGAAGTCAGCGGTGGCTGCACCCTTCGCCGGAACGGTAACTTCCATGGTCTTCTCTGTACCCTTGGCTCCGCCTTCGTGCCAGGCGATGACGGTATACTTGCCCGGCGGCACGCCCTTTATGGTAAAGCTGCCGTCCTCTCCGCTGACCGCGAAGAATGGGTGCTTCAACACGCCAACGTACGATTTCATCCACGGATGCTGATTACACTTGACCGGCACCAGCACTTCGGCGTGCGCCAGCTTATGTGTAAGCGCTGCTGCACCGTTGACTTGCGACTGGTTCCAGTCAGGATTGTTCGCCGGCATGAAGTGGATGTTATGCGTGGTCGGGTCGCTGTTGGTGATGCTGATGTTCTGATTCACCACCACTCCCAGCACGTGCGGTTTGTAATGGCAACCATTCTGATCAAGCACTACTGCCGCTGAAGGAGCGGGCCAGGTGTAATCACCAATCTTCTTGGCGCCATCGATCGTCCCGTCTTTGATGTAGACAAAAGTATTCGCCAGCTTGCCGTCCTTCACGGCCCAGTCTTCGGTCGTGAGGTTTGGGCTCTTGCTGGTGCACGCCGCGTCCGCTGACGTGTCAATCTTCTTGGCTTCAGGAGCGGCGCCGGTGAACGAGATCTTCCCGGAAATTGTGCCCTCATCTCCCTTCGAAGCCGGTGGAGCCGTCGACGTCGAAGTTTCGTCGCCACCAGGTGTCTCCGTCTTAGGGCTGCATGACGACGCCAGCGACAACAGACTCGCCGCCGCTATCAACCCCAGCCACAATCTTGCGCGTTTACTAAACATATCTTTCTGATTCCTCCAATTGAATTAGTTCTAATTTGGCACCCAGCATACCCTACGAGTGTTTAGACTACCAACTTTACTTCGGTTCTTAACTTGAAGGGACCGACCGAAGGCGGCGTTACTCTGAACCCTCGTTATCCAGGGCGTCTCGCCGGATGATGACCGACCCGGTCGCTACGCTGACTCGCCGGGGCTCTGACTCCGTTGCGACCGACTCTCTGCGGCTGCGGAGCCGCGGGCGCTGTCGCCGGCGCGGGTGACGCAGACAGCAGACGCCGCTGTTCGTCCGGCGTCATCAGAAACATGTACCGCACCAGCAGCCGCGCATGATCGTTATGATAATTGCTGACGTCCGCCGGCGGATTCGGCAGATTCACAATCCAACGCTCGCGGTCCTTCTTAAACAGGCCCGTCGGCATCGCCGTACCTGGCGCAATCTGAGAGGGATCGAGCAGCCAGCGGAACACCCAATCGGGTTTCAGTCTTTGACCGGCGAGCAGGAAGTTCGGCGCAATCGCTTTCGCATCGTGCGCCGGCTCACCGGTAATGTGGCATTTCAAGCAGGGCGTGCCTGAGACAAAGATGTTCCGGGCGATCGACTTCTCTGACTCGGTCATCGGTTCCATCGGCTCTTTGATGTAGGGCTCGTTCTGCGACGACACCGCCATAAAGAAGCGCACCAGGACTCGCAACTCGTTCGGCGAGAAGTTGAACGTCGGCATGTGCACTTGCAGATAAGGCCGCACGCCGTTGCGATTCGCGCCCGGCTGCGGTTGCAGGCGCCCGCCGCTCTGATCGTTGGCGCTCCCCGCGGGTTTCGCTCCCGGCGAAGCCGTTGCGGCCGGCGCCGCACTTGGTGTGCTCGGTTTCTCGTTCGCCTGCATCATCGATGGGTCTTTCAAGAACCGGAGCAACCAATCCGGATCGACGCGCGCGCCTTCGCTCGACAACTGCGGCGGCAGAAATTCCCTCTGGCTTGAATAAAACGACAGCGACGTCAGCACCGCGCCCGCGGCCATCGCCGGGTCTGGGGAGTTAGTAAAGACGGGCACCTGCTGGCCCGGCTGCACGATATGACAACCCATGCAGTTGTACTTCTTGATTACCCACCAGCCGTTCTGAATGTCCTGCCGTCTTTGGTCCTGCGGATTATAGAAGAGCGACGCCGGCACGTTCGCGCCTTCAGGGCCCACGCTCCCAAGCAGCAGCGTCGTCAAACCATCGCGCCATTTCTCTGTCAAATACGGCCGCGGCATGCGCAGACGATCCTTCGGCTCCAGGTATTTCGATTTGCCGGTGTCGTAGATCGCCGGGTCGCTCAGCTTGTGCTCAAAGAAGCCGCGATGGTTGTACCATTCCTTCTCTTTTTCTTTGGGATGAAGATCGATTATCTTGCCGTTCGCATCCTTCAACACTTCGCGTCCATATTCGGCGTCCTGTGTCAGCAACGCAAAGTCGAGTCGTTCGAGCGGCGTCGCGCCTTCCATCGTCAACTCTTTACCGATGCGCTGCTCTTCCTCGAAGCCCTTGATCTCGTGACACCCGGCACAGCCGTACTGCTTAATCTCGGCCTTCCCTTGCTCGACCAGCTTCGGATCATCCATGAATGAAGCATCGCCGTACGATGGCGGCGATGAGAGCGAGAACAGATACGTCGCAATGTCGCGCGCGTCCGGTTCCGACAGACGCAGGTTCGGCATCACGGTCATGTTCTGGACCTGTAACTCCGCGCCGTCGTTCGGACATTTCGAGTTGAGTTCGGTGTCAAAGATAAATGGCTTGCCGTGCTTGCTGTAATCTTCCGGGGTCAGGTCGCGCTTCTCTTTCGGACAGTAAGGCGCCCAGCGTTCGCGCGGGTTGTAAATCCAGCGCACGATGTAATCAAAGTTGGCCTTCTCGCCCACCTTAGTCAGGTTCGCCGCGAAGGTTCCGCCGACCTTGTTGTCCTCTTCGCCGATTGAGTGACACGCGAGACAACCACGCGATTCGAACAAGTCCTTGCCGTGAGCTTTGTCGCCTTGCTGCTGAGGCGGAACTTTGCCGTCGAAGCTCTGCTGCCAAAGATATGCGGCCACGGCTTTCAAGTCATCGTTTCCGTCTTCGTCGAGCGAGAAACGCCAGAACGTCGGCATCTTTGTGCCGGGCCGAAATGCCTGCGGGTCTTTCAGCCAGAGCGGAATCCATTCTTTCCGTAGCTTCAGCCGGACGTCTTTCAGGTTCGGGCCAATCTTTTTCTGATCCTGCTGAAGATAGCGGGTCTGCACATTCAGCTCATCGATGCGCGCAGCCAACTGGCTGTTCGTCACCCGCAGGGCTTCGGCTTCGTCCTTCAATCGTCGCAGCTCCTTTTCATCTTCAACATTCGAAGCCTCGTCTTGTTTCGCCTGGCGTTCATTGGCCGCGATCTGCTCTTCAAGCTGGGTGATTTGCTGGCGCGTGTTTGTCAGCGCGTCGCTCTCGCGATCGAAAGCTTCCATTCGATGACAGCCCATGCAGCCGCGCTGATAGAACAAGTCCTTGCCGAGATTCAGCGCGTCGGCGCCCTGGGTCACACGGTCGTTCGCGTGGCACATCTGGCACCCGGATTCGGTGTTCTCTTTGTGATACAGCGGGTGCAGCCAGAATGGATTCAAGCCGTGCGCTTTTTCCACGGTGGTGGTCGCGCGGCCATTGCCGTTGTGACAGGCAGAGCAACCAAATTTCTCAGGATTATGAATCTGTAGCAGTTCTCTTCGGGGGTGACTGACAAATGCGTTGGCCAGCTCGTCCGGTTTTTTGCCCGGGCCACCCGGCGCCATGTTTGCCGCCGTGAGCGTCAGCGGTTCGCGGGTGCCGAGATGGCAGATCTCGCAGCGGTCCACGATGCTGTATTCATTGACATTGAGTTGGTGGCTGAGGATCGTGTAGTCGAAAGAGTTCTCGTTCTTTCGGATCAGGTCGTCGATGCTCTTCTGCGTCAGGCCGCTGACGTGGTTCTTGAGATAGTCATCCCGCTTTTTTGCCAGCTCGCTCGGCTCCTTGAGGAGCTCGGCCTTTTCCCCCAGTAACTTTGCCTTCTCCTCACGAAGTCCGTTGAACGAGCTTTCGAGCTGGTCGAAATTCATTCGCTCGCGCGTGGTTTTTCCATTGTCCGCCGGTAGATCGACGGTAACAACCTCTTTCATTTTCGCGTCGCGCTGATGTTTGTAATAGTCTTTCCAGAAGTTGCTGGGCGCAGTTTCCAGCTTGAAGGTGATCACGACGATCTTGCCTCGCTGATTCTGGAAAGGATCTGTTACCGCGTCGAGCCTGGCCTGGACTTTCGCATACTGATCGTCGATTTCTTTGCGACGATCGCGCACCTTTTCGTCCGCGGCCTTCGCGTCGGCGTCCAGTTGCTGGTACTCGGGCGTGTCTTTTACTTCGGCTTCGGATTTGCCGGCATCCTTGC
>WNFF01005488.1_pt1 | contig 10346 bp, 6 predicted proteins | sample 5400441 | NCBI WGS metagenome assembly WNFF01 (sample SAMN13153345, study PRJNA577476) | soil metagenome | isolation source: 120 cm saprolite under Douglas fir tree site 2 hole 3 replicate 1 | place: USA:California | collected 2015-04-18
TGGCGCCGGCTGTTCGCACCCCCGGGGCTTGCGTGGGTGGGCGCGACCGCCGGGCTCGTATTGATCGCCGGCCTCGTCGTCTTCTACACCACGCAGCAACCCGGCGGGTTCAACCAGATCTTCGTCCAGAGTCCCATCGACGGCAGCCGCGCTGTGGCTCTTCAACAGCCGATCCTGGTCAACTTCAACCAGCCGATGGATCACCCGTCGACCGAGGCCGCCGTGCAGATCATGCCGGCGACCAACGTGACATTCTCCTGGTCGTCCAACACCCTGGCCGTCCAGCCGGCCAACGGCATCCTCGCACCCAACACGCAGTACCAGGTGACGATCGGTTCGACCGCCAAGACGGCGTCCGGGCAATCCCTGAACACAGCGCAGACGATCACGTTCGTCACGCAACCGCCGGCGCCACCAACTCCTTCGCCTTCGCCCACGCCCCGCGCGCCGGCCAGCCCTTCCTCGCTGCTCGCAGGCGAGCACCAGCTCGCGCCGCTGGGAGGAAACCTGGCCGGATCGGCGGTTCAGTGGTCGGCCGATTCGTCGACCGTCTACTTCGTCAACTCGAAGGGCGCCCTCGAAGCGGTGCCTGCCAAGGGTGGTGACGTGAGCGTCGTCGCCCCGGATGGCGCCTCTTCTCCCGCGATCGCTCCGGCCGGCGACCAGCTTGCCTACATTCGGGGCGGCAAGATCGAGGTGCTCACGTTCGCTACAGGAACCACCGCAGAGCTGGTCGTGACGCCGGCTCCGACGCTGGTCGGGTGGGCGAAGGACAAGGTGGAGTGGGCGGCCGCGGACGGCGTTTACACGCAAGGCGCCGGCGGATCGACGCAGCTGGCGCCTCTTCCGGCGACGGGTGTCGTGAGCTTCCTCTCGATCGCGCCCGACGGCGGTCACGCGGCGTACCGCCAGGACCAGAATCTCTTCCTGCTCGACCTGACTTCCGCCAAGAGCACGCAGCTCGGACAGGCGAACGCCGTGTTCTACGGCTGGTCGCCCGGCGGCACTCAGCTCATGTACTCGACCTCGAATGGCAATCTCGCGATCTCGGACGTGCAGGGCAACAGCGTGGGCACGGTGCCTGGCGGGGACGCGAGCTGGTCGAGCCAGGACGCGGTCCTCTTGGGGAGCGAGACCGACCTCTACCAGGTCCGGCCCGACGGGTCGGCCTTGACGAAGCTGTCCAGCGGGACCTACCGCCAGCCGGTGTGGGCACCCAACGGCGCTGCGTTTTCCTTCTTCCGCGGAGGCGCACTCTGGACTGCCGCGGCGCCCGCGCTGCCGCCGCTCCCGACCGTTCTCGATCTTTCGACTGCCGTCGTCAACTCGTTCATGCAAGCGCGCCAGAAGGCCCAGCCGGACGTGGCCGGCGCGCTGCTCGACAGCAACGGAAAGCAGGCCTATGCGGGCGGCGGGCTCAACCTCGTCATCAGCGGCGACCCCTCCTTCTCGCGCTTCTACATCCTCACGCAGGATGTCACGGGTACGCAGCCTGACACCGCGACGTTCGTCGTTCGGCTGGTGCTGACGCATGGGAAGCTCGACGTGGCCGACTTCGAGGAGACGCTGACCGTCGTCCGCGACGCGACGACCAGGCAATTTCTCATCGACCAGGCGACGGCCGGAGCGCACCGCGACCTTGGCAAGGGAGCCGAGGTGGTCGGAGTCGTCGTGGCCGCCGACAGCATTCAGGTCGCATTCGACAGCGATCTTGACCCCGGCACGGTGGCCGACGCAGTCCACGTGCTCGACTCCAAGGGCAAGCAGGTCGACGCGACGGTCACCTACGCAAACCGCACGGTGACGATCAGCGGCCTGGACTTGAAGCCGGGCGCACAGTACGAGCTCGTGGTCCTGACCACGCTGCGCGACTTTCGCGGCCACAACGTCGCGGCGGAGTACGACCTCCAGCTGGTCGGGCCGGTGGCCAAGACCAAGCCAGACCATAAGAGTGGGGGCGTCACGGCCTCTCCCGCGCCAATCCCATCGCCAAGCCCCAGCCCGCCCGCGACCGCGAGCTAGATCAGTTTCAAGGCTCGGGCGCTTCGACTCAGCGCGGTGACCGAGCCTGCATGCGCGATCTGGCCGCTGAGCGCAGCCTCGAAAGCCTCGCTGAACGGAAGGCGAAGTACCTCCATGTCCTGCTCATAGGTCTCGGGGTTGCGCTCCGACTCGGTGATCGATTCGGCGAGGAACATGTGGGCGCGGCCGGTCAGGAACGCTGCGCCGTGGACGGCGCCCAACGACGTGTAGCGGGCTGCGACCAGTCCGGTCTCCTCCGCGAGCTCCCGCTTCGCGCATTCCAACGGATCCTCGCCTTCGTTGAAAGTTCCGGCGGGCACCTCCCAGGACGACTCGTCCCACGCATGCCGCCACTGGCGCACCAGAACGGTGTCGCCGTTGTCGAAATACGGGACGACGAAAGCAGAGTCCGGGCTGGCCAGCACCGTGTAAACAGCCTCGGAGCCGTCAGGAAACCGGATCACGTCTTCACGCAGCGCAAAGGGCCCGGAGCGACCCGCGACCGCGCTCGAAACGACCTTGAACGGCCGTCCGTCTTGTGGATGCTCGAGCCTGGCTATTTGCTCACCACTGCAGCCACGGCCGCCGCGGCAGCCGCGACGTGCCGCGGGTCCGGCCCGTAGTCAAAGGGCGAAACGTCGCCGGCCAGCGTTCTCGCTTGCTCGACGAGGCCTGGATGGTCCTCGATGAAACGAGTGCTCAGGTTGCCGGATCGGAAATCAGGATTCTCCAGGATGGCCCGGTGGTAGCTGATCGTTGTCGCCGGGCCCACCACGACGAACTCGCGCAGCGCGCGGCCGGCCCGCGCAATCGCCTCTGCGCGGTCGGCTCCGTGCACGATGAGCTTGGCGACGAGCGAGTCGTAGTTGGGCGGCACGTCCGACCCAGGACCAAAACCTGAGTCGACGCGCACCCCGGGGCCGGCCGGCGCCACCCAGCGGCTGATCCGCTTTGGATTCGGGAGGAACTTGCGCACCGGGTCTTCCGCGTTGATACGCATCTCGATCGCGTGCCCCCTCCAGCTCACGTCGCTCTGCGCGAAGCTCAGCTCCAGGCCCGCGGCGATGCGGATCTGCTCCTTGACGAGGTCGATTCCCGTGACCGCCTCAGTGATCGGATGCTCGACCTGGAGCCGGGCGTTGACCTCGAGGAAGTAAAACTCGCCGTCGCTGAATATGAACTCGACCGTCCCCGCGTTGACGTAGCCGGCGGCCCTAGCGGCTCGGATCGCGGCCTCGCCCATCGCCGCCCGAAGCTCCGGGGTGACAGCAGGCGACGGCGTCTCTTCCATGATCTTTTGGTGCCGGCGCTGGATCGAGCACTCGCGTTCGCCAAGGTGCACGGCGTTGCCGTGGCTGTCACAGACGACCTGGATCTCGATGTGACGCGGCTTGCGGATGTACCGCTCCATGTAGACCGTCGGGTCGCCGAATGCGGAGCGCGCCGCTTGCGCGCTGCTCTCGATCGTGGAGATCAAGTCTTTCTCGGACTCGACCACCTTCATCCCGATGCCTCCCCCGCCGCCCGACGGCTTGACCATCACAGGGAAGCCGATCGCCTGCGCCGCGGCCAGCGCGTTGGACGCGTCGACCGGGCCGCTCCCCGGGGTGACGGGCACACCATGAGCCACGGCCAGCTTGCGCGCCGCGACCTTCGAGCTGAGGGCGCGCATCGCGGAGGCGGGAGGTCCGATGAACCGGATGCCGGCGGACTCACAAGCCTCCGGGAAGGCCGGCTTCTCGGAAAGAAAGCCATAGCCGGGGTGAATCGCATCGGCGCCATGGTCGTGCGCGACCTTGACGATCCGCTCGAGCTGCAGGTAGGACTCGGTGGGCGCTGCGCCCCCGATGTGATGTGCCTCGTCCGCGTACCGCACGTGAATGGCGTTGCGGTCGGCGTCCGAATAGACCGCCGCGGTGGCGATGCCCAGCTCGCGGCATGCGCGCATGACGCGGATCGCGATCTCGCCTCGATTGGCGACGAGGACCTTACTAAAGAGTTTCTTTTTCACCCGACTGCCAGGAGCGGTTGGTTCGGGCTGACGACCTCGCCCTCCTTGACGTAGACCTGGCTGACGCGGCCGCCGACGGTGGTCACGATGTCGTTCTGCATCTTCATCGCCTCGAGCACGGCGACGACGTCGCCGAGCTTCACCACGTCGCCGGCTTTGACCGGGAGCTTGACGATCAAGCCCTGCATCGGGGCGATGACCGTGCCCTCGCCTGTCTTGGGTGGCGGAGCCGTGGTCGCTCCAGCCGACGCTGCACCGGCGGACTGAGTCACCGTCATGCCGGCGCCCGTCACCCGCACCTTGAAGACCTCACCTTCGACCTCAACGTCGAACTCGGCCGTTGAAACCGGGGCCACAGGCGGCGGATCCGGGAGCTCCGCGGCGGCCGCCACCGGTTCGGGCGCAGGCGCCGCTGCCTGGGGCTTCGACCCGTTCGAGTCTTTGGCCGGCGGACCGCTGAAGTACTCCTGGGCAAGACTCGGGAACATGAGGTGGATGAGGACGTTGTCGTCGGTCGCCTCATAGCCCATCTTCCTGACCTGCTGACGCGAGTTATCCACCTGAGGCTCCAGGAGGTCAGCGGGCCGGATCGTGATCGGCTCCTCACGCCCGAGGACAAGCCGGCGCAGCTCGTGGTCGGCAGGAACCGGCGGCCGGCCGTACAGCCCCTGCAGGTAGTCCTTCAACTCCTGGGTCACCGTGGCGTAACGGTCGCCGCCGATCACGTTGTAGACCGCCTGAGTGGCGATGACCTGTCGGATCGGCGCGACCAGTGGTGGATATCCGAGCTCGCGCCGCACGCGATTGGCCTCCTCCATCACCTCTGAGATGCGGCCGCCTGCCTTGTGCGCGCCCAGCTGGTGGAAGATGTCCTCCAGCATCTGGCCGGGCATCTGGTAGCGGAGGATGCTTGCGTCGACCCTGTCCGCGAACGGGCTGAGGTGCTCTATGTGGCGCTGCTTGAGCTCTTCGACGTCGTGCTGGACCTCCCACATCGTGTCGAGGACCAGTCCGGTGTCGTACTCGCCTCCGTGCAGGGCCGCGACCACGCTCTCGGCCGCCGGCTGCGACGTGCCCCAGGCCAGGGGTGACATCGCGACGTCCAGGATTTCGGCACCCGCCTCGACCGCCGCCATGTACGCCATGGGCGCCATTCCGCTCGAGCAGTGCGAGTGCACGTCGATCGGGAGGCTGACCACGCTCTTGAGCGTCGTGACGAGCTCCCAGGTCGCCTGCGGACTGAGGAGGCCCGACGTGTCCTTGATCACGATCTCTTCGCAGCCCATGTCCGCGAGGCCTTTGGCCAGGGAGCCCCACAGCTCGAGGTTGTGGGCGGGCGAGATGGCGTAGCTGAGCGCGCCCTGCACCTTCTTCTTGGCTTTGAGGGCCGCGCCGATTGCAGCCTCCATGTTTCGCAGGTCGTTGAGCGGATCGAACACTCGAAACACGTCCACGCCGCATTTGGCCGCGTGCTTGACGAAGAGCTGGACGACGTCGTCGGCGAAGTTCCGCTTGGAAACGAGGTTCTGCCCTCGGATCAACGCCTGGATCGGGGTGTTCGGCGTGACCTTGCGAAGCTTGCGCAGGTATTCCCACGGGTCTTGGTGCTGGCGCAGCTGACTTTCGAAGGTAGCGCCGCCGAACGCCTCCATCGCGGCAAACCCGATCTTGTCCATTTTCGCTGCGATCGGGATGATCTCGTCGCTGCGCAAGTTGCCGCCCAGCAGCGATTGCTGAGCGTCACGGAATGTCGTATCGACGAGCCGTACGCGCGCTTTCTTTTTTGCCACCTAGGTCGCCAGGGCCGCACGTTTTTCCGCGTGCCGTCGCTCGACCGCGTCGTCGGTCAGGCCAAGGATCCGAGCCGCGAGCCATGCGGCGTTCTTGGCTCCGGCCTCGCCGATCGCGACTGTGGCGACCGGGATGCCGGCCGGCATCTGCACGATCGAGTAGAGCGAATCGACCCCGCCCAGGTGTTGGGTGGGCACTGGCACTCCGATCACCGGCAGGTCAGTCCAGGCCGCCACGACGCCGGGCAGATGCGCCGCTCCGCCCGCCGCGGCGATGACCACCTTCAATCCGCGCTGCCGTGCGGAGGAGGCCCACTCCATCACGCCCCGCGGATTTCGATGCGCCGAGCAGACCTTGACCTCGTGCTCGATCCCGAGCTCGTCGAGGACTTTGACGCACGCGTCCATCAGGGGCAGGTCGGACTTGGAGCCGAGGATGACGCCGACGACTGGGCTCAACTAAACGGCCTCGTGATGAGCCCGCTGAGGGATTGCCGTCGGAGCTTTGGCCCCCATGCGGCGCATCTGCGTTGTCGGCTTCTGCGCTACTCGCTTGCGCATCAACGGATGCGCGCGCTGCGTTGCTCGGCGCCTCCTAGCATCTGCACCACCTGGGGAGCCAAATCTCTCGACGTCACCCCTCAACGGCCTCCCCTGCTATATCGCTCCGGAAAAAAGCCCCGTCGAATCGTACCTGCCGGGCCCCGGCCAGCGCCTTGGCGCGCGCTTGAGCGACCGTGTCGCCCAGCGCGACCGAGGTCACCACGCGGCCACCGTCGGTGATCACGCCGCGGGCGGGCTCAAACCGCGTACCGCCGTGGAAGATGAGGACGCCCGGCGGCATCTCGGCCAGGCCGCGCACCTGGAACCCGGTCCTGACTGCCGCGTCGTCGGGGTAGTTCGCGGACGCCACGACGACGCCGACACACGGCTGCGCGCTCCAGCGCAGCTCCGGGAAATCCGCCAGCGTGCCCTTGGCGGCCGCCAGCGCCAGCGCGACGAAGTCAGTCTGCAGGCGAGGCAGCACAACCTGCGCTTCGGGGTCCCCGAAGCGGGCGTTGAACTCGAGCGTCCGGATTCCGGCGGCGGTCAGCATCACACCCGCATAGAGGACACCGCGAAAATCGTCACCGCCGCTCGAGAGCTCGAGCACCGCCGGGCGCAGCACGCGTTCGACCACCTCCTGGACCACTGCATCGTCAACCGCGAGCGGCGGTGAGTAGGCGCCCATGCCGCCGGTGTTGGGCCCGGTGTCGCGTTCGTGTGCGCGCTTGTAGTCACGCGCCGGGGCGAGGGCGACCACGTCTTTTCCATCCGTGACGCCAAGGATCGAGACCTCGGGGCCTTCGAGCAGCTCTTCCACGACGATGGTGGCGCCGCTGCGGCCGAAGCGGCTCTCGACCAGCATCGCGTCGATTGCGGCGTCGGATTCTTGGACGCTCGCGCAGACGATCACGCCTTTGCCGCGAGCGAGACCGTCCGCCTTCACGGCGACCCGGCCGCCGCGATCCTTCGCCCAGGCCTTGGCCGGCGCCGGTTGCATGAAGACGTCGAACTCGGCGGTCGGGATTCCGGCCCGCATCATTACCGCCTTGGCGAATGCCTTGCTCGACTCGATGCGACCGGCACCGCGATTCGGGCCGAACACGTTGAAGCCCGCGCTGCGCAGGGCGTCGCCGACACCGGCGTCGACTGCAGACTCGGGGCCGAGGATCACGAGCCCGAGCCGCTCGCGTTTGGCGAAGTCGACGATGCGCACTACGTCAGCCGGGCCGATCGCAACGTTGCGCGCCATGCCACCGGTGCCGCCGTTGCCGGGCGCGCAGTAAACGCGTTCCACGAGCTCGGACTGCACACACTTCCAAACGAGCGCGTGCTCGCGAGCCCCGGAACCGACCACGAGCACCTTCACCGGTGGTCAAATTCACCTCCCCACCATGTGGGGAGGTCGGCCCGACTCAGGGGCCCCCGCGAAGTCAAAGACTTCGTGGGGTAGAGCGCCGGGTGGGGCGAACCATTCGCGAGCGGTCTATTCCCACTCGATGGTGCCTGGCGGCTTGCTCGTGATATCGAACACGACCCGGTTCACGCCGTTGACCTCGTTGACGATTCGGTTGCTGATGCGCGCCAGGACCTCGTACGGCACGCGCGCCCAGTCCGCGGTCATCGCGTCCTCGCTTGTCACCACCCGCACCGCAACCACGTTGGCGTAGGTGCGGTAATCGCCCATCACGCCCACCGTCTCGAGCGGCGTGAGGACCGCGAACGACTGCCAGACCTGGCGATACAGGCCGTTGCGCTTGATCTCGTCCACCACGACCCAGTCGGCGTTGCGGAGGATCTCGAGGCGCTCGGCCGTCACCTCACCGAGGCACCGGATCGAGAGGCCGGGGCCGGGAAACGGCTGGCGGTAGACCATCTCCTCGGGCATTCCGAGCTCCAGCCCCACCGCACGGACCTCGTCCTTGAAGAGGTAGCGCAAAGGCTCGATGAGCTGGAAGCGAAGGCCGGGCGGGAGACCGCCCACGTTGTGGTGGGTCTTGATCTTCACCGCGGTGGAGGAAACGTCGGGGGCGGTCGACTCGATGACGTCCGGGTACAGCGTGCCCTGCGCGAGGAAGTCGATGTGCCCGAGGCTGGTCGCCTCGGCCTCGAAAACGGAGATGAATTCGCGACCGACGATGCGCCGTTTCTGCTCCGGATCGATCACGCCACGCAGCGCATCAAGGAACCGATCGGTGGCGTCGACGTACCGGATGTCCATGTCGAGGTTGCCGTGCATTACCGCGAGCACGCGCTCGGGCTCTTCCTTGCGCAGCAAGCCGTTGTTGACGAACACGCACGTAAGCTGGTCGCCGACGGCGCGATGCACGAGCACCGCGGCCACCGCAGAGTCGACTCCTCCCGACAGCGCGCAGATCACCCGTCCGGCGCCCACCTGCGCCCGGATGCTCTCGACCGCGTCGGCGACGAATGAGCCCGCGGTCCATGAGGGTTCGCACTCGCAGACGCCATATAGGAAGTTGCGCAGCACCTCTCGCCCGCTCGGCGTGTGGACTACCTCGGGGTGGAACTGGATGCCGAAGATGCCGTGGCCATTCGTGAAGGCCGCCACCGGCGAGTTGCCGCTCGACGCGAGCGAATGAAAACCGGGCGGCAGCTCGCTGACGTGATCGCCATGGCTCATCCAGACCGGGAGCTCGGCGTTCAAACCCTGGAAGAGCGCGTTGGGCTCTCGCACCGCCAGCAGAGCCGGCCCGTACTCGCGGGCATGCCCGGGGTCGACTTTGCCACCAAGGTGGTGGGCGATCAGCTGCATGCCGTAGCAGATGCCGAGCACGGGAATCCCCGCCCGCAGCGCCTCCGGGTCGACCTGAGGAGCGCCGGGCTCGTAGACGCTCGCTGGACCGCCCCCGAGGATCAGTCCGGCCGGGTCGCGCGTCTTCAGCTCGGACCACGGCGTCGTCCCGGGCACGAGCTCGCAGTACACGTTCGCCTCGCGCACGCGGCGCGCGATCAGCTGGCTGAACTGGGAGCCGAAATCGAGGACGAGGATGGTCTGCCCGCGCGCTCCGCCCTCAGCTGCTTTGCGGTCCTGGGCGGCCGCTGCGGTCATGCTCAGGTCAGCTCTTCCCCATACCCACGTGCTGAGCCTGCTGGAAGACCTTGCCCTCCGAGGTGATCGAAGGCGCTACGACCATCTCCACGTGCTGGAACTCGGGGATGTCGCGCGCGCCGCACACGCCGAGCGCTGAGCGCAGCGCCCCGGCGAAGTTCTGGCTGCCGTCGTCGACGCGCGCGGGCCCGAGCAGGATCTCGTGCAGGGTCGCCTTCGTCCCGACGTGAATCCGGGTGCCGCGTGGAAGGTTGGGGTCGGGTGTGGCCATACCCCAGTTGAAGCCCTTCGAGGCGGATTCCTCGGCGCCCGCCAGCGGTGTGCCGATCATCACCGCGTCCGCGCCCGAGGCAAAGGCCTTGCAGACATCCGCTCCGATGCGCATGCCGCCATCGGTGATCACCGCCACGCGCATGCCACCCCGGCGCATGTGCTCGTCGCGGGCAGCGGCGACATCGGCGGTGGCCGTCACCTGCGGAACGCCGACCCCCAGCACGCCGCGCGTGGTGCAGGCAGCGCCGGGGCCGACGCCCACGAGAATGCCGGCGATGCCTGTCTCCATCAGCTCCAGCGCCGTTTCGTAGTGCACGCAGTTGCCGACCACGACTGGGATGTCGCAGGCGCGGACGAGCTGCTCGAAAGAAAGCTGGTGGTAGGACTGAGACGAGTGGCGCGCGGTGAGCACCGTTCCCTGCACGACGAGGACGTCGGCTCCGGCTTTCTGCACGACCTCCGCGCGTTCCTCGGCGCGAGCGGGGATGGTCGAGACTGCGCACGGCACGCCTGCGGCCTTGATCATCTTGATGCGCTCGGCGATCAGGTTCGGCTTGACCGGTTCGCGATAGACCTCTTTGAGCAGCGCATTTATCTGCGATTTGTCCGCCTCGGCGATCCGCTTGATGATCGG
>WNFF01005490.1_pt1 | contig 10345 bp, 10 predicted proteins | sample 5400441 | NCBI WGS metagenome assembly WNFF01 (sample SAMN13153345, study PRJNA577476) | soil metagenome | isolation source: 120 cm saprolite under Douglas fir tree site 2 hole 3 replicate 1 | place: USA:California | collected 2015-04-18
AAACGATTCAGACGATCGCGACGCCGCTGTCAGACAGCGCTCCGACACCAATGCCGATGCACACACCGGTGCCGTCCAGCGTTCCAGAACCAAGTCCGGCGCCTCGAAAACCGAAGACGCGAAATCAACCGCAAAGTCGAATTCAGACGACGCCCCCGCAGCCCATGCTGAAGCCGCTTCGGTAGCCGATCCGGCGGCCCCAACCCAGCAGGACGGATCCGCCGTGACGACGCCGAACCCGGTCGCCGTTGCGATTCCGGTTACCGTGGCAGCGGCGAATGTTCCCGCCGCTTCGCCTGCGTCCGGCAAGGCGACTGAACCGCTGGCGATCGCGGCGGCCGCAATCGCGGCCAGTTCGGCAGCCACCGACGCACCGGCCGCATCCGCGGCGCAAACCAAAATCGATGCCAGCGCGACAGCCGCAACCGCATCGGCAGCCACCAACATAACCACCGCAGACGCGGCCGCGGCTGCAAAAATCACGGTCCAGACGGCAAGCGAGACGACCGCCACGCCCGTCAACCAGCCAGCAACGCAGGCCGTTGCAACCGCGGCGAGCGGTGCGGAATTGACCGCGGCCGTCGCCGCGACGGCGTCAGTCGCGCCAAAAATGACAACCAAGACTGCTGGCGTTACCCAGACCGGAGCCGCCACATCGAGCGACCCGGAGGCCGCCTCAGGCACGGCCGATCCGTCGGCAACGGCGATATCGACCGGTTCGGCCCACAACGGCGTCGCGCAAGGACCGGCCGTCGTAGGCAAGCCGAAAGCCGGCAATGGCGGTATTGACGGGATAAAAGCAGATAATCCTTCCACCAATTCCTCATCCACCATCGCAACCAACATATCGGCCCGTGAGCATTCAGCGGTCGCCGAGGCGGGACATGCCGCGGCCGACCCAACCGACATCGGCGTGCAAGCCACGGGCGCGACCCAGCCGCAGCTCCACTCCTCTGCTGCCGCGCCCACCCCCGTCGGACCATTAAACGTCACGGAGGCGACGAACGCGGCGGTGCCATTGAGCGGGCTCGCACTTGAGATCGCGGTCTCGGCAAAAAGCGGCAAGAGCCGCTTCGAGATCAGGCTCGATCCCGCCGATCTCGGCCGCATCGATGTTCGCATCGATGTCGATCGCAACGGCCAGGTGACTTCGCATTTGACGGTTGAAAAGCCGGAAACGCTGTCGATGTTGCGCCAGGATGCGCCCCAACTACAGCGCGCGCTGGATGACGCCGGCCTGCGGACGGGTAACGGCGGCCTGCAGTTCAGCCTGCGCGACCAGTCTTCATCCGGTCAAGACAACGGCAGCGGATCAGGCCGCAACGCACATCGCCTGATCGTTGAAGAAGACTCCATCCCCGCGGCAGTCGCGGGACGCACGTATGGCCGCATGCTCGGATCGAGCAGCGGCGTAGACATCAAAGTCTGAGGAGCTCACCATGTCAGTCGATGCAACAATGCCGACGACGGTCGTATCGGCACCGGGAACGACAAGCGCAGACAAAACCACCACCGCTTCCACCGCGACGACCGGTATTGCGGATAATTTCCAGACCTTCCTGACGCTGCTGACGACGCAGCTGCAAAACCAGAATCCGCTCGACCCGCTCGATACCAATCAATTCACCCAGCAACTGGTGCAGTTCGCCGGCGTCGAGCAGCAGCTCAAATCGAACGATCAGCTGAAGTCGCTGATCGACATCGAAAAGAGCGCCCAGGCGACGCAGGCGTTGATCTATGTCGGCAACACCGTCGCCGTCGACGGCAGCACCACGCAGTTCGATGGTTCGGCAACATGGAATCTGAAGGCCCCAAAAGGCACGAACGCCACGGTCACGATTACAAATTCGACCGGGCAGACGGTCTATAGCGGGAAATTTACGCTGGCCAACGGCAATTCCAGTTTCGTCTGGGATGGCAAGGGCAACGACGGCACCCAATACCCGGCCGGCGACTACAAATTGACAGCGACGGGCACCGACAGCTCGGGAAAGAACGTCGCCATCGCCAGCGAAGTCCAGGGTGTGGTCGACTCGGTCGATCTGACCGCCACCCCGGCGCTGCTCTCGATCGGCGGGCAGAACTATACGACCGATCAGATCAGGCGCGTCGTTCGCCCCTCCACAACGACTTCCACGACTTGAGCTGGAGCTGGTCCCGCAAGCTGGCCGCACATCCACGATCCGGAAAAGCGGCTCGCAGCAGCTCTCGCCGGGCGTCATGTCTTAATGATGGATTAACAAACGGGCGGCTTGACCGCGCCCGGCGGCATTTTGTCGACCAATTTCGAGGAGATTCGGATTGAGGGGTCACGCTTAGGTAAATTTTAAGTCGTGCGGCGTAGGTTGCTAGGGTGAGTTCAGTGGTTGAGAGTTTGTGAGTACGCCATGACAGAACCCCATCGCCCGAGGGTAAAATACGTCATCGGGCCCGACGGCAGTCCGTTAACAATCGCGGATTTACCCGCACCCGGGACCAAACGGTGGGTTATCCGCCGTAAAGCCGAAGTCGTTGCCGCAGTTCGCGGCGGCCTGCTCTCCCTCGAGGAGGCTTGCAGCCGCTACACACTGACCGTTGACGAATTCCTTTCCTGGCAGTTTTCCATCGACCAGCACGGCCTTGCCGGACTGCGCACCACCCGCATCCAGCAATATCGCCAATAAGCGCGCTCTGGAATCGACGGCATTCGATAAAAAACGGCTTCGTTTTGCGAAGCCGATTTTTTTCATGTTGAAGTTTTGCCACGGCTCTTAACCCTCGTTAACCATATCGAAACCATCCCATAGGCAATAATTGCCCAGTCGGCGCGTGGGGCCGAATCTCAGGGGCGGTTAGTTTTGCAGGGTCTTGCAGGTTTCCTAAAAGGTCTGGGCGCTTCGCGGTTGATGGCGATGGTCGCGGTGACAGCCGCGCTGATCGGTTTCTTCGGCTTTGTCATCATGCGCGTCACCACACCGCAGATGACCACCCTCTTTACCGACCTCAGCACCGAGGATTCTTCCGGGATCATCAAGGATCTTGAACGTCAGGCGATTCCCTTCGAGCTGCGCAACGATGGCGCCGTGATCATGGTGCCGAAGGACAAGGTCACCCGGCTGCGCATGAAACTCGCCGAGGGCGGGCTGCCCAAGGGCGGCGGCGTCGGCTACGAGATTTTCGACAAATCCGACGCGCTCGGCACCACCAGCTTCGTCCAGAACATCAATCACTTGCGCGCGCTCGAAGGCGAACTCGCCCGCACCATCCGCGCCATCGACCGCGTCCAGGCGGCCCGTGTCCATCTGGTGCTGCCCGAACGGCCGCTGTTTTCGCGCGAGACACCCGAACCATCGGCCTCGATTGTCGTGCGCGTGCGCGGCGCCCTCGATGCGCCGCAGATTCGCGCCATCCGCCACCTGGTCGCCTCCGCCGTCAACGGCCTGAAGCCGCAGCGGGTGTCGATCGTCGATGAAGCCGGACAATTGCTTGCCGACGGCGCAAACGGCGACGCCGACAACGCCATCGGCGACGAGCGCCGGGCTGGTTTCGAGAAGCGGATGCGCAATCAGGTCGAGGCCATCGTTTCTTCGGTGGTCGGATCCGGGCGCGCCCGCGTCCAGCTCTCGGCCGACTTCGACTACAACAAGATCACCCAGACCTCGGACAAGTTCGACCCCGAAGGCCGGGTATTGCGCTCCAGCCAGACCCGGGAAGAATCCAGCGCGACCGCCGACAACACCGGTCAGGTTACCATCAACAACGAATTGCCCGGCAATCAGAACCGGGACAACCCAGCGCCCGCGCGCGACCAGAGCAAAAAGAGCGAAGAGACCAACAACTACGAAATCTCCCGCACCACCAAGACCGAAGTGACCGAGGTCGGACGGGTCAACCGCATCTCGGTCGCCGTGCTGGTCGACGGTAGCTACGCCAAGAATGAAAAAGGCGAGATGGTCTATCAGGAACGCGGCAAGGAACAGCTGGACCGCATCGCGACGCTGGTGCGCTCGGCGATCGGCTTCGATCAGAAGCGCGGCGATCAGGTCGAGGTCGTGAACCTCAAATTCGCCGAGGCTCCGGCAGTCGTTCCGGTCGCCGAGCCGACCGGACTGCTTGGCATGCTGCAGTTCACCAAGGATGACGTGATGTACGTTATCGAACTCGGCGTCATGATGCTGCTCGGTCTTGTGGTGCTGTTCATGGTGATCCGGCCGCTGGTCAGGCGCATCCTCGCTTCCGAAGTGATCCCCTCGCTCGCGAACGACGATTCGCTGCCGGCGCTGACCGACGGCAGTGCAACTTCCGGCCCAGGTGGCCAGAGTCTGATTCCCGGCGCCAACGCCACCGCGCAGATGATCGACGTCGCCCAGGTTCAAGGCCAGGTCCACGCGCAGTCCGTGCATCGGGTCGGCGAACTGGCCGAGCGAAACCCGAACGAGACCGCCACCATTGTTCGTCAATGGCTAACCGAGTCGGCGACCTGACATGGCCGTACCGCAAACCACAAACACCAACGATATCGCCACCGTCATCGCCACGCTGGCGAGCCGTCAGAGCAATCGCCCGAAGGGCGCTCAGCTGAGCGGCCCCAAACGTGCCGCGATCCTGATGCTGGCGCTGGGCGAACAATATGGCGGCAAGGTCTGGGCGCTGCTCGACGACGACGAAGTGCGCGAATTGTCGATGGTGATGTCGACGCTGGGCACCGTCGAGGCCGACGTGGTGGAAGACCTGCTGCTCGAATTCGTGTCGCGGATGTCGGCATCCGGCGCGCTGATGGGCACATTCGACGGCACCGAACGGCTGCTGCAGCTATACCTGCCGGCCGAGCGCGTCACCGGCATCATGGACGAAATTCGCGGGCCGGCGGGCCGCAACATGTGGGAGAAGCTCTCCAACGTTCAGGAAGAGGTACTCGCCAACTATCTCAAGAATGAATATCCGCAGACCATTGCCGTGGTGCTGTCGAAGCTGAAGCCGGAGCACGCCGCACGGGTGCTGGCGATCCTGCCCGAGGACATGGCGCTCGACGTGGTCGGCCGCATGCTGAGAATGGAAGCGGTGCAGAAGGAAGTGATCGAGCGCGTCGAACAGACGCTTCGCACCGAATTCATGTCGAACCTGTCGCAGACCCGCCGTCGCGACGCCCACGAGGTGATGGCCGAAATTTTCAACAATTTCGACCGCCAGACCGAGACCCGCTTCATCACTTCGCTGGAGGAAGACAACCGTGAGTCCGCCGAACGCATCAAGGCGCTGATGTTCACCTTCGACGACCTCGTCAAGCTGGACGCCGGATCGGCGCAGACCCTGATGCGCCACGTCGACAAGGACAAGCTCGGCATCGCTCTGAAGAGCGCCAACGAGGATGTCCGCGGCTTCTTCCTCGGCAACATGTCGTCCCGCGCCGGCAAGATGCTGCTGGACGACATGGCCGCGCTTGGACCGGTACGGTTGCGCGACGTCGACGAGGCGCAGGCGTTGCTCGTCAATCTCGCAAAGGACCTCGCGGCCAAGGGCGAGATCATGCTGACCAAGAACCGCGCCGACGACGAACTGGTGTACTGATGGCCGCTCCCGCAAAATTCCTGTTCGACATGGACTTCTCCGCGCCGGACAAGACGCGCGAACGGCCCGCCACGCCGGCGGAAATCGCGCAGAAGATCGCATCCGCCGAGGCCCGCGCCTATCGCGACGGTTACGACGCCGCGCAGCGCGAGGCAAAGGCGGAAAGCGACCGCCGCACGGCGCTGGCGCTCGAGGAAATCGGATTGGCCATTCAAGGCATCGCGACGCGGTTCTCCGGCATTGAAACCCGGATGGAGACCGAAGCCGTTGATGTCGCGGTCGCGGTGGCGCGCAAGCTGTGCAGCGAGTTGATTGCGGTCGAGCCCCTGGGTGAGATCACCGGACTGGTGCGCGACTGTTTCTCGCACCTGGTTTCGACACCGCATCTCGTGGTCCGGATCAACGATTCCCTCTACGACGTCGCACGGGAGCGGATCGAACAATTGGCGAAACGAAGCGGCTTCGAGGGCCGTCTTGTGATCCTGGCGGAGCCGGAAATCGTGACCGGCGACTGCAGAATCGAGTGGGCCGACGGCGGTGTCGTGCTGGAGCGCGCGGCGATCGAAGCAAAGATCAACGAGCTTGTCGGGCGCTACATCGCGTCCCGCGGTCAGGCCGGAACCACGACCATGAGGATTGAACCATGAGTGACACCGACGGACAGGTTCCGCTGCCGGATCTCAACGCCGCCGACACGCCGGCAATCGATGACGTGGCATATAACGAGGACGAACAAGCCTCGCGCGTCGCCGCCGACCTGGAAGCCGTGTTCGACGTGCCGGTGCAGGTTTCGGCGGTGCTCGGCCGCTCCAAGATGGATATTGGTGAGTTACTAAAGCTCGGGCCCGGCACCGTGCTGGAACTCGATCGCCGAGTCGGCGAAGCCATCGACATCTATGTCAACAACCGGCTGGTGGCGCGCGGCGAGGTCGTGTTGGTGGAAGACAAGCTTGGCGTAACCATGACGGAAATCATCAAGGCGGAACGCGCCTGATTCACGACACGGCGCATGACGGGCGCGAACAGACGAACAGGAGACTACTATGCGGCTTCTCATCGTTGGCACACTGAAGGGCCAGCTTACGACGGCCACCAAGATCGCCATGGAAAATGGCGCTTCCGTTACGCACGCGGAAGATCACGAACAGGCGATGCGCGTGTTGCGCGGCGGCAAGGGCGCCGACCTGTTGCTGGTCGATGTCGCCCTCGACATCCGCGATCTGGTGATGCGGCTGGAGGCCGAACACATCCACGTGCCGATCGTCGCCTGCGGCATCTCCAACGACGCCCGCGCCGCGGTCGCCGCCATCCACGCCGGCGCCAAGGAATACATCCCGCTGCCGCCCGATCCGGAATTGATCGCCGCGGTGCTCGCCGCCGTCGCCAACGACTCGCGCGATCTGGTCTACCGCGACGAAGCGATGGCCAAGGTGATCAAGCTGGCGCAGCAAATCGCCGGCTCCGACGCCTCCGTCATGATCACCGGCGAATCCGGCACCGGCAAGGAAGTGCTGGCGCGCTACGTCCACACCCGCTCCAACCGCTCCAGAAAGCCGTTCATCAGCATCAACTGCGCGGCGATACCCGAGCATCTGCTTGAATCCGAGTTGTTTGGCCACGAGAAGGGTGCGTTCACCGGCGCCATCGCACGTCGTATCGGAAAATTCGAGGAAGCCACCGGCGGCACGCTGTTGCTGGACGAAATCTCCGAAATGGATGTGCGGCTGCAATCCAAATTGCTGCGCGCCATCCAGGAGCGCGTGATCGATCGCGTCGGCGGCACCCGGCCGGTGCCGGTCGATATCCGTATCGTCGCGACCTCGAACCGCAACCTGGCCGATGCCGTGCGCGAAGGCACGTTCCGCGAGGATCTGCTGTTCCGGCTCAACGTCGTGAACCTGAAGATACCGCCGCTGCGCGACCGCCCGGCGGATATTCTCGAACTGGCACAGCACTTCGCCAAGAAATATGCCGACGCCAACGGCGTGCCGTTGCGCCCCATTTCCGCCGATGCCCGTCGGGTGCTGACGTCGAACCGCTGGCAGGGCAACGTCCGCGAACTGGAAAACACCATGCATCGCTCGGTGCTGATGGCGCAGGGCGACGAGATCGGCGCCGACGCCATCCTGACGCCGGACGGTGACCGTCTCGACCTTGCCAAAACCGTGCCGGCGGTGGCGCATGCCACTTTCGCCGCCGAACAGGTGACCCGTGCGCTGGTCGGACGTACGGTAGCGGATGTCGAGCGCGATCTTATTCTGGAGACGCTGAAACATTGCCTCGGCAATCGCACCCACGCCGCGAATATCCTCGGCATCTCGATCCGCACCCTGCGCAACAAGCTCAACGAATATGCCGACGGCGGACTGCCGATCACGCCCGCGGGCGCCGGCGAATATCAACGGACCGCCGCGACGGTGTGATCAGGGCGTCTCCGCCGTCATTGCGAGGAGCCAACGGGTCCGGCCTTCGGCCGGCCCGATGATAAACTCCGCGACAAAGCAATCCAGACTGCGTTTCCACACCGATGGATTGCTTCGCTTGCGCTCGCAATGACGTCGGTATTTTTATGAGTAATCGGGTGCGTCGGGCTTGCGGAAGATGTGGATCGGATCTCCAGGCTGAAGCTCACGTCCGGTGAATGCCGCATAGGCGTAAAGCGCGAGATAACCGATCGCGAGCGCGCCAATCCCATAGAAAATCCAGACCGCGAAACGTTTCATCAGGTGACGGCGCCTTGCTGCGCCACCCGGGCGACATGCCGCTGCCACAGCCACAACAGCGGCACGAAGATCAATCCCACGATCAGGTTGTACATGATGCCCACGGTCGGCACGCCGTGTCCAATCACGGACAGCAGGCGTGAAAGCGTGCCAAATACCAGAATGAACGTCACCAGTGCAACCCGATCGCCGCGCTGCTCGATCTGCCGAATGCACGACCAGTAGATCAGGCCGATCGCAAGCAGCATCCCCTTGAGAGAACGAACGTAGCTGTCCATCACCACATCGCCGGACAAATCGGCATACATGGTGCCAAACAGGACCCCGGTGAGCCCCAGGCTCACGCCCGCAAGGCCTGCAGCCGCCACCGCGATCTGAAGAAGCGTGCGTTCCATCGCCTGACCCCCTCGCGGTCCCGAAATCGCGGGCTGCTGCGGGCGTTTTAGTCCGCTGACGCGCAAAACACCACCGCCTGAATTCCCCCAGATCATCGCATGCATTTCCGTACAACCTAGCGCTGCGCCACCTCGGTTGCGGTCTGGGTCGCCGAGACGGAATCCATCGCAACCTCCTGGGGCGCAACAACCGCTCCTGGACGGACCCGCTGCAATCCCTTGACGACGATCCGTTCGCCGGGATGGAGACCGCTGGTCACCACGCGCATTCCGTCGATCGATACGCCGAGCGCCACCTCCCGGTATTCAGCCTTGCGGTCCTTGTCGACGACCATCACGAATTTCTTGTTTTGGTCGGTGCCGACAGCGCGTTGGCTGATCAACAGCGCCGGCTCGGCTTTGGGCTGCCCCATCAACAGCCGGGCGAACTGGCCGGGCATCAGGCGGCCGTCGGCGTTATCGAACACCGCCCGCACCCGCACCGTACCGCTGCGCGCATCGACCTGGTTATCGATCAACTGCATACGTCCCTTGTAGGGCGTGCCCTCCGACGTGCCCGTGCCCATCTGCACCGGGATGCGTCCAATTTCCGAAGGCGTCGATTCGTCTGCGAGCGTCTTCAACGCGCGTGTCACCACCTGCTCGTCGGCATTGAAGCTGGCATAGATCGGATTGATCGACACCAGCGTCGTCGGCACCGGCGTGCCGGGTCCTGCGGCGATTGCCGGCAGGATCTGACGCGGCCGATCTCGCGCGCTATATCTCGGCGATTTTGCAAGGCATGGCGGTTCGGGCGGCAGGCGGGACCAGCCGCGAACAATTGCGCAAGATCGCCGAGATGGCGTTGCGAACATGGCCGCCGACTGCGAGCGCGGCGCTCGTCTGACTTTAGACGAGTTCGCACACTCCGCATAAGCTTCGATGGCACGCCCGGCGGAAACGCCAATCCAGCAACAGGCCCGCAGCGAAGATAATGCGTTTCACGCCGCCGCAACTCCTTTGGCGGCACCGCGCTCGGCAATCAGCTTGCGTGTCAACGGAATCAGTTCGCGGCCATATTCGATGGCATCGATCAGCGGATCGAAGCCGCGGATCAGGAAATGGCTGACCCCGAGGTCGTAATAGTCGCCGAAGACTTCGGCGACCTGCTCTGGCGTTCCGACCAGCGCGGTGGTGTTGCTGTTGGCGCCGGTGAGTTTTGCCATTTCGGTCCAGAGGCGCTTGTCGATGCGGGTGCCCTGCTCGGCGAGTTCAAGCAGCCGTCGCGCGCCCGCGGTCGCGTGACCGTCCGCCGGCCTGCGATAGCCGGTCTTGTCCTGCAGGGCCGTTGCCCGCGCCAGAATCTCCTCGGCCTTGGCCCAGGCCTTTTCCTCGGTGTCGGCCAGAATGGGGCGAACCGACAGACTGAATCGCGGGGTCGGCCGGCCGTGTTTGGCGGCTGCCACCCGAACCCGCGACGTTACATCGCGTACCTGCCCATAGGATTCGCCCCATAGCGCGAAGGTGTCGGCATGCTTGCCCGCGACCTCGATCGCAGCATCGGAGCCACCACCGACGAAGGTATAGATGCCTCCAGCTTGATAGGGCTTGATCTGGGAAAAGCCTTTCTCGACCTTGTAGTATTTGCCGTTGTAGTCGAACGGTTTTTCACTGGTCCATTCGGCGCGGACAATATCGAGG
>WNFF01005491.1_pt1 | contig 10345 bp, 9 predicted proteins | sample 5400441 | NCBI WGS metagenome assembly WNFF01 (sample SAMN13153345, study PRJNA577476) | soil metagenome | isolation source: 120 cm saprolite under Douglas fir tree site 2 hole 3 replicate 1 | place: USA:California | collected 2015-04-18
CGGCCCCGAGCCCCAGGGGAGCATCTCGGGAATCCGTTTGCGGAGAACCCTCCTAACGAATTCCTGACAAACTTCTCAGGACTTTTTAGCCTTTCGTCTCCGACTCTTTACTTGTCCGGGCCAACCATTCACACCAGTCCGGGTGAGGTCCTTATGTCGCTTACGGTATTTCTGGCGTTTGGCATTCTTGGATGCGACTTCTTGCTCTATGTCTTGTTCCAGTGGATATACGGTGAGAAGCACAGAAATCACGCCCGCCGAGTGGCCGCACGTCGTGAGAGACGCCGAGCCGTCTCCGGCAAAAAGGTAAAAGAGGCGAGGGTACTCCCGTTTCCGCAACACCCGATGCATTACCGAACCGGCTACTTTTGATCGCGCTCTGCGCGAAAACAGGGCTAAGTACGCATTCTGTAGTGGCTGGTCTTCAGACTCGTGCTTGAAATGACTTGTTCATTGCGGCACACCATTCTTGGCTGTGGTCTTCCTCGCGCAATGTCACGCCTGCAGGGGGCGGGGCGCTGTTCTGATTGGGCGTCCCAGATTGGGACGTGTTGCCTCCGAAAGCCGTCAGCAGATAATCGATTTCTCTCGGCCTGAATGACACCTCTATGGTCGATGCAATCTCGATGTCGCCGCCGACCATGGCGAAGGGGTTGCCACTCGGAGATCGACTGACGTTTTGTCTGTTCGCGTCTCGGTCTCAGCAGTCAAAGCTGTTGTTGATGTTTGCATCCCTGGAGAATCAATCCTTCATGCTAGGCAGGTTTTCACTTTGGAGCAGATCGCGCGCAGCGCCAGCATGGCCAACGCGATCACCAGCGAAACTACAAGCCCCCAGCGCAGATGCATCGAAGTTCCCTCAACTTTGGACACTCTTTCATTGAACTGTAGCCAATTCGTCTGGACCCATCTTGGAAGAAAGTTCGCTCAATTGCTTGCTTACATCCAGTGTTTTTCCGGCGAGAGTATACAAGCTATTCGCTTTGACCAGGTCACGCGGAACGCCCGTACCTGTCGAATACAGCCCCGCAAGGTTGAATTGCGCGTATGCATTTCCCTGCTCCGCGGCCCAACTCCACAATTTGACCGCCTCCTGCAAATCCCGGCCGACTCCCTCACCGCGGACGAACATGGCTCCCAATCGCGTTGCGCAATTGGTGTCACCCTGGTCTACAGCTTGGCGATACCATGCGGCTGCTTCCTGGTAATCAGCTTTGACGCCTTGACCGAGTTCGTAGATTTCACCGAGAGCTGCTTGTGCCTGCATCGATCCGTGTTCGCCGGCAAGCCGGTACTGCCGTAGCGCTTCTGCAGCGTCTTGCTTCACACCTTGGCCCGTCTCATACATGACTCCCAGTCCGTACTGAGCATCGGCATTACCTGCTTCCGCCGCTTTTCTAAACCATTTCACGGCTTCCACCGCATCCGCAGGAACTCCCAGCCCGCGAGCGTAGAAGATCCCAAGACTTGTTTGCGCTTCTGGACTGTGCTTCTTGACGGCTTTAAGGGTCAGCTGGAGTCCTTTGTTTAGGTCCTGCGGCACGTCTTGGCCGGTGGCATAGAGGTAGCCAAGGGCGGCCATGGCCGTAGGACATTCCGCATCCGCTGCACGATGGATCCAATGCAGGCCATCCTCGGTGCTCTTCTTCACGCCCTCACCCCGGAGATAAAGAAGCCCGAGATTCAATTGCGCTACGGGGTTCCCATCGGTGGCGGCGCGCATGTACCACTTGGACGCTTCCACGAGATCCTTGACTCCTTGCGGGCCAGTTTGGTACAGATGCCCGAGGTTGTTTTGTGCTCCGGGATCGCCGCTGTTCGCCGCCATGCGATACCACCGGATCGCTTCATAAATATCTTTATCGACTCCGTTGCCAAAGTGGTACGCCAAACCGAGTTGGAATTGCGCTGCGGTATTTCCAGCGTCGGCCTTCTTGGTCAATCCCTTCAGATCGATTCGCGATGATTTCTGGGTCGATGGCGCGGTTAACGATTGGGCCTTTGCGAAGTCCGGGTGCACGATCGTGAGCAGCAATGCAATCAATAAAAGTTCCCTGCGCATAACTACCTTTCCTTTAGGCACTGCCTAAACAAGGCATCCCCGGTCCTATTCCTACTTCGCGCGAGGAACTCACCCAGGTCCTCCCGTTGTTCACTCAATATTTGGACCAGCGACCAAACCAGTTGCAGCCTGAATCTCCTGCACCAAGCGCCGCATATCCACGCCAGCTCGCCATTGGCTTCCGGCATGGTGGGAATGCAAGCGTGCTGCCACGAAGAAAACAGATTCACAACTCGCCGCTTGAGGCCGCAAGTGATTGAATCAAGGAGGAATGTAGATCGACCGCAACGTTCCATGCGCCGCGAGCTACAAAATCGGCCTGTCGTCGCACCGCGTAGGTGTCGAACCGTCGGACAGTTGTTGGGGCGAGTGTCAAAGTCAACGACACGCGGCCGTCTATGGCGGCCTCCCCAACCCATCCAACCTGCACGCGTTCAAGCACTTGCGCCCCAACTCCCAGCCTCAGGCGCGGGTGGCAAACCACAGCACTACTCAACCTGCTTGACGGGTCTCGCCGATATTTGTTCCGAAGACTTAACAGTGTGGTAATTCTGTTATATTCTGCTTGTGGGCATCCACTCAGCTCCCGGGGGATCGATGCTACCCGGTCTTCGTCTGCGGCAAGCCCGCGAGCGACTCGGACTCACCTATCGAGATGTAGAGCGCGCCAGCTACGAATTGGCCGCGCGCCGAGGACGTCCCGACTTCATTCTCCACATTAGCCGGCTGGCGGATATTGAAAACCGGGGAGTTGTGCCGGGTCTACACAAATTGTATACGCTGGCGGCCATCTACAGGTTGAACCTGCTGGAACTCTTTCGCTGGTACGATGTCCCCATTGAGGAGTGTTTTCATGATGGAACATCGTTCCCCGTGCCGCAGACGCATCTGATGGCGGCGCCGAGGTCGCTGCGGATACCGATGAAATTTGACCCGGCGTTCGATCCGCGGCGGACGGAATTCCTGTCGCGGATGGTGGAAAAGTGGAGCCACTTTGAAGGTGTGCTCACGAACGGCCATAGTCACCAAATCTATGGATACATCGGCACGTCCGACCGGCGAATGACGCCGCTGCTGCGTCCTGGGAGCATCGTGCTGGTGGATGCGTCGGTACACAAGATCGATGATGGGGATTGGACGACCGAGCATGACCGGCCGATGTACTTCGTGGAGGTGCGCGGCGGATATCGTTGCGGGTGGTTCCATCAGGAAGGCTCGCGGCTGGTGATGCAGCCGCACCCACTATCGCATTGTTTGCCGGAGACGTGGCGCGTGCCGGAAGAGGCGGAAATCGTGGGGCGTGTGACGGGTGTGGTTACACGCTTGAATGAGCCGGAAAACACTCCTCATTGAGGATCTCCAGAAGAGCACGGAGATTCGAGCAGAAGAGTTCCTTGAGATAATCCGGCGCTGCTTCTGGCAGAAGAACCCGGTAGGCTTCGATGCGGCGCCAGTGAGAAACCGCGACAGCCAACCCACCTTCCATTCCCACGAGACAGGCCCGCAAATCCTCCTGCTGGCTGGAGAGTGGCGTTTCAAGTATCCGTTCGAAAAGCTGTTCATGGCAAAGCTGCAGAGCTTGCTGGATTGCCGCATCCGGATAAAGCGCGGCGAGGCCGGCATGCTCATATCTGCCGCTGGAGAGATCTCGCAAGGAAGCCAGGTAGGCCAGCCGGGCAAATAGCCCGGGAATGCCCGCAAGAGTTGTCAGTGTGAAGTCCTGAATGACCCGGCGGTTTTGCTGGAACTGTGTAAGCGTTCTCATGCCGCCCTGTGTTCCGCATACGGAACATTTTCAAGTACAGAACCCCGCCAAAACTCTCCCTCCTCACGATGGCCTTGAGGAGGGCTCCACCCATGAAAAAAACAACACTCGCCGTGGCAGTTCCTGTCTTGGCCGTTTTGATGGTACTGCCTGTTGTGCGGTCCGTCAAGCTCCCAGCCGGTAAACCCGTCACAATCGATCGAACGATGAGCGCCGATGGCTGGCCCATGTCGTCGCTCCTGCCAAAACCATCTTCAATGGACGCCGGTACACTCGTGGCTGATGGGAACCCGTTCCCTCCCTTTCCGCCCAAGTCGGCCGTAACACTATTTGCCGACGGGAACCCGTTTCCTCCTTTTCCGCCCAAGTCGGCCGTAACGCTATTTGCCGACGGGAACCCGTTCCCGCCTTTTCCGCCTAAGACGGGGCAAACTCTCGTGAGTGCATGAGATTGCTCAAACATCTCGACCGGAAGTAAGTGAACTCTTTTCTTTAGTACTTTCCTGCTATCGCGGCGGCGCATCCGGGCTATTTACCAACCAGGTAAAAGATGCTAGGATGCGCCCGTGATGGCAGACCCCACACAGTTCCGGCAGTTATTGTGGGCCGCAAACACAGGAGTTGGAATCTTTCTCCTCGTCGTGCTGGAAGTCCGCAAGAATTACCGCGTTTATCCGGCTTTCACCTTCTACATTGTGATGAACTTGACGCAAGCTGCCCTTTTGTACGCCACCTATCGCCGATGGGGCTTTTATTCAGTGGCCTTATGGCGCGTGGGCTGGGGAACGCAGGCTGTGGTGGTCTGTGCGCGGGCGCTCGCCGTAGCAGAGGTGTGCAGGCATCTCCTCGGCCGCTACCCGGGAATCTGGGCGCTTGCCCGGCGCATTCTGCTTGCGTGTGCGGCCCTTGTGCTGTTGTATTCCGGCCTGGCAGCGAGGCATCAGTGGAAACTTGCACTGGTTAGCGCCGACCGAGGCCTCGAACTGGCGATTGCAGCCGTGATCGTTGTGCTCTTCCTTTTTACCCACTATTACGAAGTGGAAGCGAACCCTGCGGATCGTTTGTTGGCGTTGGGCTTTTGTCTCTATTCGTGTCTGTGGGTTGTGGATAATACGATTCTGGAGCGCTACCTTAATGGCTATGCCGCTCTGTGGGTTCATCTCCAGATGCTGGCGTTTTTGGCAAGCCTGATCCTTTGGACTTGGGCCCTTCGAAAATCACAAACCGAGACTGCTGCACAGGAGGATCTCCTCCCGCTTGGGGTTTATCAATCATTGGCACCGCAGATCAACCTGCGATTGCGATCGCTAAATGATGAGTTGTATAAAATCTGGAAGCCGGAGGTTCCCCGGCATTGAGTCTCACCTTAAATTTATTCTTCGGTTTCGTCGCCATCCTGCTTCTTGCGCTCGGCTGGGCACTGAGGTCGCCCCGGAAGCAACGGAAACTTGAGGCCGATCCGCGCCCGTTGGAAGAGCTTGGCCAGCGCCACGTAACCTATTTGCCGCAGATCCGGCAAGCCTTCGCAACGACGGACTACGAATTCCTCTCCGAGAAAGCCTCACGCGAAGTACAGCGGCGAGTTCGCCGCGAGCGCCGGGGTGTCGCGCTCGCCTATCTGGCTGCGCTGCGCGGGAATTTCCAGAGTCTGTTGCGGATGGCGAGAGTGATTGCCGCGCTGTCTCCGGAAGTGGTCGCGGTACAGGAGTTCGAAAGGCTTCGTCTCACGGGGATGTTTGCCTGGCGATACCAGATGATTCGATGGAGACTCTGGACGGGCCTGGCCCCGATGACGCAACTGGACGGCCTGAGTAATCTGGTCAGCGGGCTAAGCGTTCGACTGGAAATGGCGGTGCAAGAACTCGGGGAGCGCGCCGCGGCCGCCGCGGAGTTGGCTTCATCGATGAATCGCCGCGGCTTGGACATTGTTTAGCAGCAATTCATCCACTGCCGCCAGAAGATCGGTCGCCTTGAAAGGTTTCTGAAGAATCTGACGACCGTTTCCGGCCATATGCTCGCCTGCGTCTTCTGACGGCGCAACGGCACACATCCAGATCAATTTGTGGCTGAGCGCGGGCTTATACTGGGCCAGCCATTCGCCCAACTTGTCCCCGTTCGCATCATCGGAAATCTGTACATCCGCGACGATCAGATCGAAGTCCTCTTTCTCAAGCAGGGCACGGGCTTCGCAAATGTCTCTTGCCGTTTGTACGCGATGATCGCGGCCTCGAAGAATGGTCCCGACAGCTTCCAGCACGGAATCATCGTGATCCACGAGGAGGATTCGTCCATCCCTCCCTAAGATGGCCGTCTGCCCCGCGGTAGAGATTGGAAATGCCGCGGGTTGAAGAGGCAACTCGATGGTAAACGACGCGCCACGGGTCGGGATATTCCTGACGCGAATGGTCCCCCCATGTTCCGTGATGATTCCATAGCAAATGCTCAGGCCCAGACCCGTTCCTTTGCCGACTGGTTTCGTCGTGTAGAAGGGATCGAAAACACGCGAAGCGTCTTTCACGCCGGGTCCGCTGTCGATGAACTCAATGCAAAGGCGGTCGCCATTGAGCCCGGTGCGTACCCAAATATCGCCTTCGGTCGAATGTTCGAGGATGGCGTCCACCGCATTGTTCACCAGGTTCAGAAAGACCTGTTGGAGCTGATGTGGATCGGCGGACGTGACTGGGAGATTTTCCGCCAGGTCCAGGTGGACGCGGATGTTGTGCATACGCAGGTCATAATCACGCAGCGCCAGCGTCTCTTCGAGGGCTTGGTTGATCTGCACGGGGCCACGCTCAGGCTTGTGCTGGCGGGCGAAGCTCAGGAGATTCTGCACGATGCGGTGCGTTCGCTGTGCCTGCTTGTAAAGTTTGTCGGCATACTCGATGCCCTGCTGTCCCATCTGCCCGCTGGAGGTCAACAACTGGCTGTAACCAAGGATGGCGGTAAGCGGGTTGTTCAATTCGTGCGCGACGCCGGAGATTAGCTGGCCCACCGCCGCCAGCTTTTCGCTGTGGAGCAGCTGCTCCTGGGTACGGCGCAGGTTTTCGTAGGCCTGGCGCGTCTCCTCATAGAGGATCGAGCGCTCGATGGCGCTGGAAATCTGGCTGCCGACGGCGATAAGCAGGTTCACGTCGGCCGCAGAAAACTCGCGGGGCGCGCGGCTGCCGACCACCAGACCTCCGATGACGCGGTCTTTGGACCACAGAATGACGACGTAAGCGGCGACAATCTCCTCTCTTGCCTGTACATCGCGGAAAATCGGCGGCAACGACAAACCCTGGACAGAAAGAAAAGTCGCGTGCACCGCCTTGATGTGCTGCATCAACTCCGGCTTCACGGGGACGGGCACAAAGTGCCTTGAGATTTCCGAACGATGGCCGACCGCCGCGATGCGCCGTAACTGCGTGCCATCCTGCTCGAACAGATAGAGCGAGGTGGCATCCAGCTTGAACAGCTCGGCCATCTGCCCCAGCGTTCGATGCAGCGAATCGCTCAGGTCCAGCGATTCGGTCAGCGTCTGGGCGATCGAATTCAACACCAGGAGCTCGCGATTGCGGCGCCGTACTTCGAATTCGGCCTGCTTCCGCTCAGTAATGTCGAGCAAGAATCCCTGATACGCCGTCACATTGCCCGCGGCATCCCGGATCGCGATGGAAGACTCCAGCATGGTGCGTATTTCGCCGTCCTTGCGCCGCATTTCGAATTCGAAGTCGGCGACCGTGCCATGCTGTTGCAAGAGCTTTTTGAGCCGTTCGCGATCCGGGATGTTGGCATAGAACGCGCCGGGAATGTCTACCGCCAGCAGTTCCTCGCGGTTCTCATAGCCGGTCATTCGAAGAAGCGCATCGTTGAAATCCAGGAAGCGCCCCTGAGGCGTGGAGATAAACACGCCTTCTTGAACGTTGGACACCAGCGTTCGATATTTTTCCTCCGCGCGCTTTCGATCGGTGATGTCTTTCAAGACGTGGACGGTTCCGAGCTGCAGTCCGCTTGGATCCGCAATTGTGGAGTTGGAGGCCAGGAAATAGCCAGGCAACCATGGATCGGGCTCGTCGCCTTCCCCGCCAACTCCCTCGCAGTAAGGGCAACTTTTGTAACCAGCGTTTTGAACCGGGAGGAGTTCCGTGACGCTTCGGCCGACAAGAGCGCTCCCCTCACGCCCCAGCAGTTGGCTGAGCCGCTGATTGCTGCGCAGAATGCGTCCCGAGCGATCGTGGACCAGGATCGGGTCGCCAATGGAATCGAAGGTGTACTCCCACTGACGCTGCACGGCGGAGACTTGTTCAAACAAACTCACGTTCTGCAGCGTCAAGCCGAGCAAGTTCGCGATGTTAACAAGATAGGATAGCTCGTCCGGGTGAAACTGTCCCTCGCGCGTCGAACCGACGGCGATGACTCCCAATAGCCCTTGCTTGCCGGGAAGAGGCAGAGTAACCAGCGCTTTCAATCCGGCTTCGTCCGCTCTTTTCCGGGCCGTGGGATCCCACTCCTCGTCGGACTGCAGGAATTGGCACTCCCCCTTCAACACACGCTGCGCCCAGGGCTCCATCGCGGAAAGTTTGGCATAGCGAGTTATGTACGACTGGTCAAATCCTACCGCTGCCCGCGCCACGAGTTGCGCCGAACTCCCTTCGCCTTCCTTCAGCCGGACAATACCGTGTGTGGCGCCGAGACTTTCCACAAGATGCGATAGTACCTGGTCAATGACCTCCTGGACGGAAAGCGTTTGCGTGCTCGCGGCGGTCAAGAGCGTCAGGCGCCGCATCTTGTCGTTCAGTTCTTCGCTTCGAGTGCGGGCGCCTTCCAGGACAACCACCGCCATGGCGATTCCCAAGGCCACTCCCAGTAAATGATCGAACGCCACGCGCATCAGGAAGAGCGGGCTATCCAGCCAGAGCGGACGGTCGAGTCCATGCAGTCCGCCCAACAGGAATATCCCTGCTAGCAGCTGCGCCCCGTGACTGCGGCGCGCCATCTCCGACCTCCACATTCTCCAGCCGGCAAGCAGGCAAAGTACCGTCTCGAAAATGGCGGTTTCCCAATGCAGAGAACCAACCTGCTGCGGGCCCCTCCGCTCGATATAGTAGATGGCTGTGAGGATCAAGCCGATCACGGGAACCGGAGACCACATTCGCCGCTCCGAGCTTGCCGCGCTGTGCACCACGGCTACCAGGAAGAGCAGCAAGCCGGCGGCCTGCGCCAAAACGATTGCGAGACTCAATCCTGGAAGCTGACGAATCAGCACCGCCACTTCGCACAACGAGGAGAAAGTAAAGCAGCACCACCCGGTAAGCCAAAAACGGAAATATCCCGCATGGTGATCGCGGCGGAAAAGAAGAAAGAGCACCAGCAAGATGATCGAGGCTGTTGCTTCGAAGAAAGCGATCCCTAACAAGCCTTGATTCGCCAACACCATGCCCCGCCCTCCCGGCTGGTAGTGCCGTCACTGCGGTGATCGTGCTGCCGCGAAGCTTGTTACGGACGGCGAGAAAACTCCAAATGATGACCCTTCATTGACGCTAACACGCTATTTTCTGACTAGGCAAGTCCGCACCATTTCTGTGTGCCGTCACATATAATGACTATTGAGGGCCAACCAACGTGGAGATGGAAAACATACTCGTCGTGGACGATGAGGAAGCGATCCGAGAGGTCGTTTCGACCATGCTCGAATCGAAAGGCTATCACTGCACCGCCGTGCAGAACGGCCGCTTCGCGCAGGACCAGGTCAAGAGGGCAAAGCCCGACCTGGTCTTGAGCGACATGATCATGCCGGAGATGGACGGGATCCGGCTGCTCGAATGGATGCGGCAATACGATCCGGAAGTGCCGGTGATCATGGTCACCGCCATCCACGACATTTCCACCGCGCTGGAAGCCATTCGCCGCGGCGCCTATGACTACATCCTCAAGCCCTTCGAAAAGGATCAGCTCTTTCTGGGCGTTGGCCGGGCGCTGCAGCACCGCCGCCTGATCATCGAAAACCGCAACTATCAGCGCAACCTGGAGCAGCTCGTCGAGGAGCGCACCGCACAGCTCACCGCAAAGCACGTGGAACTCGAGCAGTCCTATGACGACACGCTCGAAGCCCTCGGAAGCGCCCTGGACTTGAAGGATGCCGAAACGGAAGGACATTGCCAGCGGGTCACCGCGTTTTGCATATCGATCGCGAGGGCCATGCCCGTGCCGGATCCCTATCTGCCCATACTCGCGCGCGCCGCTTTCCTCCACGATATCGGCAAGATGGCCATTCCCGACGGCATTCTCCGCAAACCGGGTCCTCTGAATGACGACGAGAAGCAAATCATGCGCAAGCACTGCGAAATCGGCTACAACATGCTGATTCGCATCCCGTTTCTGCGCGATGCCGCGGAGATCGTGCTCGCACACCAGGAGTTTTTTGACGGCTCGGGTTACCCCCGGGGACTGAAAGGTGATCAGATTCCTCTCGGCGCGCGCATCTTTACCATCGCCGATTCGCTCGATGCCATGATCAGCGACCGTCCCTACCGCAGAGC
>WNFF01007034.1_pt1 | contig 10344 bp, 7 predicted proteins | sample 5400441 | NCBI WGS metagenome assembly WNFF01 (sample SAMN13153345, study PRJNA577476) | soil metagenome | isolation source: 120 cm saprolite under Douglas fir tree site 2 hole 3 replicate 1 | place: USA:California | collected 2015-04-18
TTCTGCGCTTACGCTGGCGTTTTCTCTTGTCCTTGTCTGGCTTTTGACTCACTGCCCTCTGATCCACTCTGCTGCAAGGCAGCCAGGACTTGCTCCGTTTTACGTTTAGCTCGCCTGCGCCCATAGAGCCGGGCACAAAACGAGGTGATGATCGCGACAAAGTCACCCATGAGGTCGTCTTCAGCAGTGTCGGCGGTGTTGACAATCACCAATTCACGTCCCTGCATGGCAAGCAATGTCTGAATGTAAGCGACCCCAAAGCGTGAAGCCCGGTCTTTGTGTTCGACCACGATTTGGCTGATTTTGGGGTCTGCGAGCAGAGCCAGGAACTTGGGACGCTGATCATTGATCCCACTGCCACACTCTTTGATGACTTTGGCCACTGACCAGCCTTGCGCATTGCACCAACTGGTCAGGCGTTCGGCCTGTATCTCCAGGTTCTTCTTGTTCTCGCTGTTGGAAACGCGGGCATACACCGCTACGGTCCGCGGAGGCGTCACACGCTGCCCCGGCGGTTCGACAATGACTGTTCCTGTGGGCAACTGGTAGCCAGGAAGTTGGCCTCGTTTCCACATGCGCCAGGCTGTGTTGTAACTGATCCCGATCCGCTTCGCATAGTTTGATAACTTCATGGATTCAGTGTAGCACATCTGTTCAAAAAATGCAAGAGATGGTTATATTTTGCTAGGGACGGTTACAAAAAATGAATACCATGCACAAGCCTGGCAAAAAGAGTGCTGATTCCTCTTGATGATATGCATATGTAGTACCAACACGAGGAATGTTACTATAAGACAATTTTTGAGTTCAACATATCAGCTGTGATAAATATTGCATATTCTTTTTGAAGAAGGAAGGTACATATGTTTATACCATCGATATACTCTCTCACTTTACCTCTTTTATCCTGACTTTATAGTGAAGGTGCTACGTGGTTGAGCAGGCGGTTATTAGTACAGCGACACAGGAGATTTCTCCTCCGGCCAAAACTGAATCCACACCATCAGCCGCCAGCGGACGCCTTATAAAATGGCAACTCCAACGCGAAGCACGAGCTCTTCTCCCCAATGAACGTGTAGCTTTTTGTATGCGCCGTGTCCGGGCAGCCAAAGTAGATGTATTATATTCACCAGTTCATCAATCAGCACATTACGGTGGGCTAATGGTTTGTGGCTCGGTCTGGCGTCGTCGTATCGAATTAGAGCAAGCAATAGCACGCTGCATAGCCAATGGTGGAGTAGTGTACCTCGCGACATATACAATAGCACATAAGCGTTATGATAACCTTTCAGAGCTACTCCGTTCATTTCTGGCAGCAAGGAAAAGAGCAAGACAAGGGCGCGCAGCTCAAAAACTTCGAGAGCGATTTGGAATAATTGGCACAGTCAGTGTACGTGAGGTAACATGGTCGAAACTGAATGGATGGCACCCGCATTGTCATGAACTGATATTCTTCAAGTCCGAGATCGATGCCGAAGCCTATGCCGAGATGGCCAGTAATCAATGGCAGAAAGCCGCAGAACATGAAGGCTTGAGTATGAATGAACACGGCTTCAGCCTGGAGCGGACCTACGGCGCAGTAGCTGATTATATTGCGAAGTTTGGTCGCGAGCCTCTTCACGCTTCCTGGAGCGCTGCGACAGAACTGACAAAAGCACACCTAAAGCGTGGTCAGAGTGAGGAGCATCTGACACCATTTGCAATGCTTTGGCGTATTTCACAAGGGTGCGACGAGTTGAAACCAGTCTTCATAGAGTATACGCGCTGGTTTAAGGGAAAACATCAACTGGTTTGGTCTGCTGGTCTACGCTCTGTGCTCTTAGATAATGAAGAGGAGAAGTCAGATCTCGAGCTAGCGCAAGAGCTAGCGTAACGGTTGTGCAATCAGAGGCGATTCGTTGAAAAATGGCAGAAATCTTCAAAATGGTAGTTGGTGCGGCGATGGCTGAACACCGACGACTCTGAGCAGCTGGCCTGCAAAGGCGCTCTGCTCGCTGAACTTTAACAACTTGCCTTCTGAATCCTCGCTGACCTGCGCCGAGACGTGCGCGGCCACGTGCACCTGGCGTTTGATGCCCAGCTTGCGCACATTCAGAGCATTTTCTGCTGGCTGCGCATGGGCCTGCAACCAATGAGCAGCCCAGCGAATGAAATTCGCCGCGAACAGGACAAAGGCCTCCTGAAGAGCGATGGCCGGTTCGGAACGCACTTTGAGGTGGTGCAGGGAGAACACCTGCTTGCTCTCTTTAATCCCAGCCTCAATCGTCTGCCTGCCGTTGTACTGCTGGAACCACCTCGGCAAATCCTCTGTCACCGGCTGAGCACCGAAATGAAACAAGGCGCTGTGCTTCAGAGTTTTGCCGGTGTAGAAGCGCGAAAGCCGCGACATCTAAAGCGTAGGGGCAGTGTTTGAGTTGCAGAGCGGGCCAGGCCACCAGTTCGGCGTTGGCGCCCACGCGCGTCCAGGCAGTGGTGTCGTCTACCTGCTGCTTGAGATAGGCCACGGTCTTGTGGCTGTGGGGTTTGGTATAGAGATCGTAGCCCATCTCGATGAGCAGAGCCACGTTCTCATACGTGCCGAAACCTGCATCCAGGCGGAACTCTGCTTCAACCGCTTCGGCGTTGGCGGCATTGTCCTGCTCAAAACGCAGCAAACGCTGGTAGAAGACAGCGAGCTCGGCTTGCTGTTGGCTCCACTGGGCCGTGGTCTTGTCCAAGCGGAGTTGGGCTTGCTTGCAGGCAGACGTTCGACTGGCTGCGCGTTTGACGATCACTTGCAGGCGCTGGCGCGCCTGGGCCAGGCGGCTGGTCGGGCGTTCTGCCCGTTGGCGGGTCTGGTAGTCCTCTTCGAGCTCATCCACTTGCTGCTGGTACACTTGCACCTGCTGCTCTGCCGCTACCAGCAGCGCCTTGGTCTGCTTCACAGCTTGCTTCTGCTTTTCCAGTCGCTCGCCGGTTTGGGTCACCACCTGCTCGAATGCGGCAATGCGCTGGCGGAGTAACTCCGTGCGCCGTCGAGGCCGCAGTCGAAGGCGAGCCTCGGCGGCCAGTACGAGCGCTTCGGCCTGCGTGCAAGACACGGTATCGCCTGGGTGATGGGCCACCGACAGCCACAAGCGCCCATACGTTGGGCGAGGCCTCGCTGACGACGCCCGCCTGGTAGCCCAGCCGGATTTCGTCATCCATATGCCCAAACGCTGCATTGGGATAGGTCTGGCTGGTATTGGAAACGGGAAGGCCGGTCAGATCGCCATCCAGGCGCAGCCGATTTCCCTGCAAGCGCAGCAACTTTACCTCAGCAGTGAGGTAGGGCTGACTGATCTGTTCCAATGCCTGGACGATCTGCTTGACCTCCTCCCAGCTCAGTCCACTCAGCGTTCGACTCACACCGCTGTAATCGGCCCAGGCGGGTTGTGCCCAGGCTTGCGCCACCGCCTGATCCTTATCCAAGGGATGCGCTGCCAGGCTGATGTCCTGCAAGTGCTGCAGCCCAGCCAGAATGGCCACCAGAAATTCCAGCACCTTGGTCTGAGGCCGATGATGATAGTGCTTTTGCTTGAGGGATACCGCCTGGAGTTGCTGGATCAAGCCGATCTGTTCGGCAAACCAGCCCCAAGCCACCAGAAAGGCATGCTGAGTGTTTTGGATGAGAGTTTCGCTGTTGCTCATGACCGTTCCTTGCTTCAATGCGCATATTCATGAGCATACCGCACCCAGATTCAGTTGGTAAGGTACGAAAAATTTTGCTGTTTTGGACCGTTTTTCATGCTTCGGCCTCTGATTGCACAAAACTTACGCTAGGTTTTGCAAATTCTGCAAAATCCTGATTACCTTCGGGGTCTTCTTACAACCAAATATTGACAAAAAGCCAGGCATCCTTTACTGTAGCGTAAACGAAGCATTCGTAAGCAACGGAGAAGGAGTGGTGGCTGATGGAAGAAATCCACAATCGGGAAGAAGGGTCGCCTGCCTCGTCCATTGATTTCACTATAGGTCAGCTTGTAGCCTTGCGCTCAGACCCGACCCGTGTAGGTGTGATTATTAACGTCTTGCCTGGAACTCCCGAAAATCGGTATCACGTCTTTTTAGATAACACTCCAGCGACCTATTATGCCAGTCAACTTCAACGATTTGAGCCGCCTTCTCCTTCGTCTGTTATTACCCCGCTGCCCGCGTTTCATGCCTATATGACCGCCCTCCAACTCAACCACCCCAGTATCGCTGCGCTTTACTCCCTGAATGCGGCCCGCGTTAACTTTGTCCCCTATCAATTTAGACCCGTGCTCAAATTCATTCATGCAGATCGACCTCGTCTCCTCATTGCTGATGAGGTCGGAGTAGGCAAAACCATTGAGGCCGGCCTTATTCTACGTGAACTCCAGGCGCGGAAGGACGTACATTCCGTTCTCATTATTTGCCCAAAGCCACTCGTCAGCGAACGCAAATGGCAAATCGAGATGAAGCGCTTCGACGAACACTTCATCCACCTTGATGGCCCTTTTTTGCGGCATTGTATTAAAGAAACGGATCTGGATGGAACATGGCCTGAACAGTACTCCAAAGCCATCTTACCCTTTTCTCTCTTCGATCAGGCGCTCCTCTTCGGCGATACTCTCAGAAAAAACAGAGGAGGCATGATCGGACTGCTTGAATTGAGCCCACCCCCGCATTTTGATCTCGTTATCGTAGATGAAGCACATCATCTTCGTAATACAAATACGGCTACCCATCAAGGAGTGCGCTACTTTTGTGAACAAGCAGAAGCCGTCATTTTTCTCAGTGCCACGCCTATTCAGATGGGTACGAATGATCTCTTTGTCCTCTTAAACCTCCTGCGGCCAGACCTCATTCTCGACAAAAGCAGTTTCGATCATATGGCCGAGCCCAATCCTTTCATCAATCAGGCAATAGAAGCCGCGAGGGCAAACACGCCGGATTGGCCCCGGCAAGCGCGAGAATTCCTTCAGGCATCAATACAAACTCCCTGGGGACAAGCACTGTTCCGAAATAACCCAACATTTCAACGACTATCCACAGATTTGGAAACTGAGCAGCTTACTGAACAAAAGCGGATTGCGTGCATCCAGGAGATGGAACAACTACACACCTTTTCTCACCTTCTCAATCGTACAAGAAGGCGCGATATCGGAAATTTCACAACACGCAAGCCGGAAACTGTCACTGTCCACTTTACCCCCCAGCAACAATACTTCCATGATAGGTTATTGACCATCCAACACAACATCTTGCGCCGTACCTATGGCGATATCAATGTCAAATTTCTGATGACGACCATTCGCCGGCAGGCAGCCAGTTGCCTGTATGGTCTTGTCCCCCTCCTACAGAGTATCCTCAGTCGCCATATCGACTCGATGATACTTACAGAGGCCGATGATAGCGGAGAATCTCTTTTTGAGACAGTATTTACCTCTCTCGAACCAATTGAAGAGCAAATCCGTTCAGTTTTGTCGTTGGCTGAGCATTTAGACTCGACTGACCCGAAATGGGAGGCACTGCTCACTATCATTCGAAACAAACAGCAGTTGCCTAACAACAAGTTACTCTTGTTCAGTAGTTTCCGCCATACGCTTTTCTATTTACTCGAGCGCTTGAAGCAAGAACATATTCGAGTGGCTCTCATTCACGGAGACACGCCTGATGAGGAGCGACGGACGGTACGAGAGCACTTTAGCCGTCCCAAAGAAGATGCTACGGCTCTTGATGTGTTGCTTTCTTCAGAAGTAGGATGTGAAGGTCTTGATTACCAGTTCTGCGATTGCCTGGTAAACTATGACCTCCCCTGGAATCCTATGCGTATTGAGCAGCGTATCGGTCGTCTCGACCGCTATGGGCAAACAAGTGACACCATTGCTATCTATAACTTGATTACTCCTGGCACGGTCGATGCCGAGATTTATGAGCGCTGTCTGGTCCGCATCGGCATATTCCACCAGGCTGTGGGAGGAAGCGAAGAAATCCTGGGAAGGATAACCAACGAATTGCATGAGGTTGCCACGAATCTGACCCTCACACAAGAGGAAATCCGAGCGCGGCTACAACAAATTGCAGATAACGAGGTCCGCTTCATTCGGGAACAAGCCCTACTCGAAGAGCGTCAGAAAGACTTATTCGGCATCAGATTACCAACGCAACAATTTGAAAAAGAGATTCAGCAAGTGACAAGTTTCTGGCTCTCGCCCTGGGCCTTACAAAACCTCATCCAATACTACTTAGAGCAGCATTGCGGAACCGAGCAAACCTATATTTTAGGCGAAAAGCCACAGAAACGCCTCCGGCTAAGCCAGGAGGCACGTAATATTGTCCTGAATCATTTGCAGCAGCTCCCTCGTCAGCCTTCACCCGTCTTCCGCGAATGGGAAAAATGGCTGAAAGGTTCTTCCCCGAATCTTCCAGTCACATTCGAGGCTACGTGTGCTGCGGACAAAAGGGAGGTTACATTTCTGAATGCCATCCACCCCCTGGCCCAGCAAGCAGCTCGAACCTTCAGGAAAAATGAAGTGCTCTCTACCGCTTTTTCAGTGATCGATCCTTCCTTTACCCCGGGAATTTATCACTTTGGCATCTGGCTTTGGCAAAAGATTGGCATCCGCGATGAGGTCGTCCTTCAGCCGATTTGTAATAATCAGGCAATAACAGATCGTTTTCTCGAGGTACTTGAGCACGGATTGCCCATCCAACCAGGAGAAATACAATTACCCGATCAGGCCGTCTTTGATCAACTCGACGTCAACCACCAGAGTCTATGGAGTAAAGCCCAAGCAGGGCATAAAGCAGACAATAGACAACTTGCCCAGTATCGCAAAGAGAGTCTCCAAATAAGTCATCGTGCTCACGTCTCACAATTACGCACCCAACTCTCACAGGCAACGGAAGAAAATATCAGGCGCATGCGACTCGCACAAATCAACAACGCCGAAGCGGATTTTCATCGACGTATGGATGCACTCGATAGAGCGGCTCAACGAGCTGATATCAGTACTCAGCCGGTAGCCTTCGGCCTCATTGTAGTAAAAGGGACAGAAAGATATGGATAGTTGGTTTGAAGAGCTCTCTTTTAGACGCAAAAGATTTGACGAAAGTGTACGGGAAAACAACTTTGAAGAGGGCATACGTCATTCAACCGTTGAAAAATATCCTGATCCGGTGCATTTCGTCTATGAATTGCTGCAAAATGCGGAAGATCAGGGAGCCTCGGAGGCGCAGTTTCAATTATCCAGTACTCATCTCGTCTTTTGCCATAACGGCAACCCTTTTACCAGACAAGATGTAGAAAATATTACGGGCATCGGAAACAGTAATAAGCCACAGGAAGACAACAAGATTGGCCGCTTCGGTATGGGCTTCAAATCGGTCTTTGCCATAACCAAACGACCAGAAATTTACACTGAGGTCGAGGGCAATCCGTTCGCCTTTGCTATCGAACATTTAGTAGTACCGGTTGCCATCCCAGGAAACCCAGAGAGACACCATCAATTTAAAACCCAATTTCTCTTCCCGTTTAAACCAGGACAGGAGCGTTCGCTTTATACAAAAATCAGAGAACGATTATCCTCGCTGGGCCTCGAAACCCTACTTTTCTTGCGCAACCTGATCTCAATAGAGTGGCAAGCAGGAACAGATCACGGAGTATACCTCCGTGGGGTAAAGGGCTCGCGTTACGAATTATGCGGCGAGAGTAGCGAAGGTGAGCAGGTCCGACAGAGCAGCGCCAATTATCTAGTATTTACCAGGGAGGTTAACCTGAGTGACAGCGATAGAGCGTTAGATGTCCGCATAGCTTTCAGGCTTGATGAGGAGGGGAGGATGCGATCAGAAGAACGCAGCCCCAATCTGGCTGTGTACTTTCCTACAGAGCAGCCAACCGGGTTGAATTTTCGCTTACATGGTCCTTTCTTGCTAACCGATAACAGGGCAAATATTAAACGTGATAACGATACGAATAGCCAGCTAATACAAGAGTGTGCTGTTTTGCTGGGTGAGAGCATTCTACAGATAAAAGAAAAAGGTTTGCTCACTGTTGACTTTTTATCCCTGCTCCCTCTAAGAGAGAACAATATACCAGAACTATTCCTGCCATTATATGATCAGGTGCTCCAGATGCTGGAACGGTATCCTCTCTTGCCAACCGCGGATGGAATGTTTGCTAGAGCCACGCAGGTAAAACTAGCGGGCAGTGCGGATCTCCGCAAGTTGCTAAAGAAGCAACAATTATCTACACTTTATGGATCACAATCTCCATTGCATTGGCTATCTACAGAAATTACGGTTAAAAGAACGCCAGACCTTTATCGCTACCTAACCAGAGACCTTCAGATTGAAGTAATAGATCCAGAGGCTTTCGTTGGAAAATTAGAAGTACCTTTTCTGGAGCAACAAACAGACGAATGGCTTATGAAGCTTTATATCTTTTTGAGTAAACAGCCAAGCCTCAGAGATATCATTAGAGAAAAGCCAATTCTCCGTCTTGAAGATAACAGCCACGTTTCCCCCTTCAGCGATTCTTATGATTGGAATGATACACCGAATGCTTATCTCCTTCGTGAAGGGGAAAGCAAGTTTCCGCTCGTAAAAAGGGCTTTGCTAGCGGATGATATAGTCTATGCTTTTCTCAAGGGAATTGGCCTATCTGAACCGGACATTGTTGATGAGGTACTGGGCTTTATCTTACCGCCATATGAAAAAGGTGAAGTTGCTCTTGACGATGAGGGGCGCAATTCGCAAGACCTGCATCATATTCAAGGGGCATTAAAATGTACAGGCCATCGTGCCAGACAGGAGCTTATTGATAAGCTCAACGAGACACCGTTTCTTCAAGCGATCAATGCAAAAACATCTGAACGAGCATGGAAAGCTCCCTGTGAAGTCTATCGTGAGACACAAGAACTGCTAATTTGGTTTGAAGGAAATGAACAAGCCTGGTTTATAGCAGACTCACTCCCTGAATCTTTATGTGCTGACTTGAAAATTCGGAGTCAACTCCAACCGAAAGCGGAGACGGGATACGCAGGGTATGTAACGATTCGGAACTGGCATGGCGATCATCAACGGGGTCTTCATCGTTTCGATCCTGATGCGAGTTTAGATGGACTTCCACATGCTCTCGATTTTATAACCCCTGATAAAGCACGAATGCTCTGGAATATCTTGCTTGAACACCGCCATCTCATTAAAGGATTTGTGGAGACATCAACCCACAAAGATTTTAGCAACCTGCGCAGGAAAGAGAAGCTTTCTTCGATAGGACACCTTTGTAGCCAGAAAGCGTGGCTCCCTGACAAAGATGGATACTTTTGTGTTCCCCAAGAACTGTTCCTAACGGATCTACCAGAAGGTTTTGAGAAGGATACCCAGGAGGCACAGGAACTTGCTATAAAATTAGGCATGAGAAAAGCTGAGGAGTTACAACTGGCCGATAAACTGGGTATACCACATGAGGATATCTCGCTTATTCTACACAATCTTGAAGCTTTTCGTGCTTGGTGCGAACAGCAACAAACAAAGGCAGCCGTACCTTCGAGCATTGCCAACGATCCGGCCCGAAGACGAGCAAAGGCAGCAGAAGCGGCTCACGCTGCAGATGTGAAGACCTATAAACCAGTGACTATAAACAGGCGCATTTCAGCAGGATATAGTGAGCCAAGAATCTACCTCCGCAGCCATAATACCAATGAAGAGGGTCAACTGATCTGCCAATTATGTGACCAACCGATGCCGTTCAGGCTTCCCAATGGGGAAGAATACTTCGAAGCCTACCAGTACATCGATCTGCTTGAGAAAGAGTATGATGCTAACCATCTGGCGCTTTGTCCAAACTGTGCAGCAGAATTCCAGCATGCCTGCCGAACAGATGAGAACAAGAGAGCGGAGCTTATTCTTGGCATGAACATGATGACAGAGGAGAAAAATCTTGTCATAGACCTTGATATGCCAGTTCATCAGCGCTTACGCTTCACGCAGAGCCATCTCATAGACCTACAAATAGCTATCAAGGATTGGCTGGAAACAGATTCGAGTATGGGATCACGTCTCCGCGATGGTGACATTGGGCTGCGTTAGGGAAGAAAGACTCGCGGGTTTTCGACTACCTTGTCCGTCCTCTATCCGCCTCTCGGTTCTCCCATCACTTTTGACTTTTCTGTAAGGCTGGGCGTGCCTGACTCTAATGGAACTCCAGAACTTGAGCCATTCGGGGCAAGCTCGTACATGAAGGTAAGATGGAGGTAGATTACTACTATTCCTGAAGTTTTTCTGCAAAACCATGCTTCCCCATCAAAACAGCAAATTACCTAAAAGCCCAAAATCGTAGGTAGCCGTCTCTTTCCT
>WNFF01005494.1_pt1 | contig 10343 bp, 12 predicted proteins | sample 5400441 | NCBI WGS metagenome assembly WNFF01 (sample SAMN13153345, study PRJNA577476) | soil metagenome | isolation source: 120 cm saprolite under Douglas fir tree site 2 hole 3 replicate 1 | place: USA:California | collected 2015-04-18
AGCAGCACAAACAGGGAGAGCAGCCGTGCTGAGACGCGTTAAATATTTCTTTTCGATAGTTATCCTCGGCCTTTGCCTCGCAGCAAACCCGTGCCGAGGGCAGCAGGCTCCGCCTCAAAGTTCGCGAGCGGCTCATGCTCATCAGCAGGCGCAAGATCCCTGGTGGAAGCACGCGGTTATATATGAGATCTATCCGCGCAGCTTCCAGGATTCGAATGGCGACGGTGTTGGCGACATCAACGGAATTGCCTCGCGGCTGGATTATCTTCGCGACCTGGGCATCGATGCCATCTGGATTAGCCCGATGTATCCGTCGCCATTGGTGGATTTCGGCTACGATATCTCGGATTACACGGCTATCGATCCCCTCTACGGAACTCTCGCGGATTTCGATCGATTGGTCAGTGAAGCGAAGAAGCGCAACATTCGAGTGATCATGGATTTTGTTCCAAATCACACTTCGGACCAGCATCCGTGGTTTAAGGAATCGCGTTCCTCGCGAAACAATCCGAAGCGCGACTGGTACATCTGGCGCGACGGGAAAGGGGAGGGGCAGCCTCCCAACAACTGGCAATCGTGGTTTGGCCATTCGGCTTGGAAATTCGACCCCACAACCAATCAGTATTACTACCATCACTTTTACACCGAACAGCCCGACCTGAACTGGCGCAATCCTCAAGTGCGCAAGGCTATGTACGACGCCATGCGCTTCTGGCTCGATCGCGGCGTAGCCGGATTTCGCATTGATGCCGTCTCGCGGCTGTTTGAAGACCCCAACTTGCGCGACGACCCGATTCTGCCCGGGAAGAACGCTTACGGTGATCCGAATATCGCGCACAAATACACGGACAACTTGCCGGAAGTTCATGAAGTTCTGCGTGAAATGAGAAAGGTAGTAAACAAATATCCCGGGAACCCGGTGCTGATCAGCGAGGCCGACGAGCCGAATATCGCCGAGCTCACCAAAATGTACGGCGGAAGAGATGATGAGGTTCAGTTGCCGATGGATTTTCAGATTGCCGACGTTAATAAGCTTTCGGCGCCGGATTTTCGCCGCCTGCTCAACGAGATTGACCATAACGCGGCCGGCGGGCAGCCTCACTATTTTTTCAGCAATCACGATCAGCCGCGCCAGTGGGATCGTTACGGCGACGGCGCGCACAACGATCAAATTGCCAAGCTGACGGCCGCACTCCTCCTCACCACCCGCGCGACGCCCCTGATGTATTACGGCGAAGAAATCGGCATGCGCACCACGGAACCCGCTCGAAAAGAGGACGTCCAGGATCCCATTGGGAAAATCGGCTGGCCGGAGGAGAAGGGCCGCGACGGCGAACGAACACCGATGCAATGGGACGCCTCGACGAACGCGGGCTTCAGCACGTCGCAGCGCCCTTGGCTACCCGTGCCGCCCAGCGCTGCCACATATAATGTCGCGGCCGAATCGCAAGACCCCAACTCGGTTTTGTCTTTCTACAAACGCCTCCTCGCACTGCGCCAAAGCGGGCCCTCACTCCGGGATGGGCTCTATCTGCCGCTGAATCAAGAAGATCCGCACGTCCTCGCTTTCTTGCGCAAGAAGCGAGGCAGCGATGCGATTCTCGTCGTGCTCAACATGGGCCCCGAGGCGCGGACGGTCAAGTTCGATCTGTCTGCCGAGGGAGTCAAGGAGAGTTCTGCGAAGCCGTTGATTGCCGCTCCGGAGATCGACCCTGAGTCGACACAGCTTGCTCATTTTACCGTCCCCGCGTTCGGAGTCTTCATCGGGTTGGTGCGCTGAGAGAATCAAGGTCCTCTTGAAATGAGCTGAGTTTTCCTCAGCCTCGCGAATTCTCAGTGAAATATTTGTCCAACTACCGTTAGAATCAGGCCGTCGCCATTTTTCCAAATGAACAAAATCATCATCGCCGTCGGCAGCAAGCGCGGCCCGAAGCTCAATGCCGTCACCGAAGCACTTCAGTCCTTTTCAGCGGCTCTCGCTCCCGACGCGCAATTCGAGGTCGTCGGCGTGGAAGTGGAGAGCGGTGTCAGCCACACGCCTGCGTCGAGGGATGAATTGATGCGCGGCGCCCGCCAGCGTGCGGAAGGGTTGGTGGAGATGGCGCGCCAAAACGGGGCGGCCTGGCAATACTTCGTTGGCCTGGAAGGCGGCCTCGATGTCGTTCACGAAGGCGCGTCAACGGACGAGGTTCTGCGTCATTCCGGTTTGCGGCAGAACGGACATCGCCGCGTCTTCCTGGAAATCTGGGCCTATGTGACCGATGGTATGCGAGGACATTACGGGCGGTCTATGGGCATCGAGTTGCCTGATACCCTGGCTCGCGAAGTGCTTGAAAATGCTGTGGAACTTTCCATTGCGATCGACAAATTTGCGGGTGCCGTCGGTATTCGCGACGCACAAGGCGCGTGGGGTGTGTTCACGCGCAACCTTGTTACGCGCCAGGACGCCGGCCGCTTGGCTGTAATTAACGCCTTTGCACCTTTCTTTAACGTCGCCATATATCAAAAGTCGTGACACACGGCGCGTCGCAACAGAGGACGTTGCAAGACGCGTTCGTTGAACTGTCCTCGCTCTGAGCCGCTGAGACCGGCCCTGTATTTAGGCTTACTGAGGTTTGAACCATCTGAGGACCGCTGCTATTAGGACACCAAATAACGCAATGCCAATAGCAGCAGATATTTTCAGGGATAGCGAGATTCGGTCGAGTTCCCTCTTCAAGCTTGTGAGCGTGACGCTCGGACCGCCCAATTGCGCCATGTGCTCGAGCTGAATCCTGTCGTAACCAGGTTTTCTCTTCTCCCCAGTATATTCATGCAACAGCTTTGCCCACATCAACATGAAAGCCGGTTCCATGAACTTAAGTCGAATGTCATTGGGCCCGACATTTTGTACGGAGAAAATCAGATGGCCTTCATAGGTCGGGTCGACGTGGAAACCGGAGATATTAATCAGACCCTGAAATTTATATCTGGACCTGATCGACAACAGTCCTATCAGGTCCGGAGGTATGAAGATTTTCTCAAATGTCTTGACCAGCGCAAACTGTCCGGGGGGTAACAGTACGTAGGGAGAGTCTTCAGTTAAGAGATTTGGAATCTGATTTTCTGAAAGAAAGACTTCGTCCCCCACGCGTAAGTCGTACGAGGCTTCGTGAACGAGCTTTGGATCAAAAAGGTCTCTCTGTGGAAAGAGCTCGCACGTTCTTGCTTCAATGTCTTGTTTGCTCAGAAACATATCGTTAGATCATTTGAAATACTTGAGTATCGCCACGGTTCGAATTGCTAGAGCGCAAATCGCCCAGAGCGTTAGCATAAAAAGGCCGACCCCAATCGTATGGTAAGCAGCGCGTGCAGAATAAATATCCGTTCGAGCTTCATCTTTTTTCGTGCTCTTAGGAATCCATTTCACCAGCGCATAGAACCCACCGATGGCACACCCCAGTCCCAAAATGGGAACAAAAATCCATCCGGCTATCATGAAGTGAGGCCACATTGAACGGTGCGTGATTCTAGCTACGGTTCGCAACCGCGGTCAAGTATTTCATGAGTATGAAGCGAGTTATCAGCGGACGAAGGTAGCGGACGTTATGGTCCTGATCTAGTCATAAAGACTATGGTGCGAGGACGGACCGACAATCGAGAGAAGAGGTGCCGCAGTTCGCGCAATGGCTTCCGCGTCATGCACTTGCTTACGCCATGGTCGGTGTACAGCTGTCCGCGGGCCTGGATGATAGAGGACGCCTAGCTGTCTGCCGTACCAAGGGACCAGCTTCCCCGCAGATGCGCGCAATTCCAAATTGTGCTCAGAAATCCGCGCCAACGCCATCAAGGATACCCTGCCCAGAGAGACAACCAGAAGGGGATTCACCAAGTCAATTGTTCTGCGAAGAAGGGGCGAACAATTCGAGATCTCAGAAGTGGTAGGGGATCCGTTGTTACCGTTGACGTCTCGCGGATTGCACAGGATTGCATTTGTGATGAAGACGTCGCATCGAAACAATTGCATGGCATGTAGTAGTTCCTCGAACCGATCACCCGTACGGTCACCGAAGAGAGGAATTCCTGTTTTTTCAGCTCCCAGACGACCTGGGGCTTCGGCGACAAACATGATCCTAGCGTCCCAAGGACCGTTCAGATCGCCTAACACGCGACGAGAGAGCGACATGCGCGGACATAGATGGCATGCCTGTGCGTCACTAACCAGCTGATCTGTTGAGAACTTCCACTCGTGGTGTGGCTGCAAGCACTCGTTCATAGCGATCGGGTAACTGCAGTCTTCCGTGCGCGGCTCGGAGTTCTTGCAAGGTACGCGAGTGTCTCCAGATATCAGCCAGGGTTGCACCTGCGGTGAGTATGTTTTCCGGCTCAAGCATCACACTCCCATACTTACACGCGTTGCTAGGTGAAATAGTGCCATCAGTACGAATGACGAGCTGCTCGAGATTAGCGACCGAATTCGAGTCCGTAAACGCCTCCCATCGGGACATCCAGAATCGACTAACATAAAACCCCATCTCGCCGCGGATTGATCTCAATGCCGAGGCTGCTTGCTTCAAGCGAGCCTCGTCCGCAGAATTGAGCTCTAGGAATGGGCTGTCTTTGTTGCGACCTTGGTACGTCGGAATTTGGAGATGAAGGGTAGAACAGCCAAGGTGCATAGCCCATGAGTAGATCTCTGTGAGGTCTCCAACGCTGGCACCGGAGGGAACGAAGTGCGCCTCCACGGCGATTCCAGCTAAACGCGCGTCCTTGATAGCTTGTTCGTTGGCCCCGAATGCGTCGCCGATAGCTGGCCTCGTTTGCACGACCTGGTTGTGGAATTCTTTGTGAGACGGACTTGAGTAAACGGAGAATCGCGCCGCGATAAGTCCTGAGCGTCTCAACTCACGCCACCGCTCCACCGAAACGGGCAGACGTGTTTTTTTATCGGAAATTCCGGTCGTGAAAATTGTTGCTGGAGTACCACCGACCTTAGCGGTCGACAACGCCTCCTCGAGATCAGGGTACCGAAGTGGCTCACCCCCGGAGTAGACCAACATCTCCAGTCCAAGGTCCCTCGCTGCGCTAACAGTTTCAAGGAGCCTTCCAATCGGGAAATGTGTGTCGCGTCCTGGCCCGGAACTATTCGAGCAATGGCTGCAGAAAAGGGGACACTCGTCGGTCAAATCGATCTGAAGCAACCTGAGCGGAGGTGTTCTCACGTTCGCATCCTATTTTGTCACATCTGTGCCGCAAGGGGCAGAAGGAAATGCGAGACTAACGGTTGGACTTCGGTGACCCGAACTTCCAGCTTGCCCACGGCCGCGATGCAAATTACGCGTTCCAATGTGAGGCGCATCTCATGGGCCATAAAGTCGCCAAGCCTCTCTAGACCCAAGTAATTCCCATATGCCCGTTCAAACAGATACTGCATCGCATAGAACCCAGTTATCGTTAGAGTTCCTCGGTTGTGATTGTGTGCAAAGGCGATCTGCTGAAGGCATGGAAAGCCTTGCTGTCTGGAATTCGTCAAGTCGGACAATGGGTTCAAAATGGCTGCTTGGAGAGCGCTTCTCCGATGGTTTCCCTGATTGAAGGTTTCAATAATGTGATCGAGCTGGTTCTTGCCTTCCTCTCCCCTAGTTCCGGGGTAGCTGATGAGTCTCTCGAAGTAAATACCGCGCCGGTTGTGTGAGTCGCGCCTGAGCGCGGGCAGGATTCTCAGGTAGCGTTGGAAAAGTCGCTGGCGAGACCTTGATGGATTCCACAGCGAGTTTGGAAATAACGTATTCGCAACTGTTTCGACAGTTGCGCGCCCGCCCGCTACGAGAGCTTCATCGAGAGCCGGACGGAGTCCGGTGTAGTGAGGTGGAAGATTGTCACTATGCACATCAAACCCCACCACTAACGGCGAGATTTCATGTTCCGGCGCGGCGCACGCAGCTTCAACCGCTCCAAGCCAAGCTTCATCGAGTGACGCAGCGCAAATTTCAGCCATTGTTCTTACTCCGGCAAATAACGGTATTCATAGAATCCTACGTACGCTGCTCTTGACGCGCAAACTGTGAGATTTCCTCCGGTTGCGAGGGGCAACATGGACTCGCCTACCGCGCTCACGGCATATACATTTTGATCCGACTCGGTGAGCAGTCGTGTCGAGCAATGAGACTTAAGGCCGATGATTAGATCTCCTACCTGCGTGTGTAGCTTTCTGTTTGTCCAAAACCTATCCAAAGGCCAAACGTCGCGATGCTGTACGTTCCCCGCGAGGCTGGTCTTGATGTCCTTAGGGGTTGTCTTTATGAGTCGTTCATGGTCTGAGGGGTTCAACACGTGAAGCGAGTACAGCATTTGGTTCAGCAGAGTTACGTAGCCAACGGCGAGCCAGCACGCAACGCGGTAGACGTCTATAGGCTCAAGAGATGCCATATCGAATCCTCGGCACCTGAAAGCAGCTTGAACCGCACGCGGAGGCATGAGTACATATCGTGCAAAAAGTTCGGCGGTGGTCTCCTCAGTGACTACGCCCGCAGCATTTGCCAATTCGTCCACTACCGTATCGATTTGACTGCCGTGACCCATAGTGTGATGTCCCAATTCGTGCGCTGCAGTGTATCTCTGCCTTCCAACCGGACGGTGGGCGCAGACACATATGCGGCATGTCTCAGGTTCTTCTAGGTACATGCCCTCCAGTGAAGGAATGTCTACGAACTGCAAATCGATGCCGCGGCGAGCGATGACTTCGTAGATATCGCAAGGGTCTTCAAACCCTATTCCGCTAGAAAGCCGGAATTCGATCGCCTGCTTCGCAGTAGTCCGCAAAGGCATACAACGTCCGGTCATTTTGGTGTTTTGTCCCCTCGCTCTCTTCGGAATGAATCCACGATTCTCATAACGGTATCGACGTCTTCATCTCGTAGGGCACTTAACTTCCGGGCCGCGATCTTAATCTTTTCATCGCCGTGCACTGGCTCGCCCGTCAGCCATTGCATGGAGACTTTGTAGTAGCCCGACAGTTGCTTCAACTCGCCAGCCGAGACCCTGCGAGTTTCGCTTTCCATCTCGCTGATTGCCGGCCGAGGGACGCCAAGTAGTTTTGCGACTTGTTCTTGGGTCAACCCCGCAGCCTCGCGCGCCTCCCTGAGCCTTGCTCCAAGCCCAGGTAAGTCTCTGGTTCTGCCAGTTGTCATTGCTCTCCCTTTATTTCGCGGCATCAACGAGACTCTCTAAGATTTCGTTGAACGTCCGGGCCTTAGGTCTGCCGGAGTCAGTTTCCAGGAAAAGGTTGTCCTCCAGCCGGATGCCTAGACGGACCTGAAGATCCACGGTGACCTCGATTCCGCAAAGGCTGTCGAACCCCGCGATTGCAGTCAGCGGGCACTGGTTCCCTTGCAAGGCTGGCATTGTTCGGCCGCTGGCTACGAGGCAGGATTCGATTGCCGCCGTTAACTCTGCAGCGATTTGTTCGCGATTTCTGGTAGCGAGTTTAGTCATGTCTAGTCCTCCTACATGGACGTAAGATAATCCTACACTGAAAGAAGTTAGAAGTCAACTCGCTGCAGGGTGAGCTAGTGAACGACGGTGCTGGTTATATGGCGCTGCGTATTGACGCGCATTTCGGACTAGGGTTGTGCTAGTTTATGCGAGGGAGAAAAACCGACCGTGGACATCGTCAAAGGGAATATGGGCTGGATCGAAGTCGTCGTCGGCCCGATGTTCTCCGGCAAGAGCGAAGAGCTGATCCGCCGTCTGCGCCGCGCGGAGATCGCGCGCCAGCGCGTGCAGATCTTCAAGCCGGCCATCGACGAACGTTACGCCGCCAACGAAATCGTCTCGCACTCCGGCCTCGGAATTCCTTCGGACGCCGTCTTCAAAGCCGCCGAAATCATGGAAAAACTTTCACCGCGCACCGAAGTGATCGGCATCGACGAAGCGCAATTTCTTGGCGATGAAGTAGTGGATGTTTGCACTAAGCTTGCTAATCTCGGGAAACGCGTCATCGTCGCCGGGCTAGACACCGATTATCGCGGCCGCCCGTTCGAGCCGATGCCGCGCCTCCTCGCCATCGCGGAAGAAATCACCAAGCTGCTGGCGATCTGCGTCCGCTGCGGCAACCCCGCGGTTCACACGCAGCGCCTTGTCGAGAGCGAAGAACTGATCGTCGTCGGCGCGATGGGCGCGTATGAAGCCCGCTGCCGCCGCTGCTTCGAGCCCAACCCTGCTCTCGCGCAAGAGAAAAAAGACGGCCCCCAACTCATCGCGCGCAACCGCGCTGCCGGCGGCGGCTGATTTTTTCCTCCTTTAAAGAAGGCGAGTCTATTTCCCCGCGTGTGCGTCATTGCCTTTCCGTAGACACCCACTGCCGTCATTGCTTGAGATGGCTGCCTGAATCCGTCAAACTGGCTCGACTGAAATCTCCTGAATCGAGTTAACTCGCAACCATGATCATCGAATCCAAAGCACCGACACGCGTGGACTTCGCCGGCAGCACGCTCGACATCTGGCCGCTCTATCTCTTTCATCCCGGTGCCGTCACACTAAACGCCGCGATTTCCCTCTACGCCTCCTGTGTCATCGAAACGCATCCCAGCGACGACAACCGCATCAAGCTGATTTCCCGCGACATCAAGCGCGAAGAAAGTTTCGCCTCTTTCGCCGCACTCGTGAAAGCCAAGCGCTATCGCCTTCCGCTCCTCGCGGAAATCGCCAAATTCTTTCATCCACAGGGCGGCTTCACGCTCACTACGGATTCCGAAGCTCCCGCAGGCGCAGGCATCGGCGGCTCCAGTGCCATGGCCGTGGCCATTTGCGCCGCGCTGGACCGCTTCACGGGAGCAGGGAAGAGCAAGGTGGACTGGATCCACATCAGCCGCGACGCGGAAGCCATCGTCATCAATGTTCCCACGGGAACGCAGGATCACTACCCTCCGGCCTTTGGTGGCGCCGCCGCCATTGAACTGCCGCCCGGCGGCGAACATCGCGTCGAACTGCGCGTCAATCTCGACGAACTTGAGCGCCGCGTAATGGTCGCTTACACCGGCAAGCCGCGCCAGCATGGCATCAACAACTGGGAAGTCTTTAAGGCACACATCGGTGGCAAGCGCGCCGTGCAGAACAGCCTTGAGCGCATTTCTGAAATAGCTCAAGAAATGCGCCTGGCGTTCGAGAAGCCCGACTGGCCCGAGGCGGGCCGCCTGATGCGCGAAGAGTGGTCCTTCCGCAAGCGGAACTTGCCCACTATCTCCACGAAGACCATTGACCGGGTCATCGACAACGCCCGCCGCAACGGCGCTCTGGCTGGCAAAGTCTGCGGAGCCGGGGGCGGCGGCTGTGTGGTCCTCTTAGTCGAGCCAGACGCCCGGGAACGCGTGGAAACGACTATTCGTGAGTCTGGCGCAGAGGTTCTGCCCATGACCATCGATCGCCAAGGCGTCCAAGTCGTGTCTCGCTAGAGAGTTGGCGCAAATCCCGTCCAGAAGTACAGTTCCACCCAATCGAGGTCAGGTAAGCGAGAGGTGTCCGCTCCTAAGCGAGGCACCTGTTCAGGGGCTTTGAGGCATCGTAGAATAGGGAAAGTGGCCCTACCCATAACGGGTCCGCAGCGCAAATGTCAAACTGGCTCGCCTTATCGCTGACTCTTTTTCTCTTGGCCGACGCGGACGTCCCGCGGGTCAATAGTCTTCGTCCGCCCGCGAGCCCCGCGCCCAGCTTTCCTTCGGACGAAGAGATTCCTCTCTTCCCGAACACCGGTGCATCCTCGGACAGCGCGCAGTCCCAGAACCAATCCCAGTCGAAGATCCCACCCGCTGCGAAAAACACGACGCTGCAGGAGAAATCAAAGCTCGACCTGATCCGCTACGTCTCCGGTGAATTTGCCAAAGCCATTAAGCCCTTGCCAGCGGGCAAGGAAGGTTTCCACGTCACCGTGGGCAAGCCGCTGGAGGCCGAGCAGCTCGATCGCGCCGTCGCCGCGCATGGCCCGGCCGTCAATACCGGTGATAACGTGCAGATTACCAGGCTTGAGTTTCGCGACCATCAGATCATCGTCGATGTAAACGGTGGCGGGCGCGGCAAGAGGCACTGGCGAGATCATATCCAGATCGGTATGGGGGGCGCCGGCTATCCTCCAATGCAGACGTCTTCAACACAGGATCAAGGCCCGCCGGGAGTGCAGCCCGGCATGGGCAGCACGATTTTCCTGGAATTCAACAAGCCGCTGCCGGACCTTACCCCGGACGAACTGAAGCAGCTCCTTTCGCCCTTCTTGAATTTCGCCAAAGAGCGTTCCGCCGCCGTCCAGTGGTTCGATACGCTGCCGCCGGAAATGAAGAAGGCCATCCAGGAGCGCAAGCCAGTCTTGGGTA
>WNFF01005495.1_pt1 | contig 10343 bp, 9 predicted proteins | sample 5400441 | NCBI WGS metagenome assembly WNFF01 (sample SAMN13153345, study PRJNA577476) | soil metagenome | isolation source: 120 cm saprolite under Douglas fir tree site 2 hole 3 replicate 1 | place: USA:California | collected 2015-04-18
CCGACGATTTCAAGGGGTTCAAGATCCGCGTTCCGGTCTCGCCGCTTTGGACCTCGATGTTCAAGGCGTTCGATGCCGCCCCTGCCTCGATCAATTTCAGCGAGGTCTATTCCGCGCTGCAGACCAAGATCGTCGAGGGTCAGGAAAATCCGCTGGCGATCATCTCGACCGCCAAGCTCTACGAAGTGCAGAAATATTGCTCGCTGACCAATCACATGTGGGACGGCTTCTGGTTCCTTGCCAACCGCCGCGCCTGGGAGAAATTGCCCGACGATCTGCGCACGATCGTCGCCAAAAACATCAACGCGGCCGCGGTTAACGAGCGCGCAGACGTGGCAAAACTGAACGCGGGTCTACAGCAGGAATTGGCGGGCAAAGGGCTTACCTTCAACCAGCCCACAATTGCGCCATTTCGTGAAAAGCTGCGTTCGGCCGGGTTCTATTCCGAGTGGAAGGGAAAATACGGCGACCAGGCGTGGGCGTTGCTGGAAAAATCCGTGGGCAAGCTGTCGTAACGGGTCGCCAAGGGACGGTTATGGCTCACGCCGAAGTTTCGCAAGCGGCGGCCGGCGAGGCGATGTCCCCTCGCCGCCGCTCGCTCGCGGCATCGCTTGAATCCTGGCTTGCGACGCTGGTCGAGATCCCGGCGGCGCTTTTGGTCGTCGCCGAGATCGTCATCCTGTTCGCGGGCGTGGTGGCGCGTTACGGCCTGCACTGGCCGTTGATCTGGTCGGACGAACTGGCGTCCATCCTGTTCCTGTGGCTCGCCATGCTGGGTGCCGCGGTTGCGTTTCGCCGCTCCGAGCACATGCGAATGACCGCCATTGTCGCCAGCGCGAAGCCGGCGATGCGGGCCTGGCTCGACGTGGTCGCGACCTGCGCGGCGCTTGCTTTTCTGCTGCTGATCGCATGGCCGGCTTACGAATACGCCTACGAAGAGAGCTTTATCACCACGCCGGCGCTGCAAATTCCCAACGTCTGGCGCGCCGCGGCGCTGCCTACCGGCATCTGCTTGATGGCACTGTTTGCTTTTCTGCGGCTGGCACGAACCGGCGATAACAGGGTCGTGCTGAGTGCGGTGCTATCTGTTGGCTTGCTGATCGCCATTTTCTGGCTGGCGCAGCCGTGGCTGCGGCCGCTCGGCAATATCAACCTGATCATCTTCTTTGTCGGCGTCGCCGGCTTCTGCGTTTTTACCGGCGTTCCCATCGCCTTCGGCTTTGGGCTTGCGATTTTCGGGTATCTCGCGCTGACAACGCGCACGCCGCTGATGGTCCTGGTCGGCCGCATGGACGAGGGCATGAGCCACCTGATCCTGCTTTCGGTGCCGCTGTTCGTGTTCCTCGGCCTCTTGATCGAGATGACCGGGATGGCGCGCGCCATGGTGGCGTTCCTGGCCAGCGTGCTCGGCCATGTCAGGGGCGGCCTGCATTATGTGCTGGTTGGCGCGATGTACCTGGTGTCGGGCATATCAGGCTCGAAGGCCGCCGACATGGCCGCGGTGGCGCCGGTGTTGTTTCCTGAGATGAAGGCGCGCGGCGCCCGGCCCGGCGACCTTGTCGCGCTGCTCGCCGCCACCGGCGCGCAGACCGAGACCATTCCGCCGAGCCTGGTTCTGATCACGATCGGTTCGGTGACCGGCGTCTCGATCGCGGCGCTGTTTACCGGCGGCCTGCTGCCGGGCGTGGTACTGGCGATCACGTTGTCGACGCTGGTGTGGTGGCGTTATCGCAGCGAGGACCTTGGTCACGTCAAGCGAGCCAAGGCTGGCGAGATCGTCAGGTCTTTCGTGGTCGCCCTGCCCGCGCTGGCGCTGCCGTTCGTGATCCGCGCCGCCGTGGTCGAGGGCGTCGCAACCGCAACCGAGGTTTCCACGATCGGGATCGTCTATGGTTTGGTGGTCGGCCTGCTGGTCTATCGCCGCTTCGACTGGCGGCGGCTGCTGCCAATGCTGATCGAGACGGCCTGCCTGTCCGGCGCGATCCTGCTGATTATCGGCACCGCAACCGGCATGGCCTGGGGATTGACCCAGTCCGGATTTTCGCGCGCGCTCGCCGCCGCGATGACCGGCCTGCCCGGCGGCTCCGCGACCTTCATTGCGGTATCGATCATAGCGTTCATGGTCTTGGGCAGCGTGCTCGAGGGCATTCCGGCGATCGTGCTGTTCGGCCCGCTGCTGTTTCCGATCGCGCGGGCGGTCGGCGTTCACGAGGTCCATTATGCGATGATCATCATCCTCGCCATGGGCATCGGATTGTTCGCGCCGCCGTTCGGAGTAGGCTATTATGCCGCCTGCGCCATCGGGCGCGTCGATCCCGCCGAGGGGATCAAGCCGATCTGGGGCTACCTCCTGGCCCTGCTGGTCGGGTTGATCATCGTGGCGATATTTCCGTGGATATCGATCGGGTTCCTGTAAGCGGCGTGAAAATCGGAGGCGGCCGATGAGTGGAAAGCAAAGCCAGTACAGTATCGGGTTGGACAAGACGCCGGCCAACTTCGTAGCCCTGACGCCGTTGAGCTTCCTGGCGCGCACCGCCGCGGTCTATCCCGATCATATCAGCACCGTTTACGAGGGCCGCGTCCTGACCTGGTCGCAGACCCAGGCGCGCTGCCGGCGCTTTGCGTCGTACCTCGCAGGCCGGGGTATCGGGCATGGCGATACGGTGGCGGCGATGCTGCCGAACATCCCGGCGATGAACGAGGTCCATTTTGCGGTGCCGATGGCGGGCGCCGTGCTCAACGCGCTCAACATCCGGCTCGATGCTCCCTCCATCGCCTTCCAGCTCGATCATGGCGGCGCGAAGATCATTCTGGTCGACCCCGAATTTGCCGGCGTGATCACGGAAGCGCTTAAACTGATGACAGGACCAAAACCGTTCGTCATCGATGTCGACGACGCGGCTTTCGCGGGAGGAAAGCGGATCGGCGAGATCGAATACGAACACGCGCTGTTGCAAGGCGATGAAAACTTCGCCGCAAGGCTGCCGGAAGACGAATGGGACGCCATCGCGCTCAGCTATACCTCGGGAACCACGGGCAATCCCAAGGGCGTGGTGACCCACCATCGCGGCGCCTACCTCAACGCCGTCAGCAATATCCTCGCGGGCAATCTCGGCCAGCATCCGGTCTATCTCTGGACCCTGCCGATGTTCCACTGCAACGGCTGGTGTTTTCCGTGGACCATCGCGGCTTCGGCCGGCATCAACGTCTGCCTGCGCAAGGTCGATTCCGGCAAGATTTTCGAGTTGATCGCAAAGCACGGCGTCACCCACATGGCCGGCGCGCCGATCGTCTACAATACCCTGATCAACGCGCCCGATGCACCGAAAGGCAAAGCCGCGCGGCCCGTCGTTGGATTGATTGCGGGCGCAGCACCCCCCGTTGCCGTGCTTGAGGGCGCGGAAAGCATTGGCATCAAGCTGACGCACGTCTATGGCCTGACCGAAGTCTATGGCCCGGCGTCGGTCTGCGCGGAGCAGCCGGGTTGGGACGAGCTGCCCGCCGATCAGCGCGCGCAACTCAAGCGCCGGCAGGGCGTGCCCTACCCGCTGCAGGAAGCCGTGACAGTAATCGACCCCGATACCATGCAGCCGGTGCCATACGATGGGGAGACCGTTGGCGAAGTGATGTTCCGCGGCAACATCGTGATGAAGGGCTATCTCAAGAACGAAAAAGCTACCCGCGAAGCCTTTGCCGGCGGCTGGTTTCACACCGGCGACATCGGCGTGCTCGACGAACACGGCTATGTCATCATCAAGGATCGCTCCAAGGACATCATCATTTCCGGCGGCGAAAACATCTCATCCGTCGAGGTCGAGGACGTGCTCTACAAGCATCCGGCGGTGCTGTTCGCTGCCGTGGTCGCAAAACCCGATTCAAAATGGGGCGAGGTGCCCTGTGCGTTCATCGAACTGAAAGACGACGCCCGCGCGACCGAAGCCGAGATCATCGCATTTTGCCGCAGCCAGATGTCGGGGTTCAAGACACCGAAGGCCGTGGTGTTCGGCCCCATTCCGAAAACATCGACGGGCAAGATTCAGAAATTCATGCTGCGCGACCAGGTCAATTCGGCCAAGGCGATTTCGGCCTGAGCGTTGATGGTTGCGAGCGCATAGACCCGAAGTCGGGTCTCCAGGAGCAGTTGATCAAATATCTGCAATGGGGCTTGCGGACTTCTCAGCTCAGCTTCCCCACGACTGTCTGTGATGCTGGTTCTTGAAAACCGGCATCATTAACCGATCGTTAACCAAACCCGCCCATCTTTAACCATTCGAAAAAAGAAGGGCGAGTCGAGCACCATGGACGGAATTGCGCAGCCAACACATCAACTGGTTCGCATGCGAGGCCGATCTTACGTTGCGTTTGTCTTCTCCCCAGTCGTTCCGATCGTAGGCTGGCTTGAAGGAATAGACGCAACCCTCGCCCGCTCGCCCGGCTTTTTTGTCGGCAAGCCGGTGGTGCTTGACCTGTCGGCCGTGGACCTTAGCCAAACCGCCATCGCGCACCTCGTCACAAGCCTCGAACAGCGGAATATCCGGATCCTCGGCATCGAGGGTGTGGACGAATCTCACCTCACTACGGGCATGCCGCCGTTGCTCACAGGGGGACGCCACTGTGTGCTGACGCACAACGAAACGAAAAAGCCCGAGGCCAAACCGAAACCAATGTCGCTGCTGCTCGAAAGCCCGGTGCGCTCGGGTCAGTCGGTTGTCTTTACCGAAGGCGACGTGACTGTGCTGGGTTCGGTCGGTTCCGGCGCGGAAATTGTCGCGGGCGGATCTATCCATATCTACGGAACGCTTCGCGGCCGTGCGATGGCTGGTGTCAACGGCAATTCAGCCGCGCGGATCTATTGTCAGAAAATCGAGGCCGAACTGCTGGCCATCGACGGTTACTATCAAACTGCTGAAGAAATAGACGTCACCTTGCGCAATCGGCCAGCCCAAGCGTGGCTCGAAGGCGAGACCATGAAAATTACACCGCTAAATTAATCGGCTAGGAGGTAAAGAATGGCCAAAGTGTTGGTCGTGACGTCTGGCAAGGGTGGCGTCGGTAAGACAACTTCTACAGCCTCGCTTGGTGCCGCGCTCGCGCAATTGGGCGAAAAAGTTGTCGTCATCGACTTTGACGTCGGCCTGCGCAACCTTGATCTTGTTTTGGGAGCGGAACGGCGGGTTGTGTTCGACCTCATCAATGTTGTGCAGGGCGTCGCAAAACTCTCTCAAGCTCTCATCCGCGACAAGCGTCTCGAGAATTTGTGGCTGCTTCCCGCATCCCAAACCAGGGACAAGGATGCCCTGACGGACGAGGGTGTCAGGGGCATTATTGCCGAGCTGCGAACCAAATTTGACTGGATTGTCTGCGATAGTCCGGCGGGTATCGAGCGCGGCGCGATGCTTGCGATGCGCTATGCGGACGAGGCAGTGATCGTCACCAACCCCGAAGTTTCGTCGGTGCGCGACTCCGACCGTATCATCGGAATGCTCGATTCAAGGACCGTGAAGGCCGAGAAGGGCGAAAGGGTAGAGAAGCATGTGCTGATCACCCGATATGACTCGTCGCGCGCGGCACGGGGAGAAATGCTCAGCATCGACGATATTCTTGAAATCCTGGCGACCCCACTGCTCGGAATCATTCCTGAGAGCCAGGACGTTTTGCGTGCGTCGAACGTTGGATCTCCGGTTACCCTGAACGACGCCGCGAGTGCGCCGGCCCGCGCCTACTTCGACGCAGCGCGCCGCCTGATGGGCGAAACTGTCACCATGATGGTGCCGGTCGAACGAAAAAGCCTGATGAACCGATTGCTGGGACGGAGGGCCGCATGATGAATCTGCTGCGGCTCCTCGGTGGCCGTACTGCTTCCGCGCCTGTTGCACGGGAACGGTTGCAGATTCTCCTCGCACACGAACGCGGTTTGCGCGGCCAGCCCGACTTGTTGGGACTGCTGCGGGCAGAGATCCTTGCTGTGGTCTCGCGGCATGTCGTGCTTGATCCCGAAAAGGTCATCGTCAGGATGGATAGGGGCAAAAATGTATCGACGCTTGAAGTCGATATTGAAGTGCCCAACGGTTTCGAAAGATCGCTCGCGGCGGCTGGCACATGATTGCTGAGAGCAATAGCGACATCGCGTGGCACAGGGTTCAGCTCAAGAAGAACCGTGACGCCGTGAAGGCCTTGGAAACCGCCCGGTTCAGGACTGGCAATATCGCCAGTTCGAGCGGCCAAACGCAAAAAACCATAGCCAACCTGAAGCGAAAGATCACTGAATCCGAGCGATGCATCGCTGCCCATGAGAGGCGAACCAAGCGGCCTGTGGCAACGGACCTTCAAAGTCTCGCCAGCGTGAGCTGGAGCAGCTGGAACGCGCGGGGCGTTGGCCGGCGCTGACAGAATACCGGCTCGGCCCGCGCCTCAGCCGGCCTGCTCCAGCGTCAGCCGCATGCCGTCATGGGCCGGGACGACGTTCGGCGGCAGGCTCTGACGCAGCACCTCGTAATCCAGATCGGAATGCATGTTGGTGATGACGGCGCGACGCGGCTTGAAGCGGTCGATCCATGACAGCGCCTCGTTGACGCTGAAGTGGCTGGGATGCCCGGCATAGCGCAGCCCGTCGATAATCCAGAGATCGAGATTTTGTAAGAAAGGCCAGCTCGCGGGCGGGATATCATTGACATCTGGCGTATAGGCGGCATCGCCGATGCGATAACCGAGCGCGGGAATATTGCCGTGCTGCAGGCGGAATGCCGAGAGCGTCAGCGCACCGCCCTTCCCTTCAATCGCAAGGCTTTCGCCGGCCTGGATCAGATGACTGTCCAGGATCGGCGGATAGTCGCTCTCAGGCGGCGATACGAAGCAGTATGAAAATCGCAGTAGTATCTGATCCGCGGTCGACTGGCTCAAATAAACCGGAATGCGCCTGCGCTGATGCAGCACGACCGAACGTAGATCATCGATCCCGTGGGTCTGGTCGGCATGCTCATGCGTCAGAAACACCGCGTCGATGTGATCGACGCCGGCGTCGATCAACTGCTCGCGCAGATCGGGCGAGGTGTCGATCACGACCCGCGTCACGCCGCGATCCCCAGTGCGCTCGGCGAGCAACGAGCAGCGGCGGCGGCGGTTGTTCGGATTGTTGGGATCGCACGCGCCCCAGCCGAGCGCGGGACGCGGAACGCCTGCCGAGGATCCGCAGCCGAGAATTGTCAGGGTCAGCGTCATGCCATCTCTTTTGCAGGTGGCACTTTAGAGAACAGGCGGAAGAAATTTTCCGTGGTTTGACGCGAAATCTGTTGCAGTGAAACGCCGCGGGTCTCCGCCAGCACCTTGGCGATTTCAACCACGTAGGACGGCTCGTTGCGCTTGCCGCGAAATTTTCCGGGCGCCAGATACGGCGCGTCGGTCTCGACCATGATGCGATCGGCCGGCAGCTCGGCCGCCAGATCGCGCAAGGCTTGCGATTTCTTGAAGGTCAGAATTCCCGTGAATGAAATCGATAGACCCAGGGAGACCGCCTTCATCGCAAGCTCCCGGCCGCCGGTATAGCAATGCAGCACGGCGCGAAACGATCCCTTTGCCATTTCGTCTTCGAGGATGCGGCCGCAATCGTCGTCGGCGTCGCGGGTATGAATGACCAGCGGCAGCCCGGTGGCGCGGGCAGCCGCGATGTGCGCACGAAAGCCGCGTTCCTGGGCCTGGGGTGAGCCGTGCTGGTAGAAATAATCCAGCCCCGCCTCGCCAAGCGCCACGACCTTGGGATGATTAGTCAGTTCGATCAGTTCACCTGCGGGAATTCCGTCCTCTTCGTCGGCGTGATGCGGATGGGTGCCGACCGAGCAATAGACATCAGGAAATCGCTCCGCGATTGTGAGCAACGGGCCGAGGCGCCTGACCCGCGTCGAGATGGTGACGATGCGGCCAATGCCTGCGGCCGCTGCCCTCGCCACGATGGCGTCGAGGTCATCGGCGAAATCAGGAAAATCGAGATGGCAGTGGCTGTCGACAAGCATCGTATTCCAACAATTCAAGCCGCCGATGGTTCGACGTAACGCGGAAACACCGGTGCCGGCGCGGGCAGCGCCGTGCCCGGCTCGATGCGCGTTGCGCCGCCCAACGCCGCGAAATCGCGCGCACCTTTGGGGATGCCGAGACTATCCAGCAATTTTGCCGAGGCCTCCGGCATGACAAATTGCGCCAGAATGGCGATCTGCCTGATCACCTCGGCGGTCACATACAACACGGTGCGTTGGCGCTGCGGATCGGTTTTCGCCAGCGCCCACGGCGCCTCGCCCGCGAAATAGCGGTTGGCTTCCGCCACCACGGCCCAGACCACATTGAGTGCCTGATGGATCTGCTGGGTCGCCATCGCGGTCCGCGCCAATCCGAGCATGCCGTCGGCCTGCGCGAGGATCGCCTTGTCGTTGTCGGTGAAGGCCCCCGGCTCCGGCAACACGCCCTCAAGCTGCTTTGCTATCATCGACAGCGAGCGCTGCGCCAGATTGCCGAGATCGTTGGCCAGATCGGCATTGATGCGCGCGACGATGGCTTCGTGATTATAGTTGCCGTCCTGCCCGAACGGCACCTCGCGCAGGAAAAAGTAGCGCACCTGGTCGACGCCGTACTGGTCAGCCAGATTGAACGGGTCGACGACATTGCCGACCGACTTAGACATTTTTTCGCCGCGGCTGAACAGAAAACCGTGGGCATAGACGCGCTTTTGCAGCGGAATGCCCGCCGACATCAGGAATGCCGGCCAGTACACTGCGTGAAAGCGGATGATGTCCTTGCCGATGATATGAACATCGGCGGGCCAGTAACGCCAGTTGGGGTCGCGCTGGTCGGGGAATCCGACGCCGGTGATGTAGTTGGTCAAGGCGTCGACCCAGACATACATGACATGCTGGGGATGGCCGGGAACCTTGACGCCCCAGTCGAAGGTAGTTCGCGAGATCGACAGATCTCGCAATCCGCCTTTGACGAAGCTGATAACTTCGTTCTTGCGGGAGTCGGGCCCGATGAAATCCGGCTGATTGGCGTAGAGCGCCAGCAATTTGTCCTGATACGCCGACAATTTGAAGAAATAACTCTCCTCCTCGACCCACTCGACCGGCGTGCCCTGCGGCCCGCGTCGTACGTTGTCGTCGCCCAGGACGGTTTCGTCTTCAGCGTAATAGGCTTCATCGCGCACCGAATACCAGCCGGCGTAGCTGTCGAGATAAATGTCGCCATTGCCGGCCATCCGCTGCCAGATTTCCTGGCTGGAGCGATGATGTTGTTCCTCCGTGGTGCGGATGAAACGATCGAACGAGACGTTCAGGCGCTCGTCCATCTCCTTGAACCGCAGGGCATTGCGTGTCGCGACTTGCAGCGTCGGCAGCTTCTCAAGTTCGGCGGTCTGGGCCATCTTCTGGCCGTGCTCGTCGGTTCCGGTGAGAAAGAAGACATCCTTGCCGTCGAGCCGCGCAAAACGCGCCAGCGCGTCGGTCGCGATCGCCTCATAGGCGTGGCCGATATGCGGCACGCCGTTCGGGTACGCGATCGCAGTCGTGATGTAATAGATGTTTCCGCGGGGCGAGGCTGGCGAGGGCTTTGCGACGGGACCGGCCTTGCTGGTTGTGGTGGTTTTCGGATTCCGCGATTTTTTTGGTACGCTCGTTGGCTCGGGAGCCGAAACCCGCTTGTTCGATTTCGTTTTCTTCGCGGCCTTCTTGATTGATTTCCCGGCAGCCTTTTTCACAGCCGGTTTCCTTGCGGCTTTCTTCGCTTTCTTGACCACAGCCTTGCTTTTCTTGGCGCGCTTTTTCGACGCTGCTGCCTTGGTGGATCGGGCGCGCGGCGGCTTGCGGGCCTTCTTCGCCTTCTTCTTCCCGGAAGTCTTTTTCTTAGGCGTTGCCACCACGAATTCCTTTATGGCTCAAACTGGATTGTTGGGATTGATAAGCGGCGGAGCGTTACCGCGTTGCTTCCGCCAGCAGCCCGAACACCGAGAAAACCAGCGGTTTTCGTTCAAGATTGTATTCTGCGGTTTCGCGCGCGGCGCGATTGATCTTTTCCCACACCTCCGCCAGCCGTGCAAGGCGGGGCAGGTTCGCGTTGGCGTCGTCAGCGCGCAGGCGTGCGCTCACCCAGCGATCGACGCTGTCGATGAACGCCGACAGCGCCACCCGGTCGCTGCCGCCGAGCGCGTCGCCGAGGGCATGAAGTTCGCGCGGATCGACCCGCGGCAGGGTGGCCAGCAGCGCCGCGGTCCGCTGGTGAAGTTTGAGGGCGTCGCCACCGAGCAGGGTCAGCGCGCGCGCGACACTCCCCTCCGCGGCTTCCGCCGCCTCTGACAGCGCGGGATCATC
>WNFF01005498.1_pt1 | contig 10342 bp, 7 predicted proteins | sample 5400441 | NCBI WGS metagenome assembly WNFF01 (sample SAMN13153345, study PRJNA577476) | soil metagenome | isolation source: 120 cm saprolite under Douglas fir tree site 2 hole 3 replicate 1 | place: USA:California | collected 2015-04-18
CTCTCGCGACCGCAACCCGGGTTGATGAACGGACCGGTGGCGTTGATGTCGTTCGTGCCGCAGTCGGGGAACGGGACGTTGCCAAGAGCCGGTGCGTAGGTCACATCTTCGATCGCGGCGGGGCCGGCAGCCGAGGCGTCGGTTGAAACGTAGTGGACGCTCTGGTCCTCGTAGCAGCCATTGGTCTCGTCGTAGGTGATGGTGTTATTCACCGCGTCGACGCTCTCGACCTTGTCCGCCCAGTGCGCTTTGTCCGCACCGTTCGTGTTGGCTCCGTCTCCAACCTGCGGGGCGTTGATGACGACCCCGCTCGGCAGCTGGACCAGCGGGCTGTAACCGGGATTGCCGACCGCTCCAGGCGCGGCGGCCGAGGGCGGGAATCCCGTCGGGCCGGCCACCAGTACGTGCACTGGCGAGAAGTCGACGTCAGCCGGCACCGTGAACGACCTGGGATCGGTCGACGACGAGTGTTGGACGGTTGAGGCTGCGACCGCGTTGGCCAATTTGGGTGTGAAGTTCACGCCGAGCGTCTGCGCCACGGTCTGGTCGGAAGCGTCGGTGATGAAGTAGTAGACGAGGTGGCCGGCGGCTGTTCCTCTGCGGAGAGGAAATGTCACGGTGGGTTTTGAGGTCGGCGGGCCTTCCACGAAGCCCGTCGGACCCTGCTGATTGCCGTTGAGGAAGAAGCTGTTCGGGCCGAAGGTCTGGTGGAACGTGTGAGCCGTGTTGAAACACATGAACGGCAACTGGTTTGGAAACGCGGCGCTGGCACTCTTCGAATGAAGCCCACCGTCACCAAGAGTCGTGCTGGTGACCGCCGCCACCGCGAGCGCAGCCGCCGCGGCCAGGGCATGCGTGTTTCTACTCATGCTGATGGTCGTCCTCCTCGTGGGTCGTGCTTTCGCTTCAAACCAGGTTGACCCTCGGCCTGGTCTGGCAACGTAATTCCAGTGTCGCCAGACCAGCGATCGTTACGGGCGCGCCTAGCGCCGGCAGTCGATCAGCACCTTCAGATGGCTCTGGGGATCGTTGACCAACGGCTCGAAGCCGCGGTCCACCGTGTTCTGCAACGGCACTCGGTCTGTGATCAGCGGCTCGAAGTCGACCTTGCCTTCGCTCAGGAGCTCGATCGCGGGGATGTAGTCGCCGATCATCGAATGCGACAGCGACGCGAGGATCACGCGTTCGTCCATGAGCAGCTTCAACAGGTCGACCTCTCGAGGCCGATCGTGCACCCCCACGACGACAGTGGTCCCGCTCTTGGCGGTCGCGGACAGCGCATCCCTTAACCCCGCCGCAGAGCCAGTGCATTCGATCACCACCGGAGGCCGCCCCACTTCACCGCCTGGCTGCGCGACCTCGAAGCCCATCGCCTCGGCGCGGCCCAACCTGGCCGTCGACAGATCACGAAGCGTGACCGACCGTGCGCCGGCTGCGCGTGCGACCTGGGCCGCCATCAAACCGATGGTGCCGGCCCCAAACACCTGCACATCCACTCCGGCGACGGTGCCCGCCCGACGCACTGCCCGAACTGCGACGCTGAGCGACTCGGCCAAGGCGCCCGCTTCATGGGGGAGGCCCGCCGGCAGCGCTGCGCACATGTACGCCGGAACGTTAACGGCCTCGGCCAGAGCGCCATCAAGCATCAATCCCATGACCGCCAGCTCCGGGCAGAGCTGCCGGTCACCGGACAGGCACGCGGCGCAGTGCCCGCAGCTGACGCTGTTCTCCAGGCCGACGCGCGTGCCGGTGTCGATTCCCGATCCAGCTCCTACAGCCACGACGACCCCGGCGCCCTCGTGGCCCAAGACCAGCGGAACCTGGGCGCCGGTCAACGGATGAGGTCTGGTCGGGATGACGACCGGCCCGTGGAGATACTCCTCGATGTCGGTGCCGCAGATGCCGCAGTACGTGACCGCCACCGTGACCCAGCCTGGCGGCGGGCTGGGCGGCGACGGCCACTCCTCGACGCGAATGTCGTGCCTCCCGTGGTAGACCGCAGCCAGCACGTCAACATGATGCCGTCTCATCCGGGCGTGCTGTAGGGAGCTCGGTGATGGTCGCGGTTTCCGTACGTTTGGCGCCACCGGCGCCGTTCCGAGCATCCGATAGCCCGCGTTTGGCGCCAACGGTGCGTCTAGGAGTTGTCGGACCCTAACGGCGCACGGGTGTGAGTTCGGCCACGGGAGCACCAGCGGGCTCGAGCTCGCCGGCCCTGCCTAGCCGCCCTGCAATCACCTCGGCCACAAAGCGCGCGTCCTGGCCGACGCCGCCGATGAGGCCGGATGCCAGGCGAGTCTGGTATGGCAGGCCCACGAAGTACAGCCCACGCTCACCATCCGCAACCCCGCCGCTGTGGCGAGGATAGCCGTCGGCGCCGGCGACCGGGAATTGAATCCACGAGTAGTCGCGCCCGAAGCCGGTGCACCACACGACCGTGTCTGCGTGGAGCCGGCGCCCACCTTCTAATACCGGGACTCCGTTCTCGACGGCCACGACTCGGGGTGCGCGCTCGACGCCCGCAGCGATGGCGTCACGCATCTTGACGCGAATGAGGGGCGCCCCATGGCTGAGAACCAGCGGCTTCATCTTGCGCCCGATCGGCGTCCGGACCGAAGCGATGCGGTTGGCATAGAACCAGAACACCTTGCCTTTGAACGCATAGAAGATCGGCGGGATAGAGCCGGTTCCGCGTCCGGCCAGCACCGTGTGATGGCCCGCGCGCGCCGCCTCGATCGCGATCTCGACACCGGAAGTGCCGGCGCCGACGACCAGGACGTCGCCGGCCAGCTGCGAAGGGTTCCGATATTGGCCCGCATGCAGCTGGCGAACGGCGGAGTCGATGCCGCCCGCGAACCTGGGGACCTTGGGCCGCTGGTACCCGGTTGCGACTACCACATGCTCCGCTTCCAGCGTTCCGGCGGTCGTTTCCACCATGTATGAGCCTTCGCTTCGGGCCAGTGTCAACGCGCGCACACCAGTACGGACCGGGAGGCGGGCGTCGCGGGCGTAAGCCGCCAGGTAATCGGCCATCTCGTCCTTCCCCGGGAAGCTGTCGGGAGGCGATGGGAACTTCGACCCGGGCAGCGCGTCGTGTCGCGCGGGAGTGAAAAGGCGAAGAGAATCCCAGCGATGGCGCCATTGGTCGCCGATGCGCTCCTCGGCTTCGAGCACGGTCAAGCCAACACCTCGACGGGCCAGCTCGTAAGCGGTGGCGAGGCCGGCCTGGCCCCCACCGACTATCACAGCCTGCAGCTTCTCAACAGCACCCATCTTGTCCACCTCAGTATTAGTGCACTCATTACAGTCATACTGCAGTGAATGTGGTGCTACTGTAGGCGTGGGCATGACGGAAGTCAAGGCGCCTCGCATTCCGCTTCGGCGGCGCCAAGCGCTCGAGACGCGGCGCGCGATCGCGCACGCGGCGCGGTCGCTGTTCGCCGAGCGCGGCTATGCGGCCACCAGCATCGAGGTCGTGGCCGCGGAGGCCGGGGTGGCCGAACGGACGGTTTACGCCATTTTCGGCACGAAGAAGGCGATCCTCGGCGCCATCTGCGAGGAGTGGCTGACCGAGGCCGGCGTCATGGCGACGATCGCCGAAGGCCTCGCGGAGCGCGACGTGCGCCGGCGCCTTGCCCTCGTCGCGCACTCCAGCCGCCGCCAGTGGGAGTCGGAGCGCGGCGTGAGGGCGATGCTGGAGGGCGCCGCGGCGTCCGACGCAGATGTAGCGAAGATGGTCGCCGCCTGGAAGAGCGATCGCGCGCGTTCGTTCCGCGACGTTGCGACAGGCCTCGAGTCAAGTCTTCGTACTGGGATCGACGGCGACCGGGCCGGCGCCATCATCCGTGCCTTGACGAGCGCCGAGATTTACTCCGAGCTGGTGACCGGGGAAGGCTGGACGCCCGCCGAGTATGAGAAGTGGCTGGCCGGCCTGCTTGGCGAGGTGCTTCTCCCGCCTGTCTAGCCCGGCGCAAGGGTCTATGCCGCGGCGGTTGGCACGCCGGAAGGCTCTTCCGCCGATTCCTCGGCGACACCGCGGAACTGCGCCGCGTAGAGGCGGTGATACGCGCCGCGCGCGCCAAGCAGCTCCTCGTGGGTGCCGCGCTCGACAATGCGCCCGGACTCCATCACCAGGATCAGGTCCGCGTCGCGGATGGTGGACAGCCGGTGCGCGATGACAAAGCTCGTGCGGTCGGATCGTAAGGCGGCCATCGCTCGTTGCACCAGGACCTCTGTGCGTGTGTCGACCGAGCTGGTGGCTTCGTCGAGGATCAGCAGCGACGGGTCGGCCAGGAAGGCGCGCGCGATTGTCAGCAGCTGCTTCTCGCCGGCGCTGATGTTGCTCCCCTCCTCATCGATGACCGTGTCGTAACCGAGGGGCAGGCTGCGTACGAACCGATCGACGAAGGTTGCTTCCGCCGCGGCGTGGATCTGTTCCTCGCTCGCGTGCGGGTTGCCGTAGGCGATGTTGTCGCGAATGGTTCCACCGAACAGCCACGTGTCCTGCAGCACCATGCCGATCTGTGAGCGCAGGTCGTCTCGGCGCATGGTGGTGATGTCGACGCCGTCGAGTGTGATCCGTCCCGCGTCGAGCTCATAGAAACGCATGATCAGGTTGACCAGCGTGGTCTTCCCGGCGCCGGTCGGGCCGACGATCGCGATCGTGTGCCCGGGCTCGGCCACGAGGGAAAGGTCCTCGATGAGCGGCTGGTCCGCAAGATATCGGAAGGACGCGTTCTCGAACTCGACTCGGCCGTGCCGGCTGGCCGCGAGCGTCGGGCTCACGGGGTCAGCCCGCTGCTCCTCAGCATCGAGCAATTCGAAAACTCGCTCCGCTGACGCGACGCCGGACTGGAGCAGATTGGCCATGGACGCGACCTGGGTCAAGGGTTGGGTGAATTGCCTCGAGTACTGGATGAACGCTTGCACATCGCCCAGGCTCATGGCGCCGGTGGCGACTCGCACACCGCCAATGACGGCGATCGCGACGTAGCTGAGGTTCCCGATGAACATCATCGACGGCAGGATCAGCCCGGAGATGAACTGGGCCCCGAAGCTGGCCTGGTACAGCTTCTCGTTCCTTTCGCGGAACACCTGCTCGACCTCGCGCTGGCGCCCGAAAACCTTCACCAGCTCGTGCCCGGTGTACGCCTCCTCGATGTGACCGTTCAGGGCACCGGTGTGGGCCCACTGCGCAGCAAAGAGCTTCTGCGAACGCTTCGCGACCTGGGTGGTGATGACCACGGACACCGGGATGGTGACCAGCGCGATCAGCGCCAACAGCGGCGAGACCACGAACATCATCACCACCACTCCGACCACAGTGAGCACCCCGGTCAGCAGCTGGCTGATGGTCTGCTGCAGGGACACCGAGACGTTGTCGATGTCGTTGGTGACGCGGCTGAGAAGCTCGCCGCGTGGCTGTTTGTCGAAGAACTGCAAGGGCAGCCGGCCCAACTTGTCCTCGACATCCGACCGCAACAGAAACACCGTCCGCTGCACCACGTCGTTGAGCAAGTAGCCCTGCACCCAGCCGAACAATGCCGAGGCCACGTAGAGCCCCAGCGCCAACAGAAGGACGCTCCCCAGCGCATTGAAATCGATGCCCTGGCCCGGAACCACGTGCATCCTTGCCAGGAGCTCGGCGAGGTTGGCGTTGCCCGACGCCCGGGCAGCTGCGATCACCTGCTCGGAGGTCAAACCCGCCGGCAGGCGCTTGCCGATGGCGCCGGCGAAGATGAGGTCCGTCGCGCGACCGAGAATCTTCGGCCCGATGACCAGGAACGCAACGCTGGTCACGCCCAGCCCGATGACGGCTACGAGCCTCAGGCCTTCGGGCCTCAGTCGCGCCAGCAAGCGCCGCACCGACGGCCCGAAGCGCATGGGTTTCTCCGCAGGCATGCCGGCGCCACCGAATGGTCCGCCGAAGCCGCCGCGCATGGGTGGCCGCGGCCGCGCGACCGGTTCCGGCTGGTCAGAGGTCGCCGATCGATCACTCATGCTGCAGGCTCCGCCGCCATCTGCGATTGGACGATCTCGATATAAGTCGGGCAGGTCTTCAGCAGCTCGTCGTGGCGGCCCAGGCCGACGATGGCTCCATCGTCGAGGACGACGATCTGATCCGCGTCCGAGACGGTGGAGACGCGCTGGCTCACGATGACCACGGTGGCCCTCGCCGTGTGTGGGCGGAGGGCGGCTCGCAGCCGGGCGTCAGTGGCGAGGTCCAGGGCCGAGAACGAGTCATCGAAGAGATAGATCTCGGGCTTCCGAACGAGCGCGCGGGCGATGGCCAGCCGCTGGCGCTGCCCGCCCGACACGTTGGTGCCCCCTTGCGCGATGCGACCTTCGAGCCCGCCGGGCATGGCCCGAACGAAGTCGGCCGCTTGCGCGACCTCAAGGGCCTCCCACAACTCGTCGTCGGTGGCCTGCGGGTTGCCGTACCGAAGGTTGCTCGCGACGGTGCCAGTGAAAAGGTATGGCTTCTGCGGGACCAGGCCGATGCGATTCCAGAGCATCTCCGGATCGAGGTCGCGCACGCTCACGCCGTCGATGAGGACCGCACCGGAAGTGGCGTCGAAGAGCCGAGCCACGAGGGATATCAGCGTCGTCTTGCCCGCCCCGGTGCTGCCGATGACTGCTGTGGTCTGGCCGGCCGTGGCCCGGAACGAGATGTTCTGCAGCACTGGCGCCGCGGCACCGGGATACCGGAACTCTACGTCTCGAAGCTCGAGCTCAGCACGAGAGCGCACCTCTCGGACTGGCTGCGCCGGCGGCGTGACCGAGGACTCGGTTGCCAGCACCTCACTGATGCGATCGGAGCTGACCGCGGCGCGCGGAATCATGATCGCCATGAAGGTGGCCATCATCACGGACGTCAAGATCAGCATCAGGTACATGAGGAAGGCGGTCAGCGCCCCGATCTGCATCTCACCGCTGTTGACCCGAGCCGCACCAAACCAGAGCACGGCGACGCTGGACCCGTTGAGGATCAGCATCACGGTCGGGAAGATGAGGACCATCAGCCGGCCGGCTTGCAAAGCCGTCGAGGTCAGCGCGGCATTGGCTTCGCCGAATCGCTTGGCCTCGTCGGGTTCTCGAACGAAGGCGCGCACGACGCGAATTCCTGAAAGCTGCTCCCGCAGCACGCGGTTGACGACGTCGATGCGGGTCTGCATGGCGCGGAACAGGGGCACCATCCGAACCACGATCAGGGCAATCGCGATCACCAGGACCGGGATGCAGACCGCCATCAGCCATGACAGCCCGACGTCCTGCCGCAGAGCCATGATGATGCCGCCCACGCACATGATCGGCGCGGAGACCATCAGGGTTGCAGACATCAGGACGAGCATCTGCACCTGCTGAACATCGTTGGTATTGCGCGTGATCAGCGACGGCGCACCGAATTGGGCGACCTCTCGGGCGGAGAACGTGCCCACCCTGTGGAAGATGGCCGACCGAACGTCCCGACCGAATGCCATCGCGGCACGCGCGCCGAAATAGACCGCGCCAATCGAGCAGGCGATTTGGGCGAGCGTGACCAGCAGCATCCAGCCACCGGTGGAGACGATGTAGCCGGTGTCGCCCTTGGCCACACCCTTGTCGATGATGTCCGCGTTCAGGCTCGGCAGGTAAAGCGAGGCCATGGTCGCCACCAGCTGCAGCGCGACCACGCCGAGCAGCGCTTTCGTGTACGGCCGCAGGTAGTTGCGCAGCAGGTTGATCAGCATCGCGGCCTCGTCACTCCGATCCTCTCGCGCGCGAGAGCAATGCGGCGCGATCGATCCCAGCGATCGCAAGGGCACGGGGCACAGTCCCGAATTCGGCTTCAAGGATGCCGGCGAGGAGATCGGTACCGCGCAGACGCGCTCGACGCCGATCGTGGCGCGACCCGATCAAAGCCCGCCTTACCGCCACCTTCGCCGACGTCCCCAGCGACGGTGGGCCGTCGCGTTCAGTCGCCTCCCCCAGCTTCGTGTCCGTGGCTGTCATGCCGACAAAGGCCAGGGTCTGGCGACGCTCTGCGCGAAGGGCGGCAACCAGGCGCTTGTGATCGAGGCCGAACTCGTGCAGCAGCTTCGCGGCCTCGCTGTCGGCGCTTGCCGCCAGGGCCAACAGCATGTGCTCGGCCTCGATGAACTCCGCCCCGTCTCGCTTCGCCTCGACCACGAACTGGCGACCGACGCTCGACCCGATCTCCCAGGAAACGAGGAGGCGAGCCAATCGCGGCGGATCGAAGACCCTATTCATTGTTCCGCCGCCGGAGCTCGATCTGGGCCATGAGCAGACGCCTCAGGTGTTTCTTGTGGACGGCTTGTCTCGTGACCCCAAGGGCCTCGGCCACCTGCGACCAGGACCAACCCGCCCGCATCGCCCTTTCGACCTCGGCATCCTCGAGCCGATCCGCGATCGCTCTCAGGGCCGAGGCGGCGGCCAGGCCGTCAGCCGGCCCGCCAACCGGAGAAGGGTTCGAAGTCATGTAAGCAACAGTAGTTGCTTAGTTCGGCAATGTCAACCCTGGTTGCTTAATTCCCGAGCGGTCATACGGCCTGCAGCGCGCGCGAGGCCTTGACCTCTTTTTCCCACCGAGCCTCGGCCTCGCCGATCGGAGTCGAAGGTGGTCCGTTTACGAAGGGCCAGATCTCCTCTGCGATCCGTCGCCAGTTGCCGGTGGCGTGAAGGCTGCCAAGGACGGCGTACAGGCCGAGGTTGATGCGCTGCAGGACCACATAGGCGCGGGGGACGTCGCTGTACGGGGCAAGCGGTCCGCGCGCATCGAAGAAACGGCGCACGATCTGCGATGCGAACGCCGGGGTGATCGTCATCGGCGCGTCGCGCAGCACGGTCGAATAGAACACACCGAAGCGATCGACCACCATCTCCGTGGGCACGGGCGCGCCCGGCCGGAGGAAGCCGGCCCGCTCCAGCGCTGCCCGGAAGCGATCGCCGTCTCCGTCGATCACAAGAGCACGAAGCGCGTCGACGAGCGGAGCGAGATCCTCGGCGCTGAACCGTTTGGTCAACCCGAAGTCGAGAAAGGTGACCCTTCCCCGCCCGTGAAACAGATAGTTGCCGGGATGTGGGTCGCCATTGAACGCGTGGAGCCGGTAGAGGCTGCGGGAAACGAAACGGTGGATCGTTTCGGCCGCCATGTCTCGCTCGCGCTGGTTCCAGCGCAGCACCTCGTCGAAGCGGGCTCCGCCCACCAGCTCGCTGGTCAGCACACGCGCAGAGCTGAGCTCGCCGATTATGTGCGGCACTTGGATCACCGGATGGCCCTCGTAATAACGGGCGAAAAGCTCCTGGTTTTCCGCTTCCAACCGGTAGTCGACCTCTTCGCGCAGCCTTTCGCCCAGCTCATCGATGATCGAGCGCGTGTCCAGGCCCGGAAAGGCGGCGGCGGCGACCCTCCGGAGCAGAGCGACGTTGCGCACGTCCGAGGTGATCGTGCGGGCAATGCCCGGGTACTGGACCTTGACGGCCACGGCCCTGCCCTCATGCGTCATGGCTCGGTGCACCTGTCCGATGGAAGCCGCCGCGAACGGCAACGAATCCCAGCGCATAAAGACTCGCTCGGGGGCATCGCCCAGCTCGTCGACGATCACCGAGGCCGCCAGCTCCGGGGTCATCGGCGGAGCGTTGTGCTGCAGTCGCGCCATGGCGGCGCGAAACGACTCGGGCATGTCCTCGTCGATGTAGCTCGCCATCTGACCAAGCTTCATGAGGGCGCCTTTCATTGAGCCGAGCTCTTCCACAACGTCGTCGGCGGTACGCAGCGCAAGCTCGTGGCGCAGCTCGGTGCGACCTTCCACCGAGGCGAAGATCAAGCGCGGTGACCGGGCCAAATACCGGCCGCCTAGGCGCAGCGCGAGCCGGGCCAGCGCTGAACCTCGACTGAGACGCGACTGCCGCAGCGGACTGCGGAGCCGAGCCGAGCTCATGCGCGCATCCGAAGCTCGATCCGCTCTCGAGCCTCCAGCACGCCCGGGAAAGACTCGAACGCGAAGTCAAGGGCGCCGATGAGCTGCCGGACCGGTTCGCGCTCCATCATCTCCGGAGGCGGTGCGTCGAAGCCATACATCGAACGCGCCCAGCCGGGCAGAGTGCCGACGGCCACCTGTCCGAGGTCGTGCCACAGCTCGCGTGTGGCGGCGTCCAGGCCCGGTGGATCGAGAACGATGGCGATCGCCTCAGACGCCGCGGGCGTCAGCCGGCACAGTTCGACTGACTCCAGGTACTCAGTCAACGCTGCCACGCTGGCGGGAACCCGGGTCGCGGGGACCCCGATGATCTCCGCGAAACGCGCCATCTCGGCCACGTAGCGGTCCGCATCCGCCGCCTC
>WNFF01008556.1_pt1 | contig 10339 bp, 10 predicted proteins | sample 5400441 | NCBI WGS metagenome assembly WNFF01 (sample SAMN13153345, study PRJNA577476) | soil metagenome | isolation source: 120 cm saprolite under Douglas fir tree site 2 hole 3 replicate 1 | place: USA:California | collected 2015-04-18
CATCCTGCCCGAACCTTGAGCGATGAAAAACAGAAGGTCGTCGTCCTCGTAGCGCTGGGAGATGCCCACCAGCGAGGGGAACTCCGGCGGGCTGCCCTTCATGTCGGCGCCGTGACACGCCGAGCACTCCTTTTGATAGATGGTCTGCCCTGTCGGATGGTCGGTCGCCGGCCTTTGCTCGACCATTCGCAGGACCCACGCCATCTCGTTTGAGTTCACGTAAAGCAAGTCGGTCGTCGGATCGAACGCAGGTCCACCCCATTCCGCCCCACCGTCGAAACCGGGAAAGATGATGGTGCCTTCCCGGCTCGCTGGGACGAACTGGCCCGAGCTGCGCAAGCCCTTGAAGCGTTCGATTGCCGCCCGGTGCGCTTCCGGAGTTCGTTGTGTGAGCATGTCCGCGGTCAGGTGCTGGCGCGCGAAGGGAGGGGGGCTCAAAGGAATCGGCTGGGTGAGGTTGGTTACTTCACCTTCGAGATCGGACTCAGGAAACTTGCGATACTCAATCGGGAACAGGGCCTTCCCATTCGCCCGGTCAAATAGGAAAACATAACCCGACTTCGTGGGTTGAGCTACTGCCTCCACTTCGTGGCCATCACGCGTGACGGTTACCAGGCTTGGAGGTGTGGGGAGATCACGATCCCAAATGTCGTGCCGCACCGTCTGGAAGTGCCACACGCGTTCGCCGGTTTGGTACATCCAGAGACATTCCGGCCCAATTGTTGACACCGCCGGTGTACTTCCAGGCATCTCTTGGCCAGGTTTCATACCCTACCTCACCGGGATGAGGAATCGTGTGAAAGGACCAGCGCAGTTTTCCTGTGCGGGCGTCGTACGCGCGAATATCTCCAGGCGCAGCGGGCAGGGTTTCACTCACGCTGCTGCCAATGATGACCAGGTCCTTATATATGATTGCCGGGCTGGTCATGGCTACTGAATCTCTGGCTTCGCGCCCCAGGTCATCGCGGAGGTCGATCCGGCCTCCAGTCCCAAACGTTTCAACCACTCGGCCCGTATCCGCGTTGAGAGCGTAGAGGTATTGACGGGCGGCAAAGAAGATGCGGCGGTCACTTTCGCCGGCCCAATAAGCCACACCTCGATTGCGCAATTTCCCCACGACCTTACGGCCGGCGTTGGGGTCGAACCGCCAGCGAAGTTTTCCCGTCGCAGCATCCAACGCTACAAGATTGTTTTTCGGAGAGGTTGCATATAACACGCCTCCCAGAACGATCGGATTACATTCCATTTCCGACCCCGGATAGCTGTCCCCGGTGTCGAAGCTCCACGCTACTTGCAGGCGGTTAACATTTTCCCGATTGATTTGGGCGAGGTTCGAATAGTGAGTGTTTTCCGGACCACCGCCATAAGACGGCCAGTCGCGGGATCCGCTGTCCTCCTTTGGCTGGCCACTGCGAGCGGAACGGACAGAAAGAATGCATAGAGCGAAAAGTAGCGCAACACGTGCCTTCTTGTGTCGACCATTCCTCTGTGCAAGGGAAGTGATGCATTTCATGTTTGGCGACTCTATGTTCTCGGCACGCTACCATTGACACGCTTTGGAACGTCGCATCACTCATCAGTGGCGAGGGACGCTGACCGCAGGAGGTTGACTGGCGAGCAAGATCATCGCTTCTAGCGTCCTCACTCGTTGTTCATCCGTCACAACAAGATAGCGGTGATTGCCACCAGCGGATTTGTCAAAGCGAGAGCCGCCATCTGGCAAGACGGTAATTGTCCCGGGCGGCGAAAGGGAGAAGTATCCTTGATCGGAGCGGACAGCATAGAGCACTGCGGTCAAATCCCAGGTGGGGCGATCGTATGGCATTTTCATGTAGGAGCGGTAGGCATCGGCAACGGGATGGTCCTGAACATAGGCGAAATCGTGTTCGATGCGGAATGCAGGAAAAGACATCGCAAGTCCGATTTCAAAACCGCTCACGACAATCGGAGTGGGCCATTCGTGGAAAAGCTTCGCCGCTGAAGGCACATCTTGTGCCAGATTGAATTCGGGTTGTCCGTTGGAAAAATTGCCCGCCATCACTGACAGCAGCCTAACCTTCTGGCTGACGAGGGTGCGCCCATCCTGCGAACTTACAAACGTGCCGTCGGGACGTCGCCGCTCCGATGGGAACTGGATCATGGGATTCGATTCCGGAGTCTTTCCGTTCCGAACTGTGCCGATGGGAATCTCGGGACGACCGTAGAAAGTATTGACCAGATCCACATAAGGGGCCGCCCATTTATTGTCTTTGGTGACGGTGACGGCAAGCAGGTTGACCTCGTGGCGGCTCTGAAAGGCGTGCAGCATGGCGAGCGCCAGCGCGTCGTCGACATCGTTGCCCATGTCGGTGTCGAAGATAATGTTGACTGGCGCGATGACTGGCGTCTGAGACATTGCCGAGGCGGTGCAGAAGAAAACTGTCAGACAGGTGGCGAGAAAAATGGGAAGCTTCATTGGGTTCCTCGTTCACTTCTGGGTGTTGGGAGCTTGCTGCTCACTGGTTTGAGCCACCAGCCCAATAATTGCTTCTGAATAGCACGGTTTCCGCTGCCGCCGGGTCCTTCAGGCGCACGCGAATCTGATGCAGTCCGGGGTGCGGATTCTTCGGCTCGAAGCTGAGCAGATAGCGGTTGTGCAGGTGATTGGAGAAGCTGTTCATGCGCGTCTCAAAGCCTTTGCGGGAAGAGAATAGTTCGTACTCGCCACCAGTCATTGCCGCAATCGCCTTCGGTATGTTCTTCTTCATCGCCTGTCTCGCCATCAGCAGGGGGGCCACAACATTGGGCGGAGCATTCCAGTAAGCCTCGTCCCTATTACTGCCGCGCTCTGTATCCAGTACCTGGGACAGCGATGGCGAAAAGGGGAGTGTATACACCGCCGTATTCGTAACCCCAACCAGCGTAATCACGTCATCGAGCTTTGCAAAGTGGCTGCCGTGGTCGCGGGTTTCGCTGATCAACAGCAGGACGCGCTGCTGGTTTTCCGGCAACTTGGCCAGTAGCTTCACCGAGTAGGCCACCGCGTCGAGAAATCGTCGCCCCGTTATCCCCAGGTTGCAGGTTCTTCAGGTCCTCCTCGATCAGGTCGCCATTGTTCGTGAAGTCGCGCACGAGGTTCAGTTTGCTGTCGAAGACGAGCAAAGCAGCCTGGTTGTTTTTATCGCTGAGAATAGGATCGAGCATGGAGGCAACACCACGCATTCTGGCAAACTCACGCCATGCCCTGCGACCGCACTGGACCGCGATCACCAGCGAGACGGGCGCGGCTTCTGCGGCTTCGTCCAGGTGGACCGCCTGTCCGATGCCATCGTCCTCGATGATGAAATCCTGTGCGTGCAGACCGTAGACGATATTACCCTTGTCGTCTCTAATCATCGTGGGTACGAGCACCAGATTGGATTGCGAACTGAAAGTCGGCTCCTGCTGTGCCGTGGCAGGCCCGAAGACCAGCACGAACATCAGAATATGCAAGCTCGCTCTGAAGATGTTCATGGGATTAAAGGTCAGAGGAGCATAACCTGAACCGGCTCGCGGACTCCAGCCCTACCACTTTCCGGTTTCACGGCCCTATGCTCTGCTTGTGGGGCTGGCTTGGTGGGTGATCGGAATACTTTTTGCCTGCACTTACTTCTTCATTATTTATCGCATGTTCCGGGGCAAGGTTTCCCTGGAAGGCGGCGGCTACGAGCATTAGGGAGGACCTTCACAGCGTTCGTCTAAGATAGGAGATTCCCACGGCGGGAAGCCCGGGACTTACTGACAGCCTAAGGCTACTCCCACAGCCACCCCATGTTTGTTAAGATCAATAGTGGAGGGGGTTACATGGCAAATCTGAAAGGACTGGAGTCAGTCGTCTCGCAACTAAGAGGGGAACGAACCAATTTGGTTAACCAACTAAGACATGTGGACGCTGCTCTTTCAGTTCTGGGCAAGTTGGATAACGGCCGTTCCTACACAAAACCTCGGCGGAGAACACTCTCTGTCGCTGCTCGAAGAAAAATCGCCGCCGCCCAGAGAGCACGTTGGGCGAAGGTGAGACAGATGAAGAAAGCGGCCTAGCGGTTGGTTCGATTTAGAAAGAGGAAACCCCGTCGGGTAGTAGCCTGACGGGGTTTTTGTTGAATACGATCTCAGAAATTAATAACCGTGAGCTAGGAGCACTATAGGCTGCAGGGAAAGCAGGTCGCTCCACTGCGCTCGCTTCGCCCCGGCCGGGATGAGAGTTCCGGCTGGATTTCTGTTCACGAGCGTAGTTCACTTACCATTCCATTGGCAGACCCACATAGTTTTCCGCTAGGCTCTGGGAGGCGGCGCGAGAGCTGGTTACGTAATCCAGTTCGGCGAGCTGGCGCCGATTGTCGAAGAGATTGTCGTCGGGGAAACGGTGCAGCATCGAAGTCATCCACCAGGAAAAGCGTTGTACCTTCCAGACGCGCCGCAAGCAGGTTTGAGAATACGAATCAAGCAGGTCACGACGCCCGGTGGTATAGAAATCCGCGAGCGCACGGGCCAGCACGCGAACATCGGCGACCGCGAGGTTCAGTCCCTTGGCGCCGGTCGGCGGCACGATGTGAGCGGAGTCGCCTGCAAGAAACAGCCGGCCGTATTGCATTGGCTCAACCACGAAACTGCGCATCCCAGTTATACCTTTTTGCAGAACTGGGCCCTGGGTCAGATGCCATCCGTCCGAGGCGAGGCGGGTATCCAGTTCCTGCCAGACCTTTTCGTCGGGCCACAGATTGATGTCTTCATCCGGCTTGCATTGAAGATACAGGCGGCTGATTTTCTCTGAGCGCATGCTGAGCAAGGCAAAGCCGCGATCGTGATAGGTGTAGATGAGTTCTTCAGAGGAGGGCGGCGCTTCAGCCAGAATGCCAAGCCAACCGAAGGGATAAATCCGCTCATACTCGGTGAGAGTGCCGGCGGGAATGCTGGGCCGGCAAATACCGTGGAAGCCGTCGCATCCGGCAATAAAGTCGCAGGTCAGCTCGCAGGCTTGGCCATCTTTCTGATATCGGATTTTAGGTTTCGAACTTGTAGATTGTGAATCATCGAAGTCGTGAACGCTGACATTTTCGACCTCAAACAGAACCTGACCGCCGGCGGCAAGGCGCGCGTTGGTGAGATCTTTGACGACTTCATGCTGGGAGTAGATGGTGATTCCTTTTCCTCCGGTCAGATCCTTGAAATCGATGCGATGACCGCGTCCATGGAAGCGCAACTCGATTCCATGATGAACCATGCCTTCGCGCTTCATCCGTTCGCCCACCCCGGTTTCTGTGAGCAGATCAACCGTCCCCTGTTCCAGAACGCCGGCGCGGACGCGTTCCTCGACATATTGCCGGCTGCGATTTTCGATCACGACCGATTCAATTCCCTGCAGCTGGAGAAGGTGGGAAAGCGCCAGACCAGCCGGTCCCGCGCCTACGATTCCGATTTGGGTACGTGATGGGATGGGCACCGCGTTCTCCGACGTCGCGAGCAAAGACTGCTTGGATAGTATCCCCAACTGCCGCTGTATGGCCACGTCGGAAGTGCGCCGAGCAACGACAAAACTAAAAGGATGATCAGGATAGTTCCCATGGATGTCTTCCTTGAAGGTTCACACTATCAACGTCGGCTGCGAATCTAAAGGCACGGCGAATGACGAACAATCCAGACTAGATTGTAGCTGGCGTGGAAACGAAGCTCAGAAGGAGGCAAATACTTGCGCATATGCGGGACCTGCGCGATTAGAAATAGGGACTCATGGTTCGGAGGGAAGGCCCGCTAGTGCCCGATGGACTTATTCTAATCGGGCTTGCCCGCGGATGGTTTCTCATGCTCAGCAGGGGATGCGAGTTTTTGTGAGTCTTCATCAGCATCTTTTACGATGTATTGCACAATCAAAGTAATGCGGCGGTTAGAGGGGTCAAGCGGATTGTCCTTCTTCCGCAAACTCTGATCGGCGAACCCGCGGACCTGTGATACCTGGTCTTGTGCCAGGCCCTCTTGTTGCATCAAGCGCCGGGCGGCATTGGCACGGTCCGCCGACAGTTCCCAGTTGCCATAGTCGCGAACGCCAGCGTAAGCCTTGGAATCGGTGTGTCCTTCGATGGAGACCTTGTTGGGCAGCTTCCCCAGCTCTCCAGCCAGCATGGCCAGTAACTCCCTGCCCTTCCCACTCGGCTTGGACTGCCGCTGTCGAAAAAGGTCCCAGATTCGGTTTCCAGGAGTTCGATGCGCAATCCTTCGGACGTGATCGTGATCTCGATCTGATTCTTGAGTTTGTCGAAGTCACTCATCTGGCGGATTGCCTTCTGCAACTCCTCCTTCAGCTTCTGCATGTTGTCTTTGGTCAGAGAGAAATTTTCTCCCGAACCGACCAAACTAGTGCCAACCTTCTTGGATGTACCCGACGGATCTTTGAAATAACCACCCACCGCTTCTTGCACCTGCTTGCTGGAATTGAGTAGCCAGAGCACGATGAACAGCGCCATCATGGCGGTGACAAAGTCGGCGTAGGCGACCTTCCACGCGCCACCATGGTGTCCGCCGTGGGCGGTTTTCTTCTTGATGATGATGATGGGGCGAGCGCTTTTTTCCACAGGGTTTCCGTCCTCGTTTACGCCGACGCCGCCGCTGCGACCTCGGGCTGGGTTTCGCCACCTCCGCGGCAAGCTTTTTCCACTTCCTGAAAAGTAGGCCGTACGTGTCCGGGAATGGCGCGGCGAGCGACCTCCACCGCCATGATGGGCGCGGTCCCCTTCAGGAATGAAAAAATGAAAACGCGTAACACGTGAAGGTAGGCGCTTTCGTCGTCGGTGGCTTTGGTCATGTTCGCGGCGAGTGGAGCTACCAGCCCATAGCAGAGCAAGATGCCGAGGAATGTGCCTACCAGTGCAGCCGCGACTTTCTTTCCAATTTCTTCCGGCGGACCGCCCAGTGCTCCCATGGTGATGACCACCCCCAGCACGGCCGCAACGATCCCCAAACCAGGCAGGGAATCCGCCATGGTGCTCAAAGCCGCGATGGGCTGGGTCGCCTGGTGGTGGTGCACTTCCATATCGAGTTCCAGAACCTGGTCGAGGTCGAAGGGCTCCATCCCGCTTACCGCCATGCGCATGGTGTCGCAAAAAAAATCGCGAACATGGTGGTTCTTTACGAAGAGAGAATTTTTCGACAGGATCGGACTCTTGGAAGCATCCTCGACATCGGCTTCCAATGACACCAGTCCTTCCCGGCGCGCCTTATTGAGCAGGTCATAAACAGTCTTGAGAGATTCCAGGTAAGCCTTCTTGCTGAATTTTGATCCCGCAAAAACGCCCACTACGCCTGCGGCCATTTGTTTAAGGATGTGAAGCGGATTGCCAATCAATACGGTTCCAATCGCAGCCCCGCCTATGATGACCAGCTCGGCAGGCTGCATGAGCACCTTGAGGTTCCCGTGTTCCATCAGGTATCCGGCGAGCACCGCGCCGAAAACAACCAGGATTCCAATAGTGGCAAACATAGTGACTTAGCTCTTCGAACTAACTGCAGCCGTTCGTCGTTGCAGCGGAGGCGTGCCGACCCCTTGCTCCGCCCTCTCCAGAAGAGACTCGATCTTGTCATCGGGCTGGACCATGGCTCGTCCCACAGAAACGGTGACGGATAACAAATCTCCCCACCACTGGATTTCTGAAGAATTTACGCTGGTCTGGATACTGTCGCCTGTCTTGTGCAGTTCGGCGCTGGTGCAATTGGGCACGATCGCCACAAATTCATCTTCAGTCCAGCGGCCCAGAAATCCGGCCGTGCCGAGGGCGCGCTTCATACTCTCAGCCACCACGTGGAGGATGTCATCGCCGGCCTCACGACCATGGGCGGTCCGGAATCGCTCCAGTTCTCCTATCCGAATGGATAAGATCCCGAAGAGAAGGTCATACTCGGTGAAGAAGGCCAAGAGCTCGCGCAGGTAGGATCGGGTCAACCCCTGATTCATGACGCCCGTGATTACATCCAGGCAGCCGTGCGCCGCAAGATTGATTCGGCAGTTCTCCGCTTCAGTGCCAGCATTTTGTTCATCGAAGCTTTCCGCAATGCCGACAATCAAACCCTTCTGGTCCCGGAAAGGCGCGGTCCGAACGTGCACGTGCACCCGATGACCCGCCTTGTGGCGGAAGAACACGTGAGCATCGCTGGCTTTGCCTTCGTGCATGGTTCCGGTAAGCGGACATGCGACGCTGCAAAGAACACAGTGCTGTTCGTTGCAATGTACCAGGATGTTCTCGCGGCAGGAGCGGCCAATCACTTCGTGCCGCCGGAAGCCGGTGATCCTCTCGGCGCCATCGTTCCAGAACAAAATTTTCCCGTCGCGTCCGACCAGGTACACGCCCGTCTGCAGGCTGTCCAAGACGGCTCGGAATATACTCGGATCCTGGAGTTCCGTCATTTGCCGGGGAGTGTCGCGTTCCTCTCAAATCTTTCATCGGCAAAGGCGGATGAAGCTTCAGGTCCCGCGGAAATGCAGGGTTCTGCCACCGGGCAGGCGCCGGCACGCGAGGGTAAGAGCTCGAACCCCTGGACTCGCTTGTGGATGATGCTGCTCCCGCCTGCTTAGCCAGCCGGCTGCGCCGCAGCCGCCGTGCCTGGCCACGCTGGGTTGAGGGTGGTGCGAATCACGTCCAGCAGTTCGTTGTTATCGGCGGGCTTTTGCAGAAAGGCGCAGGCCCCCGCTTTCATTGTCCGTTCCCGGTTGAATTGGGGATCCCGCGCGGTCAGCACGATGACCGGGATCGAGGAAAGCTGGGCGCTCTGCTGCAGGCGGTCCAGCACGATGAAGCCATCTCCCGCGGGCAGGCCGATGTCGAGAATGATCAGGTCCGGCCGCTCCTTTTGGGCCATGGCAATTGCCGAAAAGCCATCTGTGGCATAAGCGGTATCGAAGTGGTTGGCGCGCAAGCGCAGGTTTAGACCCCGTCTCAGGTCGGGGTCATCATCAACAATCAGGATTTTCGGTTTATCCATGGTGTTCTCTCCTTAGATCTTCTGGGCTGCTTTTCGGTCCTGACAACGGCGCATCTGCGGTCAGTTCGCGGAAGATTGCCGCCGCCGCAACGTTGTCATACTCATCTCTGTAATGTTATCGGCAACTTCCTGCACAAACTTCTGCACAGGCTCCTGGCGCTGCTGTGATGGCAGCTTCAAACCCACGGATGAGACTGTGAACACACAATTTGCCCTCAATGGCTCGGAGCGCTCGAGTTGCTCGAGAATACGGCTCGCCACTACCCTCGCTCCGGGCTCGTCGGCGGAAACTACGAGTAACAGAGTCTCACTCGATCCTGTATCGCCCAGGGCCGGCAAGATCGCATCCTTGTCCCGGAGGATGCAGGATTGCATGATCTGCATGCAGTGCTGCCGGATCTCTCGCCAGTTGCCGGCAAACGGGGTGAATCGCGGCGCAAGCTCAACCGAGATCACGGAAATAGAATCGCGCAAGCGGCCCTGGCTGGTAATTACGGGAAAAAGATATTTCGCCAGCGAAAACAGGGGCAGGGTGAAGGTGAAGGTGCTGCCATGGGAGAGCTTACTTTCCACCCAGAGTCGTCCGCCGTGCAGCTGGACCAGTTCCTTCGCGATGTATAGTCCGAGTCCCAGCCCCTTGCGGCTATCGTCGATCGAATTTGGATCCTGGTACAGGCGTTCGAAAATCATGGCCTTCGCTTCTCGATCGATGCCGCGGCCGGTATCGGTGACGGAAATGTAGACAAAATCAGGATCGGCTTCCATCAGGCGCGCCTTTACCATCACCGATCCATCGGGCGGAGTGAACTTGACCGCGTTCTCGATGAGGTTGGTGAGCACCTGGAGGACGCGATTGGGATCGGCGTAGACGAACGGAATCCTGATGTCCAGTCCCGCCTCCAGGCCGATACCTTTGGCCTGAGCCGTGGACAGCAGCATGGCCACCGCTTGCCGAATGACGTCGGCAATGACGACGCCGTGTGGTTCGATGGTGATCTTGCCTGATTCGGCCCGCGTGGCCTCCAGCAGGTCGGTGATCATAGCTCGTAGCTGATTCACACTGCGAAAAACAGTTTCCAGATGTTCGCGTTGCTCGGGAATCAGACTACCGGCCAAGCCGTCGAGCATAAGCGAGACAAACTGGTGAATGCAGGTTAGGGGAGTGCGCAATTCGTGCGAAACGTGGGAAAGGAAGTCGGTTTCGCTGGCCCGGTCAGACTTGGCTTGAGCTTGCTGCTGCTCGGCGGACTGAGTCTCGCCCAGAAGACCGACCTGACCCAGCTCAGCGTCGAGGACCGGGCCACCGAATATCAAGTCAAGGCAGCCTTCCTCTTCAACTTCGCCAAGTTTG
>WNFF01006605.1_pt1 | contig 10337 bp, 9 predicted proteins | sample 5400441 | NCBI WGS metagenome assembly WNFF01 (sample SAMN13153345, study PRJNA577476) | soil metagenome | isolation source: 120 cm saprolite under Douglas fir tree site 2 hole 3 replicate 1 | place: USA:California | collected 2015-04-18
ACCTGGCCGTCCGACATGTACCGGCTCTTGGCGATCTCGTTGGCGACCAGGTCCCAGCAGACGGCGAAGAAGTCGCTGAACATGATCTCGGCCACCGGGCGCAGGCCGGTCATGGCGGCGCCCATCGCGGCGCCGAGGATCGCCTGCTCGCTGATGGGGGTGTCGCGCACCCGCCGCGGGCCGAACTCCTCCAGCAGGCCCACGGTGGCCTTGAACACGCCGCCGGCCGCGGCCACGTCCTCGCCGAGGAATACGACCGACTCGTCGCGCCGCATCTCCTGCGCGATGCCCCGGGCGACGGCCTCCCGGTAAGTAATCGTTGTCATCGGATCACCGCGATCACCGTGCCGACCGGGACCGTCTGGTCGGCCTCGACCCTGATCTCCGCCAGGGTCCCGCCGACCGGGGCCGGGATGTCGGTGTCGACCTTGTCGGTGCCTATCTCCACCAGGGGCTCGCCCTCGGCCACCTGGTCACCCACGGCCTTGTGCCAGACGTTGACGGTGCCCTCGTCCACCGTCTCGCCCATCCGTGGCATCACCACTTCGGTGCTCACTTTGCCCGCTCCTCCATCGTTCAATTGCCTCCCTAATGAGACGTCATGCCGGAGGCGCGCCGGCTAGCACCGTGCGGCGGACGGCCCCGGCGCCTGCGGCGTGACAGTGGATGTCTCATGTCACTTTCCTCAGTTTCTCCAAGCCCAGCCGCCGTCGTCCCACACGTTCGTGAACGCCAGGGCCAGGTCCGGCTCCGGGCCCGCCTTCGCCTCTTCCGTCGCCAGGTCCACTGCCGCTTTGGCGGCAGCGTCGATCTGGTCGAGCACTTCTTCGTCCACGCCGCGGGAGATGAGCGTGCCGCGGTAGGCCGGGATGGGGTCCCTGGCCAGCCATTCGGCGACCTCGTCCGCGGGCCGGTACTTGCCGGGGTCGGCCCGCGAGTGCCCGCCGTGCCGGTAGGTGATCGCCTCGATCAGCGCCGGGCCGCCGCCCTCGCGGGCCCGGTCGATCGCCGCGGCCGCGGCCGCGTGCACCGCCTCCACGTCGTTGCCGTCCACCACGGCGGACGGCAGTCCGTAGGCGGGCGCGCGGTCGGCCGCCGGGCGCTTCACCGCGGTCACCGTCTCGATCGCGGTGTACTCCATGTAGTGGTTGTTCTCACAGATGAACACCACCGGCAGCGCCCAGACCACGGCCAGGTTCAGCGCCTCGTGGAACGCGCCGATGTTGGTGGCGCCGTCGCCGAAGAAGCAGACGGTGACCTGCCCGGTGCCGCGGTACTGGGCCGACCAGGCGGTGCCGTTGGCGATGACCAGTTGCGCGCCGATGATCGCGTACGAGCCGAGCACCCCGCGGGAAACGTCCAGCAGGTGCATCGACCCGCCCTTGCCGTGCATCAGGCCGTTCTGGCGGCCGAGTAGCTCGGCCATGACCGGGGTCATCTGCGTGCCCCGGGCGAGCACGTGGTTGTGCCCCCGGTAGGTGACGAACGTGTAGTCGTCCGGGCGCATCGCCGCCGCCACGCCGGCCGCGATCGCTTCCTGCCCTATGCCCAGATGGGTGGTTCCCTTCACCAGGTTCTGCAGGAACAGGTCGTGCGCACGCTGCTCGAATTGCCGGATCCTGGTCATGGTCCGGTACAGCCCGAGCGCGGCTTCCTCATCCATGGCGCCTGTCCTTAGTACGGGTTGGTGACGAACAGTTCCTTCGAGGGGAACTTGGTGATGATCTGGACGCCGCCGTCCACCACGACGACCTCCTCCTCCAGCCGGGCGGCCGAGATGCCGTCGCTGGCCGGGCAGTACGTCTCCAGCGCGAACACCATGCCCTTCTGGATCTCCATCGGGGCGTCCAGCGAGGAGAGCCGGCTGATGATCGGCCGCTCGTGCAGCGCCAGGCCGAGCCCGTGGCCGAACTGGAGCCCGAACGCGGTCTTCTCGTCCGGCAGGCCGATGTCCTGCGCGGTGGGCCAGAGCCTGGCTACCTGGTCGGTGCTCACCCCCGGCTTGAGCACCGCGATCGCGGCCTCCATCCACTCGCTGGCCCGTGCGTAGGCGTCGCGCTGCGCCTGGGTGGAACTGCCCACGCTGAACGTCCGGTAGTAGCAGGTCCGGTACCCGTTGAAGGAGTGCATGATGTCGAAGAAGGCCTGCTCCCCCGGCCGGATCATACGGTCGGAGAAGTTGTGCGGGTGCGGGTTGCAGCGCTCGCCGGAGACGGCGTTGATCGACTCCACGTCGTCGGAGCCCATGTCGTAGAGCCGCTTGCTGGCCAGGGCCACGATCTCGTTCTCCCGGATCCCCGGCCGCAGCGCGTCGGTGATGTCCTGGTACACGCCGTCCACCATCGCGGCGGCCGTGGTCAGCAACGCGATCTCATCGGGCGACTTGAGCTGCCGGGCGTCCAGCATGACCTGCTGCCCGTCGCGGACCTCGATGCCCGCCGCCTGCAGTTCGAAGATCGTGGGGATCTCGGCGAAATCGATCCCCACCGGCAGGCCGGCCACGCCGGTGTCCTGCAGGATCCCCTTGATCTCGGCGACCGCCCGGCCGGGCAGGCCCGCCTCGGGCGCGGTCGCCCCGCGCATGGTGGTCCAGGAGGCGATGCAATGTTCGGGCTTCAGCCACGGGCAATACATCCGGTGGTGCACGGCGGCGGAGCCGAAGTCCCACAGGAACAGTTCACCGGTGCGGGTGTACAGCGCGTACCGGCACAGCTTGTCCCTGGTCCACTCGCCGATGGCGACCCCGGTGAGGTATCGGATGTTGTTGTTGTCGAAGACCAGCAGGGCGCCGAGGTCACTGGCTTCCAGCGCGGCCATGGCCCGGCCGAGCCGGTAGGAGCGCAGCCGGGCGAAATCGACACGCTGCTCGAAGTCGACGCTCATCCGGCCCGGGGCCGGCGTGCGGGGAAGGGCGGGCACGGGCGGGATGGGCGCGACCATGAGGGCTTCCTCTCGCATGCCGACCTTGTACAGCCTGATTAAACGTATGTACAGTGTGGCTGTCAAGCGGCCTGAGGCCCGCGACGAAGGAACGGGCCTGAGGCTACCGGGGGTTCCGGGGGCCGCTCCGGGCTAGCACTCTCAGGGGAGGGTGATGGGCTTCGACCCCGGCGCCGAACTCGGTCCCCGGCTGCGGCAGGTGCGCGAGCAGCGGGGACTGTCCGCGCGCGAACTGGCCCGGCGCATCCAATGCTCGCCCAGCCTGATCTCGCAGATCGAACGGGGGCTGTCCGCCCCGTCGGTCGGCATGCTGTACGCGCTGGCCACCGAGCTGCGTACCTCCCTGGACTTCCTGTTCGGCGCGTCCCCGCCGGGTGGCGGGCCGCCCGGCGGGATGACGGTCACCGCGCACGGCGACGCCCGGGTGCGCGCGGACGGCGCGGAGGACGGCGCGGGCGGGCGGCGGCCCGGCGCGCACGGCTTCGTCCAGCGGGCCGGCGCCCGGCGCACCATCGACCTGGCCAGCGGCGTGCGCTGGGAGCGGCTCACGCCCGGCCCGGACGAGCGGGTGGACTTCCTCGAAGTGATCTACGAACCCAGCGGGCACTCCACCGACGCCCGGCGCCCGCTGCGCCATGACGGGCGTGAGTACGGCCTGATCACCAACGGCACGCTGCACGCCAGCGTCGGGTTCGACACCTTCGAACTGGGGCCGGGCGACTCGATCGCGTTCGATTCCGCGCTGCCGCACCTGTACTGGAACGCCACCACGGCCGACGTGCACGCGATCTGGGCGGTCGTGCATCCTCAGCCGGGCCGCGCCTGACGGCGCCGCGGCGCAGGGCCCCCTGGGCGGACGTCGCCGGGCTCGCGGTGCGGCGGGCGCGCCGGAAGCTGCGGCGGCGGGCGATGCCGGGGCCGGGTGCCCGACCAGACGGCCGGGGGCAGGTCCAGGAACCCGGCCAGCGCGTACGCCGCGGCTTCGTAGTTGACCCGCCAGCCGTGGAAGTGCGGCCAGGCGTCGTCCGGCTCCCGCTCGAACACCCAGCCCGCGCGGCGCATCCGGTCCACCGCGGCGTCGAAGTCCTCCCGGGTCAGCGCGATCGGGTCGTCCGGGTGCGGGTCCTCGGTCACCGGCATCCCGAGCGCCCGGGCGAGCTTGCGCATGGTGACGTAGCCCACCCGCATCAGCGGCCGCGCCTCCGGCGGGACCGTGCCCGGGTTCAGCGACAGGTGCAGCGCGGCGGCGTCGAGCACCGCGAGCAGGCCGAGCAGCCAGGAGGTCTGCGGGTCCGGCGACCGGAAGTAGACCAGCGTGCGGTAGTTGGTGTGGCTTTCCGAGATGTCGGCGGCCCACTCGGTCCAGCGGTCGTAGACCTTGGGCAGGTAGGCCACGTCGCCGATCAGGGCCTGGCGGGCCAGCAGTTCCGGGCCCCACGGCGGGGAGCCGGCCAGCGCCTCCAGTATGGTGACCGGGATCTCCCGGCGGTTGAACGCCCCGTAGAGCGCCGGCAGGTAGGCGATGAGCAGTGCTATCAGGGTCAGGCCGCTGGCGCCGGCCACAAACACCACGGCGCTGGGGCCCGCCCCGTAGGGCCGGACGAACCCGAGGGTGAACAGGGAGGACCCGGATTCTTCCAGCGACAGCGCGAACGCGTGGTGGTTCAGCGGCCACAGCAGCAGCGCGAACCCGAGCAGCAGGCAGACCAGCCAGCTGATGAGCAGCATGACGAGCCAGGCCGGGCCGGCGGCGGCCAGGATCCGCTCGCGGTTCCGCAGGTCTTCGACCCGCGCGGTGATCTTGCCGAAGGTGCCCCGGACCAGCCAGGCCAGGGCGGAGCCAAGGATCGACGTGGCGGTCCGCGGGATCAGCAGGGTCTTGATCACGCTGGAGGCGGTGACCAGCAGCAGGACGAGCCCCGCCGCGAAGCCCAGCCACCGGATCATGACCATCCCGACAGGCCCGCGCCCGGCTAGGGCGCGGTGGGGTCACCCGGCGACGGCTCCCCCGCGGCACCGTCGTCGCCCGCGCCGCCCTTGCTCTCGGTGTCCTTGCCGGCGGCCGCCTTGCCGCCGCCGGACCTCGCCTGGCCGAGCAGCTCCTCCAGCCGGGCACCGCGGATCCGCCGGAACGTGCGGTGGATGCGCCCGCGCACCAGCACCGCGACCTCGAGCTGGCTGGCGTTGATCTCGCCACGGTCGCCGTTGCCCTGGCCGGACAGGGCGGCGATCGCCGCGCCCAGCGCGGCGTCGATGGACATGCCCGCCGCGTACCGCTCCTTGAGCACCCCCGCGACCTGCTCGGCCTGGCCGCCCATGGCGACGAAGCCGTGCTCGTCGGCGACCGACCCGTCGAAGGTGATCCGGTACATCTGGTCCGCGTCCTGGGCGTCGCCCACCTCGGCGACCACGAGTTCCACCTCGTAGGGCTTGTTGCTCTCGGTGAAGATGCTGCCGAGTACCTGCGCGTACCAGTTGGCGAGCCCGCGCGCGGTCACGTCCTCCCGCGCGTACTGGTAGCCCCTGGTGTCGGCGAAGCGGACCCCGGCCACGCGCAGGTTCTCGTACTCGTTGTACCGGCCGACCGCCGCGAAGGCGATCCGGTCGTAGATCTCGCTGACCTTGTGCAACGCGCTGGACGGGTTCGGCGCGACGAACAAGATCCCCTCGTCGTAGGTCACCACGACGCTGTTGCGCCCGCGCGCGATGCCCTTGCGCGCGTAGTCTGCCTTGTCCTTCATCGCCTGTTCGGGCGACACATAGAACGGCATGGACACCGCTGGGGTTCCCCTAATCGTGTGGGCGGACAGTTATCGGGGCACGGGGCGTTAGGTACCGCGCTGTGGCAGCGGCGCGATCGGGCCGCCGGGCGACTGCATCCGCTCGGCGACGACCGCCTGGACGTATTCGCCGGCCTCGTCGTCGGTCAGCCGCCGGAACCCATCCTCGGTGACCACGGCCACCACCGGGTAGATGCGCCGGGTCAGGTCGGGGCCGCCGGTGGCGGAGTCGTCGTCCGCGGCGTCGTAGAGGGCCTCCATGCACGCGGTGATGGCGGCCGCCTCGGCCATGCCCTCGGTGTAAAGCTTCTTCAGCGACCCGCGGGCGAACACCGACCCGGAGCCGATGCCGTGGTACCGGCGCTCCTCGTACGGCCCGCCGGCCACGTCGTAGCTGAAGATCCGGCCCTTCCCGCTGTCCTCGTCGAAGCCGCCGAACAGCGGGACCACGACCAGGCCCTGCAGGGCGCCGCCGAGGTTGCCGCGCACGAACGCGGCCAGCCGGTTGGCCTTACCGTCCAGCGACAGGGTCCGGCCTTCGAGCTTCTCGTAGTGCTCGAGTTCGAGCTGGAACAGCCGGACGAGTTCGAGGCCGGCGCCGGCCACGCCCGCGATCCCGACACAGGAGAAGTCGTCGCTGCGGAACACCTTCTCGATGTCCCGCTGAGCGATCATGCTCCCGGCGGTGGAGCGCCGGTCGCCGGCCATGATCACGCCATCGGCGAAGCCCACGGCCACGATGGTGGTCCCATGCGGCAGGCCCGCGGCAGGCGGCGCGCCCCCGCCCGGCCCGGTGACGTCCGGCCCGGCCGGCCACCCGACCGCCGCGCCGGGCAGCAGGCCGGGGGCGGACGCGGCGAGGAAGTCGGCAAAAGACGAGGTGCCCACCCCCAAGCACGCGGCAGTGAACTGCCCTCCCAGGTAGTCAGTGCCCACGAGGTTCCTTCCGGTTGTTGGCCTTCCTGCCACCTGTGACCCTACTGCCGCACGAAATCGCGCGGCGCCCGGGGGATCAGCTCAGCGCGAAACCGGGCGCGGTTACTCCCCGCCCTTCTGGACGTAGGAGCGGACGAACTCCTCGGCGTTCTCCTCGAGGACCTCATCGATCTCGTCGAGGATCGCCTCCACGTCGTCGCTGAGCTTCTCCTGGCGCTCCCTGACCTCCTCGCCCGCCTCGGGGGCCGCGTCCTCGGCCTCCTCGCTGCGCCTGGTGGTCTGTCGCTGGCCGCCAGTGTCCTTCGTTCCCATACGGTTCCTCCGTGGTCCTGGGCGTCCTCGCTGCCCTCAACCGTATCCTCGCCCGCCAGCAGCCCGTCCACACATGGGAGCCGTGATCCCGGCCGTGGTGACCCTCGTCGCCACGCTAGCCCCGTACGGAATCAGGGTTACTGGTAGTGCCCGTTAGCTGGGCTGGGAGCGGGGTCAGCCCTGTCCCGTGAGCGCCGCGACCAGGTCGGCGGCGGTCCGGCACCGGTCGATCAGCTCGCCCACGTGCGCGCGGGTGCCGCGCAGCGGCTCCAGGGTCGGCACGCGCTGCAGCGAATCGTGGCCCGGGATGTCGAAGATCACCGAATCCCACGATGCGGCGGCCACGGCGTCCGGATATTTCTGCAGGCAGCGCCCGCGGAAGTAGGCCCGCGTGTCGCCGGGGGGCTGGTCGATGGCCCGGGTCACCTCGGCGTTGGACACGATGCGGACCATCCGCCCGCGGGCCGCCAGCCGGTTGTACAGGCCGCGTTCCGGGCGGACGTCGGAGTACTGCAGGTCCACGAGCTGTAGCCGCGGGTGACCCCAGCCCAGCCCGTCCCTGGTCCGGTACCCCTCGAGCAGTTCGAGCTTGGCCACCCAGTCGAGTTCCCTGGACGTCAGCATCGGGTCCTCGGCCAGCCGGCCAAGGATCGACTCCCACCGGTTGAGAACGTCGGCGGTCATCTCGTCGACGTCGGCGCCGTACCTGTCCTCGATGAACTTGCGCGCCCGGTCCAGGTACTCCATCTGCAGCTGGACGGCGGTCATCCGCCTGCCGTCGCGCAGGGTGACCAGGTGGCGGCAGGTCGGGTCGTGCGAGATCGCCCGCAGCTCGGCCACCGGCGTCTCCAGCGCGAGGTCGCCGTCGAGGAACCTTTCCTCGATCATCGCCAGCACCAGGGCCGTGGTCCCGAGCTTGAGGTAGGTGCTGACCTCGCTCATGTTCGCGTCGCCGATGATCACGTGCAGCCGGCGGTATTTCTCCGGATCGGCGTGCGGCTCGTCGCGGGTGTTGATGATCGGCCGCTTGAGCGTGGTCTCCAGGCCGACCTCGACCTCGAAGAAGTCGGCCCGCTGGCTGATCTGGAAGCCCTCGTTCCTGCCGTCGGCGCCCTGGCCGACCCGCCCGGCCCCGCACACGACCTGCCGGGAGACGAAGAACGGGGTCAGGTTCCGCACGATGTCCGCGAACGGCGTGGACCGGCGCATCAGGTAGTTCTCGTGGCAGCCGTAGGAGGCGCCCTTATTGTCGGTGTTGTTCTTGTACAGCTGGATGGGCGCGGCGCCGGGCACGGTGGCGGCCTTGGCGGCTGCCTCGGCCATCACCCGCTCCCCCGCCTTGTCCCAGATCACGGCCGCCCGCGGGTTGGTGCACTCGGGCGTGGAGTACTCGGGATGGGCGTGGTCCACGTACAGCCTGGCGCCGTTGGTGAGGATGACGTTGGCCAGCCCGAGGTCCTCATCGGTGAGCTGGCTGGAGTCGGCCGCCTCCCGGGTCAGGTCGAAGCCGCGCGCGTCGCGGAGCGGGTTCTCCTCCTCGAAGTCCCACCGGGCCCGGCGCGTCCTGGCCGAGGTCGCCGCCTGGTAGGCGTTCACGACCTGGGACGAGGTGACCATGGCATTGGCACCCGGCTGGCCGGGCACCGAGATGCCGTACTCGGTCTCGGTCCCCATCACGCGCCGCACGCTCATAGTGAGAGCCTAGCCGCGCACCGCAGCAGACCCGCAGTGAGCACGCCGCGCGACAGCGCACCGGGGGGGTTCCGGGGGGGCGCTCCCCCGGGCCAGCACTGCCACTAGAGGTATTGGCCCGTGTTGGCGACCGTGTCGATGGAGCGCCCTGCCTCGGTGCCCTGCTTGCCGGAGACCAGGGTCCTGATGTAGACGATCCGCTCGCCCTTCTTGCCGGAGATGCGGGCCCAGTCGTCCGGATTGGTGGTGTTCGGCAGGTCCTCGTTCTCGCTGAACTCGTCCACGCAGGCGGACAGGAGGTGCGCCACCCGCAGGCCCTTCTGGCCGGTTTCCAGGAATTCCTTGATGGCCATTTTCTTCGCCCGGTCCACGATGTTCTGGATCATCGCGCCGGAGTTGAAGTCGCGGAAGTACAGCACTTCCTTGTCGCCGTTGGCGTAGGTGACCTCGAGGAACCGGTTCTCCTCGGTCTCGGAGTACATCCGCTCGACGACGCGCTGGATCATCGCGTCCACGCAGGCCTCGGGGGACCCGCCGTGCTCGGCCAGGTCGTCGGGGTGCAGCGGCAGGCCGGTCAGCACGTACTTGGAGAAGATGTCCTTGGCCGCTTCCGCGTCCGGGCGCTCGATCTTGATCTTCACGTCCAGCCGGCCGGGACGCAGGATCGCCGGATCGATCATGTCCTCCCGGTTCGAGGCGCCGATCACGATCACGTTCTCCAGGCCCTCGACCCCGTCGATCTCGCTCAGCAACTGGGGCACGATCGTGTTCTCCACGTCGCTGGACACGCCGGAGCCGCGGGTACGGAAAATCGAGTCCATCTCGTCGATGTTCAAGAAGAAGCTCTTGCCCTCCCTCTCGGTGCCGAGGCTCGCCGTGCGGGCCGCGACCTGCTTGGCCAGGGAGTTCGCGACGGCCTTGGCGATGAGAGTCTTGCCGCAGCCGGGCGGCCCGTAGAGCAGGACGCCCTTGGGCGGGCGGAGCTGGTGTTCCCGGAACAGGTCCGCATGCAGGTAGGGCAGCTCGATCGCGTCCCTGATCTGCTCGATCTGCGAGGCGAGGCCGCCGATGTCGCGGTAAGTGATGTCCGGGACTTCCTCCAGGATCAGTTCCTCCACCTCGGCCTTGGGGATCCGCTCGTACACGTAGCCCGACCTGGGCTCCAGGAGCAGCGAGTCGCCGGCCCGCAGGGTGGAGCTCCGCAGCGGCTCGGCGAGCCGGGCCACCCGCTCCTCGTCGGCGTGCGAGAGGACCAGCGCCCGGTCGCCGTCCTCGAGGACCTCCTTGAGCATGACGACTTCACCCACGGTCTCGTAGCCCTGGGAGATCACCACGGTGAGGGACTCGTTCAGCACTACTTCCTGGCCAGCCCGCAGCGCATCGGCATCGATCGCCGGGCTGACGTTGACACGCATCTTGCGGCCGCCGGTGAACACGTCCGCGGAGCCGTCCTCGCAGGCGTTGAGGAAAATGCCGAAGCCCGATGGCGGCTTGGTCAGCCGGTCCACTTCTTCTTTCAGCGCAACGATCTGGTCACGGGCCTCGCGGAGCGTGTCGGCGAGACGCTCGTTCTGCCGGTTCACGGTCGACAACCGCGCCTCGGCCTCGCCCAGCCGCTCCTCGAGCAGCCGGCTCTGCCGCGGCGAGTCGGTCAGTCTACGACGCAGGACCGCGACT
>WNFF01005503.1_pt1 | contig 10336 bp, 11 predicted proteins | sample 5400441 | NCBI WGS metagenome assembly WNFF01 (sample SAMN13153345, study PRJNA577476) | soil metagenome | isolation source: 120 cm saprolite under Douglas fir tree site 2 hole 3 replicate 1 | place: USA:California | collected 2015-04-18
CCTATAGGTGGCGTTTTTCTGACGCCCCCGGCGCGACAGGAATAGCCGCTTTTTCTCTTCCCAGAACCGCAATTGTGTGTCACATTCGCTATATCTGATGGAATACAGCGAGCAGCATGTCGTCCCGCACTCCGGATCTGCTGTCGAACATCTTCGCGAACGGCCTCCAGCCGCGAGCGGCTACAATCCCTCGCGGCATGATTCCGATGAAGTCGCGCGGGTCCGGCGAAGCGTCGGGCGAGGCGTTCGTGCCGCCCGCTTCGCGCAGGCGCACGGCAATCTGGGACATGCATCACAGCATGCATTGCTCGATCATCGGCACCTGTCTTTCGACGAGTGAAATACGCCGCCTGCTGATCAAGCTTGGCGTGCATGGCGCCGAAAGCGCCAGCGATCATGATCTGCACAAGCAGGGTGTTACGCTTGCAGGTCAAGCGCAGGGAGGCGGCAAGTTCATCCAGAAAGCGCTGGACCGGCGCCATGAGGCCGCGATCAAGCAATTCGCAAAGGCGCAGGACGAAGGAGCGCTGTGCCTGCTATGGGACGATGCGGTGAGGCGTGGCGATATTCCGGGCGCCTATTGGGCCGTGCTCAGCCACCCGGCGGCGACCGACGCCGTCATGCGCAAAACGTTCGGCGATGTGCACATGCTGTCGCACATGGTCGGCGCCGCGAACCGCGCGGATATTCGCCGGCTGTGCCAACTTGAGCAGCAGAACGCCGCATTGTCGGCCAAGCTCGAACTGCAGCAGCGCCAGCTCCGCGATGGCTTCGTTGAGCGCGACAGCAAGATTCGGCTGCTCAACGAAGCCCTCAGCCGGGCGCTCGCCCAGGCGCCGGCTTGCGCGGCACACGCGGACGATGACGTCCGCGCCGCGGAGGCGGCGCTGATCGACCTTGACCGCCGTCTCGACCGGGAGGTGACGCGCCGCCAGCGCCTCGAAAGCCGCCTTGAGGCGGCAACCTTGGCGGTGTCGCAAGCCGAACGCGTGCGGCAGGAGGCCGAGGTCGAATGCGAAAGACTGCACCGCGAACTGTCTCTCGTGGAAGCACAGATCACCGGCTGGTTGGGCGAAGAGCAAACCGCCCTCGCGCCGCAACTTGGGGGCGCCCAGGTGCTTTACGTCGGTGGCCGGGCGCATCAGGTGCCCCAGCTCAAAGCCCTCGTGGAACGCGCCAGCGGCAAGTTCCTGCATCATGATGCCGGCATTGAACACAGCATGACGTTGCTTCCTGGCCTTATCAGTCGCGCCGATTGCGTGGTGTTCCCGATCGATTGCGTCAGCCACGAAGCCATGGGGATCCTGAAGCGGCAATGCCGGCAATTGGCAAAGCCATTCGTGCCCCTGCGAACATCAAGCCTCGCCAGCCTCCTTTTCGGGCTCGCCACGCTGGAGCGTACGCCAGAGCGCATCGCGGCCGTCAACTGACGTTATAGAGCACCTACCGATAAGATCGAGCCACCTCTCCAGCGTCATGCCCGCGCTTGTCGACGACAAGCGCGGGCATGACGCGCTCTACGCCAAGGTCGCATAGATGTCTCCCGAATTGGCGCGACCCGGCAATCCCATCAGCCAGTCGGTGATTTCGCCGGCATCAAGCTTGCGCCCGTGCACGAAAGCGAGGCTCTCGCCAAGCGACGCTTCGAATGCCCCATAGCCGATCGCGGCGCAACGCGCCACGCACGCGCACGCGAGATCGCGCTGGATGGTGGTGAATTCGAACGACAGCGCCGGCGCCGGCGTGGAGAGCCCGGCCAGGACCTCAGCCTCAAAGCCCTCGACATCGATCTTGATGAAGCGCGGTGCGCCGTGACGCGCGATCAGCGCATCGAGGGTCGTGACTGGCACCTCGACGGTCCGGGTCCAATGCTGCCCCTCCCAGCCGGGCGCATCTTGGGTGGCCGTGATGAAGGCCTCAGACGCGGTGGAAACCGTCGGATTGTCGAGATTGAGTTTCAAGTCGACCCTGCCGGGCTCACGGCCGACCGCGCTCTCCACCAAGGTCACGGTCTTGTCGCGGCCATAGATGAGCCGCAGCGTCATCGCCAGCGCGGGCTGGGGCTCGACCGCGATCACCCGCGCTCCCAGCCGCCGGAATGCCGCAACCCGGTCGCCCACGTGGCTGCCGATGTCGAACACCAGATCGCCCTCGGCAACAAAGCGGGCGTAGTGCCGGTCGAGCGCGCTGCGCCGGTGCCTGTCGCCGTAATAGATGCACAGCGACCGGATCACGCCGCGCGCGGCGCGGACGCTGTCGAACATGGGCGTTCTCCTTATGTGCCGCGTAGGGCGCAATGCGCTACGCTTATTGCGCCCTACGCGTCTCGGCAACATAGCCTTTCAAGGCGCGGCCACCATATCTTAACCTCGTGCCCATGACTCGTATCCCTTCTCATATCCCGGCTCACGTCCCCGCCCAGCCGCCTGCGGATATCGCTTCCCTGATCTGCGCCCTGCGTGCCGGCGAGCGTGCTGCGCTGGCGCGCGCCATCACCCTCGTCGAGTCGAAGCGCCCCGACCACCAACGGTCGGCGCACCAGCTGGTGCAAAGCCTCCTCCCGCACACCGGAACCGCGCGGCGCGTCGGTATCACCGGGGCGCCGGGGGTCGGCAAATCGACCACCATCGACGCACTCGGCAGCCATCTCACCGGGCTTGGCCACAAGGTCGCGGTGCTGGCGGTCGATCCGTCCTCCGCCCGCACCGGCGGCTCGATCCTTGCCGACAAGACCCGCATGGCGCAGCTCGCGGCCGACGCCCGCGCCTTTATCAGGCCGTCGCCGACCGCCGGCACGCTCGGCGGCGTTGCGGCAAAGACCCGCGAGACCATGCTGCTCTGCGAGGCGGCGGGCTATGACGTCATCCTGGTCGAAACCGTCGGCACCGGCCAATCGGAAACCGCCGTCGCCGACATGACGGATTTCTTCCTCGCCCTGATGCTGCCGGGCGCCGGAGACGAGTTGCAGGGCCTCAAGAAGGGGATCGTCGAGCTCGCCGACATGATCGCCATCAACAAGGCGGACGGCGACAATCTCGCGCGCGCCAAGGCGGCGGCGGCCGCATATCGCGCGGCGCTCCACATCCTCACCCCGCGGCTCGCCGAATGGAACCCGCCGGTCATCACCTATTCGGCCGCGACGGGCGCAGGCGTCGCGCAGCTATGGGAACACGTGCTCGACCACTATCGCCGCCTCTCCGCAACCGGCGCGTTCGCGGCGCGGCGGCGCGAGCAACAGGTCAAGTGGATGTGGGCGCTCCTGGAGGAGAGGCTGCGCTCCCGCCTCGCCACCGACCCCAAGCTCAAGGCCAGGCTGCCGCAGTTGGAGCGCGCGGTCGCCGAAGGAACGCTGTCGCCCGCGCTCGCGGTCGAGGATATCGTGGCAACTTTGGGATTTTAAGCCCTTGCGCACCATCCTCATCACCGGCTTCGGCCGCTTTCCCGGCGCGCCTGTCAATCCGAGCGGCCTGATGGCGACGCGCCTGGTGCGGCGCCGCCGCCCCGCGTTCGCCGCGACGCGGCGCATCGCCCATGTGTTCGCAACCCGCTATGACGCCGTCGACCGCGAGCTGCCGGCGTTGCTCAAGTGGGAGAAGCCCGATATCGTTGTGATGTTCGGCGTCGCCACCCGCTCGCACCGGGTGCGGGTCGAGCAGCGTGCGCGCAATCGCATCGCGCTGTTTCCGGATGCCAGCGGCCATCGTCCGGCGACGCGCACCATCGCGCCCCACCGCGAGGCGATGCGCAATCCCCTCCCGGTTACGCGCCTCGTCAAGGCCGCGCGCACGGCCCGCGTGGCCGCAGCGCCCTCGCGCAACGCCGGCGCCTATCTGTGCAACTACGTCTATTGGCGCGCCCTTGAGGCCGCCGCCCGGCCGGAGGGTCCGGGCCTTGTCGTTTTTGTGCATGTGCCGCCGGTCGGATTAAAGGAGCTGCCAAAGAAGCTCTTCAAGAGGCCTCGTAGGAGACTTGCGAAGAAACTTCCCAACAGGCGGCGAAAGCGGAAGCCCCGCGCGCCCGGCCTCAACGATCTCGTGCGGGCGGGCGAAGCGATCGTGCTTGCGATGACTTCGCTGGCGGCAAAGCGGCGCCAGTAGGGTGGGTTGAGCGATAGCGAAACCCACCATCGGCCTGCCTCTGCTACGCCCTGATGGGTTTTGCTCTCGCTCAACCCATCCCACGGCCCTACGACTGCGGCAGTGGTGCCAAGCGCTTCAACCTCACCGGAATTCGCTCTGCGAACGCCTGCATCCGTCCGCGAGCCAAAGCAATCTTGCCTAAAAATCCGGCGTCTTCGCTTCCGGAATCGGGAACAGATTCCTGCTGAAATGATCCCCGTTGTTCTCCGCGCAGACCGTCTCCAGTCCCGGATTGGCCGCCTTGCGCCAGCGCTTGATCATGTGGAGCGGCGCGTTGAAGGCGTCCGGGTCCTCGACGGTCACGCTTGCTTCCAGCATGGCGCCGTCGGCGGAAATCTTATAGCGCTCGACCACGTGCTCTTTCTCCGAGTGCGGCGTACGGAAATTGTCGATGAAGCTGAAACGGGTGGAAAGGCCGATGGTGTCGACGACGAGTTCGCCGTTTTCATACCTGCCGATCGATTCCCCAAACCATGACGGCTTAACGATCTCCGAATGTTGGTCGATCAGGTAGATGCGGCGCACCATGTGATCGCGCTGCCAGATCATCCACACCTCTTTCAGCGTCTGGATGAAGTACATTGGCTCGATCGGATAGAGCAGCTGCCCGGGAACGCCGCCCGGATAACATCTCCCCTGGGCCGAGAACGCCAGGCCCCGCTGGCCGCTGAGCACCTCCTCGTTCGAGGCCTGCATTTGCGCAGAAGCCCAGGGCTTGAGGACCGGATCAGTGATGTTGCCGATCGTCGGCGTCACTTGTCCGGGACCGTCCAGGTTGCCGTGAAACGGGTGGGCGGGATGCTGCCTGATCGGACCGTGCCCGGTCCCGGGCGGCGGATCGAGAAAGCCGCCGGCGCTGATCCAGCCGAGGCCCTTGCCGGCGAGCGCTGGGATCGTGCCTGTTGCTGGCGTCTCGGCCATCGCCTGAATGCTCGTCACCGCGAGAGTCCCGAAGACGACGGCGATGATGCGGGGCACCATCATCAATGCGACACGATTGAAATGGTCCGTTGAGGCGATTTTCAGCATAGAGCGTTCCTCGCTGTGGCGCCGGCGTTGGGTCGATTTCGATTGGAATACGGCTGGATCGTTTGCGGCACAGGATAACCGAACGTCATCCGCTCCGGAAGCGGTGGCCGGCCCGGCGGGGTAGCCCGGATGGAGCGCAGCGTAATCCGGGACCGGCATTTGTTTGGGCGACCGTCCCGGATTACGCTGAGTTTGCCATCGGGCCGGCCGAAGGCCGGACCCGGTGGCTCCATCCGGGCTACAGGATCGATGTTATTTGCGCGCCGCGGCATCCGCGATATCGTGCCGGTGTGCGGGACGATATCGACTCCTGACCAACCAAGGTGGCGCTGAACCGATGGGAAACTTCGGCCGCAAGATCAGCCTGATGTTATCCGTCGTTTTCCTGGCGCCGGTGGCGACCAAAGCCATGCTGTGGTCGTTCGAGGAGCCGCGACATTGGCAGACCGCGCGGTGGTCGAGCGCCGGCATCTTGCCGGAGGCTGTGAGCGACCCGCAGGCGCGCATCGTGGTGTTCGCGGCGCGCACCGCCGGCTGGCGCGGCATTTTCGCCGTCCACACCTGGATCGTCATGAAGGGAGACGGCGCCGACGCCTACACCCGCTACGAAGTGACCGGCTTCGGCCGGCCGCTGCGGATCAACGGTCGGCCGCCGGATGGCTACTGGCTGGGCGACCGGCCGCGGATCGTCGCCGATATTCGCGGCGCCGTTGCGGCCGCCGCTATCCCCAAGATCGAAGCCGCCATCACGGCGTATCCGTATACCGAATACGGCGACTATCGCATGTGGCCCGGCCCCAACAGCAACACCTTCGTGGCGACGGTGCTGCGCGCCGCGCCCGAACTTGAAATCGCCATGCCGCCGGAGGCGATCGGCAAGGACTACCGCATTGACGGCGCAATGCTCGGCCGCACCGCCAGCCGCACCGGCGTCGAGGCGAGCCTCTATGGGCTGCTGGGATTAAAGGTCGGCATGGTCGAGGGCATCGAAGTCAACCTGCTCGGCCTTGTGGCTGGACTCGATGCTGAGCATCCGGCGCTGAAAATCCCGGCCTTCGGCCGCATCGACCTTGACCGGGCGGCGCCGCGTCCGGCAGTTGCCGACCCGCAGGATCAGGCACGTTGATGGACAGGATTCGCGCTCCGACCGAACCGCTGCCTGGGAGATCGTGCGGCGGCTGCACCTTGTGCTGCAAAATCATGGGTGTCGCGGAAATCGACAAGCCACGGGGCGCATGGTGTCCGCACTGCGAGCGCGGCAAGGGATGCGGCATATACGTTGATCGTCCGGGCGGATGCCGCGCCTTTCTGTGCGGATGGCTCACCAATCCGAGGTTTGGCCCGGAATGGAAGCCCGATCGATCGAAGATCGTCATCACGGTCGGCCGCGACGGCAATGGACTCGGTTTTCAATGCGATCCAGGCTTCCCGGAGGCGTGGCGCAAGGAACCCTACTACGGACAGATCAAGAGTCTCGCGGCAATCGCCGCCCGCCACGATGGATTGATTTCCGTTAATTCGGGGAGAAATCTCATCATTGTGGCGCCGGAACGCGAATTCGCGGTTGGCGAAGTCGGCGACCAGGATGAAATCGTCCGGGAGTATTCCGGTGACCGCCTCGTTGGCGTACAGGTGATCAAGGCCGGCAAAACCACGGCTGAGGCTCCTCTGGCTTAGGGAAATCAATCACGGGACACGCGATGCGCGATACTTGGCCGCTTCTTGCTAGGATCGAATTTCCTCCGCTCGCCCGCCGCCGCATAGACACCTTGCAGGTCAATGTCGGCTACCGCTGCAATCAGTCCTGCGTGCACTGCCACGTGGGTGCGAGCCCGCAGCGCACCGAGGAGATGGCAGGCGAAACCGTCGACCTCGTGGTTGCGGTGCTGGCGCACCGGCATATCTCGACACTCGACATCACCGGAGGAGCGCCGGAACTCAATCCGCACTTCCGCCGGCTGGTTCGCGCCGCCCGCGATCTCGGCGTGCATGTCATCGACCGCTGCAACCTCACCATTCTGGAGATGGCCGGCCAGGAGGACCTCGCCGAGTTCCTGAAGCTTGAGCAGGTCGAGATCGTTGCGTCGCTGCCGTGCTATCTCGCCGATAACGTGGACCGGCAGCGCGGCAAGGGGGTTTTCGAAAGCTCGATCAGAAGTCTGCGGCGCCTCAATGCGCTAGGTTATGGACGCGAGGAAACGGGCCTCATTCTCAATCTCGTCTACAATCCCCAGGGCCCCTCGCTGCCGCCGCCCCAAGAAGCGCTCGAAGCCGAATACCGGCGCGAACTCGGAGACAAATTCGGCATCGTATTCAATCGCCTGTTCACGCTTGCCAACATGCCAATTCAGCGGTTTGGATCGACCCTCATCGCCAAAGGCGAATTCGATCGCTACATGGGGCTGCTGCGGCAGGCTCATCGCGACGACAATCTCGACAGCGTCATGTGCCGCGACCTCGTCTCGGTCGATTGGCGCGGCTATCTCTATGACTGCGACTTCAACCAGATGCTCGACCTGCCGCTGACCGGAGCGGACGGCGCACGACGCCGGCTCGAGGACCTGCTGACGGACGATCTCGACCGCAATCCGATCCAAGTCGCCGGCCACTGCTATGGCTGCACCGCCGGACAGGGATCGAGTTGCGGCGGGGCGCTGAAGGAAGCGGCGGAATGAATGCGGGCCTGCGAATGGAGGGTGCTTCTTCTCCCTCTCCCCGCTTGCGGGGAGAACCGCAAGCGGGAAGAGGTGAAGGCCGCATCTGCCCGCTGGACTATTTCTACGATCCGGCGGTGTTCACCAAACGAGCGGATTTTGCTGCCGATATCCTCTACGTCGCCGGCGGTCTCTACGGAAACCTCGCGGCGGCCCACGCGATCGAGCGGCTCGCGGCGGCGGAGCGCGGCAATGTCGCGATCGTCTACAACGGCGACTTCCATTGGTTCGATGCCGAGGACGACTGGTTCGATGCGGTCGAACGCGCCGTGAGGCCCCACCGCGCGCTGCGCGGCAACGTCGAAACCGAGATCGCCCGCACCGTGGATATCGGCGCCGGATGCGGCTGCGCCTATCTGAGCGCCGTCGCTGACGACGTGGTGATGCGCTCGAACCTTATCTTGAGCCGATTGCGCGGCGTCGCCGCCCGCGCACCGGCTGCACGGGCGCGGGTTTCAGGCCTACCGATGCACCTCGTTGCCGAAGTCGGCGGCCTGCGCGTCGGCGTGGTGCATGGCGACGCGACCTCACTCGCGGGCTGGGGCTTCACGCGCGAGATTCTTAGCTCTGCGCCGCCGGCCATGCTCGCCGATCTGCGCGCTCGGTCGCACATCGATGTATTTGCATCGACCCACACCTGCCTTGCCCTGCTGCACGACGCCGCGCTGCCGAATGGGCGCCTCACGTTGATCAACAACGGCGCCGCCGGGATGCCGAATTTTAAGGGTACTCGCTGCGGCCTCATCTCGCGGATCGCAGCCACACCCTCGCCTCACGAGGCCGTATATGGCCTCAGGCGCGATGGCGTGCATATCGACGCGCTCGCGGTCGGCTACGAGCATGGGCAATTTCTTGATCGCTTCCTCGCCCGTTGGCCTGCCGGTACACCCGCCTATTTGTCTTATGCGCAGCGCATACTTGAAGGCCCCGCCTATACGGTCGCGCAGGCGCTCGCGTCGGCGGCGTGATGAAGCTCTCCATCGTCATGCCGGTGCTCAACGAGGCAGGCAGCATCGAGGACGCTCTCCGCGCGCTGGCGCCGTTGCGCAGGCGCAGCGTCGAGGTTGTGGTGGCCGATGGCGGCAGCAGCGATGCGACCGTGGCGCTCGCGCGTCCGCTCGCCGATATCGTCATTGCGGCGCCGCGCGGGCGCGGCACGCAAATGAATGCCGGTGCCGCGGCGTCAGGCGGCGAAGTGCTGTTGTTCCTCCATGCGGACACGCGCCTTCCGCCGCAGGCCGACGCCCTCATCCGCGATGGCTTTGCCCGGTCCGGCTGCAGGTCGGGACGATTCTGGGGACGATTCGACATCCGCATTGCCGGCGCGCACCCGCTCTTTTCCATCATCGCCGCCGCCATGAACATACGTTCGCGGATAACCGGCATCGCGACCGGCGATCAGGCGATCTTCATGTCGCGGGCGGCGTTCGGGCCGGGCTTTCCCGATATTGCGCTGATGGAGGACATCGCCATGACGAAACGCCTCAAGCGCAGCGGTCCGCCGCTGTGCATCGCGGCGCCGGCCGTCACCTCGGGGCGCCGCTGGGAAAAGCACGGCGTGATGAGGACGATTGTCCTCATGGGGTGGCTGCGGCTGGCGTATTTTCTCGGCGCAAACCCCACCTGGCTGGCGCGATCCTATGGCTATGTGCCCCGGCAATCCTAACGGTGTGGCGATCGCAATCCTCGCCAAGGCGCCGCTGCCGGGCCTTGCCAAAACGCGGCTCGCGCCGGTGCTCGGCGCCGATGGCGCCGCCAACCTCCAGGCCCGCTTCATCGCGCACACCGTGGCGACGGCGCAATCGGCCGCCCTCGGTCCCGTTACCTTATGGGTGGCGCCCGACCCTCACCACCCCGTGTTCCAGGCCATTGCGGCGCCCCCCGGCGTCGCTCTCGCGGCGCAGCCGGAAGGCGACCTCGGCGCGCGCATGATGGCTGCGGTGGAGGCCGCACGCGGCCCCGTGATCGTGGTCGGCACCGATTGTCCGGCGCTCACGCCGGAGCATTTGCGCGCGGCGGCGCGGTCACTCGTCGATGGGATCGACGTGGTCATCATACCGGTGGATGACGGCGGTTACGGACTCATCGGCATGCAGCGGCCGCAACCGGCGCTGTTTGAAGGCATGATCTGGAGCACTTCATCCGTGATGGCGGAAACGCGCCGCCGCCTCAGCCGGCTCGGTCTTTCGTGGCGCGAGCCGGCGCGCCTGTGGGACGTCGATCGACCCGCCGATCTCGACCGCCTTGCGGGCGCGGGACTCGCGGGGCTGATGGGGTGAGCCCCAGCGTAGGACGGTAGGGCGCAATAAGCGCAGCGCATTGCGCCACCCAGATGCTGCCAGCCGATCGTCGCCGCCGCGCCGCGACCTAACGCGCGCTCGCTGCCCCCGGCCACAGGCCCGGCGCAGAGCGCAGATACTGATTAGGCCGTTTCACCTCGGCGCCAAGCGCGCG
>WNFF01005879.1_pt1 | contig 10336 bp, 7 predicted proteins | sample 5400441 | NCBI WGS metagenome assembly WNFF01 (sample SAMN13153345, study PRJNA577476) | soil metagenome | isolation source: 120 cm saprolite under Douglas fir tree site 2 hole 3 replicate 1 | place: USA:California | collected 2015-04-18
GAGCAGCGTCAACGGCTTCAACTGGGCCAGCGTCTTGCGCACCACCGATGGAGGGCTCCATTGGAAGCAAGTGACCCCGAGCCAGGTAGCCTCTGGGGGCATCGATTATCTCTACATCCTCGATGAAACGACCGCCTGGCTGCCGGGGCAGGGTGGTATCTGGTATCGTACCACGGATGGGGGAGCGACCTGGAAGCCGCTGCGCGGGCTACAGGGGAGTGTCCAGTCCTTCTCATTTTCTGACCAGAACCACGGGTGGATGATCAACCAGTCCTTTTCAGGGGATACGCACCAGAAAACCCCGCTCGACACGACCAGTGACGGAGGCATAACCTGGCAGCAAACAAATACGCTCCCCTTCTCCTCTATCAGAGAATACCATGCCATCACTGAGCAGACGGGTTGGGTGACAACACAAGCGTTCACAGCGAAAGACGTGCTGCATTCCAAGGCAGCTCTTTACGTCACCCGCGGGACTACCCAATACGATGCCGTCGTACACATTCGGCCCCACCTTTGTCACCGAAAAAGATGGCTCCCTTTTCGCCGCCTTTGGCCAGGACGCCACCCATGACATGTACCTCTACGTCACGCACGACGGGGGAAAATCGTGGCAGGTGCAAGGAAGCGCGGTCCCTGGCTATGTAGGAGTGAGAAGCGTGGTAGATGACCAACATATCATAGCCGATAGCGGCACCGTTGCTGGAGGGCTCCAAATGGATCTCTTGACGCTCATCAACGGCCAATGGCGACAGCAGGGCACCCATCCCACGAAGGGAGACCCGGTGGAATATAGCTTTCCGTCCGCATCAACAGGCGTGGCCCTCGTGAGAACCCCATCCAACGATCTCGACGTGTACCGCACCAACAACGCGGGCAAAACCTGGCAAAAAATCGCTACCCTCCCCACTGTATCATAGCCATCCGGAAGGGGGCAATTCCTGAGATTGCCCCCTTCCGGAGCCCTTCCTTCGTAAGTAGACTTTCATGACATTCTATCATGGAACGTAATTTGGTATTAGGGATTTTTTACGCTCTTTCTCTTGCGCTTTGCAGAAGGGCCATAAACGCGCTCGGCCATTTCCTCAACAGCCTTCATCACCTCTTTGAGCACCGGTTTTTGCTTAAAAAAGATAACCTCGCTTGCCACATCCTGAAATGCTTCTTCGGTGATTTTCAGCCCTTCATAGACCAGCAAGAGCAGATGAGCACAGTTGGCAGCACGCACCTTCTCTACCTTCCGGCGCAGGTACTGCGGGTGCCAGAAACCAACCAGCTCGATCAGGATGCGCCGGTTTTCATCGTGAGTATCGATCAGCACAAAATCTGGCACCATGACCGTATCTGCGAGCAGGAGTACCTCGCTTTCACGCGTGAGTTGCCAGTGTCCTCGTTTGCCGCCAACCTTTTGCTCAAACTCGCGAGCAAAATCTGCTTCGAGCCGGCTGTCAAACTCTCCCGAACGCTTAAAGTGGGAATGCAGTGAGCTTGTATGATCGAGACGATAGACCATCTCTCCTCGTCCCTGGGGTGGATAGACGTAGGCATGCATGCGCCATTGTTCGCAGAGAAATAAAGCAGGTAGAAATGCAGCAAGCTGTCTTCCGTAGCGGAGCGTGGAGGAGACAAAGGGGGAGATCGGCCCATCCAGGTCAAGGCGGTATCCTCCCCCTTGCTTCGGTTCGGCCCAGAACATCAACTTAAACAACTTGATAAACTTCCATAGATCTTTGTAGTTACTGGATACTTCAATGGTGATGTGCGATGCCCAGTAGAGGACCCCGCGTGCCAGTTCCAGGTTATAGCGGGCGATTAAGCCCGCGGATGTCCACGCTGGCCCCGCGTCTGCCAGCAGATAGGTTGCCGGCCGATCCGCAAAGAGCGCCGCCTCCGCCTGCTCCGAGGAGATGCGCAGTTCATCTGCCACGCTCTCCAACACTTCGTAGCGGGCCTGTGGATGAAATAAGTGAGGTGTCGTGAATACAGGGCCGTGACTGAAGAGCCGTTCTCGCAACTGGGCTGGAGGAAGAGGAGTCGCCAGGGGTGTAAAGGTCGCTGCGTCGGTGAGTACTTTCGCCAGGCCACGCACCACTACATAGTCAACACGCTCGCCTATATAGCTTTCCAGCGCCCGGTCCCAGGCCGCTTGCGACTGACCCGTGTGCCCTTGCAATAAGGCGACCAGGTCTTGTGCTGTTTGGAGCCAGGATGGATCGTGCTCATCCAGCATATCGATGGACAGTTCCGACCCGCGTAGACGCAATCTCGGCCTGACGAGGTCAGCCGTAAGCACTATCGGCCTCCTGTCGTCTGCGCCGCCGCTGCGACTTGCTTTCCTCAATGGTCTTGCGTGCAATCACTTCAAAGAGCGCTGCCTGCCTGTTCTCGACCTTGCGCAGCACTCGTCCCAAGCGCTGGATATATTCGCGTGCTCCCGAGGTGCCACCCAGCACAATAGCGATCTTCGCCTCCGGCACATCGATACCTTCGTTAAGCACTCTGGACGTGACAATCACGCGATAGTGTCCTGTTTGAAAGCCATCAAGAATCTGCTTGCGTTCGGCTGCACCGGTTTCATGGGTAATTGCTGGAACGAGATGGCGACGCGCGATGTCGTAAACCACCGCGTTGTGTTCGGTGAAGATAAGCACCCGCTCCAAGGCATATTCATGCAGCAGCGCATCAAGCGCCGTGAATTTGCCCTCACACCCTCCAAGTAACTGCAAAAGACGTTGACGGGCAAGCAAGGCACGACGCGCCTGCGGGTCAGTGGCGGAGAGGCGCATCAATTCCAGCAGCCAGGACGGGCCATGGCGCTGTGGCAGTTGCCGTGAACGAACAAAACCGATGTAGAGAGCATAGTCGGCATCGTAGCGGGCACGTTCTTCGGCTGAGAGATCAATACGCAGGCGCTGCGTCCGGTAGTGCGCGAGTTGCTGCCCGACAAGTTCCTCAATGCGCTTCGTATAGACGATCGGTCCAATCAAATCGTCTACACGCCAGCGTCCCTGCGTCTGCTCATGCTCTTCGGGGTAGGTTGCTGTGAGCCCCAGGCGCAGTGGGGCCGGTGCCATGAGCGCGGCCTCGCCCCAGCTTGGCGCGGGCAGGTGATGCACCTCGTCAAAAATAATCAGTTTGAAGGCATTGCCATACTCCGCCACCAGATCGCCAGCCGAGTGATAGGTAGTAACGGTGAGTGGCAAGACCTTCTTCTCGCCGCCGTAATACACACCCACCTCGGTCGCGAAGGCATTGACCAGCCGCGCATACCACTGGTGCAGCAGGTCAATCGTCGGAGCAACCACTACGGTAGAGCGATTCACACGATTGATAGCCTGGATAGCGACGAACGTTTTCCCGGCCCCCGTCGGCAATACAATGCTCCCCCGCCGTCCTGCTTCATCCCAGGCTGCCAGGGCTGCCACCTGGTAATCATGCGGCTCGCGCATCTCCTGCATTTTCAAGTTGAGCGGCTGCCAGCGTGGAACGGCATCCCGCACGTCCTGCTCCCGCAGGTAGGGCTGCAGCGTTCCATAATGATAGCCTTCGCACCGCCAGCGCTCCCTGATCAGCTTAAACGGTGCAGGAGGCCGTTCTCCCGCGTCCACGTCGTGCAGGACGAGGGTGCCGCCAAGATAGTAGACCGATTTGCTCATGGGTATATGATAGCAGATTACTAGAACATTTGCACTCTGCCTTCTATTTTCCGCTCCTCCACATATGCCAGGTATATAGACAGCAGGAACATGCCAGCGTCAGCATTTTTCAGCAGCAATCTTGATTTGTAAGTCTATTGGAAAGAGGGAAATATCATAATGTCACAAGCACCTAACTCTACAGGCCTCACCTCATCTCAGATGGAACAGCTTTGCCAGCCGGAACAGCTCGAACGTACCTTGCATCTCCTTTTTAACATGAATCACTGGGCCAAAGCGCGAGAACGGCTGTTTTTCCCTGACCGCCAGGGTCTCTACCAGGTGAAAGCGGCCATATTGCGGCAGGCGCACGCGGTTGGAGCTATCGAAGCTAGCGCCTACATCGACGGAACTGAAGGTTTCGGAAAGGACATCACTCTCGATATTGCCGCAGACTTAGTAGCAGAGGTAGTAACAGAGCGTCTCGCTGGATTATCCGATCCTGATCCCTACATGTCGGATATTCATGAGAAGTTCAATCATATGGCCTGCCAGTTTTATACCCGCATGACAGGCAAAGAGGTAACTTCCCGCTCTGATGTAGGGGGACTTGATGTGCAACAGGTGCGAGCGTATATCTTTGCCCGGCTGCAAGAGCTAGAGCGACAGGCGCGCGCTACACGCCAGCCCATTCCATGCAGTGAGCTTACCGCATTATGTGTTGCTCCAACCGATCTTCTCTTTATTCAGGACCGCCGTTTTTACTACTTAGAGGGCTGGGATAGCTGGGATAGCCTGGATGCAAGTGATCTCAGGAAGCTCGATCCCGAAGGGTTGAGCCTGGTAGCGTTTCGATACACCAGTCCTATAGCTCACTGTGTATTCCATCTTCCGTTTCGCCTGGCAGAGGCATTTCTTTCAACACAACGGGTTCACGAGCTGATGAATGCGCCAGCGACCAGTCGTGAGTTTGGCGAGTACTATGGGCGTTCTATTACCGAGTCGGAAAGCTTACAGCACCCGGTTGAGGAAATTCTCCGTGAGCTAGGAGTCGATATCACAGCTATCTGCCCGCGTCAACTCAGCAATAAGCAGGAGTGCACGTTGGCCAAGGCTACGCGGTACGATGAATGGGACGAAGATTGGAGCTACCACGACGAGGATGAGGAGCTAGACGATGAAGTCTGGAACGATGAATTTACTCCAGAAAATAAGAAACAATCTCAACAGGTGCCAATGCTTCTTGAGACGGAGTATTGTCCACTATGTCACACCAGGGTAAATATACCCGGCATACCTCGCATCGATCACTGGCGACAGGCCCATCCCGGCCAGGACCTCACTATTAGCCAGGCAAGCTGGATACTCAACAGGTCAACAAGCAGAGACCAATTTTGTACGGATATTCCCCCTGACTACCGGGTGCCTATCGAAGGAGTAAAAGGTAAAGGTACTCGTTATTGGAAACTGGAGATGCTGGAAATCAAGGCCAGGGAATGGTCTGTGGAAAAGGAGATCTAAAAAAGCAGAACAAACTTGTGACTCTTGGAATGGGCGTCCCTCACTCACTTCGATGAACAATGTGCTGGTCACTGGGCGTACTCATCTCGTCTTCATGCCGATGGTGAGCAATGACGTGTGCAACGACTTGCGGTAACGTTTTCCACCAGCGTACCGTCCAGATCGAAGATTACCGCTAAAATCATGCAAGCACCTCCCTGTTTGTACATGTCTAGTGAGGACTGGCCTGGCTCCTCGAACAAGTCTGGGGGAAAACGACGTATGTCGAGCACCGTTTAGGACCCTGAAGAGAAGGTGAGCGGAGCCGTCGTAAAGATCACCGAAAAGGGTTTACAGACGATGACGACCGAATGGTACTTCGTCAGGTGAATACCAAGGTCTGTCGGGATAGCCACATTCAATGAGCCTTCCGTCGCCCTCAGCGCACCCAGGTCTGCGCCTTCATGCTTCACCTGCTCGGCATCACTTGAATCGCTTGTCGGTGCCAGGTAGATATGCAGGTCAGGGCCATTAGTGACATTCAAATGATCAAAGTGAATGAGGTACTTTCCATCGGCAGTCCTCCCGATGGTCACATTACCAGAGCCATGATCATTGGCAAGACCCACACCCGAGTTGACTTTATCGATAAACTTCCCAGTTGCCAGGGTGACCGGACCTGTCGGCACTGGCGTTGACACGATGCCTGATGTACTGGCAGCGGATGGAGCGTTTGCGAACGGATTCGCATCGTTGCCTGTCGTATGTAAGAACAATGGTGAGAACAGCCACCAGGCGATGCCCCCAGCGCCTACCAGGACAATCAAGCCTCCAATGAGAAGAAGCGCTCTTGCCGGTCGCCTACGGCGTTGCGGTTGAGGATGCGATAGAGCATCAGGCTGTTGTTGCGGACGAATAGTCATGCGATTGCCTCCTCGAAGGTATCAAATAGATACCCATAGTTACACACTCAGACATCAGGTTAGTCTCACCTGGTACCGATACGTTACACACAATTGCAGAGAATCACCTGCCAGCTTTTTTCCGAAAAACTCCACTTTTTGCGTGTAACAGATAAGTAAGAAACCAGACTATGATGGTGAACTACACGAGTGTACATCATTCTTAATCCCACTATTGCGCTTTTTGGTGCAGCATGGCATGGAACTGTTAAGAACAAGGAGATCAAACGATGATTCAACAGGAAACAGAACTCGACCAGCGGAGTATCAACACACTGCGTTTTCTGGCCGTAGACACCGTGCAAAAGGCCCAGTCGGGTCATCCCGGCACACCGATGGGGGCGGCAGCTCTCGCTTATGTCTTGTGGAACAGATTTCTCAAACACAACCCACGTAATCCTCACTGGGCCGACCGGGATCGCTTCATCCTGTCACCTGGGCATGCTTCAGCCCTGCTGTATAGCCTGCTCTACCTGACCGGCTACGATCTCTCATTGGAAGACCTCAAACAATTTCGCCAATGGGGGAGCAGGACACCAGGCCACCCCGAATACGGCGAGACCCCCGGAGTGGAGGTTACGACCGGACCACTCGGTCAGGGCTTTGCCCACGGCATCGGGATGGCAATCGCGGAGCGCTGGCTAAGTGAGCACTACAACCACCCTGGTGTTGAGATCATCAACCACTACACGTATGCCATCGTCTCCGATGGTGACCTGCAGGAGGGCGTGACCAGCGAAGCCGCGAGCCTGGCTGGGACGCTGCGGCTGGGTAAACTCATCTACCTCTACGATGACAACGACATCCAGATAGAAGGAAGTACCGGTATTGCGTTCAGTGAAAACGTTGCCCGTCGCTTCGACGCCTATGGGTGGCAGGTGATCGGGCCGGTGAACGGTTACGATGTTCCCGCGATTGACGAGGCCATCCGTCTTGCCCAGGCCGATGCGGCGCGTCCTTCGCTCATCATATGCAAGACGGTTATCGGCTATGGTAGTCCTGCCCAGGCCACAGCGAAAGTACATGGCGAGCCGCTGGGCGAGGCAGGTGTAAAAGCGGCGAAAGAGATGCTCGGATGGCCCCAGGAGCCAACTTTTTATGTGCCGGATGATGTATACGCCGCCATGAGGCAGGCAGTAGAACGCGGTCAGCAGGCTGAAGCAGATTGGACCAACCGCTTTGACATGTACCGTGGGGTCTATCCAGAAGAGGCCGATCAATTGCAAGCGGAACTGCGCGGCGAGCTTCCACTAAACTGGGATGCCGGGCTGGCGAACCTCTTCCAGGCTTCCAGCAAGCCCATGGCCACACGTAATGCATCGGGCCAGGTGCTCAATGTGCTGGCGCAACACATCCATGCACTGACGGGAGGTTCGGCGGATTTATCTCCCAGCACAAAGACGACGCTGGTGGGCTACGGGGATTTTGGCTGGCACGAATACTGTGGTCACAACATGCACTTTGGGGTGCGCGAGCACGTCATGGGATCTATCGTCGGCGGCATGGCGCTCCATGGGGGAATCATCCCCTACGCAGCAACCTTCCTGACCTTCGCTGATTACATGCGTCCTCCCATGCGCCTGGCGGCACTCATGGGCATTCGCGTGATCTACATCTTCACGCATGACAGTATTGGCATGGGCGAGGATGGTCCGACCCACCAGCCCATCGAACAGCTGATGAACCTGCGTGCTGTCCCCAACCTGGTCGTCATTCGCCCTGCCGACGCTACAGAGACCACCGAGGCATGGAAGGCCGCACTGCTCAATACAACTGGTCCCACGGTCCTGATTTTTACCCGGCAGAACCTGCCCGTCCTCGACCGCAGCGAGTATTCCTCTGCAGAGGGGCTGCAACAAGGTGGCTACATCCTGTGGGAGAACGGGGAGAACGGTGCGTCACCACAGGTCATACTGCTGGGCACAGGCTCGGAGGTCCATATTGCCCTGGCGGCTGGCAAGCAGTTGGCTGCTGAGGGGATTCACGCGAGGGTGGTCTCACTGCCCAGTTGGGAACTGTTTGACCGCCGACCAGCAGACTACCGCGAAAGCGTCTTGCCGCAAGCGGTGCGAGCGCGTGTCGCGGTGGAGGCAGGCACGAAACTCGGCTGGGAGCATTACATCGGTTTAGACGGGGCGTGTGTCGGTATGAAGGGCTTTGGAGCCAGCGCCCCGGCTGAGATTCTCTACGAAAAGTTTGGTATTACTGCCGAAAACGTGGTGCGGGCTGCAAAAGACCTGTTGCATCGGTAGAGTTGCAGGGGTGTGGAACCCCGATCTATCACAAGCTTATGGTGTACTCACAGCATTTTTGACGTGCAAGCTAACCAAATGCTACCGGCAAAGACTTCAGCCCGCGCAACGAGTAGTTCGGGCGAAATTCGGGAGTCTCGACCGCCATCTGAATAGGTTGTATCTGTCATTGATAGGACGTCTCTCTGCTCTGAGCTATGACAAGTACTTATGTCCTATATCTGCAATGATTCATAGAAATTTAATACAGAAGTAGTATAATCTAAAGTGATGCGATACTACGTAGAGACATAATGGGTGCCGGATTTCTCATTTGGAACATGGTCTGTCTGCACAGATGGATGCCTGACTCCCACTACGCAAAACTTCTTCGAGAGAGAAGGAGAACAGAGGCATGCGCTTTCACAAAACGTTGACCGTTCTGCTCATCGACTTACCCTTCCGGTTGCGACTCGGTATCGTCATGTTGTCTTACCTGCTCTGTCTGGCCATGTTCGCGTTGGTCTTTCTGCCATCACACAATGGCAGCATCCTCGCCATACCCCTGGCCCTGTCCTCCTGGATGTTTAAGCGACGCGGAGCGCTCATCGGTCTCGGCTGTACGCTTCTGGCGCTGATCGTTTTTAATAGCCTCTCTGTCGGTGGGATTGCGTGGCCACCTGTGCTGGCTCTGACCTTTCTCAGCGGCTCCTTGGCGTTGCTGGTTGAAGCCGTGATCATCAGTCTCTTGCGGCACGCCTTAGATATGGCACAGACCTTGGATCTGGCCCAAGCAGCTCAGCTCAAGGCGCAGCAGGCGGAGCAGCAGCTCGCCCTCGCGTATAAGCACCAACGACAGTTGAACGACCTGAAAGATCAATTTATTGTGCATGTGAGCCACGAACTGCGTACTCCACTCACCGAAGTGTCTGGATACCTCGAATTGCTCAGCGACTATCACGGAGACCTGGATGCCGCCACGCAAGCGATGTTCCTCAACAATGCCAGGTCTGGTTGTCAAGAGCTTATACGCCTGGTCGGCGATGTGCTCGATGCCACACAAGCCAGTAGCGAGGTGAAACCTCCCCAACTCGAAGCATGCTCAGTTGCCCAGGTGGTGCGGGACGTGCTGCACCACCTCGATCCACGTGAAGCGCAAGCCCATGATCTCCATCTGGAGATCCCTGACCACTTCACCATCTGGGCTGATCGGCACTATGTGCGCCAGGTCCTACGCAATCTGCTTGCGAACGCCTTCAAGTATTGCCCCAAACAGACCACAGTCGTCATCAGCGCGACACTACACGAGCCTACTACACAGGTGTGTATGAGTGTCAAAGATGCTGGGCCTGGTATTCCCCCTGATGAACTTCCCCTGCTCTTTGGAAAATTTGTGCGTCTCAAGCGCGATCTTGCTGGGACAGTGCCAGGATCTGGCTTAGGTCTCTATGTGAGTAAGCAATTCGTAGAAGCGATGGGAGGACACATGTGGGCAGAAAGTTCTGGGCAAGTAGGAGAAGGAAGCCGTTTTTGCTTCACGCTTCGCGCTGCTTCCCCGGCCTCTCTTCAGGCAAGTACACGCGATTTGATTTCGTCTTCGCGGAATGGCTCCTCTCTCCTGACCAATACTCTCTGATTGCCATGTACTCGTGTTCACAATTGCAGAAAATAGTAGCATCCGTTCAGAAGGCTTGTCAAGGAGCAAATGCCATCATTTTCTTCTTGTTTTATACTTATTTACTTGTAGAATCCCTCACACAGGGCCGGTTGATCCGCGTATCACAAGCTGAGTTGGCACAACCAGAGAAGTCGCTCCTCTCCCTTCAATCAACGCGGCCAGGCGCTGAATAGCCTCCCGGCCCATCGTCTTTGTATCCTGGCGGACAGTAGTGAGTGGAGGCGCTGTATACTGGCTGAGAACGACATCATCGAAGCCAGTGAGCGAAATATCACGAGGAACCTGTAGATTGTGTTCATGCAAAGCCCGCAGAATACCAATAGCCATCAG
>WNFF01025897.1_pt1 | contig 10336 bp, 11 predicted proteins | sample 5400441 | NCBI WGS metagenome assembly WNFF01 (sample SAMN13153345, study PRJNA577476) | soil metagenome | isolation source: 120 cm saprolite under Douglas fir tree site 2 hole 3 replicate 1 | place: USA:California | collected 2015-04-18
GCAGAATTACCGGCTGCTGTGTCCTGCCGCGCTGCTTTTTCGCGACGGCCATGTCTGCGAAGAATGCACCGCGCATGGATTGCAGCGTAGCGTCTGGCACGGATGTTACCGGGACTCCAGGCCCACAACCGCCGCAGTCGCCGTAATGCTGAAGACGCATCGTGAGCGGCGAACCTGGACTGACGCGGTGACAGGCTACGTGGTAGCCACCGAGTTTGCCCGCCAGAAGTTCATCGATGGCGGATTGCCCGCGGAAAAAATCTACGTCAAACCGAACTTTGTCGACCCTGACCCTGGAGAACGTATCGCTCCGGGTGACTACGCGCTGTTTGTCGGTCGATTGTCGCCTGAGAAGGGAGTGTCCACCTTGCTGGCCGCATGGACTCGGCTCAGCACATCGATTCCGCTGCTGATTGCCGGTGACGGACCCTTACGCGCCACCCTCGAAGCAGAAGCTGCGAAAAACAATCTACGCCGGGTGATCTTCCGGGGAAGGCTTGACGCGAACGAGACCCGCACCGCAATGAAGCAAGCGAGATTTCTTGTCTTGCCCAGCCTGTGGTACGAGGGCTTTCCCATGGTGATGGCGGAAAGCCTTGCCTGTGGCACTCCCGTGGTCGGTTCAAGGTTGGGCGCGATGCAGGAAGTCATAACTGACGGCCGGACCGGGGTGCATTTCAGCACCGGCGATTCCGCAGACCTGGCCGAAAAAATCGAATGGGCCTGGAACCATCCATCAGAACTCGCCGCCATGGGACACGAGGCTCGCCGTGACTATGAAGCTCTCTACACCCCTGAAGTGAACTACCGCCTGCTGATGTCGATCTACGAGCAAGCCATAAGAAGCCAGTCGGAAGCTGGCGGTGACCGGAGCGAGCCAATTTATGTTGCCTAATTTTGAAGTTCTCGGTGTGCGAGTGCACGCCGTCCAAATGTCCGATGCGATCACCCAGTTGCGGGTGTGGATCCGAAACCGCGAAACTGGCCGGTACGTCGCGGTCACGGGCATGCACGGTGTGGCTGAGTCCCGGCAGGACAGCTATTTTCGGGAGATCTTAAACAATGCCGATCTGGTCGTACCGGACGGAATGCCGCTGGTTTGGCTGGGTCGCTGGCATCGCTATTCCCTTCGTCAGCGCGTAACCGGGTCAGAGCTGATGCAAACTTTCTGCCGTGAAACCGGCCCCACTTTTTCTACGGAGGCGGTCCGGGGGTAGCGGACGACCTGGCTCGTTTTCTTCGAAAACGGTACGGCATCGTGGTGGCGGGAACCTACTCTCCTCCATTTCGCCCGCTCACCGAGGAAGAGGAAAGGGAAGTGGCGACGCGGGTCGAAGAGGCAGCCGCCGATGTCCTCTGGGTGGGCCTCAGTACTCCCAAGCAGGAGCGCTGGATGTACGAGCACCGCGAAAAACTCAAGGTCTCGGTGATGATAGGAGTCGGGGCTGCCTTCGACATGAACTCCGGCAAACTGCGGAGGGCTCCCATCTGGATGCAGGACCATGGTCTCGAATGGCTCTTTCGTCTCGTAGCGGAGCCACAACGCCTGTGGAAACGCTACCTGGTCACGATTCCGAAAACTGCCTGGTTTGTGTGCATGGAACTCATCCGCGCGTCTTGAGATTCCGGCATCACAAAATCCCACGCTGGCAGGGAAGCTCTAAACGTTGGTCAATTCTTTAATTCCCTTAAGGAGAACTCATACCTATGAAAAAGCAGCCAAGAATACTGGTCACGGGTGCCGGGGGGTTTATCGGTCACCATCTGGTTAAACGCTTAAAAGCGGAAGGCAACTGGGTACGCGGCGTCGACGTCAAGGTGCCGGAGTACGAATCCTCAGCGGCCGATGAGTTCGATGTTGTGGACCTCCGCAAATACGACAACTGTCTGCACGCAACCCGGGGCCGCATCGATCAGGTATACAACCTCGCGGCTGACATGGGAGGCATCGGGTACATTACCGCTTCGCACGCCGATATTTCGCGAAACAACATCCTGATCAACGCTCACATGCTCGAAGCCAGCCGCCTGAATGGGGCAGGCAGGTTTCTGTTCTCCTCCTCGGCCTGTGTTTACGCGGGTTACAAGCAGACCAGTGCGGACGTAAGTCCGTTGCGCGAAGAAGACGCCTATCCTGCGGACCCCGAGCCGGGTTATGGATGGGAAAAACTCTTCACGGAAGAGCTGTGCCGATATTACCGACGCGACTACAAGTTCGAGACTCGCATCGTCCGCTTTCACAATGTCTATGGTCCGCTGGGGACGTATGAAGGCGGCAAAGAGAAGGCGCCGGCCGCGATTTCCCGCAAGGTTGCCCTGGCAGAAGACGGCGGCGAGATCGAGATTTGGGGAGACGGAGAGCAGACCCGTTCCTTCATGTATGTCGACGATTGCGTCGAAGGCCTGGTGCGGCTCATGGCGTCCGACTACCACGAGCCGTTGAACCTCGGTACGGACCGCTTGGTCAGCATCAATGAGTTGGTTGACCTGATCTCTGCGATTGCGGGGAAAAGTCTGGTTAAACGGCACGACGCGAGCAAGCCTCAGGGCGTGCGCGGCCGCAACAGCGACAATACCCGTCTTCGCCACGCACTGGGTTGGGAACCCGGCATTTCGCTGGAAACGGGGCTGGAAATTACTTACCAGTGGATCGAAAACGAATTACGAAGTGCGAACCGGGTTGCATTTGCCTATGCATCTCGGGCAGGAGACTAAAAAGCCCAGTATCTTCCGCACGGATGGAAACCGGCTCAATTTTCATGTGGAACCCGACATCCCGTTCAGTGGTGGCTTCCTGCCATTCCTGATTGCAGACATCCCCCTTGTTAGCGGTGGTTTCCCGCGCCCAGATCGAGCGCAGTCACAACCGATTTTGCTCCAACGCTCAAAGGTATTGAGCTGAGCCTGTTGCGAATGACCCTGGTTTTTGTGGCCTATCTGGGCAAGACCATTTTTGCCGATAGCAGCTTCCGCGACGTGATCGTCAGGACTTGGCGGCGCCTCGTCTCAATAAGGCGCCATCGGATTCTAGATTCCGCAAGCTCGGCCGACTGAATTCACCTCTCCCTCACATAAAGCCATTTCGTAATGGTCCCCCTTCTTCGCAAGAGCCGATTGGCCCGCAATACTGTGTGGATGGCCCTGGGCCAGGGGCTTCGGCTGGTTATTCAGGCGTTATATTTCGTCCTGATTGCGCGCTCCCTCGGGGCCGTCAACTACGGTGCTTTCATCGGCGTGGTGGCCCTGGTTGGCATCGTCTATCCCTTTGCCACTCTGGGCAGCGGCAATCTCCTTATCAAGAACGTGGCGCGGGACACCACTCTCTTCGGTTTGTACTGGGGCAGAGCGCTAGCGACCACTGCGGTTGCGAGTTCCATACTCTTCTCCGCCGTGTTGCTGCTTTCCCACTTTGCCTTGCCGGGTTCGATTCCGCTTCGGCTGGTGTTGCTCGTCGCTGGGTCCGATCTGTTCGGACTTAGTATCATCCAGCTCTGTGGCCAGGCCTTCCAGACTTTTGAGCGTTTGCACTGGACGGCAACCATCAACGTCATGGGCAGCACCAGCCGCCTCACTGGGGCGCTCATCCTGGTTGCGATCCATCAGCATCCCTCAGCGCTGCAGTGGGGCTACCTGTATTTCTCCAGTACATGGGTGGTAGCCGTCGCCGCCATGGTCCTGGTGTCGGTCAAGCTGGGGCCTCCGAAGTTCAACCTCTGGAAATCGGTCGCGGAACTGCGCGAAGGATCTTATTTCTCCGCAAGCCTGAGCGCGCAAACCATCTACAACGATATCGATAAGACGATGTTGGCTCGCCTCGGCACTCTGGAAGCAGCGGGCATTTACGGTGCCGCCTATCGCCTGATCGACGTGACCTTCGTGCCCATACAATCGCTGCTGGCGGCCGCTTATCCTAATTTCTTCCGCACCGGGGTTGCGGGAATATCCGCAACTCTTGGCTACGCCAGGCGATTGGTTTGGGGTGCCCTGGCGTATTCCGTGGCAGCCTGTCTGACCATCCTGTTGTTCGCCGGCGTCGTTCCGCTCATCCTTGGTCCGGAATACCTCTTCACGGCGGAGGCTCTGCGCTGGCTTGCATTGCTGCCCGTGCTGAAGGTTCTGCACTATTTTCTCTCTGACTCCTTGACCGGAGCTGGATATCAGGGAGTCCGCACCTGCATCCAAGCAGGTGTCGCTATTTTTAACGTGCTGATCAATTTCTGGATCATTCCGGCCTACTCGTGGCGCGGAGCGGCGTGGTCGAGCATTGCATCGGACGCTCTGCTGGTGTGCAGCGTAGGAACGGCCACGTTTGTTCTTGCGCGCCGCGCACGGACGATTCGGCTGGACGCGTCACTCGAATCCGCCGAGGAAAGCGCTCTATCGGCCCTGTGAGTTGAAAGAATGGCATGCGAATACTTTGTTTCTCCCCGAGATATCCGCCGCGCCGACAATCCCCAGGGGGAATTGTCGTATCAAGACATGCCCAGCTTTGGGATTGAAGTCGACTGTTTTTCGCTATGGCGAGTGTTCTGGAGAAGATATGACGTCTTTCATCTGCACTGGGCCAAGAATTCGAATCGCAAGCTACGGCCGGATTTGTCATCCTTCGACTGGCCTCATATCGTCCAGGCCACGGTTGAACTTTATTCCAGGCTTTGTGCCAAGTCGCTCCCGCTACGACAGCCAGGCCAGCAAACCGACAATATAGCGCGCCAGCCAGTTCATGCGGATCTCACTCAAATTTCTCGGTGATGCCTTCACCATCATGGTCCTGTTCCTGGGGACGGGTGCGTTCATCTCCTTGCTGATGGACAGCTCCAATCCCGACCAGGTAACCGATGGCAGTCTGGTAACGCAGTTTGGATGGTCCCTGATCTACATCGTGGTGCTGGTGCGAGCCGTCCCACTGCGCCGGGAAATTCTGCAGGCGGTCAAAGCCAATAAGGCACTGCTATTTCTGACGCGGGTCTCACTATCCGCCGCGGTTTCGCCGTACTCGCGACGACACTGTTCGGGCTCGATTTCGCTGTCCGCTACTCCATCCGCGAACAAGTCCGACTGTTCGGGATTGCTCTAGGCTTGGCCGTTGCGATCAGCGTGGTCGTGGAAATATTTTTTCATGGCCTGGTTCCCACCGTGGATACTTCCTATCCCGATGCGTGGAACGGGGCCTTTGTGCAGAAGAATGATTTCGCCAGAGTTGTGGTGCTCGCCGGCATCCTGGTTCTAATGCGCACACGGAATTTCATGGTTTCAACCGGCACCGTAGCGGCCTCGGTGGGTCTGATTCTCCTGTGCCACTCAAGAACCGCTTTGGTGGTTTTTGTAGCCATGCTCGTGCTGCTGCGTGTCTTCAGGCTCCGCCATCGGGGATCCAGAGCATTGATCGCGGGCATCGCGGGCGTTCTGATCGTAAGCGCGCTTCTCTCTGTAGTCGTCGATATGGACAGCATGGCCGGCCTGCTGGGCCGCGACGCGACCCTGACCGGCCGCACCAATATATGGGCTATGGCGCTAGAGAGTGTGGCCGAAAAGCCTCTTTTGGGCTACGGATACAGCGCCTTCTGGAATGTCGCTCCCGAAGCCGATCGCATCAGCAATATCCTGCATTGGAAAGTGCCGCACGCCCACAACGGGTTCATTGATCTGACGCTGCAGCTGGGATTGGCTGGGCTTGCGCTCTTCCTGTTGGTCTATGTCATCGCCGTACGCGAGGCAATGGCTTTTGCCTACAGCGATCCCGGAGAGGAAGCGATGTGGCCTCTCGCCTATCTTGCTTTCATAGTGCTTTACCAGGTGACCGAAAGCACAATTTTCGTGGGGAATACCATCCTGTGGATGGTTTATGTCTCCACCGTCTGCTCGGTGGGGGTGGCTGTACCGGCTGATTCCACTCTTTCAGACCATCTTTCAGACCAAGACTCCGTTCTCGAGCCACAGCCGTCTTTCGCGGACAGCAAGGAATACGTATGACCATAGCCTCACGTCCTACGGTGGTTATTTTTTGTGATCACCTTTTGTATCTTTCCGAAACCTTCATTCGCGCCCAGGGACAGGCGCTACGCCAGTTTTCTCCTGTGTATGCCGGCTCTCGCAGAGTTGCCGGTCTCGAGCTGCCAGCCGGCAGTTGTTACACCATCAACTCAGGCAATACCGCGGGAAAGATTCGCGAGGTTGTCTTCAAGTTATTTGGAAAAGCTCCGGGCTTGGTTGCGCGACTTCACGCCCTCAATCCGGCTCTGGTTCATGCGCATTTCGGTCCCGATGGACTGCGGGCGCTCCCGCTGTCACAGCAGCTCGGTCTGCCGCTCATCGTGACCTTTCACGGATCGGACGCCACCGCTCTCAACCCGCGGCGCAGTGAAGCCTCATACGGACACCGGCGTTACTTGGCTCACAGAGATGTTTTGCAGCGCGGGGCTTCATTGTTTCTGGCAGTCTCGGATTTCATTCGCGGAAAGCTCCTGGAACAAGGCGTTCCTCCTGAGAAAGTCATCGTCCACTACATCGGAGTGGATACCAGGTTCTTTTCGCCCACAGGAGCACAGACGGAACCGGTAGTTCTCTTTGTTGGACGGCTTTCGGAGAGAAAAGGCCCTAACTATCTGATTCAGGCCATGGCGGAGGTGCAGCAGGAATACCCTGACGTGGAACTGGTCCTGATCGGTGACGGCCCTCTGCGCAAGAATCTTGAACAGCAGGCCAAGGCCACTCTTAGGAAATACAGATTTCTGGGGGCTCAACCGCCGGAGACGATCCGCGAGTGGATGAACCGGGCGAGTGTATTTTCGGCATCCAGCGTAAGGATAGATTCGGGTGAGGAAGAGGCGTTCGGCATGGTCTTCGCGGAAGCCCAAGCGATGCAAAAACCAGTGGTGGCTTTTGGGTCAGGCGGCGTGGTCGAGGCGGTTGAGCACGGCCAAACGGGTTTCCTGGCGCCAGAACGAGATTGGCGGAAGATGGCGGAATACCTGGCGCTGCTTTTGCGAGATGTCGACCTCCAGCGGCGATTCGGATCAGCCGGGCGCCAGCGCGTCCTTCGCCTTTTTGATCTTGAGAAGCAAACCCGTGTGCTGGAAACAATCTATTCGGAAATCGCCGCCAGGCGAGTGCCGGTCCAAATGCGGGAATCGACCTCAATGGAGGCAGTTGAAATATGCCAAGGGTCCTGATCATCCAGGCGCAGATGAAGCATTACCGGATACCTTTGTTCACTCGCCTATTCGAGATTCTGCGGCCAGATGGCATTGAACTCAGGGTGGCTTACAGCGCGCCGCACGGTCTGCACGGCATCGTCCGGGATGCCGGCGACTTGCCGTCCGAAATCGGGCAGGAAGTGAAAGGTCGTTGGCTGGCGGGACGGGTGATCTACCAGCCGCTCTGGGGGGAAATCGCGCGCGCCGATCTGGTGATAACCGGACACGAGAACAAGTACTTGATGAATGCATGGCTGTTCCTGCTATCCGCGCTTCAGTGCAAAACGGTTGCCCTTTGGGGATTGGGACCGTGTATGGAAGAAGATCAGTCCAGGATGTCGCATTGGCTTCGTGAGAAAGCGCTCACCGCAGCGGATTGGTATTTCGGCTACACCAGCGGTATCGTCCCCTACTTGACGCAGCACGGAGTATCCGCCGACAGGATCACCGCGGTTCAGAACGCAGTCGATACCGGCGAATTGCGTAAAAGCCTGGCAAGCATAAGTGAAGATGAAGTCGAGCAAGCAAAGTCGAGACTAGGGATCTCCACCGGGCCGGTGGGAATCTATTGCGGAATACTGGAACCTACGAAGCATGTTCCTTTCCTGATAGACGCGGCCCGCCTGGTCCGGCAGCGCGTACACGATTTCCAGTTGCTGGTGGTTGGAGCTGGTCCAGATCGCACCTGGGTGGAAGATGTGGCAAGAGCGAATCCCTGGATTCACTATCTGGGACAGAAGTTTGGCCGCGAAAAAGCGCTGGCCTTGCGCATGGCTGATATTTTCGTGTTGCCGGGTCGAGTCGGATTGGCAATTCTGGACAGTTTCGCAGCCGGACTGCCTCTGTTCACAACCGACATCGCCATTCACGGCCCCGAAGCCAGTTACCTCATTGACGGATTCAACGGCCGAAAGACCGCCCACCGCCTGCAGGCCTATGCAGACGCCGTCGTTGAGGTGCTGAGATCGTCATTCTTGCTTGAGAGGCTCCGCCAGAGCGCGCTGGAGACCGCCGCGGAGTACACGATCGAGGCAATGGCGGAAAACTTCAGGCATGGCATCAAACAGTGCCTCGCTCTGCGCGGCTCTACGCCTCAGATGGCTTCGGTCCTCTCGGAATGAAGACTCTCCCGATCATCGCAGCAGCATTCATCCTGCTATTTGCCTTTGCGCTCAAGCCGACTACGCTGACGCCGCCTTCGGTACCAGTGCCCGCGAGCTTGTTCGGCATGCACATCCACTACATGGTGAGCCCAAAGGGAACCGACCAGTTAACCCCATGGCCCAGTGTGCCGGTGCCAGCGTGGCGGTTGTGGGACGCCCGCGTGACGTGGCCGGATCTTGAACCCAGCAAAGGCCAATGGCGGTTTGAGAACTTGGATCGATCTGTTGCGCTGGCGGCGGCGCACCACACGGATGTTTTGCTTACGCTCGGACTGACGCCGCGGTGGGCTTCTGCTCGTCCCCAGGAACCCTCGGGTTACGCAGCAGGCTATGCGGCCGAACCGAAAGATCTAGAAGACTGGCGAACGTTTGTGCGGACAGTCGCCACACGCTATAAAGGGCGCATCCACGCTTACGAGATCTGGAACGAGCCCAATGTGAGGAAATTTTGGACGGGTAGCATCGACCAACTGGTCACCCTTACGCGTGAAGCCTCGATCATCATTCACAGCGTTGATCCCCAAGCCGTCGTCGTTTCGCCGCCCGCCACCGGCTTTCCCGGGATCAAATGGCTGCCGGAGTTTCTCAGCAAGGGCGGCCAGTACGTCGATGTCATTGGATACCACTTCTACCTGACTCCCAAGCCACCGGAAGCAACGCTGCAACTGGTCGACGCCATTAAGAAGGTGATGTCAGAAAGTGGCGTTCAGGATAAGCCGCTTTGGGACACTGAAGCGGGCTGGCTGCCCCCAGCACAAGTTGAACCCGAAATTGGAGCCGCTTACCTGGCGCGATCGTACATCGTTCTCTGGGCGGACGGCGTACAGCGCTTCTACTGGTATGCCTGGGACAACCACACTTCCGTCGCTCTGCAGACCACTGACAGAGACAACCAGACGCTGACGCCGGCGGGTCAGGCATTCGACACCATTCAGAACTGGCTGGTTGGCGCACGCATGGACTGGTGCAAGATAGACGTCGAGCAAACCTGGCAGTGCCAATTGAATCGCGACGGCACACTGCAATGGATCGTCTGGAATCCCGATGGGACGGAGCCCTTCACTCTACCCAGATCGTGGAACGTAAAGACTGTCACACCCTTGATCGGAGAATCTCGCCGGCTTTCAGGATCCACTCTGGACGTAGGTCCAACACCCGTGCTCATGACTACATCGACCCGCTAATTTGAGTACGGGCTCCCATGACTCATTTCCTATTTGGTGATCCGCGGGAGGTCACTATGAAAGGAGGAGGTCAATATGAAGGATGTAAAGGAGGACGTGCAATCCCTGGTGGATCAGATGAACAAACCAGACGCCGTTCTCCGGGTGCTGGAAGCGGGCTGCGGCTCGAACAGCAAGTTCAAGCTCGCGCCGAATGCGCACATTACAGGTATCGATATCTCAACAGAGCAACTCGGGAAAAACAGTGTCTTGCATGAGAAGATCTTGGGTGACATCCAGACCTACCCGCTGGAAGCATCTTCTTTCGACATCATTTTCATTTTCTGCTGGGATGTGCTGGAACATCTTAGGCACCCGGAGAACGCGCTAAAGAACTTTGCCCGCGCGATCCGGGATGGCGGCATTGTTGTGTTGGGCGCGCCAGTCGTGGGCTCCATCAAAGGCGTAATAACCAAATACACCCCGCACTGGTTCCATGTTGCGATGTACCGGTACTGGCTAGGATACAAGGACGCTGGAAAGGCAGGTTGCCCTCCGTTTCCCACCTTCCTTAAGGCTTCCATGTCACCCCGCTTCATTGCGGATTTTGCTCGTGAGAGTCAGATGGCTGTCGAAGCTCTGGTCATCTATGAGGGCGCCATGCAGATCAACGAGAAGATGAGACACCGAAGCGTAGACCTTGGACTCAGCGTATTCGGACCGCTTATCAAGACGCTCAGCTTCAGGAGAATCGATCCAAGCGTCACCGACTTCGTTATGGTGCTACGGAAGATATCCAAGGCGGAAGTGTCCT
>WNFF01006583.1_pt1 | contig 10330 bp, 10 predicted proteins | sample 5400441 | NCBI WGS metagenome assembly WNFF01 (sample SAMN13153345, study PRJNA577476) | soil metagenome | isolation source: 120 cm saprolite under Douglas fir tree site 2 hole 3 replicate 1 | place: USA:California | collected 2015-04-18
GGGTATCGGACTACACCGGTTTCTTCTATCTCGGCCGCCTGATCGAGTTCGGCGACACGAAGCAGATCTTCACGAGGCCCGCGGACGAGCGTACCGAGGCCTACATCACAGGACGGTTCGGATGAGCGCCTCCTCGCCCCGCGCGGCACACCGCCACTTTCACGACGAGCTCTCCGAGCTCAAGGCGAAGCTCCTCACCATGTCGGGGGAGGCGCAAGACGCCCTCGGCCGCGCGCTGGACGCGCTCTTGAAGCGCGATCCCGGCCTCGCCGCGCAGGTCATCGCGGGAGACCGCGCGATCGACGCCTGGGAGCTCGAGATCGAGGAAATGGTGATCGATCTGCTCGCTACGCAGCAGCCCATGGCGCGCGACCTGCGGCTGCTCGTAGCGGCCACCAAGATCGCCAACGACCTGGAGCGCGTGGGCGACCACGCCGTGAACATCGCGCAGTCCGCCGAGCGCTTGCTCGGCGCCCGCCTCATCGCCCCCGAGCCGGAGCTGCTCGAGATGGCCCGGCAGGTGCGCGCCATGCTGTCGGGCGCGCTCGACGCGTTCGTGCGCGGCGACGCGGTGCTCGGCCGCGAGATCTGCCGCCGCGACGACTCGGTGGACGCCCTGAACCGCTCCGTGTTCCGCATCCTCCTCACGCACATGATGGAGGACCCGCACATCATCGGCGCGGCGATGGACCTGTTCCTCGTGAGCCGCAACTTGGAGCGCGTCGCGGACCTGGCGACCAACATCGCCGAAGACGTCGTATTCGTCGTGGAGGGAAAGACGATCAAACACCACGCGGAAGGATGAGCGCGGCGGCGCCGGCGCGGTGCCGCTCCAGGTACTCCTGGGTCGCGAACAGCCTGATCAGCGCCATGCCGGCGAGGAACCCGCCGACGTGCGCCCAGAACGCGGTGCCGCCTTCGACCTGGGCCAACGCCCCGACCGTGCCGAGCAGCAGCTGGTAGAAGAACCAGTAGCCGAGCATCACGTAGGCGGGTAGGGTCACGGTCGTCACGAAGAACCCGAGCCAGACGAGCGTGTGGACGCGCACGCGCGGAAACAGCAGCACGTAGGACGCGCCCACCATCGGCACCGCCGAGTGGGGGGCCACCACCGTCTGGGTCAGCGCCGCGATGACCCCGCACACGAGATAGAACACCACGAAACGCGCATGCCCCATGGAGTCTTCGATGTTGTTCCCGAACACCCAGAGGAACCACATGTTGCCGAGCAGATGGATCCACCCGCCGTGCATGAACATGGACGTCAGGACGGTCGACCAGTGCGGCGCGGCGGCGAGCACGCAGTGCAGGCCGGCGCCGAGCGGCACGGCCGTCCCGGGCGGCACGGTGCGGAGCAGCGCGCCCGGGATCAGTCCCAGCTGGCAGACCGAGGCTGCCAAGGCTTCGGCATTGCCACCCGCGCCCTGCACGAGCAGCCAGGCGAGGACGTTCACTACGATGATGCCAAGCGTGACGATGGGGGTGAGTTCGCCGGGATTCTCGTCTTTGTACGGAATCACGCGGGGAATCTAAGCCGCGCGGCCGAGGCCCGCTCTGCCTTTTTGGCACCTTTCGAGGGCACGGGGCTTGCTTCTGCGACGGCCAGCTACGTCTGCGCATCACCCTCACGCTAAGGAGCACGTCGTCATGGCTGAGAAAATCATCGGCATCGACTTGGGCACCACGAACTCGGTGGTGGCCGTGATGGAGGGCGGCGACCCGGTCGTCATCCCCAACGCCGAAGGCGGACGCGTCACCCCGTCCGTGGTCGCCTTCACCAAGGATGGCGAGCGGCTCGTCGGCCAGGTGGCGAAGCGGCAGGCGGTGACGAACCCCCAGAACACGGTGTTCTCGATCAAGCGCTTCATGGGCCGGCGCATGAATGAGGTGACCGAGGAGATCAAGCGCGTGCCCTACAAGGTGGTCGAGGGGCCGAACGGCCTCGCGACGGTCGAGATCCAGGGCAAGCGCTACACCCCGCCCGAGATCTCCGCGATGATCCTGCAGAAGATGAAGCAGACGGCCGAAGACTACCTCGGCCACAAGGTCGAGAAGGCGGTCGTCACGGTCCCCGCCTACTTCAACGACTCGCAGCGCCAGGCGACGAAGGACGCCGGTAAGATCGCCGGCCTCGACGTGGTGCGGATCATCAACGAGCCCACGGCGTCGGCGCTCGCCTACGGGCTCGACAAGAAAAAGGAAGAGAAGATCGCGGTGTACGACCTGGGCGGTGGCACCTACGACATCTCGGTGCTCGAGCTCGCCGAAGGGGTGTTCGAGGTCAAGTCCACGAACGGCGACACCCACCTGGGGGGCGACGACTTCGACGCGCGCATCATGGAGTGGCTCGTGGCGGAGTTCAAACGCGACCAGGGGATCGATCTGTCTCGCGATCCGATGGCGTTGCAGCGCTTGAAGGAGGCCGCGGAAAAGGCCAAGATGGAGCTCTCCACGGTGATGCAGACGGAGATCAACCTGCCGTTCATCACGGCCGACCAGTCGGGGCCGAAGCACTTGAATCTGACGCTCACCCGCGCCAAGCTCGAGCAACTGGTCGACGACCTGGTCAAGCGCACCCTCCCGCCGATGCAGCAGGCGCTCAAGGACGCGGGGCTCAAGCCCACGGAGATCGACGAGGTGATCCTCGTCGGGGGCCAGACGCGCATGCCCAAGGTCCAGGAGATCGTCAAGAGCTTCTTCGGCAAGGATCCGCACAAGGGCGTGAACCCGGATGAAGTGGTGGCCATCGGCGCCGCGATCCAGGGTGGCGTGCTGGCGGGCGAGGTGAAGGACGTGCTGCTGCTCGACGTCACGCCCTTGTCGCTCGGGATCGAGACGCTCGGCGGAGTGACGACCGTCCTGATCTCGCGCAACACGACGATCCCCACCAAGAAGTCGGAGATCTTCTCGACCGCCGAGGACACCCAGACCACGGTCGAGATCCACGTGTTGCAGGGCGAGCGCCAGATGGCGACCGACAACCGGACGATCGGGAAGTTCCAGCTCACGGGAATTCCGCCGGCTCCGCGCGGCGTGCCGCAGATCGAGGTCACGTTCGATATCGACGCCAACGGCATCCTGCACGTGTCCGCGCGGGACAAGGCCACGGGCAAGGAGCAGAAGATCCGCATCGAGGCCTCGTCCGGGCTCGGGGAGAAGGATATCGACAAGATGGTGAAGGACGCGGAGGCTCACGCCGCCGAGGACAAGCGGCGTCGCGACGAGATCGAGCGCCGCAACCGGCTCGACACCTTGGTGTATGAGGTAGAGAAGAACGCGAAAGAATGGGCCGACAAGCTCGACGCGTCGCTCAAGGCGCGGCTCGACAAGGCCGTCGAAGGCGCCAAGCAGGCGCTGCGCTCGGGCAACGGCGACGAGATCTCCAAGGCCTTAGAAGAGCTGCAGCAGACGTATACCGCGGCCGGGGCGTCGCTGTACGCGGCGCAGCGCGGCGCGGGGGCCCCCGGGGCGGAGGGGGCGGGCCCCGCAGGGGCCGAGCAACCCGCGGGCGGCGCCGCCGGCGCCACGTCGGGCAAGCAGGACAACGTGGTCGACGCCGACTACGAGATTGTCGATGATGACAAGAAGAAGTAATACCCTCTAACGGAAGAGATGCCGATGTCGGTACGTACGCGGGATTGGCTCAAGTTCGGAGCCCTGGTAGCGACTGCATTCGTGTTTGGGCTGGCGTTCGCGTCCACGCTCGATCTGCCGAAGCGGAGCGGCGCGGCGGAGTCCATTCTCGCGGCGCAGGCAACGGCGCCACGACTGGCGCCACCGGTCCTCAAGACGGTGTCGGACCTGGGCGATGCCTTCGTCGGTGTCGCTGAGCACGTGAAGCCGGCCGTGGTGTTCATCAAAGCGCAGCACGTCGAGCGCGCCGAGGACCAGAAGCTGCCGCCGGGATTCGAGGAATTTTTCCCGAACCTCCGGCGGCGGCCGCAGGTCGAGCAGGGCTCGGGCTCGGGATTCATCGTTTCGCCCGACGGTTACATCCTCACCAACAATCATGTCGTGGCCGGCGCCGACAAGGTCACCGTCCGCCTGTACGACAAGCACGAGTACACGGCGAAGGTCGTCGGCAGCGATCCCAACACCGACGTTGCGGTCATCAAGATCGACGCGACGGGGCTCCCCACCGTGGGGTTCGGCAACTCCGACTCGACGCGGGTAGGTGAGTGGGCCCTCGCCATCGGCAACCCCCTGGGAGAGGCGTTCGCCTTTACGGTCACGGCCGGGATCATCAGCGCCAAGGGTCGGCTGCTCGCGGGCCTGGCGCAGACGCGCTACTCGATCCAGGACTTCATCCAGACGGACGCGGCCATCAATCCTGGCAACTCCGGCGGGCCGCTCGTGAACATTCGCGGCCAGGTCGTCGGCATTAACTCGGCGATCGCGAGCGAGACCGGCTTCTATGCCGGGTATGGCTTCGCGATCCCGATCAACCTAGCGCGCACGGTGATGGACCAACTAGTCCGCACCGGCCACGTCGAGCGCGCCGTCATCGGTATCTCCATTCGCGCCGCGAAACAGGAGGACGCCGACGCGGTCGGCTTGAAAAAGATCACCGGCGTGGTGGTCGATGCCTACACCGATTCCCTGACCTCGCCCGCCAAGAAAGCCGGCATCGAGCCAGGTGACGTCATCGTGGCGCTCGACGGCCAGCCGATCGAGGACGTGCCGCAGCTGCAGCAGAAGGTCGGGTTCAAGAAGCCCGGCGACGCCGTGGAGGTGACGCTGTTGCGCCAGGGTGGCGTGAAGAAGACGGTGACGGTGCGCTTGGCCAAGGCACCCGCTGAGGCGGAAACCGAGGTCGCGACGGCGGCGCGTCGCAGCCCGAACGATGCCTCCGCCAAGGAGGAGAAACTCGGGATCGCCGTCGAGCCGCTGACGCAAGACGATGCCCGCGACCCGAAGTTGCGGGCGGTGGTGCAGCGCGGTGGTGGGCTGGTGGTCACCGACGTCTCACCGGATGGCCCCGCCTTCCAGCGCCTCAGCACGGCGGAGGACGGCAACGGGCCGGACATCATCATCGCCGTGAACGGCCAGCCCACGCGCACGCGGGCGGCGCTGCGCGACGCGCTGCGCAAGGTGAAGTCCGGGGAGGTCGTGACGCTGCAGGTGCTGTCGCGTAGCCCGGACGGCTGGGTCGGCCGGGTCGTGCGGCTGCGGGCGCGCTAGGGCTCGCAGGCCCGGCTTCCGCGACTGACGCCGCTCGCACCGTGCCGGTGCCGGGCGGCGTCAGTCGTTTGTGGCGGGCACCCGCAGCAGCACGGCGCCCGTCGCCACCTGCCAGAGCACCGGCAGCACGAAGGCCGCCTGATCGGCCCTCGTATCCTCCCGAAACAGCAACGTGAGGGCGATGCCCAGGGCCCCCGACACCACCCCCGCGGCACCCAGCCAGCGCGGCAGCACCCTGCCCTCGAGCACGCCCCAGCCGAACAACGCAGTCGCGATCCCCAAGGCGAACCCCGCCGCCCGCTGCGCCACGAGCGCGAAGGGACGCAGCATGTCGAACACGAACACGGCGCGAGTGGCGGTCATCCCCGCATCCGAGACCGCGAAGCCCTGCGCCAGGGACCACCCCGCGCCTGCCATGAACGCCACGATGATCACCCACAGGCCATAGGCGAACGTCGCGACGACGAGCCCGGCGCGCGCCGCCCGCTCCCCCGCCGTACCGACGTGCCGCCCCACGACTCCCGCGAGGCCGGTGAGAGCGAGCGGAAAGCCGAACAGGAAGGTCCAGTGGACAGCACGCCACGTCTGATGGCGCGCGATCTCCGCGAGCTGGGCGGCGCCGTCGAGCGGAAGATTGGGATGCAAGACGCCCGCCACGACCGTCAGCAGCGCGCCCACCAGCAAGCACAGCGGGAAGACGAGCCGCCGGAACAGGATCATGTCGCCTCGCTCGGGAGTCGGGCCAATCTAGCTCCGGTGCGAGGCGGCGCTATATTGGCGGCAGACGAGCGCCAGACGAGAGCTAGGAGGACGGAGCATGCAGCTTGCGCGGATCCTGCGTGAAGGGTTCATCGCCGGCATGGTCGGTGCCGGTGCCGTCGCGCTCTGGTTTCTCGTCATCGACGTGATCGCGGGCCGACCGTTCTTCACACCCGCCATGCTCGGCTCGGCGGTCTTCTGGGGCGTCCGCGACCCCGCCCTCGTGGTGGTCGAGTATTCCCGCATCATCGGCTACACGATGATCCACGTGAGCGCGTTCATCATCGTGGGCACGATCGCGGCCGCGCTGGCGGCGGAAGTGGAGGTCGCACCGCCGACCCTGTACCTCCTGGTCGTCTTCTTCGCGATCTTCGAGTTCGGGTTCTACGTCACCGTGGCGGTTCTCGCGCAGCCGCTGCTCGGCTCGCTCGCCTGGTGGAACGTGGCGATCGGGAACGGCATCGCTGCCTACGGGATGGGCTATTACCTGTGGCGCGAGCACCCCAGGATCGCCGAGGTCCTCAGGCAGCACCCGTTGGGGGAGACGGACGAAGGCGAGTAGCATAGGCTTCGGGGGGAACGGCCCGCTCGGTGCCGCCCCCCTCCCGCCCGTCCTCGCCCTCCCCCGCCCGTTCTTCCCGCATCGCCCACCGGAACCACACCACGCTCGCCGCCACCCACAGGTAGATCGTGCCCACCACCCACATCGCGAGCCCCCCGAGCTGTTGGTCCGCGAGCGGGGTGAGCCCCCATAGGCGCGGCGCCGCGACGTAGAACGGGTACAGCACGGCGTCGGAGAGAGTAATGAGCGCGCCCGCGAGCGACATCGGCAGGCCGAGCGCGAACAGGTAGATGAGCTGCGTCGGGTAGCTCGCGCGCGGCAGCTCCGGGACGGGCGACAGCACCGGCCACCACATGATCACCGCCGTAGCCAGGAAAACGAGGTGTTGCACGATGTGGAGCGGATGGTGCTCGAGCGCGGCCTCATAGAATTGCGGGAAATGCCACAGGGTGATGGGCACGGAGAAGAGCACCCCGGCCGCGAGCGGCCGCGTCGCCCAGCGCGCCAAGCGGCGGATCGGGCTCGGCTGCGTGAGCGGCCGGATCACCCACGCCGGCGTCCCGTACAAGAGCAACGGCGGGAATACGAGCGTCAGCACCAGATGCTGCACCATGTGGGCGCTGAAGAGGTAGCGGTCGGAGAGGTTGTGGAGCGGGCCATTGAGCGACAGGCCGAGCACCACCAGGGCACCGGCGAACGCCGCGATCTGGCGCCGCGACGCCTGCAACCCACCCCAATACACATAGAGCCCGCCCAGCAGGGCGAGCCCGATCAGTACGCTCGGATGCAGGTCCCACGCTTGCCACGGTCCCGGGGGCGGGGGCGGGCTTGGGAGCGGGCTCATCCCGCGCCCGCGGCGCCCCGGAGTGTGAGGGCTCCCAAGAACAGGAACAGCAGGGCGACGAGAACCACGACCGCGAGCACGAACGGCGCGCCGAACAGGAAGCTGAAGACCCGGCTGTCGGCACTCAGGTGCATGTAGAACATCACCACCAGCGCGAACTTCACCGCCGAGAGCACGAGTAGCACCGGTACCAGCACCGGGTGGAAGGCGGGCACATAGAACACACCCACCTCGAGCACCGTGAGGATCACGAGCGCCGCGGCGACCCGGAGATACACGCCCACCGTGGGGTGGGCGTGTTCCCTGGTGCGCGTGGGCAGGGTTGCCCCTCCCCCTCCCTCTCCCCCTCCTGCCCGTCCTGGCTGCGCGCTCATTGGATGAGATAGACCACGGTGAAGATGACGATCCAGACCACGTCCACGAAGTGCCAGTACAGGCCCGTGATCTCGACCGTCATCGCGTTGGCAGGCCCGAGCTTTCCCTGGAGCGCCCGCACCCACAGCGTCAGCAGCCACACGACGCCCACTGTGACGTGGGCGCCGTGCGTGCCGGTGAGCACGAAGAACGTGCAGCCAAACAGGTTCGTTTGGAGCGTCAGGCCCTTGTGCACGAAGTCCGTGAATTCGATCACCTGGCCGCCCAGGAAGACCGTGCCGAGCAAGGCCGTCGAGAACAACCAGATCTTCCCCCACTTCATGTCGCCGCGCTGCACCGCGGCGAGAGCGAGCACCATCATGAGGCTCGACATCAGCAGGTCGAAGGTGCTGATCGAGGTGAACGGGATGTTGAGGATGTCGTGCGGATAGGGGCCCACGACACTTCGGCCCTTGTAGACGAGATAGGTCGAGATGAGCGAGCCGAACAAGAGGCACTCGGAGCCGATGAACGCCCAGAAGGCCATCTTGCGGCTGTCGACACCCATGCTCGTGTGCGGCGCGGCGGCGGCGGCGTGGGTCATCGGTCAGCCCTCAAGGGGCTCGAACGCCCAGCGGTAGATGCCTACGAGCAGCAGGGCCGCCCCCACGAACGCGAGAGAGAGCGTGTGCGTGAGCGGGGCGAGGGCCGCAATCGGCAGGCCGAGCGCCGCGACCAGGGGCCACCACGAGCCGGGGGGCACATGGATCGGCGCGGGCGGCGTGGCCGGCGGATCGCGCATCGGTTCGTGGTGCTCGGTCTTCCAGCGCGGGAGGCGGTTCGCGACCGTGGGGATCACGGAGAAATTGTAGACCGGCGGCGGGGACGGGATGCTCCACTCGAGCGTGGCGCCGCCCCAGGGATCGTTCGGGGCTCGCTGCCCGTGCGTCCGGGTGCGCCACAGGTTCGCGAGGAAGATGAGGATCGAAACCCCGATCAGAAAGGCACCCACGGTCGAAACCAGGTTCAGGCCAGCCACACCCAGGTCCGGCGAGTACGTGTAGATGCGGCGTGGCATGCCGAGCAGGCCGATCAAGTGCATCGGGAAGAACGCGAGGTTCATCCCGACCAGCTGCAGCCAGAAGTGCCACTTCCCGAGCGTCTCGTCGAACAGTCGGCCCGTCATCTTGGGCCACCAGTAGTAGACGCCGGCGAACAACCCCAGGACGGTGCCCCCGAACAGTACGTAGTGGAAGTGCGCCACGACGTAGTAGGTATCGGTCTGCTGCAGATCCGCAGGAGGAGAGGCGTGCGTGACGCCCGACAGCCCGCCGATGATGAACATCGCGATGAACCCCACGGCGAAATGCAGCGCCGTGGTGCCGCGGATGTCCCCGCCCCAGAGCGTCGCGATCCAGTTGAAGACTTTCACGCCGGTGGGCACCGCGATCAACATGCTGGTCGCGCTGAACACCGAGTCGGCGATCGGCCCGAGACCGACGGAGAACATATGGTGGCTCCAGACGCCCCACCCCATGAACCCGATCAGGATTCCCGAGTAGACCACGACCGTGTAGCCGAACAGCGGCTTGCGCGCGAACGTGGGTAGCACCTCTGAGACGATCCCCATCGCCGGCAGGATGAGGATGTAGACCTCGGGATGGCCGAACAACCAGAACAGGTGCTGCCACAGGATCGGCGTGGCCCCTGCCTCCCGCACGTAGAAGTGCGCGCCGAAAAACCGGTCGAACATGAGGAACAGGAGCCCGACCGTGAGCACCGGGAACGCCGTGATGATGATGAACTGCGTCACCAGCGACATCCACGTAAACGTGGGAAGCCGCATCATCTTCATGCCCGGCGCCCGCATGTTCAGGATCGTGACGATGAAGTTGACCCCGCCAGCGAGCGACGAGACGCCGAGGATCTGCAGTCCCAGGAGCCAGAAGTCGATGTTCGGCCCGGGCGAGAACTGCCGCTCCGTGAGATTGGCGTAGCCGAACCACCCGCCATTGGGGGCGACGTTCCACTGGCCGGCGTGAAACAGGGGCCCCGCGAACCAGCTCGCGTTCATGAACAGCCCGCCGAGCAGGAAGACCCAATAGCTGAAGGCGTTGAGGCGGGGGAACGCCACGTCGCGCGCCCCGATCTGCAGCGGCACGATGAAGTTGAAAAAGCTCGACGAGAGCGGCATCAGGGCGAGGAAGATCATCGTCGTGCCGTGCATCGTGAACAGCTGGTTGTACGTCTCCGCCGAGACGAGATGGCCGTTCGGCCGGGCGAGCTGCGCCCGGATGACGAGCGCCTCGATGCCGCCGATCAGAAAGAAGCTCAAGGCGGTGTAGAAATACAGCATGCCGATCCGCTTGTGATCGGTCGTCGTGAGCCACGCCCGGAGTCCGTGCGCCTCGGCCGTCGCGGCCGGCGCGAGTTGGGCGGCGGCGGCGTGGCTCATTTCAGGCTCGCGAGGTAGGCGACCAGCGCCGCGATCTCAGCGTCGGTGAGGGGCGGCTTCATTCGGGTCATGATGGCCCCGGGCTTCATGGCCGGCGCGTCGGCGATCCAACTCGCGAGGTGCGCGGAGTCGTTGGGAAAGAGACCGGCGGCGATCGTGCTCCGGCTCCCCACGT
>WNFF01018794.1_pt1 | contig 10329 bp, 7 predicted proteins | sample 5400441 | NCBI WGS metagenome assembly WNFF01 (sample SAMN13153345, study PRJNA577476) | soil metagenome | isolation source: 120 cm saprolite under Douglas fir tree site 2 hole 3 replicate 1 | place: USA:California | collected 2015-04-18
TGCTATGCGTGCCACACGTCGTGGACGCCGACGTGCTTTGGGTGCCATCTGCAAATGACGGCGAACGCGCGCAAACCCATGCTGCACAATGAAGGCCTGCTCACAAAAAACTACACCAGCTACAATTTCCAGGTGCTTCGCGACGACATTTATATGCTGGGCGTGGACGGGACGGTGACCGGCCACCGCATCACGCCCGCGCGTTCATCCTGCGCGGTGCTGGTCAGCTCGCAAAATGCGAATCGCGAATGGCTGTACTACACACAGCAGACCATTTCGACGCCGGGTTTTTCCGGGCAGGCATTTTCCACGTTTGTTCCGCACACGGTGCGCGCGAAGGAGACCAAGGAGTGCAGCGATTGCCATGTCTCCGCGCAGAACGACAACAATGCCTGGATGACGCAGCTGCTGCTGCAGGGAACGAACTTCATGAACTTCATGGGCCGGTACGTTTATGTCGCCACAGGAAAAAAAGGATTTGAAGCCATCGCCGTGGCGGAACACGATGAACCGGAAGCCATCTTCGGGAGCGATCTTCAGCGCATCGCGTATCCAGACAATTACAAGAAATTTGTGAGTCAAAAACGAGAACTCAGGGCGGCGGCGGAGCACACCGGCAATGTGCTGGACATTCAAGCGCGCGGCGAGTACGCCTATGCCGCGAACGGTCCCAGGGGGCTGCGCGTCTACGACATCGCGAATATTGATAACAAAGGTTTCTCAGAGAAGGTCAATACCGCGCCGGTTTCGCCGCTCGGCCAGCGTTTCTTTGCGCCGACGAAAAACGCGCTTGCCGTTGCCTCTCCGACGACGCTGGGTGTTGATCCGCTGCGGCAGCAATTGCCCGAGAATGAAGAGCACCGGATTCACCTTCTTTATGGTTTTCTTTACATTGCAGACCAAGAAGAAGGTCTCGTCATCATTGGCGACCCCAATCTGAAATCGAAGAGTCCCGGGGTGGGCACGCTGCTCGACGGCAATCCCGCCAACAATTTCCTGAAGCGGGCTTTGGCCTTCAATCCGGACGGGGTATTAACGGGCGCTCACCGGATTATGATCGCGGGCAACTATGCGTACATCCTCACGGAGAAAGCTCTGGTCGTCGTGGATCTCGACAATCCACTCGCTCCTCGTGTCACTGCCAGCATTGGCTCGCCTGCGCTCAACGATCCCCGCGGCATCGCGGTGCAATTTCGCTACGCGTTTGTTGTGGATCGCGACGGGCTGAAAGTTCTCGACGTAACCGATCTCTCGCAACCGAAGCCTGTGACCGATGCGCGCGTTCCTCTCGAGGATGCTCGCAATGTTTACGTTGCGCGCACCTACGCGTATGTTTCGGCGGGCAAGCAAGGGCTCGCGATCATTGATGTCGAAAAGCCGCATGCCCCGAAGCTCGATCAACTTTTCACGGCGGAGGGACAGCTCAATGACGTCAACGACGTGAAAATCGGAATGGTGGCCGCAAGTGCGTTCGCCTTCGTTGCCGACGGCAAGAACGGCCTTCGCGTTCTGCAGATTTTGTCGCCCTGGGATGACCCCGCGCATTTCTCCGGATTCAGTCCCCGGCCGACGCCCAAACTCGTTGCCGCGGCGCACACGCGCGGTCCCGCGCTCGCTATTTCGAAAGGGATTGACCGGGACCGTGCCGTCGATGAATCGGGCAACCAGCTCGCGGTGTTCGGCCGCCGTGGGGCCCGGCCGCTCAACCGCGACGAAATGCGTTCTCTCTACATTCATCTCCGTACGGGCGAACCGTACTTCGTCACGGATGATGCTGTCGAGCAACCGCGCTCCGCGGCGTCATCCTCTATCTCGTTGACTTCCTTTTTCTCCCGTGCCCGAGATTGGTTGAATTCCTTCCGATGAGGGTATCGTCATGAAACGACGCAAATTTCTTTCCGCTGCTGCAAAGGCCGGGTCGGCTGCAATCTGCTCGCAGATTGTGCCGCCGGCCGTTCACGCATTGCTTTCTTCGGGAGGCGCCGCATCAAAAAGTTCTCCCAACGATGCCGCCCGCCCACAAATTGCGCTCACGCTGGACGATCCTACTCTCAAGCTCGGATCGGTCTTGAAATGGCAGGAAGCCAACACGCGGATTCTGAAAGCGATCGCGGCGAAAGATATCCGGGCGGCGCTTTTTGTTTGCGGGATGCGCGTGGATGAAGCCGACGGCGCGAAGTTACTTTCCGCCTGGGACGAAGCGGGCCACCTGATCTGTAATCATTCTTACTCGCACAAATTCTATGGTGAGCAGACCAGTTACGCCGACTTCGCAGTGGATTTTCTGAAAAATGAAAAGGTGATTGCTCCCTATCACAATCGAAAAGCTCTGTTCCGCTATCCGTACTTGAAGGAAGGAGACACCCCCGAGAAGCGCGATCGTTTTCGCGCGTTGCTCAAGGAGCGCGGATACCGCGTCGGCCACGTCACCGTTGATGCCTCCGACTGGTATGTGAGCCAGCGCCTGGTTGATCGCCTCGGGAAGCAGCCCAACGCTCCCGTGGCGCCGTATCGCGACTACCTCATCGCTCATCTGCTGGATCGTGCGGCGTTCTACCGGCAGCTTGCTCTGGACGTTCTCGAACGCGATATTCGACACACGATCCTGCTGCATTTTAATCCGTTGAACGCATACGTCCTGCCGGATGTATTCACGGCCTTCGAGAAGGCCGGCTGGCAATGGATTGACGCGTCCCTGGCGTTTGAAGACCCCGTCTTTCGCGATCAGCCGCAGATCGTGCCGGCAGGGGAGAGCCTGGTTTGGGCGTTGGCGAAGGAGACGGGGCGGTTCAATGACCGCCTTCGGTATCCGGGGGAGGACGGGGACTTCGAAAGGCCGAAAATGGACGCCCTGGGGCTGTAATCCGTCCCGTCTGCCGCGAGAGGGACCAAGGTTGGGGCCTGAGGATTCCTTACCTCCAAGATAGTTTCCCTTTTTGTTCGTCTACGGCTATCCCTTTCCAGACGCAGGACTTGCGGCATTATGTTCACTATCGGAACAGTCAACCCCTTTCCTTTGTGCCCTTTACCACCCTGTCGCATCTAATTGAGGTATAATGAGACGTTCACACTTTTAACGCATAGCATCCATTAAAATAATTCGTGAGGGACCCTGGGTGAACAAGGGTATCGTTGTAAAAGGAGAGGGTGGAATGCTTCCCAGGGCAGCCCCACCAAGAAAGGCAGTAGCAGGTACTAGTACATGACCAAACAATTTCTACTGGCCAGCGACTTCGACCAGACGCTCAGCTTCAACGACTCGGGAGTCGTTCTTAGCGAGCTCATCGGGTTTCACAGCTTCGACGACAAGGTGAAGGGCCTTGCGGAGATGAACCTCGTCCAGCAGGGCGCGGAACTCAGCTATCTGATTCTGCACGACCCGGATTTCCGGCGAGTGCGCCGCGAGCACCTCGTGGACACCGGGAAACGCATTCGCCTGAAGCACGACGTTGCGCTGTTTGCGCGCGCGCTTGAGAATCTTGCCGAAGGCTACAAGTTTCACTTCAACGTAATCTCCGCCGCGCCTCAGGAGATCATCCAGTCGGCGCTCGAGGGTATCGTTCCGCCGGACCACATCTTCGGCACGCGCTTCCGCTACAACGAAGCTACCGGCGAAGTGGATTCCATCATTCGCGCTTCTGCCGGCTGGGGCAAAATCACCGTGCTCGAGGAACTTCGCGCAAGCCTCGGTATTAGCCACGACCAGATCATCTACATGGGCGACGGCAGTTCGGACTTGCCCGTGATGATGCATGTCAACCAGTACGACGGCCTGACGATTGCGGTTTCTGAAGCCAAGTTCATCACGCGTGTGGCCAAGCGAACGGTTCTCAGCGATAACGCCATGAGCGTGCTCGTCCCCGTGCTCGAAAAAGTCCTGCGCTGGGACTCTGCGCGCATCAGGCGGCTTTTTGCTTCCTACGGCCTCACTTTGCTGGAGTGGGACAAGATGCGAACCGACCGGTTGACCATTCAGGATTCGACCGAGCACGTGTCTGTAGCGGCGGCGCCGCAACTCAACGCCCAATAAGTTCTTTTCGTCGAAGAGGGGCGGGCCTTGGCCCGCCTTTTCTTTGTGTGCCGAGCAGGGTCGAAAATCACCTTCCTGCCGAGTTAGCCGAAGTTCGTCATTGAACCACACATTTTGAATTTTTTCGTAAGTTGTTCGTCGGGAAGTCTTTGCCTGCCAACACGGAGTGTTCGGAAAGTGGTTGTAGTGAAAACCTACCCTCTTGCTTGAGGGATGCAACAGTGACAGATTGCCTGCATGTTTTTGCGAAAGCTCCGCATCCACAAGGACGGCAAGGAGCATGGCTACTGGTCGTTGGTCGAGACCGTGCGTACCGCCGATGGTCCGCGGCGGCGCACGCTTTGTTATCTCGGGGAGCTGAACGGTTCGGCTCACGCGCGTTGGCAAAAGACCGTGGAGGTCTTCAACGAGCACGGCGAGAGCACCCAGTTGAAGCTGTTTCCCTCCGAAGCAGAAGTGCCCGATGATCCGAACGTAGCGCGCGTGCTGCTGAAAAAAGTCCGCGTCGAACGCACGCGCCGCTTCGGCGACTGCTATCTGGGACTGGAGTTATGGAAGCGCTTGGGGCTCGATGAGTTCTTTGCGCAGCATCTGGACGGGGACGATGCCGATGTGGCCTGGTCGCGTGTAGCCGCGGTGTTAGCGATCAACCGGTTGTGCGCTCCGGGCAGCGAGTTGGCTGTGGAACACCACTGGTATCCGTCCACTGCGCTGGACGATCTGTTGCACATCGCCAAAGGCAAGATTAACGACACACGGCTCTATCGTTGTTTGGATCGCCTGCTGCCGCTTGTGGAAGGGGCCGCCGAAGAGAACCCCATGATACGGCGGGGCTACTCGCGCGACCATCGTCCGGACTGCGAACAACTGGTGCTGGCGCTGATCGTTAACCAGGACGGGTTTCCCTTCAGCAACGAGCTTTTCGATGGGAACCGTGCCGATGTTTCCACCGTCGAAGCGATCCTGCGCACCGTCGAGCGTAAGCATGGGAAAGCACGTCGGGTATGGATTTTCGATCGCGGCGTGGTGAGCGAGGAGAACCTGGTGGCCATCCGCAAGCGCGGCGGACAGTATCTGGTGGGCACACCACGCAGCAAACTCAAGCAGTTCGAACAGGAACTGCTCAAGGATGATTTCGAAAAGATCCGTCCGGAAGTAGAGGTTAAACAGATGCGGATCCGGGGTGGCGAAGAGACCTACATCCTGTGCCGCACGGCGGGGCGGAAGGAGAAAGAGAAAGCTATCCGCAGCCGCTTTGTGGCGAAAATCGAAAAAGCGCTCACGGGACTAGAGAAGCGCATCGCAGACGGCAAATTGAAGGATCGCGGCAAGATGTTTATGGGGTTGGGCCGCATTCAGGCTTCGCATCCGCAGGTAGCCGATCTTTATGAAATGGCGCTGAAGGATACCCGAGAAGGTGCACGCCTGGTCTGGCGGCAGAAGCCCGAGCAGCAGCAATGGCTGGAGGCAAGAGAGGGAGCCTATCTGCTACGCACCAATCTGACAGCCGACGGTGCTGCAGATCTTTGGAAAAAGTATATGCAGCTGACCGAAGTGGAAGCCGCGTTTCGCACACTGAAGAGCGAACTGGCCATTCGCCCGCTCTTCCATCAACTAGAACGACGCGTCAAGGCGCACGTGCTGGTGGCGTTTCTCGGTTATGCCCTGCTGGTGACACTGAAGCATCTGCTGAAACGAGGCGGTTCAGAATACTCGCCGGCGAACGTGCTGAAGCGGCTCGCCGAGGCGGCGCATCAGCAAACTCGATGACGAACAACAAAAAATTCTCTTCCAACTCCAACTGCCGTTACCGGAGCGACTCGAACCGACTCAGATCCTAAAATGTAGTGAAAACTCGGCCATAGCCTAAACTGATTTCAAAGGACTTAACTATCTTTTAGCCCCCCTAGTGACGAACATGGGTTAGCGGGTTGCGAATTTGGTAGTTCGACTCGGTAGCCGAGTTTGCGGAGTTGGCGGATCATTCTGGCGGTGCGTGCTTGCCGAGATTGTTTGGTAACCGCTGGACCGTGTTCCTCGTAACGGACTCCTTGGTGCAGGATCAACCAGATCAACCGACACTGTCGATGGGCAATGGCGCTTCGGCGATGATCTGGGTCGCTGAATCCACGCCCAGGCCGGGCACCTCTGCCAGCCGCTCGACCGCGTCTTGGTGCTGACGGAGCAGACTTGCGATCTCCTGGTCCAGTTGGCCGACCTGCTGCTCAAGGAATTGCAACTGCTCCAGCGCCATCTTCAGCAGCCGGCGGTAGACGGGGTGGAGCTCCGTACACGCACCCAGTGCATCGCACAACTGTTCTGGCGTAGCGCGCAACTGCTTATCGGCCAAGGCAGCCAGAGCTGCCGGGTTCGTTTCACCATCAGCCAGCGCCTTTAACATGCGCCGAGCACTGGCGCCCAGCAGATCCGAGACCAGGCTGGACAACTTGATGTGGGCTTCTTCCAGGAGTGACTCTACTTGGTTCTGCAATCGCGCCCGGTCACGCGTCAACTGATACTTTCTCCGCGTCACCGTTCGCCACAAACGTTGTTCGGCATCGGGCACAAAGCTCAAAGTCAATTCCCGGGCTACCAGCCGCTTCACCAAGCGTTCGGCATCGAGGAAATCCCTCTTGCGCCCCCGCCGTCCACGATTGGACAGCGCCTGCGCCAAATGCAATGTTCCCGACCTCCGGCGTGCGTTTTTTCGCTTCTCGCGGATCGGCTTCCAATACCGTTCCAGCGCTTCCCATACTGGTTTCCAATATTGCGCCGTTGATTCCATGACTACTTCCTCGACTTCCTGCTCGAGCAGCCATGCCGCCAGCGATCGCAGTTGTTCGGGGTTGCTGCCGAACATTCGCCGCTCAAACTGGAACTCGCTTTCGACTTCGACGTTGGAGACAACTACAGCCAGCATCTTTTTATGAACATCAATACCCGCTACCCTATAAGACATAACGATTCTCCTGGCCGGGAGCGGAGAGCGTGCTGCGGTTACCTTAACCAGGGTCACGGGCTATCGCCGCTCCCCCAGGGGGAAGACAACGACGCCCAATTATTCGCTCAAACACGCACGCTCCGGATCAGACATGTTCACGGCTTCGACTTTTCCAATGCTCGGTCGACTTGTTCGCTGGCGATGCGTAACCCGCTGAACCGCCCGATGCGGACCCGCATGTCGGGTGGTGTGGCAGGGGCGAGCGGGCAACCGCTCCCCCTATGCCGATTTTTCATTTGTAGCGCCGGGCTTCGGCTGGGCATCTTATGTTCTTGCTGCACTTCTGCGGTCCGGAGGTATTATGTCAAAAAAATCCATTCTGATGATCGTTGGCGATTACGTGGAGGACTACGAAGTGATGGTCCCGTTCCAGGCGCTGCTGATGATCGGCCACACCGTTCACGCGGTTTGCCCGGGCAAAAAGTCCGGTGAGTTCGTTCGCACCGCCATCCATGATTTCGAAGGCGACCAGACGTACTCCGAAAAGCGCGGACACAATTTTGGACTCAACGCCACTTTCGACCAAATCAAGGCCGAAGAGTATGACGCCCTCGTCCTTCCCGGCGGACGGGCGCCGGAATACATTCGCCTCAATCCGCGTGTCATCGAAATCGTTCGCCACTTTTCCAAAGGGAGTAAGCCGATTGCCGCCATCTGTCATGCCGCGCAGATCCTCGCCGCCGCTGGCGTGCTTCAGGAGAAAAAGTGCAGCGCCTATCCCGCCGTCGGCCCCGACGTCACCCAGGCCGGCGGCATCTACGTCAATCTCGCCATGACCGATGCCACCGCCGACGGCAATCTCGTCACTGCGCCGGCCTGGCCCGCGCATCCTGCCTGGCTCGCCAAATTTCTCGCCGTTCTCGGCACAAGAATAGAACCGTAATTTCCAAAGCCAGCTTTTTGAATCCATTCGTTCCAAGAAACGAATCTGTGGCTTCGCTCTTTCCTAAAATCGCTCCAGAGTAGATAATTTCTCTTTGGCACCTCACGAAAGGTTGAATCTAGACTCATGGCAAACGTCAACACCAGAAAAGGTGTCATCGGCATCCTCACCGGAGGCGGCGACGTACCCGGTCTGAACCCGGCGATTCGTGGCGTCACGCTCCGCGCTTTGCGCGAGGGCTATCAGGTCATCGGCATTCGCCACGGCTGGGCCGGGCTCGTGGACATGGTCCGCGAAAAGGATTACGACAATTCCGACAACTTTATTCTGCTGGACGAAGAAATCGTCGATCGCGCCGGCCGCACGGGCGGCACGTTTCTCCATTCCTCGCGCACCAATCCCGGCCGCGTCAGCAAGTCCAGCGTGCCTGCGCATCTCAAGGACAAATTCACGACCGAGAAAAACGATCTCACTCCCGAAGTTTTGAAAAACCTCGGCTGGCTTGGTATTGAGACGCTTATTCCCATCGGCGGCGACGATACGCTGAGTTATGGCGTCCGGCTTCACAAAGAAGGATTCAAGGTCATTGCCATTCCAAAGACCATGGACAACGACGTGCCCGGCACCGATTACTGCATCGGTTTCAGCACGTGCATCACGCGCACGCTTCAGCTCGTCAACAGTCTTCGTACGTCAGCAGGCTCCCATGAACGCTTCATGGTCCTTGAAGTATTCGGGCGGTATGCGGGCTTTACTGCCATGCTTCCGACGATGGCCGGCGCCGCCAACCGCTGCGTGATCCCCGAATACAAATTCAATATCGAACGGCTCACCGAGCTCCTTGTCGAAGACCGCCGCAAGAATCCCAGCCGCTACTCCACGGTGCTCGTTTCAGAGGGGGCGATGTTCGAAGGCGGAGAAATGATTTTTGAAAATGACGCCACGGATGCCTTCGGGCACAAGAAACTTGGCGGCATAGGCGACATCATTTCGGAGAGAGTGAAGGAGCTCTCAAAAAAATACAACAACGGCAAAACCATCGACGTCGTGAATCAAAAGCTTGGCTATCTCGTGCGCTGCGGCGATCCGGACGCAATTGACTCCATCGCTCCCATGGCCTATGGCAATATCGCGCTCGATCTTCTCCTGAAAAAGGTTCACGGCCGCCTGGTCGTTCTGCAAAAAGGTCGCTACGGTGACATTCCCATCGAAACCGTCACATCCACGAAAAAGGTTGTCAACGTCAAGGAACACTACAACACCGACCGCCTTCGCCCGCAATTCTCCAGCTTCGAGAACAAACCCCTGTTCCTTATGACCGGCGACGTGGGCTGAGTCCTCTCTGTCGCGCGGTTTCTTAAGAAAAGCATTAACTTCCTCTTGCCAAATTCTTCAGCTGTTTCGCCAGCTTCTCTATCTCTTCCGTCTTCTTGTACATCCGCACGGACAGCACGTTCGTCGTGGTTGTCTTCTGCATCTCTTCCCGCAATTCGCCAGACAACTGGTGCAGACGCTCCACTCCAGCGCGAAACTCTTTTTCATTCCTGATCACCGCCGCTCGTTTCATCGCCTTCAGGTCGGACGCATCTGCAGTCTTGTTCTTTTCCTGCGGATCTCCCGGCGTCGGCGGTTTTGGGAAAGTCGGCTTTCCAGGCGTCTGTCCCATGGCAACGCCATTGCATACCACCAGTACGCCTGCCATCGTTGCCAGATCCCATACGAATCCGCGCCTTGTTTCCTGCATGTTTGCCTCCCCAAAGTTTGCAGCCTGCCAGTACGACCCGCTCCATTTTCCGCCATTTCCAGTACGCAGGGGGAGAGTGAAAGTGGCTGGTTTCGCTCCGTCTCCCGTTTCTCCAGCTTCAAAATTAAGCCGCTCTCTTCATCATGTCCGGAGAGCTTGGCAAGTCCTGCGAATAATCAATGTACTACGTTGCCTGCCCTGCGCAGGCCCACTCCGTCGCCTGCTCCCGCAGGGTGTTCAGGCTGTTGGTCATGCGATCCGCCTCCACGTTGACCAGCGCGTAGCGGGTATTCTGCGGGTCGCCCGCGGCCACCATCTGATTGTGATCCTCGCGCAGGTCGGGGAACTCCTTCTCCGCGATGCGCTCGCCTCGCAAAACTCCTCCCAGAAGTTCGAGCGTCTTTTCCACGTCGTCCCGGAATTTTCGAAACTCCGGCCGCGAAGGAGCTTCCTTAGTTTGCTGCAGGCCGGCTTCCATGGCCATCATCGCGTGGGCAAATCGGTGCGAACTGACAAGCATCGCATTCCACCCGCTCATCTGCTCCGGCGTGACGCCAGGCTCCGCGCCCAAGCGGTCGAGCGACGCCTCGAGATTGGATCGCGCGGTTCGCGCTCGCCGCCGTGCGAGATCCCGCTCCTTCTCGCCGGCCGGATTCGGCTCCAAATAACCC
>WNFF01007117.1_pt1 | contig 10325 bp, 7 predicted proteins | sample 5400441 | NCBI WGS metagenome assembly WNFF01 (sample SAMN13153345, study PRJNA577476) | soil metagenome | isolation source: 120 cm saprolite under Douglas fir tree site 2 hole 3 replicate 1 | place: USA:California | collected 2015-04-18
CGTCGTCAAGGCTGCCGAGGGGCGCGGGCCGGCGAACGTTCAGAGCGGGTACGTGGTTTGCCCCAACTGTCAGCATTGCGCGGTGCTGCCTGTCATCCGATCGCTGAAGCTGCCGTGTGCCCGATGTGACCAACTCTTCCCGATCGCCTGGGACGAGGGATACCTGCAACAAATGTGAAAGTGGCAGCCGCGCTCCGCAGCAACTCTCTTTCCAGCTTCGGTTCGTGCGCCCACTGGCGGCGAATGGCGGCCAGCCTCTCGGCTCACCTGATGTGTACGTCAATTCGCGTTATCGTACTCAAATTGCCCTGCGGACATTCGCCCCGCCCGGCAGCTTCAAGCGCCGGTTAGGCAGACAGCATTGGTCACGAGTCAGAGTCGCGGGTCTATCTAGCTCTTCGGAGGAGCTATCCGCTCCGCATCCCGCTGTTGGGCGAGCAGGCGTTCGGCGAAGTCAACCCGTTCAGCGAGATCGGCGACCTCGCGGCGCACACCGTCGAGCTCCTCGCGCAGGGCCGTGTCATCCCCCTGAAGATCGCCGGCGGGTTCGTTGGGGCGTTTCAACATGCCTTTGCGTTGGGCCACGAACGCAAGACACGCACAGAACGCAAATGTCCCGCAGACCATCAGGGCTATCAGGACGAGGGGCTGCATCCACGCCTCCGGAGGCGAGAGGCCCGGTACGGCTGGAGCATCACTGCGGTTTCACTCTCTCCCGCTCGTTGCCGCCTAACGGACCGCGCTTGAAGCTGCGGGCGAAATACCGGCGGGGGCAAGGGAAGCCTGTCCCTCCTCCAATGGTTGCATGTTAGGCTTCCGCCTGCCCAAGAAGCCGAAGCGCACCGAAGCTGACTCCGCGCCATGATCCTGAAGGACGCGATGGCCGTAGGGTGCGCTCCGCCCGAGCGACACACCTCCGTTGCGCGATGACACGGGAATCCGCGTGACGACGATCACAAGCGGCTCCAATCTCCCGGAATCGGCCAGGGCCCGTCTCAGGGTACGCGCCTTGCAGATTCGTTACCGGACCCAAGCGACTGATATCTTCCCTCATGCAGCGTTCCGATCTACCCAAGAGGCTCCTCATGCGTACCATGCTCGCCCTCGGTATCGCGCTCGTCGTTACCACAGCCTGTGGCGGCAGCTCAACCGCACCCGCCAACTCATGTGGTAGCAGCGGGGCATCAGCGAACGTCAATGCCACCGACTCTAAGGTGTTTTCGCCCAACACCGCCACCATTATGCATGGACAGTCGGTGTGCTGGCAGAACAACGGCAACTTCTCCCACACCGTGACCTCCGATGACGGCACGTCGTTTAACACCGGCTTGCCTTCGGGCCAAATATTTGTGCATGTGTTTCCTGCTGCCGGCTCGTTTCCGTACCACTGCACGATCCACGCGGGCATGACCTCACGGCAGGTGACTGGGAGCTTGCGTCGGCTGGGGAGTCGCCCGCAGCTTAAGCGCGATCCGTTAGGCAGCGGCATTCCCACCACACGTCAACCTTCAACCCGTCGCACCGTGTGCGGCTCATCATGGAAGAGCCAAAGCCGGGCACCAAAGTGGCCTTCGGCATTCTCGGCACGCTAGCCCTCATCTGCGGATTCGTGGCCACTCTCCTCGGGGCGGCGGCTTGGGTCCTAAGCCACCAGAGAACTGGGACGGAAGGTCTCGCCGTGATCGCGGCGGTATTCTTTCAGTGGGTCGCTGCGCTAGTGGGGGCTACATCTTGGGCGTGCCAGCGCTGCGTCAGCGCAGCCGGGCTGCGCGTCTCGGCGTCTTTCTTAGCGTCGCTAGCGTGGTGCTCACCGCGCTAGCGCTCATCCTACACTACGCGTCCTCGGGGTAGCTGGGCGCCGGCGTAACACGGCGCGTTCCGCGCCCGTGGGGCCGCCGCCTAACCTGCGCTTGAAGGCTGCCGGGTGCTCGCGTGGGAAGAATTGCGTTGCCTCGCTGGCGAACCCGATTAGGGGCTCAGCGGGCACGGAGAGGCGTTATCGCGGCTGGTGACGACGTGTGCGCTCGGTGTTAGGGAGCCGTGGTGTGCTTGCACGCTCCAGCTAGTCGCGCGAATAACCAGGCGAGAGCTGCCCGAGACGCTTTCGCGTTCAATCGCTACCCGCTGCTATGGCTCTTACAGTGATCCGACGGACTTGGGGGCGTAGAGGATCGGTCTCGGGTACCGGTCACGGTTCCGCGTAACTAAGCGCATTGCCACGCTTAAGCCGTCCTCGTACCGCTTGGTTCTCATCTGACTCTAATAGATGTCCAGATCGTGCGCAGCAACGACTTTGCCTGCGAAGGCTTGCCGGATCTCTTTGAGCAACTGGTCTTCGCTGCCCGCCTCACGACAAGCTTCCGTACCGGCCTGATCGCAACCCGCATTTCCCCGATGGTACAGGATCAACAACCCGGGCTTCGCTTGGGCCGCGATTGTTCCGAGCTCTTGTGCTGACGTGTGGTAGGCCAAGCGATATCGCTGCCACTCCAAAGAAATCAGATTGAAAGAAACTTTCGTATACGCTTCGGAGATCAGAAGGTCGCACCCGTGGCAGTTCTCCATGATGGCATCAGTGGGCGATGTGTCCCCGGAGATTACAATTGTTCGGTCTGAGCTTGCGAAGCGGTAGCCAAAGGCATTTATGTTCCCGTGCCGAACTGCGAATGCGGTGACGGTGACATTCGCATCCTTGAAGACCACGCCAGGTTTGATCTCGTGCACGTTCACCTTCCATCCGGTGTTGTTCGAGTGCTCCATGCCCTCAGCCCTGATCTTACGGTCCACTTCATAGGCTTCGAGGATGTGATTCACCATTGCCTGCGTTCCCTGAGGACCGTAGAGCTCAAGCGGTTCTTTGCGGCCCATGATCCAGGGTGTGATCATCAAGTCGGGCAGGCCAAGCGTGTGATCGGAATGGAGATGCGTGAGAAAGGCGATTTTGAGATTAACGGGCCGGAGTGCCGCCACGCCCTTGTCGCGCGCGGCGGCAGCCCGGCGCACTAACCCGGTCCCTGCGTCGACAATATAGGGCGTACCGTTCACCACGATTGCGGTGCACGGCCCAGCGCGCTCGGGATCTGGCAGCGGTGTCCCTGTCCCGAGCATGACGACCTGCGTCGCCGCCGCAGGCGCGTTCTGACCGACCGCTACATTGCGGGTGAGAGCGACAAGAAAAAGCACCACGACCCCAGCGCGTTCCATTGGGATGATCTCCGTTCCCCATTCTCGTTTTTGTGAGAAGAAAGGACTCCTCTGGCGGTCGCCTCGACGACTTGAACAATCTTACTTCTTCTGGGGAGTCTTCGCCTGTTAGAGCAAGGAAAAAAAGAAGTGGCGCGCCCGGGAGGTGTGCGCAGGGGTTCGGCCAGGACCTCGGGCGGGGACGTGGCGCGGCGATGCTGTTCGCCCGGGATCTTCCCTCAGTTTCGTTGACACCCCTTGTTAGGCAGCTCGCGACTCGTAGGCTGCCGGCGCCTGATAGCGCAGCGCCGAATGCAGGCGCTGGTGATTGTAATACCACACGTAGCGCCGGAGCGCGAGGCGCAGCTGGCCCTCCGTCGCGAACCGCGCGCCGTGGATCAGCTCTGCCTTCAGCGAATGAAAGAACGACTCCATATGCGCGTTGTCGCCCGGGGTCGCCCCGCGCGTGGCGCTCTGCCGGATGCCCAGGACCCGGAGGCGATCGCGGAACGCCCGCGCGGCATACTCGCTGCCGCGATCACTGTGGAAGATGAGGCCGGGGCGTGGGCGGCGGCGGCGGACGGCCGCATCGAGCACCGTCCGGGTGAGGTGGGCGTCGCGCGTCCGCGCGAGCGCCCAGGCGAGCACCCGGCGGGAGCATTGGTCCAGCACGACGGCCAGGAAGCGCCACCGCCCGACGACGGGCACGTACGTAATGTCTCCGACCCAGATCTGATTGGGGCGCCGGGCGACGCGGGCCCAGAGCCGATTGGGATGCTGGCCGAAGAAGCGATGGAGCCGGGGATTGGCCCGGTAGAGCTGGGCCACGCGGGCGCGCAAGCCGGCCGCGCGCATCAGCCGCGCGACGCGGCGCCGACTGACCGCCCACCCCTCGGCGCGCAGCGCGCGCTGCAGCCGGGGACTCCCGTACGCCCCGTGATGCTGCTGGAACAGGCGGTGAATGTGCTGCTGCAGCTGCCGGTCCTGAGCGGTGTGGGCACTGCTCGGGCGTGCCCGCCACGCGTAGTAGCCGGCGCGGGTGACCCCGTAGAGCGCGCAGAGCCGCGTCACGGCGTGTTGCCCCCGTTGCGTGTCGATGAACGCGAACGCGTCCCCTTTTGTGTGGCCCAGAACCGGATGGCTTTTTTTAGGAGGGCATGCTCCTCCTGCAGCAGCGCATGGGCGCGCTCGAGCGCCTGGAGTCGACGGATCTCGCGCGCCGGTGGCACCTTCCCGGCCGGTGCCCGGGGCCCGCGCAGCACCCCGTCGCGCGCGGCCTTCCGCCACCGCGACAGCATAAACGGATGAATGTCGAGGGCCGCGGCCATCGCTTGCACCTGCACCCCCCGCTGACGGCTCAACCGCACCGCCGCGAGTTTGAACTCCGCGCTGTATTCCTGAACCTTCTTCGGACCGGCCCGTGGCATAGACACCTCCGGCTTGTTAGGTCGAAGTGTCTACAAAAGTGAGGGAGGTTTCCCCGACAGCTTCAAGCGCTGGTTAGGTGGCCCCCGTCGCCGACGCGTTGCCGGCTTGCGAAAAAGCACGCGAAGCACGAAGGCGCACGTACTCCAGCCAAGTGAGGGCAATCACGAAGACGTCAAGCACCGAGAGCACGAGAAGCTCGGGCGAGTGAGTGACTGCGTAGCGATAGAGTTGATATACGAGGAAGAGCAAAAAGGCGACGATCGCCGCAGGATATGCCCAACGCTGCCGACCAAGAAGCGCCGTCACGATCCCTACCTTGACGACGCCGTGCCACAGCAGATAGACCGCGCCGAACAGCTTGGCACTGGCAGAGAGGTGCTGCGAAGCACGGAGCAGATAGCTAGCGACGACGTCACCCGGATCTTCGCTCAGTTCGTGTTGGGTCAAGACGCGAACGATGTGGTGTAGCTGATCCGGGCTGAGGATGAACAACAGGACGCCGCCGACAATTTCCAGCGCACCATCAATGCCCTTGGTTATGACGCCGATATCGAAGAGCGTATGGACGATGCGCTCTCTCCGCGATGCTCCCAAGGACCCTCCGCGTGCCACCCAACGGATCGCGCTTAAGCTGCGGGCCGATGCCGGCGGATGCAACCGCCCAGCGCCTCACTGTCTTGACGGCTTTGCAGCCACGGCTAGGGGGTGGGTGACGAGCAGCGGTTTAGGGTTGGATCGGATGAATGGTCGGGACGAGCCAGCCGATCCCGCTGCCGAGCGCAGCGCCGGCCAGCACGTCGGTTGGGAAATGCATACCGGCTGCGACACGGAGTGCCGCCACACCCACCGCGCCTGCATAGAGGAGGATGGTGTTCCGCGTGCGGTGCGGCAGGTGTTGTCGGCGCGCGATCACCAGGTAGGAGGTCGCTGCCGCAAACGCCAGGGAGGTGTGGAGAGAGGGCAGCGACTGTTGACTCTCCGGATCGCTCCTCGCCATGACCGCATCGCTCGTGTACAGCACCGGTCGCTTGCGGCGCACGAGCACTTTGAGCCATTCCGTCGAGGCCGCAGTCCAGCTCGCCGTATTCGCGAACACCGCGAAGTTGCCACGCCACTGCTGGGCCGGCAGCCCGTGCAAGCCGGCAAACGCGGTCAACCCCGCGGCGCCGGCGAGGACTACGTCGCTTGCGGCGTCTCCTGTCGCTGAGACACGGTGTAAGGCCCACCGGTCCACGCCGGGCAGTGTGGCCGGCTCGCACGGAGCACAGGACGGCATGCCGTGCGGCAATCCCAGGGCTCCGGGCAAGACATACAGCACGCCCGCGGTTCCCACTGATACCGCGTCGCGCCACGTGACGCGGTACGGAGTGACGGGTGCTTGTCCCACGATCGACGGGGGGGCCAGGGCCAAGCCGAGCGCAGCGAAAAGTAGACGATCCACGCAAGAGATTCCTCTCAAATCGCTCTCGAGAGAACTTAGGCGACGCGTGCGGCGCCTGCGACGCCCCTCGGGCAGCCTCAGCCCGGCGTCGGTGGAGTTACGGCCGGCCGTGCCCCGGCGCGCCACCCACGCGCGACCTCGAGGCCAGAGATACACGCGGAGAGCCACAAGACCCCTGCGGCGTAGCCACCCACCACGTCGCTGAAGTAGTGGACGCCGAGGTAAAGTCGACTCAGTCCGATAGCCCCGATCAGCAGGGCGGCGCCCAGCACCACCGAGATCTGCGCGCTCCGGCGATGGATCCAGAGCACTACCAGCACGTAAGCGAGCATGCCGTAGCCGATGAGCGAGCCCATCGCGTGGCCACGGTGGGCGCGGGCGCCGGATCACGAGCTTGAGCACTTCATCCAGCACGCCGCCGCCGGCGAAGGCCGTGAGCCAGCCGCCGAGCAGGATCCACTGACGGCGGGTCGCGAGGAGGAGCCCTACCCCGAGGGCCAAGACGGTCAGCGTGACCGGCGAGCCGAGCAGCGTGATCGCGTGGAAGATGGCGTACCCCGTTGGGGTGGCATGCCTATGCAGCCAGTCGAGGAGGGCCATGTCGAACTGGGTGAGCGGGTCGTGATGGATGACGTCTTCCGTGACCCCGCCAAACAGCCACAGCCCCGCAAGGCTGATGACGAAGCCGACGGTGAGGTGGAGCCCCAGGTATTCGCCGCGCGCGAACCGTGCGGCGACGAACGTCCAGGCGCGCGGATACCGCACCTTGAGCTCCTGGAGGCCCGGTGTCGTGAGGACGCGTTGCCAGACGAGTTGGGTACGCTCGACCAGCCGATCGCGGTTCCTTACAAACCAGCGCCACCCGAGCGCGAGTCCCACGACTAAAGCGACGAGCAGCACGCCGGCCAGGGTGGCCTGACCCATATAGCGCTCGAGCTGCGGCAGATTGCGGCCGAATACGTAGCCGAGCGTACCAACGATCACGGCCCAGCACACGGCGCCGAGCGCGTTATAGAGCATGAAGGTGCCGTACGGCATGTGGGCCGCTCCCGCGAGCACCGCGGCCCAGGTGCGCAGCAGCGCGATGAAGCGGCCGATGAAGAACTCCCCTAATGCCTGGCTGCACCTTCGATGAGTGGGGGCGTCCGAGTCGCGCGCCCTGGTCGAACAGGTCCTAGAGGACCTTGTCGGGCCGCAGCTCGACGGCGTTCGGCTCGTGCACCGTCCACCAGAGCAGCTCGTGACACTGGACGCCCGTAACGAACCGGGATTTGCTGAGCTCGCGTCTCGGACGTGCTTTCCGAAGTCGTTGCCGAGCATGGCGTTCCCCCCTGGTTCGCCTCGCCCGCCGTTACCCGGGGCTCGAGCCACAAGTCTTTATGGACCGTCGGGACGCACCCGGCATGCCGCCGGGGCGTCCCGTTTTGCGACAGGGAGTCCGCAAGCTGTGACACCAGGCAGGCCAATTCCCACATTCCTCGACCCCAGCGGACGGCGCTGGGCGCGGCTGCGCACCGGTGCCCTCATAGCCGGCGTGCTCAGCACGGGGCTCTTCCTCGTTGTCCTGACCAGTGTGCTCGTGCCGCCCGTGCTCCCCACCCTGCCACTGGTGCAAACGACCGCCGATTCGATCGGCCACGCCCCGCGAGCGGCGCGCTCCGTGCCCAAGCATCCTATCTCGGTGCGCGCCGAGCGCGAGCGCGTCGCGAGCCGCCAGCGGTTGCTCAGCTATCTGAACGACCATCCCGCGCCCCCGGCGCTGCGTTACGCCCAGATGCCGATCGTGCGCACGATTGCGCACGGGCCGACAGATCCCGCCGGGGCACCAGTCACCGCCGGCTTCTACGTGAACTGGGACGACAACTCGCTCGCCTCGCTCCACAGTCACATCGACGCGCTCGACTGGGTCGTGGCGGAATGGGGATTCGTGGGAGCGGGTGTGGACACCATGCCGATCCGGTTCCGGGTGGACCGTCGTGTGCTGGTCGAAGCCGTCCGCGCCAAGCAGCAGGTACGGGTCTTCGCCATGGTCACGAATTTCACAGGCGACGACTTCGACGCTCGCGCCCTCACCCGGCTGCTCGGTCACCCGCGGCTGGTACGCCGCGCGATCGCGATCATCGCCGACACGCTCGCCCGCTACGGCCTGGCGGGCGTCACCCTCGACTTCGAGAACGTGCCGCGCACGGCGCATCCCGCGCTGCTGCGATTCCTGCGAGCCTTGAAAACCCGGCTGGCGCGCGACCACCGCCTCGTCACGCAGGCCGTGCCGGCGGACGACCTCGAGTGGCCGCTGGCGCGCTACGGAGCGATCGACGACTACCTGTTCCTCATGCTGTACGACGAGCACGATCCGTCGGACGAGCCCGGCCCGATCGCGAGCGAGCCGTGGTTCGAGCACCACCTCGCACGGGTGCTACGGCTCGTGCCGGCGGCCAAGCTGATCGTCAGCCTGGGCCAGTACGGGTACGAATGGTCCGACACCACCGCGTCCGCCACGGAGCTGACGTTCCAGGACGTGATGCAGCTGGCGCGCGACCATCACCTCACGCCGGCGATGGACCGCGCGACGCTCAATCCGACCTTTGCGTGGGACGACCTCGACTCGACGAGCCACGTCGTGTGGTTCCTGGACGGCGTGACGGCGTACAACGAGCTGCGCCGCGCGCTGCCGCGCGCCGTCCGCGGGGTAAGCGTGTGGCGCCTCGGCTCCGAGGATCCGTCGCTCTGGTCGGTGCTCGACCACGCCGGCGTGCGCGCGAGCCCCGACCCGCTCGACACCATTCGCATCGGCTACGACGTCGAGTTCATCGGCACGGGCGAGATCCTGCGCATGGTGACGCAGCCGACGTTGGGGCGGCGCGCCATCGCGGTCGACGCCACCGGAACGATCGTCGTGGACTCGGTGCTGCGCACGCCGTCCACTTACGTCATCCAGCGCTACGGCCGGAAGAAGAATGCCGTCGCACTGACGTTCGATGACGGCCCCGATCCGACCTGGACGCCGCTCATCCTTGATACGCTCGCGTCACGCGGCGCCACGGCCACGTTCTTCATTATCGGGGAGAACGCGGAGCTCCACCCGGAGCTGCTGCGCCGTGAGCTGCGCGACGGGCACGAGATCGGCAACCACACCTTCACGCATCCGAACCTTGCGTTCGCGGGGCCCCGGCTGACGCGCTACGAGCTGTCCGCCACGGAGCGACTGATCGAGGCCGTCCTCAACCGCCGCACCGCCTTGTTCCGTCCTCCTTACTTCGGGGACGCCGAGCCCACCACTGCCAACGAGCTCGAGCCCATCGCCATCGCCCAGGACCTGGGCTACATCACGGTCGGCCTGCGCGACGATCCCGGCGACTGGCTGCAGCCGGGAGTCGCCACGATCATCACCGAGAGTCTCGCCCAGCTCGACCGCGGCAACGTCATCCTGCTGCACGATGGCGGGGGCACCCGCGCCCAGACCGTGGCGGCGCTCGGTCCCCTCATCGACTCGCTCAAGGCCCGTGGGTACCAGCTCACGACCGTCACGGCGCTCGCAGGGCTGACGCGCGACGAGGCGATGGCGCCCCTGCCGCCCCACGGGGCCCTGCGGCGCTTCGTGGAGCTCACGTCGTTTTCGCTGGTCGGCTGGGTGGAGCTGGGGTTGCACGCGCTGTTTCTGGTGGCGATGGCGCTCGGCGCCGGCCGGCTCGTGGTCCTGCTGGCCCTCGCGCTGCGGCAGCGGCGCTGGCACGGGTTCGCGCGCCCCCTCGTGGACACGGTCTGGCGCCCCGATGTGACCGTCGTGGTGCCCGCGTACAACGAGGAGAAGGTCATCATCCGCACGGTGCAGTCGCTGCTGTCGCAGCGTTACCCGCTCGAGATCATCGTGGTGGACGATGGCTCGCCCGACGGCACCGCCGACGTGGTGGCTGGGGCGTTCCAGAACAATCCGAGAATCCGCGTCCTGCGCAAACCCAACGGTGGCAAAGCGAGCGCGCTCAACCTCGGGGTGCGCGAAGCGAAGGGCGAGATCGTGGTGGCGGTGGACGCCGACACCGTGCTCGCTCCCCGGGCAATCGAGGCGCTCGTCGCACCGCTCTCCGACGACCGCGTCGGCGCCGTGGCGGGCAACGCCAAGGTCGGCAACCGAATCAACCTGGTCACACGGTGGCAGGCGGTGGAATACGTGACCAGCCAGAACCTCGACCGCCGCGCGTTCGCGCTGCTCAACTGCATCACCGTGGTACCGGGGGCGATCGGCGCCTGGCGCCGCCAGCTGGTGCTCGACGCG
>WNFF01005518.1_pt1 | contig 10324 bp, 6 predicted proteins | sample 5400441 | NCBI WGS metagenome assembly WNFF01 (sample SAMN13153345, study PRJNA577476) | soil metagenome | isolation source: 120 cm saprolite under Douglas fir tree site 2 hole 3 replicate 1 | place: USA:California | collected 2015-04-18
TTCAAGCGCGAGAAGCGCACCTTGGCGCGCGGCAGGTGGTCGTACGCCTGCAGCAGGATGACGCGCGGGACGCGCAGGCGCCGCGACGAGGTCCCGATGGACTCCTGGTGGATGGCGACCGCCAGCTCGGCCCAAGACTCGAAATCGAACGTCTGGTACTGCTCGTCGACCGCCTTCGCGGCGCCGCGGTAGAGCAGGATGATCGCGCGGCGCACGCTGGTCACGTGCACCGGCTGGTAGAGGCGATTCAGGACCAGCACGCTCGTCGAGAGCAATTACACCTCCGTTCCGTCCGGCGCCTCGACGCCTGCGGAGTTACGCCCCAGTCTACCGCCTTCCGGGGGCCGTTCGCCTGCCCGCGCGCGCGCCCTGGCGACCGCCGCCGCCAGCTCTCCTACATCCACCGCGCAGCGGACGTCGAGCACCACCCGGTCGTCGCGCAGCAGCGCGACCACCGCCGGATCGCCGCGGCGCAGCTCCTCGAGCAGGTCCGCGCCGCCTTCGACCGCGACACCGAAGCCCGGCAGCCGCGCGAGCGGGATCGAGCCGCCCCCTACCCTTCCCTCGCTCTCCACCACCGCGCAAGCGATTCCGCGCTCCGTCAGGTCCAGCGCCAGGCGCGTGGCGCGCTGGGAGAGCTGGTCGGCGCGCGCGCCGAGCGCCTGGTTGACCGGCAGCTCCCCGGCGCGGCCGGCCCGATAAAGCTTCAGAGTGGCTTCCAGGGCGGCGAGCAGCATGCGGTCGGCGCGCAGCGCGCGCGCCAGCGGGTGCTTGCGGCAAGCCTCGACCAGGTCGCGCCGCCCCAGCAGGATGCCCGCCTGGGGCCCGCCGAGCAGCTTGTCGCCGCTGACCAGGACGAGGTCGGCGCCGTCCGCGAGCGAGCGGGCAGCGGTGGTCTCGGACAGGCCCTCGGGCAGCTCCAGCGCGCCGCTGCCCAGGTCGTGCAGGAGCGGGACGCCCCGCTGCCGCGCCAGCGTCGCGAGCTCCGCGACCGTCGCCTCCTGCGTGAAGCCGACCAGCGCGAAGTTGGATCGGTGGACGCGCAGGAGCAGCGCGCGCGGGAGCCCGTCCAGCGCGGAGGCGTAGTCGGAGAGCCGCGTCCGGTTGGTGGTGCCCACCTCGACCAGGCGGCACCCGGACTGCGCGAGGATCTCGGGGACGCGGAAGCCGCCGCCGATCTCCACCAGCTCGCCGCGCGAGACGACCGCCGCTCCACCGCTGCCGAGCGCGGCCAGCGCCAGCAGGGTGGCCCCGGCGCAGTTGTTCACGGCGTGCGCGGACTCCGCGCCGAACAGCTCGCAGAGGAGAGGCTCCACCGCCGCGCTCCGGTGCCCGCGGCGGCCGGTGTCCAGGTCGAGCTCGAGGTTGGAGTAGCCCGAAGCGACCTCGGCGACGCGCGCGATCGCGTCCGGATGCAGGGGGGCGCGGCCCAGGTTGGTGTGCAGCACCACTCCGGTCGCGTTGATCACCCGGCGCAGGCGCGGCGCCGCCTCGCGCTGGGCGCGGGTCAGCACGTCCTGGTCGGGCACCAACTCGCCCGAGCCGTTGCCCGCGCCGGAGAGGATCCGCTCCCGCGCGGCGGCGATCGCCTGCCGGACGGCGGCCTTGACGGCGGCGCGCCCCACCCGGACTTCGAGCGCGCGCACGGCCGGGCGCGAGAGCACCTCGTCCACGCTGGGCAGATCGCGCAGGCGGCCTCTGGCGTCCTCCATGGCAAAAACCTAACCCGGCCTGCGCCGCTCCGCCAACCTGCGGTACGCTACCGCCGATGCGGGTCGCGCTTGCCCTGCTCCTTTGCTGCGCCTGCAGGACGCCGGCCAGACCGCCCCCTCCCAGCGAAGACGAGCTCGACTTCCACCGCCGCGCCCTGGTGGTCGATACGCACTCCGACGTGACCGAGGCGGTCCGCTACGAGCAGTACGACCTGGGCGTCCTGCACCAGGATCACCACCAGGACATCCCGCGCATGCGCCAGGGCGGCCTTTCGGCCGAGTTCCTGTCCATCTTCGTGCAGCCGGGCAGGTTCCGCGCCGAGCAGTTCTTCGACGAGGCGCAGACGCAGATCGACGCGGTGCGAAAGGCGGTGGCGGCCCACCCAGCGGAGCTGGCGCTGGCGCGCACCGCCCGGGAGGTCCGCGACAACGCGCGGCGCGGGCTGATCAGCGTCCTGCTCGGGGTCGAGGGAGCGCACATGCTGCTCCCCGGGACCGAGGAGGAGCAGCTCGACCACCTGCGCGTCTTCGCCTTCCAGGGTGTGCGCTACCTCACGTTGACCTGGGCGAGCTCGAACCCGGTCGGTGGCTCGTCCGGCGACGACGGCGAGACGCAGGGGCTCACGGGCCTCGGCCGCCGGGTGATCGCGGAGATGGAGAAGCTCGGTGTGATGGTCGATCTCGCCCACGCCTCGGACCCGCTCTTCTGGGACGCGCTGCGGGCGGTGACCAAGCCAGTGCTGGTCTCGCACTCCTCGTCTCGCGCCCTCGCGAACCACCCGCGCAACCTGACCGACGCGCAGCTCAAGGCCGTGGCGCGCAACGGGGGCGCCGTGTGCGTGAACTTCTCCCGTGGGTTCCTGGACGATGACTTCCGCAAAGCCGCACTGCCCGTGGCGAATCGGACCAGGGACCTGCGCACCTCCGACCGCCGCAAGGCGTTCCAGGCCGCCAACCTGCCCGACGTCCCGGTCTCGCGGCTCATCGATCACATCGAGCACATGGTGGCGGTGGCCGGCGCGGACCACGTCTGCCTCGGCTCCGATTTCGACGGCGTCCCGATGGTCCCCTCGGGCCTGGAGGACGTCAGCAAGCTGCCCGTCATCACCTCCGAGCTCCTCCGCCGCGGCATGCCCCGCCCCGACGTCGAGAAGGTCCTCGGCCTCAACGTCCTGCGGGTCCTCGAAGCCACCGAGGTACGGACCAAATGACGAACGCGGAGACGCTGAGGCGCGGAGATTGAGTGGTTGAAGACCAAGAACTCCGCGTCTCCGCGCCTCCGCGTTGATCTTTTAGACCCTGACTTCAGGCGCCGCGGCGTGGATCGCGGGTATCGCGGCTGCCCTGTTTGGGCTTTTCGGGGGTGGCGAGTTCCTGGCCGAGTTGGGGGGCGCGGGAGGTGCCGGAGCCGTAGAGGTATTGGTAGGCGGCGAAGCTGCGCAGGCAACGCTTCACGTAGGCGCGCGTCTCGTCGAGCGGGATCTCCTCGACGAAGGCGTCGAGAGGCAGCGCGCCGCGCGCTTTCATCCACCCCGCCACCGCCCCCGGGCCGGCATTGTACGAGGCGAGCGCCAGCGCCGGGTGGTGGAACCGCCGGTACATCTGACCCAGGTACGTGGCGCCGATGCGGATGTTCACCTCGGGGTCGACCAGCTGCCCGGTGGTGTAGCCGCGCAGCTTCAGGCGCTGCGCGATCTCTCGGGCAGTCGACGGCATCAGCTGCGTCAGGCCCAGAGCGCCCGCCGAGGACAGGGCCGCCGGATCGAGCGCGCTCTCCTCGCGCATCAGGGCCTGCAAGAGGTCGGCGGGGATTGAGGCGTGCTGCGCCGCCTTGGCGATCTGCTCGCGGAAGGCGAGCGGGTACGCCAGCCCCGCGGCCCGCAGGGCAAGGGGCTCGGAGGTCCGCCGGAGCAGCCCGCGCAGCTCGGTGCGGATGAGCGCGTGCGCGTTGCGCAGGTCGCCGGCGCGCGCGGAGAGGTCCGCCAGGAGCACCAGCGCCTCCTCGCCTTCCAGCCCGAGCGCGCGGGCGGGAGCGCGGTCCACCGCGAGCAGCTCGCGCGCGGCTTCCGGCCTCATGCCCAGCCGCAGGAGCTCGATCGCGGCGAGCAGGTGCGGATCGCGCGCCAGCGCGCCGGCCCGCAGCGGCGCGCGCGAGCGCAGCATCGCGGCGATGCGCGGAGTCTCCTCCTCCTCGAGGGCGTGGAGCCGCTCCGGATCGAGCTGCGCGAGCCGGCCCCGCGCCAGCAACCCGTGGTAGGTGAGCGGCCGCAGCTCGACCAGCCAGATCAGATCGGCCCGGGCGGCCTCGCGCGAGGCGGCGCGCGCGGCGTCGCTCTCGGCGCCGTCCGGCTCGAGCAGCGCGCGGGCGCGCCAGTACCGGGCGCGCTCCTCCTCGGCGCCGTCGACGTCGGGATGCGCCGCCAGCTCGTCGAGGAAGATCACGCCCTGGCGCGGGTGGCCTTGGGCGAAATGCGACCAGAAGAGCCGGAACTGCGCCTCGGTGCGCAGATCGCTGTCGGGATGGTGCTCGACGATGTCGAGCAGGAACCCGCGCTCCCCCGCGTAGTCCCCCGCGCGCCGCCGCGCCAGCGCCTGCGCGAAGATCGCGTCGTCGGAGAGGGTGGACGCGGGGAAGTTCCGGTGGAGCGCTTCCCACAGCGAGGCGACCTGCGCGTCCTGCGCCATGGTCTGCAGCTGCGCGAGCAGGTAGAGGGCGCGCGCGCGCAGATCGGGATCCGCGCAGCGCAGCACCACCGGCGCGAGCGCCGCGCGCGCCTTGCCGTAGTCGCGCTCCTTGCGCAGGGCGCGCCCGCGGTCGAGCCCCGCGCGGCAGGCGACCGGATCCGCGGGCTCCTGCGGGACGCGCGAGACGTCCTCGGCCGTCGGCTGGTGCTCGACGGGCAGGCCTCCCGGGGCGAGGAGCGACAGCGCCGCCTTGAGCAGCGCCGCGGGCGTCCGGTCGCCGGGGCAGCCGCCCCGGCAGAGGGAAGGGAGCTTGATGCGCGAGAGCTGGTCGAGCGCCTCGCGGTTACGGTGCGCGTCGAGGAGCGTCTCGGCGCGGCGGACCAGCTTTACGGGCGGGATCGGCTCGCCGGGGCCCAGCTGCCGCTCCCTCGCGCGCGCCGAGTCAGCGGCGGGCGAGAGCGGGTGATCCAGCCAGGCGGCGCGCCAGTGCGCCCGCGCCTTCTCCTTGGCGCCCGCGGCGAGCTGCGCGTCGCCGGCGAGGAGATGGGCGGTCGCGACGTCGGCGCGCACCTTGCCGCTGAAGATCGGCTCCAGCACTTCCTCGACCTGCGCCGCGAGGCGCGGCCCGGCCACCTGCGCCTTCTGCAGCTGGCGAACGCGCTCGAGCACCGCCTGGTCGGCATCGACGTACCGGGCCGGGACCTGCGCGAGCAGCCGATCGGCCGCGGCCGCCTCTCCGCCGTCGATGGCGCACAAGGCGGCGAGGTGCAGCGCGCGGTCGCCCAGCGGTCCGCCGCCGGCGGCCAGCTCCTCGAAGGCGGCGCGCGCCGCCCGCGGCCGGTCCGCCGCGCGCAGGGCGAGCGCCCGGAGCCAGCGTGCGGGGACATCCTCCGGCCGTCTGGGGAGGAGCTTCAGCGCCTGGGCGGCGCGTCCCGCCTGCAACGCGTCCGCGGCCCGCTTCAGCGGCCCCGAGGCGAAGTAGGAGGCCAGCTCGGCCTCGCCGTAGGAGGCGGCGGACGCGGCCTTTCCCTCGGGCTGCGCGGCCTTTGCCTCGGGCTGCGCGGCCTCTCCCTCGGGCTGCGCGGCCTTTGCCTCGGGCTGCGCGGCCTCCTCCTCGGGCTGCGCGGCATCTTCCGCGCGCAGCGGAGCCGTGCCGAGCGACACCAGGGCAAGCAGCAGGACCGTTCTGGAGACGGGCATGGCGCGTTCAGGAAGGTAGGGAACTGTGGCACCCGCGCAGGGCGGAGTCCAGTTCGGGAACCGCGCGCGCAACGCCCTGCATTCCACGACTGAACGCGGCGCACCCGCGTGTTACCCTCGGAAGCGTGGACGCAAGGACACAGAGCGCGCTGCTCGCGGCCATCGTCACCCTGGCGCTGGCGGTGGCGATGCTGCTGCGCAAGGGCCGCACGCGCCTGTGGACCGCATTCGCGCTCCTGAACGTCGCGCTGCTCGTCTACGAATTGGGCGACTTCCTCGCCGGCGTCCTGCACGTCGCCTGGCCGCTGCGGCTCACGCTGGTCGCGGCCGGATTCGTGCCCAGCGCCGTGCTCGGCTTCCTGGTCGAGTTCCAGGGCGACGCCGGCCGCGGGCTCGGCCTGCGGCGGCTGGGCACCGCCTCCGGCCTGGTGACCCTGGCCCTGGCGGTCTCGCCCATCGCGCTGCATCCCTGGGTGCGCATCACCGTCGCCAGCGTGGTCTTCCTGCAGCTCACCGCGGCCGTCTCGCTCCTCTACGCGCGCATGCGCCGCGCCGCCAGCCGCACGGAACGCGCCCGACTCTTCTACCTGTGGGTCGGCGCCGCGCTGTGCGTCGGCCTCACCTTCGGCGAGCTGCTCATCCAGCTCGCCGGGTGGCCGCCGCCGCCGTTCGCCAACGTGGCGCTGACGATCTACCTCTACTTCCTCTCGCAGACGATCCAGCGCCACCGGTTGCTCGATCTGAACGAGCTGCTCGGGAAGATCGTCGTGCTCGCCAGCGTCGGGCTGGTGCTGGCCGCCATCTACGGGCTCCTGGTGCGGTGGACCGGCGGGGGGAGCACCGGGCTCTTCCTCTTCAACACGCTGGTGGCCTCGTTCGTGATCCTCATCCTCTTCGAGCCGCTCAAGGCCAAGGTCGAGGAGCGCGTGCTGGCGATCTTCTTCGCCGAGCGGTTCCAGCTGGTGCAGGCGCTGCAGACGCTGCGCACGCGGATGGCGAGCGTGGTCGACGTCCGGCGGCTCGGTCAGGTGATGCTGGACGGGATCTACGAGACGCGGCGCGTGACGCACGCGTCCTTGTACCTGCTCAGCGACGACGGGCTCGGCTACCGGCGCCTCGACCACCGCGGACCCGCGCCCGCCCCGTACATCGACGCGGCCACCGCTCGCGGGCTGGTGCAGAGCGCTCAAGCCGGCCAGAAGGCGCAGCTGGTCGAGCTGGTGGAGCGGAGGCTCGCCGAGCTCCGGCAGCTCCTCCCCGACGAGGAAGAGAGCCGGGCGCCGGCCGAGCGCGACCCCCGCGCGGAGGCGCTCGCGGAGGAGCGCTCGCGCCTCTCGGAGCTGGGCGCGGCGATGGCCGCGATGCGCGCGGGCGTGACCATCCCGCTGGTCGCCGGGCAACGCGTGGTCGGGTTCCTCTGCCTGCTCGACGACCGGGTGCCGGAGGCGTTCGCTTCCGACGAGCTGGCCGCCATGCTGCAGGTGGGCGAGCAGGCCGCGATCACCATCGAGAACAGCCGGCTCTACGAGCGCATGAAGGAGCGCGACCGCCTCGCCGCGCTGGGCGAGATGGCGGCCGGGCTGGCGCACGAGATCCGCAACCCGCTGGGCGCCATCAAGGGCGCCGCGCAGTACCTCGACCCGGCGTCGCTGCGCGAGGGCGACGCGGAGATCCTGCAGATCATCGTCGAGGAGGTGAACCGCCTCGACGGCGTGGTGGCCCAGTTCCTCGACTACTCGCGCCCGATGAGCCCCGGCGCGACCGAGAAGCTGACGCCGACCGACTTGAACGACGTCCTCTCGCGCACGGTGAAGCTCATCGAGGGCTCGCTCCCGCCGAACGTGCGCCTGGAGCTGTCGCTGGAGCCGGACCTGCCGCGCATCCTGGGCGACGCGGAGCAGCTCAAGCAGGTGTTCATCAACCTGGCGCTCAATGCGGTGCAGGCGATGCCCGACGGCGGGCGCCTCGCCGTGCGCACCCGAAGGCCCCGGCAGCCGCTCGAGCTCGGGCTTTCCGATGCCTCGCCGCGCTATGCGGCCGACCAGGTCGAGGTCCGCTTCGCGGACACGGGCGCCGGGATCCCGGAAGAGGCGAAGGACCGCATCTTCATCCCCTTCTATACGACCAAGTCCAAGGGCACCGGGCTGGGCCTGGCCATCTCGCAGCGGATCGTGAAGGCGCACGGCGGCAGCATCGAGGTGCAGAGCCGCCTCGGCGAGGGCAGCGAGTTCATCCTCCGCTTCCCGTCCGCCACCGCGGTCGACGCGGCCGGCCGCCTCGGCCTCACCCCGACCCCCCTCCAGGTCACCCGCGTCGAGCCCGCCCCCGAACCCGAACCCGAGCCCATCTCCCCCTCCCTCGCCCGCGACAGCGGCTAACAGATCAACGCGGAGGCGCGGAGACGCGGAGATTCTGGTTGTTTCGAAATCGGCGCTCCTCCGCAATCGAAAACAAACCTGATCCTCCGCGCCTCCGCGCCTCCGCGTTCGGCTTTTAGTCCTGATTGAGGATGGGCCAGCCGCGGCGGAGGGCTTCGTCCCGGAGGGGGCTGCCGGTGGAGGGAGCGACGACGGCGGCGACGCGGGCGGCGGAGAGGAGGGGGAGGTCGCCGGCGAGGGAATCGCCGCAGGCAACGATGAGGGGGCCGAAGCGGGCGGCCGCCTGGACCTTGCCCTCGGCGTAGGTTACCGGGTCGAGCACCTCGGCGGTGAAGTGGCTGTCCCGGACGCGCACCGCGATCCCGGCGAAGTCGCTGAACCCGGCGAGGGGCGCCGCCGCGCGCACGATGGGCAGCGGGCTCGCCGACACCACCACCGGGCGGAGCCCCGACTCGACGCAAGCGGCGCGCAGCTCCAGCGCCGCGCGCACCAGGCGGCGCGGCACCCACGAGCGCGCGAATCGCTCCGCCTCCGCGGCGACCTCGGCCTCGTCCAGCCCGGCCTGCAGCTGCGCGGCGTACGCGTAGCCGCTCCGCTTGTCGCGCTCCACCGCCCGCTCGTACGCCTCGTACGGATCGCGCCCGTCCGGCAGGCGCACCCAGCCGATGCCGACCAGGTGGCGCAGGAACGCATCACCCACGTCCTCGCGCCACAGCGTCCCGTCGGCGTCGAAGGCAGCCACGCCGCCGGGGACGGCCGCGCGGCGAACGGCGTCTCGCAACGTCGCCGGAATCACGTCATTTCTTGTCGCAGCTCTGCAGGGCGCGCTGCATCGCCAGCGGGTCGCGCTCCCGGCGGGCCTGGGCGCGCACCAGGCCGCAGCCGCCGTGGCGGCTCAGCACCTCGGCCGCCGCGGCGCGCACCTGGTCGTGGTCCGCGCTCTCCAGGATCGGCTTCAGCGTCGCAGGGAGGTCCGAGAGCGGCACCACGCCCGGCGCTCCAAGGACCGCGGTCAGCCGCACGTTGAGCGGGTCGCGCTGTGACTGCGCCAGCGAGAGCAGCACGCTCGCCGAGGTGGGCGAGCCGATGGCCGACAGGCCTACCACCGCCTTCGCGCGCCGCGTGGGCAAGAGCGTCCGATCCTGCGCCATCCCTTCCAGGATCGCGGCGCCGCGACCGCCCAGGGCACGCCACTGCTCCGGCGAGATGCGCGTGTCGATGGTGCGCATGAACGTGTCGATGCGCTCCTGGACCTCGTCTTCGCTGAGCGGTTGCGGCGCGGACTGGTCCGCGGGCGGCGTCGCGCCGCCGCGCGCGGGAGGCAATGCGCAAAGGAGAGAAGCGAGCACGACGGACGTCATGCGAACCTCCTCACCGGACCACCAGGTTGGAGCGGGTCACCTGGCCCTGGTGCGTGCTCATGACGGACTGCGGATTCGGGTTGAACGAGCCCGGCAGCAGCCAGAACATCAGGTTGTCACCGCCTCCGCAGACCGGCGTCCCGGTGGGCCTCAGGCACGACTCGTTCCTGACCAGCGTGGGCTGCGTGCCGGACGGGTTCTTCGGCGCGCAGTTCGCTTGCTGGGCCGCCGCGACGCAGGTGGTGCACGGGCACGTCGGCGTGTCCGACAGCGGGTCGAAGCTGTCTCCGGTCTGCTCGGTCGTGTGGTAGAGACCCATGAAGTGGCCGCCCTCGTGCGCGGCGATGTACGCCACCTCGTCCGCCCCGCAATTGTGGATATCGACGGCGGCCGACGTGCACCCCGCGATGCTCAGGTCGGAACCGTTCACCGACGCGCCGCTGTTCACGTTCCCCCCGACGCTCGAGGGACCCGGGATCGTGCCGTCGATGCCCACTACGTTGAGCCCCTGATTGCTGCCGTTCACGAAGCCGGTCACGAAGAAAAAGTTGATCTGGTTCCCGGGCGCGGCGAGCGTGAACATCTGGCTGAGCTCGCCGCAGACCGAATCGTCGTCGGCGTTCGGCATGCCAAATTTCGCCTTCGCCCACTGCGGGACGTCGTACAGGGTGACCGTCCCCAGGCACAGGCCGGCGCTGGCGTAGAACTTCCCGAGGGTCTGCAGCATGCGCGCGAACGCCGCGTCACCCTGTGCCGTCGCCGCGCTCGTGATCGAGCCACCCAGGAAATAGAATGCGACGTCCACGGTCCCGGTCGCTGCGGGGAGCGCCGGCTTGAGCAGAACCCGGATGTCGTAGGCGTCCGACGGCGTGGTCTTCGGCGTGCAGTTGCTGACCTGGAGGCACTCCAGGGCGAAGTCGTTCACCTTGAAGCTCCACGTGCCCGGGTCGAATCCGCCCTGGAGCGCGCTGTGCTCCAACGAGAAGCT